>JAABUX010005021.1_pt1 | contig 16430 bp, 17 predicted proteins | sample 5561851 | NCBI WGS metagenome assembly JAABUX01 (sample SAMN10711883, study PRJNA513361) | rock metagenome | isolation source: Antarctica rocks | place: Antarctica: Victoria Land, Richard Nunatak red sandstone | collected 2016-01-03 | reverse complement strand
GTCGCGGTCAACAGGACGGAAGTTGCTCATATCGAAGGGAAGACCGTGCCAGAAGGGAAGCGAATCGCTATCCCGATTCTAAACACCCCGCCGCGTCGCGTTAAGTCCGACAGGCTGCTAGGGCGGTTCTCGGTCATTCTGATGAAATATCGGTGGAGTTTCAGCAAATTGACGACGCGTGATGCACGGAGGCCGAGCCTGGCTCGCAGCCCCGATGGTGTCGACTCCGGCTCGACCCTCAACCTCGATCGACAGGATGGATTGCCTGCCAGACCCAGCCGTTTCAGGCGGTTGCGTGCCCTGATCGAGCGGCCCGAGCTGGCGTTCCTGATGGAGGCGCATAGCGGCCTTTCCGCCAAGTTGGTCGAGGAGGCGGGCTTCGCGGGCATCTGGGGCTCCGGCCTGTCGATGTCCGCCTCGCTCGGCCTGCGCGACAACAACGAGGCCTCCTGGACGCAGGTGCTGGAGCAGGCCGAATACATGGCCGACGCCACCAGCCTGCCGATCCTGCTCGACGGCGATACCGGCTACGGCAACCTCAACAACGTCCGCCGCCTGGTGCGCAAGCTGTGCGAGCGCGGCATCGCCGGCGTCTGCATCGAGGACAAGCTGTTCCCGAAGACCAACTCCTTCATCGGCGAGGCGCAGCCGCTGGCCGACATGGAGGAGTTCTGCGGCCGCATCAAGGCCGGCAAGGACGCGCAGCCGGACGATGATTTCGTGCTGGTGGCGCGGATAGAGGCGCTGATCTCCGGCCACCCGATGGACGAGGCGCTGCGTCGCGCCGAGGCCTATCACCAGGCCGGGGCCGATGCGATCCTGGTCCACTCCAAGAAGCACCATGCCAGCGAGATCCTGGGCTTCATGGAACGCTGGACCGACCGCTGCCCGGTGGTGATCGTGCCGACCATGTACTACGCGACGCCCACCGACACCTTCCGCAAGGCGGGCGTCTCGACCATCATCTGGGCCAACCACATGGTCCGCTCCTCCATCACCGCGATGCGCGAGACCGCCGCGCGCATCCATCGCGAGGAGAGCCTGGCCGGGATCGAGGCCGAGGCGGCTTCGGTGAAGGAGGTGTTCGCCCTCACCGACAACGAGGAGCTCGAGACGGCCGGACAGCGCTACCTGCCGGCGACCTCGCTGCCGGCCTTCCCGGTCGAGCAGCGTCGCGCCGTGCGCGGGGTCGTGCTCGCCGCGTCGCGCGGCGAAGCCCTGGGCGCCTATACCGCCGACAAGCCGAAATGCATGGTCGACCTACGCGGCCGCCCGCTGCTCGGCCGCCTGCTCGACACGCTGCGCCGCGGCGGCGTCGGCAAGCTGAGCGTGGTCCGCGGCTACTGCAAGGAGGCGATCACCGCGGAGCGCACCGGCGTTGCCGACCTCACCCTGCTCGACAACGACGACCATTCCAGCAGCGGCGAGGTCGCCTCCCTGCTGCGGGCGGAAGCCGCACTCGATGGCGAGAGCGTGATCGTGTACGGAGACGTGCTGTTCCGCCGCTACATCCTCGACGCGCTGCTGGCGGTGAAGGTGGACATCGTGATCGCGGTCGATGCGCCGAGCCAGCGCGCGCCCGGCGGTGGCAGCCGGCACGTGCCGAACCCGCGCGACCTGGTCGCCGCCAGCAAGCCGTTCTCGACCGGCTACCTGGATGACGAGCCCGCCGGGCTCATCGCCATCGGCGACGTGCCGCAGCCTGACGAGCAGTCCGCGGTGGCCGGCGAGTGGATCGGGCTGCTCCGCCTGAGCGCACGCGGCGCGGTGCTGATGCGCGAGGAGCTTGACCGCATGCGGACCGACGGCACCGCGCGGACCGCCGACCTGCGGGCTTTGCTCTCCCGGCTTGCCGCCCGTCATCCGGTGGCGGTGCACTACATCACCGGGCACTGGTTGGATGTGGACACCATCACCGATCTCGCCGATGCCCGGAACTTCTCCTGGTGTCCATTAGAACTAAAAGTCCTATGGACTTCTGGTTCGGGACACTAGCCGATCCGGAGGCGTGACCCGATGATCGAAGCCCAGTCCTTCATCGACGCCGCCTGCGCCCGCGGCCTCGATTTCTGGTCCGGCGTGCCCTGCTCGTTCCTGACCCCGCTGATCAACCGGGTCGCCAGCACGCTGGATTATGTCGGAGCCACCAGCGAGGGGGAGGCGGTGGCGATCGCCTCCGGCGCCTGGCTCGGCGGACGCGGCGGCGTGGTGATCTGCCAGAACCCCGGCCTGGGCAATGCGGTCAACCCGCTGACCTCGCTCAACCACCCGTTCCGCATCCCGCTGCTGATGATCGTGACCTGGCGTGGCCAGCCGGACCTGAAGGACGAGCCGCAGCACGTGCTGATGGGACGAATCACCCAGGACCTGCTCGACCTGTGCGACGTGCCGAACCGGCCGTTCCCGCATGTCGAGGCCGCGATCGCGCCGGCCCTGGACGCCGCCATGACGCGCTTCTCGGACGCCAGCCTGCCGTTCGGGCTGGTGATGGGACAGGACAGCGTCGCCGAGGCGGCGTTGTCGGAGCCGTCGAGGCCGGTTCCGGCACCGGGCGTGCACCACGACCTGCGCCGGCACGGCGAGTGGCCGGCGCGGGTGACCCTGCTGGAGCGCATGCTGCCGCTGCTGCCGGACCAGGCTGCGGTGATCGCCACCACCGGCAAGAGCGGACGCGAGCTGTTCACCTTGGCGGACCGTGACCAGCATCTCTATCAGGTCGGCTCGATGGGCGGTGCGGCGGGCATGGCGCTCGGCGTGGCGCTGACCGTGCCGGAGCGCCGGGTGGTGGTGCTGGACGGAGACGGCGCGGCGCTGATGAAGCTGGGCAGCCTCGCCACCATCGGCGCTCGCCAGCCGCGCCGCCTGCTGCATGTGCTGCTCGACAACGGCGTGCATGACAGCACCGGAGGCCAGGCTACGGTATCCGCGGGTGTCGATTTCGCCGCCATCGCCCTGGCCTGCGGCTACCGTGCGGCCTGGTCGGTGGATGACGCGGCCGGCTTCGAGCAGGCCCTCCGCGCGGGCCTGGACGCGGCGGGACCGACCATGCTGCACGCGCGCATCCGGCCCGGATCGCTCAAGGCGCTCGGCCGCCCGACGATCCCGCCGCATGAGGTCGCGCTGCGCTTCCGCGCTTTCCTGCGAGGCGATTCACCGCCTTCACGGAACCGGTTCAGTGGCCGATGACGCGCAGCCTCGGGGCGCAGGGCCGAGATCAGCTTCCATCGATGCCGGGCGAGCGGGTATAGCGGCGCAGCACGGCCTGCGTGACCGCCCTGTTCGCATCGGCCGACACCGGCGCGATGAACTTCCCGTCCGGCCCAAGAAGGTAGATCAGGGCGCTATGGCCGAAGTCATCCTTTCCGTCTGCCGAGTCCGGCTCGACCACGACATGAAAGAGACGCTCGACCGCGCCGAGCTGATCGGCTGTCCCAGTCAGGCCGACCAGCCTGGGCGAGAATGAAGCGGTATAGGTGTGCCGCGCCGGGGTGTCGTTCGGATCGACCGTGATGAACAGGGGCTGGATGCGCCTGGCGCCGGGATCGAGTGTGCCTAGCGCCTCGGACATCTCGGTCAGCATCTGCGGGCACACATCGGTGCAGCGGGTGTAGCCGAAGAAGATCAGCATGTAGCGGCCCCGGAAGCTAAAGTCGCTGCGCGTCTGTCCATGGTTGTCGACCAGCGTGAAGGGGCCGCCGATCGAGGGCGAGGGCAACGGTCCCAGCAGGGACCTGTATCCAGCGGCACAGGCGAGCAGGAAGAGCGCCCCACCGACGGCAGCGGCCCCTGCGATCGCGTCGCCGGATCGCCGCACGCCGCCTGTCGTCACGCCTGGCCACGCCGTCGCCCCCTCGTCTCGCGGTCTGCCCGATCCGGGGCAGCCGTTCGGACTGCCGCCATCCTGGCCGGCCGCATCGGGCCGGGCCAGTCGCGGACCGCGGGGATCCGGCGCCGCGCAAGCCATGCCACGGACGCTACGGCGCCGGTCGCTGCGAACTCGCTCATCCGGCAGGTATTCTTGCGGTAGCAGTCCTCGACGAAGCCGCGGAACGAGAAGCCGTCCAGGAACATGCTGGCCTGGGTGACGACCGTCCTGCGCCAGATCGTCCCGCTACAGACTCCGCTGCAGCTGCGACACGCGCCGAGCCCGGAGGCGGTTGCGTCCCGACACTCCGGACGGCCAGATGGTAGCCGCCACCGCAAGCGGAGCAACCAGCCATCATGGGACAGACCACCCATTCCCCAAAGACGATCGTCCTTGCCGGTGCAGGCGGTGATCTCGGGGATCGCATCGCCAAGGCACTGGTCCAGCGTGGCGCGGATGTGCGCGCGCTCGTGCGGTCAAGCATACCTGCCGCGAAGAGAGAGGCGCTGTCGGCGCTCGGCGTCACCCCGGTCGCGATCGATTGCGACGACGAGACGTCCCTGGTCGAAGCCTGTCGAGGCGCTGTCTGCCTCGTCGCGGCGCTGAACGGCCTGGAGCCCGTCATCATGGGCGCGCAGGGTCGGCTTCTCGACGCGGCCGTCGCGGCGGGCGTGCCGCGCTTCGTGCCTTCGGACTTCTGCCTCGACTTTACGAAGACCCATCCGGGCGCCAACCGCAACCTGGATCTGCGACGCGCCTTCAAGGGACGGGTCGACCGAGCCTCCATCCGAGCGACCTCGGTCTTCAACGGCGCCTTCGCCGACCTGCTGACCGGCGAGGCGCCCATCATCCTGCACAAGCCCCGGAAGGTCCTCTACTGGGGAAGCGCCGACCAGCCATTCGACGTCACGACCAAGGACGACGTGGCGCGCTACACCGCCGCGGTTGCCCTCGACGAGGCGGCGCCGCGCTTCCTCCGGATCGCCGGCGACGTGGTGACGGCGCGTTCTCTCGCCGCCACGATGACGTCGATAACGGGCAATTCCTTCGGGCTGTGGCGGGCGGGCGGCCTCGGCTGGCTGGGCCTCCTCATTCGCGTCGTGCATACGCTGACGCCGCGCAACGATGCGGTGTTCCCGCCCTGGCAGGACATGCAATACCTGCGCGACCTGTCGAGCGGTCTCGGCAAGCTCCATCCGCTCGACAACGACCGGTACGGCACAGCGCCCTGGACCACAGCCCGGGACGTCCTGGCGCACGGCGCGTGAGATCGCGCCGGGGAGGGTCGATCGCGCGGCCGGTGCCACCCCCGGCGGCGGACGGCCACACCTGCGGCTCGATCGCTCCACGCCGCAGGCCTTCTACGCTCTGCTGACCGCCAGCGGCTCGAAGGACCCGAACGCGATGGGCGCCTTCATCGCGGCGAACCCCGAGTTCAAGCCGTTCGGCATCTGGGCCAAGAACGGTCCCTGGACCGGCTCCTATGCCGAGGAACGCTACAACAGGCTCGATGCCTTCCGCTTCATCGACGCCTCCGGTAGCGCGCATACCGTGCACTGGTCGCTGCTGCCGGCGGCACAGCCGGTCACGATCGATCCCGCCTCTCTCGATGCCGGCGGTCCCGATGTGCTGGAGCAGGAGATCACGAAGCGGGTGCAGGCCGGACCGGCGCACTGGACCATGCAGGTGACGGTGGCCGATCCCGCCGATCCCACCGCCGATCCCAGCAAGCCGTGGCCCGCGGACCGGCACACGGTCGATGACCGTGCTGCCGGACGGCATCTCCACATCGGACGATCCGTTCCCAGCGGCGCGCTCGGTGGCCTATGCAGTCTCCTATGACCGGCGCACGGCGGAGGCCGCGAACTATCCGCGCAAGGCGCCCACCCATGCCGAGGGAGCCCAGCCATGACCCCCACCACGACTGCCCCGCGACGGCTGGCATGGTCGTCCCCTCCCGCTTCACCCCGCCGCCGATCCTGCCGCAGAGCGACGCGCTGCACAGCCTGCTGTGGACCGCGCACCGGACGCTGGCCTTCGCGTTCTTCGCGCTGATCCTGCTGCATCTTGGTGCTACACTGTTCCACGCTCTGATCCGCCGCGACGGGGTGTTCGAGGCGATGGCGCCGGTGCCGGACCGCAGCATCGCCAGCCTGGCCGAGTAGGCAAGGCGGACACGGAACCAAGTCACGTTGCGGCACATCGGCAGCAACAGGAGCAGGCGCCGCGATGGGATTATTCAGAAGGGCCGGGCATCAAACGCTGAGGGACCGGACTGGATGGATCGGGCAGCAACGCCCCTGCCCACTCAAAGAGCCTCACTGTCAGTGTCGTGAAGCGAGCATCGCCCTTCTGAGAGACTCCGGCTTTTGTCCGTGTGGCAGTAGTTCCTGCAGGTGAGCGTGAACCAACTTCGCGCTGAACGGCTTGGCGATGAACCTGGCTTTGTCCGGCATCGAGCCAGGACCGGGCGTGACGTGCCCTGACGCGACGACGATGGAGATATGAGGCCACGACGTCGCGACCATGTGGGCCAATGCGAAGCCGTCGAGTTGACCAGGCATCTGGACATCGGTGAACAGCAGAACGACGTCAGGGTGTCGCGTCTTCAGCAAATCAAACGCAGCGTCACCGTGGTGGGCATCCAGTACCTGAAAGCCTGCTTGTTCGAGGATATCCTTGGCGTCCATGCGAATGACGAAGTCGTCATCCACGATGAGAGCGTGCGGGGTGTCTGAGGTCGGCAGGGTCATCGCATCGTAAGCGAGTCGAGCGGGTCGAGTTCGCTAGCCAAGGCAATAGGCGGTATCAAATTTGCGTAGCTTCAGGGGGTAAGCCGACGCGACTGGCATGCGACAGCGAGCATCGACTAGACAGGCTATCTCACCGTTTGCGGAATCACCGATCCGGTGCCGTGGTGGAGTTTCACAAAGACCGTGCTGGCGACGGCCGCCCTCCGTCTCGTGGAAGACAGCTTGCTGACCCTGGACGGGTCCCTGGACTGTGGACGCTTCAACCTACGCCAGCTTCTGCGCCACGAGGCGGGGCTGCCCGACTACGGTTCTGTGTCCAGATACCATTCGGACGTAGCAGCCGGCAAAACACCCTGGCCGATCGGGCGGCTTCTCACCGCCCTTGATGTCGACCGGCTACGTTCTGAGCCTGGGACAGCCTGAGCTTACTCAAATATCGGCTACCTGATGGTAGCACAACTCATCGAGCGTATTATGGGTCTGACACTGCAGCGTGCGCTCGAAAAGCTTGTATTCGAGCCTTCCAAGCTAAAGACGGCTCGTTTGGCCACAGCGTCATCGGATCTTGGCAACGTGCAAATGGGCGGTGTCAAAAACTATCATCCGGGCTGGGTCTTTAACGGCTTGGTAGTTGGCACTGTCGCCGATGCTGCAAGCCTTCTGAGAGCGCTGGTGACCGGAGACATTCTCCGGGCGGGCACGCTCGCAGAAATGCTCGATGGGCGGCCGCTTCCTGAGCATCGTGACGTCCACCCTGATCCGGCCTATGGGCTTGGCATCATGTTGTGGGCGAACAATCCAGCGGATCATCCGCTGGGTCACAGGGGCGAAGGTCCCGGCAGCAGAATTGCGGTCCTCGCCCAGGGTCGAAAGGTGGAATCTGTGTGGACTGCTTTGCCATCGGACCTGGACGCCGAGGCGCATGCCCTCAGCCTGCTGTCCTGAGATTCAGGTCGATACGGACTGAAGGCTCCAATAGCCGGCGGTCGAGTCGGAGCGGCTCCATACCGTCAACACGGGTGACGCAGCTTATGTGATAAAACGGAGGCAGCGACTACTCTGGACGGAAAATAACTCTGCTCGAACTGAATGATGTGCTTTCCATCACAGGGGTATGGAGCTCGCCCGATGACCGACGTCTGCCGGCACTGCGTGAAGCTGATCTTTCCGGTGATCAACACCTGTCCAGCCTGATGATGCGGCGATGGCATCCCTTACACCGGTATCAGGCGCGATCGAGCACTCGATGCCGCGTAGTTGGCATCCAGCCACTGTCACGTGCCGTGCGCCTGCCATTCCGCCACGACAGGTATCGCGGCCAGGCAGGTCGAGCGGTGGTCCCACGACGACGCCCGCCATCCAGCGCTTCTGCACCAGAGTCTACGAAATCAGCAGGACTCGGAATCAGGACAGAGATCCGTCGGCACAGGCGGGTGGTGTCCCCTTGTCGGGACGGGCGCCGGCCGTCGCGTGGGCATTGTCGCGGCCCTGATATCCGCATCAGGCCGACCACGTGACACTACGAGGCCAACGCTTCCGACACCATCAAGCGGCGACCCGGAAGCCCGCCATGATAGGACAATGCCGTCACGCGGCCTCCGCCGTGATCGCCTCACCCAGCGTCGTCACGATGCGGTCGATGTGCCCGCTCTCGATGATCAGGGGCGGAGACAGGGCGATGATGTCGCCGGTGGTGCGGATCAGCAGCCCCGCCTCGAAGCAGCGCTGCATGATCCGTCCCGCCCGCTCCGTCGGCTTGCCGTCGCGCGGCTGCAGCTCGATCCCCGCGATCAGCCCGGCGTTGCGAATGTCGATGACGTTCGTCCGGTCACGCAGCGAATGCACCGCCTCTTGCCACTCCGGCTCGATCGCCAGCGCGCGCGCCGACAGCGCCTCGTCGCGATGGATGTCCATGGTCGCGATGGCCGCCGCACAGGCGAGCGGATGGCCGGAGTAGGTGTAGCCGTGGAACAGCTCGATCCCCGCCGCGGCGCTCTCGGTCACGGTCGCATAGATCTCGCTGGTGGCCGCTACCGCGCCCATCGGCACCGCGGCATTGGTCAGTCCCTTGGCCATGGTGATCATGTCCGGCAGGACGCCGTAGCGGTCGGCGGCGAAGTTCGCTCCCATGCGACCGAACCCGGTGATCACCTCGTCGAAGATCAGCAGGATGCCGTGCTTCGTGCACAACGCGCGCAGCCGCTCCAGATAGCCCTTCGGGAGCACCAGGACGCCGGTCGATCCTGCCACCGGCTCGACGATCACGGCCGCGATGCTTTCCGGTCCATGCAGTTGCACCAGGTCTTCGAGCGCGTCGGCCTTGTCCGCACCGTGCTCGGGCTGGCCCTGGGTGAACAGGTTGGCTGGCAGATGGGTGTGAGGCAGGTGATCGACGTTGCCGAGCAGCGGTCCGAACTGCCGCTTGTTCGCGCCGATGCCGCCGACCGATAATCCGCCGAAGTTGACCCCGTGGTAGCCGCGCTCCCGGCCGATCAGCCTGGTATGCTGTCCCTGCCCGCGTGCGCGGTGATAGGCCAGAGCGATCTTGAGCGCGGTATCGGCACTTTCGCTGCCGGAGTTGGTAAAGAAGATCCGGTCCAGTCCCGCCGGCGTCACCTGCGCCAGCCGCGACGCGGCCTGGAACATGAGTGGATGTCCCATCTGGAAGCTCGGCGCAAAATCCATGCTTGCCGCCGCCTGCTGGATCGCCTCGGTTATCGGCCTGCGACCATGGCCTGCGTTGACGCACCACAGGCCGGCAGTGCCATCGAGCACCTCGCGTCCCTCGGGCGTCCAGTACGTCATGCCCTCCGCCCGCGCGAGCAGTCTCGGCGCCTGCTTGAAAGCCCGGTTGGCCGTGAACGGCATCCAGAGCGCAGCGAGGTCGTTCGGTGCCGATTGAACCATGCTCATGTGGAACCCCTTCGGAAATGGAACTGCCGATCAGTGCGATCAGACCGCCGCGAGAGCCGGCCTGGGTCTTCCAGTAGCGCCTACGGACCGGACCGGGTCCACCGTTTCGAGATCCCGTTGCAGCCCTCCGGCACCGGCCGCTGGTGTCGGGACATCGTCACGGCCGCCCGGGCACGCGCTTCTTCCGCGAGCGTCGGCAGTCCCAGGCCGTCATAGACGTCAGCCAGGATCCGGTTGAGCGCGACCCCGTCCGCGTCGAAACCACGTCGGGCTTCGAGCAACTGCTGCGCGCGCGACAGGCGCCTCGTCTTCAACAGGCAATCCAGCAGGATCTGCTCGAACAGGTCGCGCTGGGCGTGGCTCCCGCCGATCTCCGCCAGGCGGCCGAGCGGCGGCTCCAGGAAGCGGAGCGCGCTCTCCGGATCGCCGCCCCCGCGTGGGCCAGCATCCCTTAGGCCACCGGAAGCGCCACCTCGTGCCAGACGGCGCTGCGGGATGGGTCGCCAACGCCTGCCGCATCGCGGATCGCCTGCAACAGCCGCGCCACCTCCGGACGACCCGCGCGCGCCAAGCCGTAGAGATACTGCAACGACAGGAACGGGTTGGTGACGTCCCCGGCGCGGGCGGCGAGGTAGCTGCCGACGTCGTGCCAGCGTTCGCCGACGTCGAGGCCGGCGAACTCGAACCGTGTCAGCAGCGAAACCGCGCCGATCTGATCCTGGGAGAAGTCGCGCTGCATCGACCAGCAGTGGTCGTCACAGGCGGACAGGGCCTCGTCGTTGCGGCCCTGGCTCAGGTAGAACAGCGCCAGGTGCCACCACTGGTGCGTGTACATGAAGGAGGTCAGGTCGCTCCAGCCGTCGCGCATCGACTCCAGGAACCGCGCGCCTTCCTCGATCCGGCCCTGCGTCGGCATCACGTGGGCCAGCGCGTGCTGCGCCCACGGATCGTGACCCAGCGCCAGCGCCGTGCGCGCCTTGCCTTCGGTATGTTCCAGCAGGTGGCACTGCTCATAACCGAACGCGGCCATCCCGTGCACGAACCCGATCTCCGGTGCGGCCGCCAGGCTCGCCAGCGCCATGCGCAGCATCGCCGGGAAGTCGCCGCTGTTGAAGCCGTGGTACTGGTGCAGCTTGAGCATCACCAGGTCGCGCGGATGCGCCGCCAGGATCTCCTCGATGATCGCCATCGAGCCCGGCTGGTCGTCCACGATCCAGTGGCGCAGCACCGAGACGGCGGCGCGTTCGCGGTCGCCGGCGCCGTCGCTGGCGTCCTGGGCGCGACGCAGGTAGCGCCGCGCATCCTCCGGCACCGCGCCGGTCTCCAATAGCATCCACAGCAGGCCCGCATAGGCGTTCGCGAGGCAATCCGGGTCCCGGTCGGCCGCACCGAGGATGTTGACGATCCTCTTGTCGTAGCCGAGCAGGCCGAGTGCGAAATCGTCGATCGCCGCCACCGTCTCCGTGGCGGTCGCGGCCAGCGTGTTGCCGAAGCTGTCTCGTCTCATGCGTCCGCACTCCTCCCGACTGCCGCGATGACGTCCCTGATCGCCTGGCTGGTTTCCTCCGGCCGTTCCAGCATGATCTGGTGGCCGCATCGCGCAACCCAGCGCAACTCGGCGCCGGGCAACAGCGCCGCCAGGGCGGAAACCGCGCCCGGCGGCACGATCCCGTCCTGCTCGCCGGCCAGCACCAAGATCGGCAGACGCAGCGCCGACAGGCGATCCGGATCGACCGGCGGCGCGCCCGACAGCAGCGCCTGCATCATGGGCAGCCGATTGCCCCGGCTGGCGCGCTGCTCGGTACGGACCAGTCCGGGATCGGCATCCGGATGCCACGCGCGCCGCCGGAAGCCGCGTTCGAGCAGCGGACGCGCCAGCTCCGGCTGCCGCCGAGCTCAGAGGGCATGGGATGATCCGGACCCCGTGGACGCATCACCAGGATCTGGTGTCCCGAAGCGGCGGTGCCAGCAGGCCTGTTCGCCGGGCCGCCCCTGCGAACGCGCCTCGAACACGCCGCGCGCGACCGCGCGAGCCATGACGAGGGTGGCGGCAAGGCAGAGGCCGGACAGCTCCGGGTCGCCGCCGACGAGCGGCCGGGCGCCGGTCGAGACGCCGAACACGGTGTCGCCGTCGCGCGGCAGATGCGCCGGCAGCACCGCCCGCGCCACGCCGTCCTGCGCCAGGATCGCCAGGCGCCTGGCCTGCTGCACGGTCAGGCTGGCATCGGTGACGACGATGCCGATCGTGGTGCCCCAGGTGGCAGCCGGCTTGACGCGCAGGCGCAGCGCATCCTCCGGCAACGCCGGCGGCAGGCCCAGTCCCCCGAACTCGGCATCGCGCTCGAACGGCGCCGACCAGAAATGCGGTCCGTCGCCGACCGTCGCGGTGCCGACGGCGTTGACCGCGACCAGGGCGGCGACCCGGTGGCCTTCCGGCGTCGTCGTGCTGGCCGAGCCGAGGCCACCCTTGAGGGTCGCGGTGGTGGCGCCGGTGCCGGCGCCGATGCTGCCGAGCGCGAAACGTCCGGTCCCGGCGGCGCGGGCAGCCTCGTAGCCGAGCCCGGCATAGGGCGAGTAGCGGCCCCAGCCCTTGTCCCCGCCATTGGCGAGGTCGAACAGGCTGGCCTGCACCACGATCGGCACCCGGATCAGGCCCGGCACCGGCCGTGCCGCGAAGTCCTCGCGTAAGGCGGCCTGCACGCCGGCCGTCGCGTCGAGCCCGTAGGTCGAGCCTCCGGACAGCACGACGGCCTGGACGTGCTCGACCGTCATCTCGAGTTCCAGCGAGGCGGCCTCGCGCGAGGCGGGCGCGCCACCCAGCAGGCTGGCCGCGGCGACAGCCGGACGGTCGAACAGGATCGCGGTGACGCCGGAGCGCAACGCCTCGTCGCCGGCATGGCCGACGCGGATCCCGGGGATGTCGGTCAGGAGGTTCAGCATCGGACCGTCGGTCATGGCGCCGCACCGTCGCCGGACATGACCCCGCGCGCGCCGGGCAGGGCGGCGATCAGCCGGCGCGTGACCGGATGGCACGGCGCGCGCATGACCTGTTCCGCAGGACCCTGCTCGACGATCCGGCCGGCATCCAGCACCAGCACACGATGCGCGACGTGGCGGATCACGCCGAGATCGTGGCTGATGAAAACGTAGGCCAGGTCCAGGCGCCGACGCAGCTCCAGCAGCAGGTTGAGCACCTGGGCCTGGACCGAGACGTCGAGTGCCGAGACCGGCTCGTCGGCGATCACCAGCGCCGGCCAGGTCACAAGGGCGCGGGCGATGGCGATCCGCTGTCGCTGTCCGCCGGAGAACTCGTGCGGGTAGCGCTGCATCGTCTCGGCCGGCAGCGACACCGCCTCCAGCGCCTCGCGCACCCGCTCCACCCGTGCCGCCGGGGCCAGCCGGTGTTCCAGCAGCGGCTCGGCCACCGTGCGGCCGATCCGGTAGCGCGGGTCGAGCGAGCCGTAAGGGTCCTGGAACACCGCCTGGATCTCCCTGCGGGCGGCGCGCAAGGCGTCCCGGTCGCGGCCGAACAGGTCGGTGCCGCGGAAACGGACCGTGCCGGAGCTGGGCGGCTCCAGCCCCATCAGGATCCGGGCCAGGGTCGACTTGCCGGAACCGGACCCACCGATGATGCCGAGCGTCTCGCCCGACGCCACCTGCAGGTCGATCCCGTGCAGCATGCGAGGCCGGGCACGGCCATAGGATCGGGTGAGACCGGTCGCCTCCAGCAGGATCGCGCTCATGCCGCGGCCAGTGGATGCAGGCAGGCAACCCGATGCGGGTCGGCGTCGTTCGCCGCGCCCACGGCCACCAGCGGCGGCTGCGCCGGCAGGCAATCGGGTGCCACGCGCGGGCAGCGGGACGCGAAGCAGCAGCCATCGCCGCGCGAGAACGGCGGCGGCACCTGGCCGGGGATCGTCGGCAGCACGCTGCCGGGAGTCGCGGTTCCGGCGTGCAGCGCGCTGGCGAACAGGCCCTCGGTGTAGGGATGCGCCCGCGCAGCGAACAGCGCCGGCGTCGCCGCGGTCTCGACCGCGCGACCGGCATAGAGCACCAGCGCGCGCGCAGACCTCCGACAGCAGGCCGAGGTCATGGGTGATCAGCAGCATGCCCATGCGGCGCTCCGCCACCAGCTCGGCCAGCAGGTGCAGGATCTGTGCCTGGGTCGTCATGTCGAGCGCGGTCGAGAACTCGTCGGCGATCAGCAGTGCCGGATCGCAAGCCAGGGCGATCGCGATCATCACCCGCTGCCTTTGCCCGCCGGAAAGCCGGTGCGGCAGCGCCTGCGGCGACACCACCGACGCCGGCAGGCCGACCCGGTCCAGCAGCAGGCGGGTGCGGCTCTCGGCCTCGGCACGGTCGAGGCGCAGGTGCAGGCGCATGCCCTCGGCGATCTAGCGGCCGATCGGCTGGATCGGGTTGAGGGCGCGCATCGGCTCCTGGAACACCATCGAAACCTGCCGACCGCGCAGGCGGCAGAGTGCCCGCTCGGGCAGCGTCAGCAGCTCCTCGCCGTCCAGCAGGATCGACCCGGACGCCCGCATCGCCGGCGGCAGCAGGCCGATCAGCGACAGCGCCAGCACCGACTTGCCGCAGCCGGATTCGCCGACGATGCCGAGCGCGCTCCCGGCCTCGAGGGTGAACCCGACCCGGTCCAGGATCGCCGCCTGCCGGTCGCCGCGATGCAGATGCACCGACAGCGCCTCGACCTCCAGCAGCGTGCTCATCGCATCCGCACGAGCGTCGGATCGAGCAGGTCGCGCACCCCGTCGCCGAGCAGGTTGAAGCCGAGCACCAGCAGCGCCACGATCCCGCCCGGCGCCACCACCAGCAGCGGATTGTCGAAGATGCGGGTCTGGTAGTCGGCGAGCGCCCGGCCCAGGCTCGGCAGCGGCGGCGGCAGGCCGAGCCCGAGATAGGACAATCCCGCTTCCGACAGTTCGGCGACCGCGAGCGCCAGCGTCGCCTGCACCAGCAGCGTCGCGGCGATGTTCGGCAGCACGTGGCTCGCGAGCACGGCGACACGGCCGCGCCCCGCGATCCGCGCCGCGGCGACGAAGTCCTGGTTCAGCACTGACAGGCCGGCGCTCCGGGTCAGGCGGACGAAGGCGGGCACGTTGAACGCGCCGATCGCCAGGATCTCGCCGCCCGGTCCCGGACCCTTGGCGGCGACGATCATCGCCGCGGTCAGCAGCGGCGGGAAGGCGAGGCAGAGGTCGGTCGCCCGCGTCACCAGCGTGCTGCGCCAGCCGGGCGCGGCGGCAAGCAGGCCGAGCGGAACGCCGAGGAGGGTGGCGGCGCCGACCGCGGCCAGGCAGACCAGGGTGCTGTTGCGCGCCGCCGCCATCAGCAACGACAGCAGGTCGCGGCCGAACGGATCGGTGCCGAGCGGGTGCGGGAAGGATGGCCCGGACAGCCGGTGCAGGATGTCCAGCCGTCCTGGCGGATACGGTGTCCACGCGATCGAAATGGCGGCCGGCAGCAGCACCAGCGCCAGGACCAGCAGCCCGAGCAGGAGGCTGGGATGACGTGCCCCGCGCGGACGGCCGGAGGCCGGTCGCGCCAGCGCGGCGCTCACGCGCGGTCGCCCCCGGACGCCAGGCGTGGGTCGAGCCGGACCGAGAGGAGGTCGACGGCGAAGTTCACCAGCACCACGGTCGAGACCAGCAGCACCACCAGGTCCTGCACCGCGAGGAGGTCACGCTGGTTGATCGCCTCGTAGACCAGGCGGCCGAGGCCGGGCAGGTTGAACACGTTCTCGACGATGACCGTGCCGGTCAGCAGGAGCGGGAACTGGATGCCGATCAGCGTGACGACGGGGACCAGCGCATTCGGCACCGCGTGCCGCCACAGCGCCGCGTGCCGGGTCAGTCCCTTGGCACGCGCGGTGCGGACGAAATCCTGCCCAAGCGCGCCGAGCGTCGACGAGCGCATCAAGCGAGCCAGGATCGCCGCTTGCGGCAGCGCCAGCGCCAGCGCCGGCAGCACCAGCGCCAGCAGCGCCGCACCGGGCGCCGGTGTCCAGCCGGGAAAGCCGCCGGAGGGCAGCCAGCGCAGCGTCAGGGAGAACACCAGGATCAGCATCACGCCGCCCCAGAAATCCGGGATCGCCTTGAACAGCTGCGCCGCCAGCATGATCGCGGTGTCCGAGATCCGTCCCTGTCGTCCCGCCGCCGCGACCCCGACCGGGATGCCGATCGCCACCGACAGCACCAGCGTGATCGCGGCCAGCGGCAAGGTGATCCGCAGCCGGTCGCCGATCAGCTGCGACACCGGGATGCCGTAGGTGGTGCTGTTGCCGAGATGCAGGCTGAGCAGGCCGCCGATCCAACGCAGGTAGCGCAGCGGCAGCGGCGCATCGAGACCGAGCTGGCGGTGCAGCGCGGCGACGGTCTCCGGCCGGGCGTCGAGCCCCAGCATGACCGTGGCGGGGTCGCCCGGCAGCAGGTTCAGCACCAGGAACACGACGAGCGAACCGGCCAGCAGGGTCCAGACCATGCTGCCGACCCTGCCGGCCAGGACGGTGCCGAGGGTGCCGCTCATGGCGACCAGGTCACTCCGGCGACCGGGATCGCGGCGATCGGCTGGTTGTGCCACATGCCGTGCAGCGTCGCGTTCCAGACCCCGTAGCGGGGCGTCGAGAACAGGAACACGTTCGGCTCGTCGTCGGCGAGCTTCTGCTGCAGCTGGACCGAGAGGCGGTGACGGGCAGCGCGATCGTTGCTGTTCTCGTACTGCCGGAACAGCGCCTGGTAGGCGGCATCGTGGTAGCCTAAGGGCCCTGCCGAAGATAAACGAATCGGGTTACGGGTAATTTTTGGCTTGGCAGATTCCCCTTGGGCATGGCGCCGGCTATTGCGTGTGAATGGTTGATGTTGTCGCGATTCGCTCTCGATACG
>JAABUX010005020.1_pt1 | contig 16430 bp, 25 predicted proteins | sample 5561851 | NCBI WGS metagenome assembly JAABUX01 (sample SAMN10711883, study PRJNA513361) | rock metagenome | isolation source: Antarctica rocks | place: Antarctica: Victoria Land, Richard Nunatak red sandstone | collected 2016-01-03 | reverse complement strand
GCATGTTGCCACGTCAGGCCCTACCGCCCGCAGCCTTACTGCAGGCTGAAAATCCTGAGCAGGGTGCGCACCTGGGTAGAGCACCAGGTTGGCCAGGTAGGTGCCGGCGCCGGTCTCCAGCGCGCGCATGCAGATCGGGCCCATGGCCGCGCCGCCGGGCGCCGCGCCGCGCGCCGCCACGCCCGCGTGCAGCACGCAGCGCCCGCCGAGGAACACGACCAGCGCGCGGCAGCGCGTGGCAGTGCGCAGCGCATCCCACGCCCTGTTGGGGTGAATTTAGCCTTGGACCAGTCACCCACCAGCCGCGTGGCAGTGCGCAGCGTATGTCGAGCTGATCAACTGAGGAGCGGCCAGCAAGCGGACCACCGTTGGCATAGTCGTGGCACCAGCAGACTTCGCGGCAAAGAAGCGATACAAGTGACATGCAGCGCCCGCAAGGCGCAAAGTCTCCCAGTATGGCGCTGGGTGCGACGGAGCAGACAGGGACAACGGGCATGGGATTCACCACTCGAGCTCTGCGGCCACCGCGGGCGGCAGCCGCTCGCTGACAAAGTGGACGAGCGCTCCGTCCGGCTCCACCTGAGCAGCACCAGGGGCGTGCCTCAGCCTGTGCTGAGGCAAGATGCCGCGGCACCCGCGCCTAGCGGGTGCCCTCACATCTACCGCAAGCACACCCCCCTTGCAGCGCATGTCAAACAGCTCTCTGACGCACGGAGGTGTGTGTGCCGGGCGGGCGGGCGCACGGCGACGAGCGGCTTGGGCCGGAGCGACAGCCACTGCAGCCCAGTCAGCACGAGCACCGCCGACAGGCCGATGACCACCACGTCCGCGCGCGACTGCGACGAGCTCGCGTCCGCCACCGGCGCGACCTGCAGAGCCAAGACGTTGAACATCAACATGCTTGCAAGGTCCGTGCGCACTGGCCTACGAGCAGGAGTGCAGCCTCTTCTCCAGGCTGTTGCTTCAAGCGTAGAGGCGGGCGAGCGGTGCTGAGCCCGCGCGGGCGGCCCACCCCCGACGCCAGGCGGTTGGCGAGCACGCCGCCGATGCCGAGCGCGCCGGCCGCGAGCGGGACGCTGCGCAGCGCGCCCTCAAAGCGCACCGCCCAGTCAAAGTCCTCGTCTGGCGGCACCTGCGCACATGGTGGCGCCCCTCAAACGTCACGTCTGCATCCATGGTTAGACGTGTATTCTGCACGCCAACCACCGCCTTGCCTACCTCTGCGCTGGCTGCTGTGCTGCGATACCTGGAGCTGCGTCGTGCTGGCGCTCGCCTGCTGAGAAGCAGGTATGTCCTGCCGCAGCGGCAGCACTGCAGCGCAAGGGTACACGGGGCGGGCAGGGCCGGACTGCGCATGGTGCTCGAGTACCTAATCCATCTGTATGGCTGTGCGCGATGCAGATGTGTGACAGGCGTCGCAAGCAATTGTCCCGTATTCCCTTGAATGCAAGTCTTGTAGCTGGCTTCTATCTCCAACGCTGTCTACGCTGTTGGCGCAGAACCTCGATGAGCCTTCCAAAGGCACCGATGGCGGAACAAAAGATGGGCAACGACGGCGGCGGCCCCGGGTGTGACACAGTGATGACATGTCAGTACGCTTGGGCCTGCAAACGCTGGGAGACAGCCTGCTTCAAAAGCATCAGCACAAGTCTCTCTTGCGTTGACCACAAGCCCATACTTTGCTTGTCTGCACAGTGCTGGAGGCAAAGTGCCGCATATATGCGCACTGCATTGTACAGAGCTGAGTTGAATCTTTGTGATCCTCTCCACTCCTTCTATCATATCGCCTGCGCTGCGCAAGTTGCATGAAAGGAAGTGCGGACGCATGTGTTCGGCATGCACACTTGAGCTTTGAGGCAAGGCTTTGCCCAGTGCTTGCACTGTTTCCCTGTGTATAGTGTCGGGCCTTACAGAAAGAAGGGTGTGCAGGGGCTAACCAATAGCACGCATTTGCTGCGCGCCGCCGAGTGCTGACAGGCTCTCAGCTGTCCAGCTACTCTGCTACCAGCGTGTGGTTCCAAGGGCTCGCCGCGTGCTGACAGGGCTGACGGCCAGTGCATGGCGGTCGAGCTGCGCAACGGCACGCGCGTGCGTTCCTGGACGCGCGGCGGCGCGGGCGGACGCGCCGCGTCGGTGCCCGAGCAGACGCGGGCGGGCGCGGCGCCCGGCCACCTGGCCGCGCTGCAGGCCTTCCTGCCCGACGGCTACCCGGGCTCCGTGACGCCCGACTACCTGCGTGCGCCCCCTGCGGCTCCCGGGCGGCCTGGCCCCCACAGCGTGCGCTCCGGTGTACCGCGGCCGTCACCTGCTGAGTGCTTAAAGCCATCGTGCAGTGCACACTGCTCCACTGTGGCTTCCCATCAGTAACATCACGCTCAGGCGGGTGCTGACGGTACTGCTTACGCAGAGAGCTGCTCGTCTATGTAACGGGCAGGAGAGTGCTAACGGGCGGGAGAACGCTGCGGCCGGCAGGGTACCAGGCGTGGGACTCAGCGCAGGCGCTGTGCTCGTACGTGCGCGGCATGCTGACCTCGCAGGCGCTGCTCACCGGCGTGGGTGTCGGCCGTGCGGCGCGCCCCTGTCTCGCGACACGGGGTTGCTGATGTGCTTGTGCAGATGTGGATTGGCGGCATGCGCTCTTCTGCGCACTGTGTCCACGTCCGTGTGTGTGTGGTGGGCAAGGGCATACTCCAAGTGACACTGGCCTTCCCAGAGCGGGCCCTTCATTCTCGTGCCACACTCATAGTGAGAGGCTCCATGGGACATTCCGAAGGCCCGGGCTAACTTTCAAATGCACATGCTTGGCGATGGTTCTGATATGCTGCATCTGGCCGCGCAGGCCGCAACGCCTCTCTCGGCCGCATTCGAATTCTTCCTGCGCGACTTTGCCGGCATGCTGGGCGGCATCCTGTTCGCGCTTGCGCAGGCGCGCGCTCTCTTGCCAGTCTTAATAAATGGCAGATAACAGTTCCGCCAGTCTGCAGCACCAGAGTGTGCATCGTGCGGTGAGGTGATGTGACGCTTGCATGCATTCGACCTAAGGAGGGTCCGCAAGGCAGGTTTACTACAGACTGTCATCCGTTTGGTTGTGCAGCCAAGGGACTGGTGCCGCGTCTGGCCAAGACCGGAGAGGCTGACATGTGGGAAACGCGCTGAGCTGCCGCGGCCCGCGCAGGGCTCAGACCTGGACGCGCACGCGAAGCAGTGGCGCCTCTTCGCGGACGTGTTCAATAACGTTGGTGCGCCCCGGGCAGCGCTCGCGGGCCGCGCAGGCGCCGATACGTGCGCCAGGCAGCCTGAGCCGCGCATGCGAGCACAGCGGCTGAGGTATCCTAAGTGAGCCGGCAGGGCTGTCATTGAACCTGCTAAGTGCTAGTAGTGTTTTCAAGTCAGCTCACACTGTTTTGTCCCGTAGTTATGCATGCACGCTTCGACGTGAGCTCTTTCACTGTCATGATGGTTTCATAACACGTGTAAGAACAAAACCTGGGGCTGCGGGCGGCCAGGCTACCTGCTGGAGCTCGCGTCGCCCCTGTACCCGCGCTTCTTCCTGCTCCTGGCGTGCCTGGGCAGCCTGGCGCGCGCCATCACAGGCGCGCGGCCTGACCCGGCCGCGCGCCCGCACCCGGTTTATGCCTGATGTGATGCACTCGGGGCGGTGCGCAGCACAGCCCGCAGGGCATGTGCGCGGCGCCGCAGCGCCGCCGGCCACAGGGGCGCAGAGTCGGTGCATGCAGACTGGACGGGTCGGTGCTCCGAGCGGCTGCGGCGCCGGGCGCAGGCGTGGCGGCGGGCGCCACGCGCGCTGCGCTGACGCAGCACTTTGCGCGCACGGGCAACGCCGCCGACGTGGCCGCGAAGGAGGGCTCCCAGGCGCGCCCCCTTGAGCATCCGCCCTGCGCCAGAGAGCTGCTGCGTACGGTTGGGGAGGCTGTTGTTTGTTTGTGGTTGGGGCGCGTGTTGGCGCGGGTCGCCTTGTCTTCCCGCCAGCGCGGCAGGGAACGCGCCCGCCGGTCCAGCACAGAGTGCCTCGGCTGCCTTCCACCTAATCACAGCCCGCCTGATGCGGCGGCACCTCTACCTGCTTGTGAATCTCACAAGGTATTAATCTGCAAGCAGACCTGTGTCCAAGTGACAGCGTACCTACTAGCATCGCACTGGGCGCCCACCAGTCGCATCAGGGAGGCCTGAGCTTAGGCGCGGCCAGCGCAGGAGACGGCGACCACGCTGGCGGGCATGCTGCTCGGCATGCTGCTGCTGCAGGTCACCGCAGGTGGCGGCCCGCGCCTTCATGCTCCCATCTCCGGGCCTGCCCTGCGCTTGAACCACTGCTGGGTCATGGTGCAGCGGGACCAGGCGTCTGCCGCCGCCGCCGGCAGTGGCGGCTGGCAGGCGCCGCTGGAGCTGGGTGCTTCATAACAGGCGGCTGTCTCGGTGCATGTGGCGCGCGCCATGTGCGGGGCTGCCTGCCGTCGGCCTGGCCTGCCACAGGAGCGATGCCTGCAAAGCTGATCAACGCGCCAGGCACCCTGAGGGTGCTCCAACGGCCTGGCTGAGCGCGCACGCGCCCGCCGGCAGGCGCGCCGGCAGCGGTCTGGGCCATCTTCGCCGCGCTGACGGCGCTGCACATCTTTGCCAACGTGCGCGCGATGCGCTGCCTGCAGCTCAGCTCGCTCAACCGGCCGCGGCTGGCGCTCCTGCTGCGGCACTACCTCGCCAGCCAGGCGCGCGCTTGTCCTGAACGCCGTGCCGCGCCGCATGAGTGCACTCTGTCGACGCGGTGTGCTGCCGCCTTTGGTGCGCGGACTCAGTGTGACCTCGTGTGGTCCTCAGCCAACAGGGCGTATTGGACGGTATGCGGTGCACCAGTGTGCTATTGACATCGATCACACCGCTGGCATGCCCCTCATGCAGAGACCGCTCGCACTGTGTGCATTTGGCCACGGCACAGGAAGCTACAGCGTACCTTTAATGGCAGACTTTTAAGCGGCGTGTTCCGGCTGGGGACGGCGGAGCCCCTAGGCAAGGCCTGCGGAGTGCGCTCGGTGGCAGCGCAGAGCCAACCAGGCTGGCGACGCCCGCTGTGAGCAAGGGTAACAGCACGCGAGGCAGCGCAGGGCTCCTCAAAGCGGGCCGTAATCAGCTCAACAGCGGCCTGAACCGCCTGCCGCGCCCTGACGCGCGCGGCGCCGCCGGCAGGGAGAGGGCTCCGGGCGCGTGCTGACGCCGGTGGAGGCCGGCGCGCTGGAGCCGCTCGTGCCGCCGCCCGTGCAGGGCCTCTGGGAGGGCCTGGCCGGCAGCGCGGCGCCCATCGACCTGGGCGCGCCCCTGTCGGCGCTGGTGCGCCCGGTGGCCGTCCTGCGGGCGCCGATGCCGAGGCGCCCTGCCTGCCCTGAAACGCCGAGCCATGAGGAGCCAGGTGACATGGGGGCCGGGCATGTATCAGCACAGAGGCACGCCAGGCAACTGCCGCATGTGCGATTGGTGGTTGCCTTGCTGGCTACCTGCCGCCCTGTCAGGCCTCCCAGTTCAGCAGTGTTGATGACGCGGCCACCAGGCAGCCGCGCCGCCGCGCTTGCACCAAACAGGAGGCTGGTGAGGGGCTGAGCAGTAAGTGTGACATAAATAGGACTGCCTGAAGGGAGGCCTTGGAGGTCAGCAAATTCCCTATGCATGGCAAGAAACGCATGCTCGTGCGGCATGTGTGTGGTTTGCATCAATGCTGGCGCGTGCCCGAGTCCCCTGTCACTGAGCTCTCCATGAGTCGAATCCAGCCCAGAGGTCTTGCCATGGGCTGCTCAGCGGTGGTGCGGAACACCGCTGCTGGCCTCGCGGCCGCGTGACCGCACTCCTGCGCCGCGTCTGTCAACAGACCCATCACGCCCCGGCGTGCACCTGCAGGGCAGCCCTGAGGACGTGCAGGCGGCCCTGGCAGCCGCGCCGCCCGGACGGCGCCATGTGGCCGCCCTCGCGGAGGGCCGCGCGGCCGTGGTGCTGCGTGCTGACGCCGGCGGCGCGGACGTGGCCGCCGCGTGCGCGCATGGGCTGCTGCTCCAACGTCGCAGTCTCGTTCGGGTGTGCGCCGCGCCACGCCTGGCCCTGTGCCAGCCTTGATGCCGTCTCACGTGGGCGCCGCCTCGCCATTGCAGCGAGCTCATGCGTTTGTGTGTCGCGCCTGTCCAGACTCATGATATGCATATCTATCCCGAGCGGGGTTGCTGCTCACAGGTCGCCTCAACATGCGATGTTACGAGTGAATTGTCATAAGTACAAGCGTCAAGCAAGCCCTGGCCGCACCGCTTAGCGGATGCGGTAACGTGAGCAAGCATCAAGCACACAGTTGCATGTTTGCTTCATTGTCAATCACAATAAGGCCTGCTGTACTGCGCCAGGGCACGCGCATGCAGGAGGCCGAGCGCTGGGTGCAGCACGAGTGGCCGGCGTTTGAGGCCGCGCTGCACCGCGCTGGGTGGCAGCTGGAGCGCGTGGCGCTCGGCGCAGGGCCCTGGCGCGCGGCCTGGGGCGACGCGCTGCCCTCACATGCTGCCTCGTGATGATTTTCACTGCCCTAGGGCACACAGCCAGTGGGTACTCAGCCGGTCTGTGACGGGCTAGTGCGCAAGAGGCTGGCGCTGGGGTCTGCTTGTTCCATACCGAAAGGCAGAGCAAGTGCATGGCATCTGGCGCAGGCCTCCGGCGCAGCGCTGCGGGCGTTATGCTGCTGCAGGATGCGGCATGACGAGCTCTGCACAGTAGCAAAGCAGCGCGGCTGTGTTCTGGCGTGAGAGTGCACCGTAGTGCTTTCTGTGGGTCACCTCAGCTCAGCCTGTTGGGGTACTCCTAACTCAGAATGTGGTGCGCCGCTCGTGACACCCTGCATTCGTGTGCAGCCTGAAAGTATACTTTTCAATTTTCACTTCAACTAAACTGAATACCGGACTGTGACCAAGTGCAGGAGAAAGGTACAACGTCCCTAACTGGTGACAGTGTTAGGACCATGCGCTGCTCTCTGGCTTCACATTTGAAGTGCTCACACATTACCCATGGCTGTGTGACACGGCACGTGTCCCTCTGATGACCCATCAGAGGCGTGTTTGGCAAGGTCCATGTGGGCTAGCGCGCATCCACAAGCAGGTGCAGATGCGTGAAATACCTATATCCAAGCGTATTGTAGCTGCCAGTGGCTACATGTGTCTAGCTCAAAAGTACAGACGCATGCCACGCAATCCATGCGTGCGCACCAGCACCGCCTGTTGTCTACCTAGTCAGACCTGCACCGCCGCTTGAGCCTGGCCTGCGCTCAGCCGGATGCCGCGCGGGCACCCTGGCCGGCGAGCATGCCCTGCACTAACGCCACCGTCGTGTTACCCTGGAGGAGGCTCTGGCGCATCAACTCAGCTAGGCCTGCACGCGCCCGGGTGGCCAGGTCACAGCAGCGCCGGCGCTGGACTGCAGGTCTCGCGCCAAGCGGGCTGCCAGGAGTCTGGGCGCACCCATTCGGTCAATGCGGCGCAGGGTCTCGGGGTCCCAGCGCGGGACTGGCTCCAAGGCCGCGCTAGGGCCAGGGTGTGCCCCGCCCCCGCCAGTCTCCTGCCAACACTCCCAGCCACCTCGTGGCCACAGCCAGCCTTACCTTGACGCACCCTCAGTGGTGCAAACTGCCCACCCCTGGTCACGCGCGGCGGCCTGACACGTCTGTTGAGAATCAGCCGAGGCGGGCTGCTGTGCACGCCAATTCCACGTGCGCACCGACAGTGGCGGAGTTGACTGGTGGTAGCCGGCGCCAGCCGTCTGCACATGTGCGCCGCTGGTCACATGATTAGCACACCGTCAGCCAGCAGGCTGGCTGCCACAAGCGCGCAAGGCGCCCGCAGCTGCGACCCTACAACACACAAGCCACAAGGGAGGCGGCCGCTTGCGCGCATCGCACCTGCCGCGCCTCCACCTCTTTCCAGGTGCTGAAGCTGACCCCCTCCTCTCCGACCAGGCAGCGCAGCAGGGAGCAGCGGTCAGCGAGCGCCAGCTTCTGCAGAATACCGACTGCACGCAGGTCCGTCGGGGTAAGGAGTGCCTGTTGCTCGTTCGCAGCCCGCGGCGGTGCTGCGTTCTCGTCACCGGCAGCCGGTGGCTCACCTGCGCGGCCGCAGGCCTCGCTGTCAGAGCCACTCGCGCTTGCCTGCACGGCGCCTGAATAGCGGCGCTCAAGCGCCTGTCCTGGCGGGGGCGGCATGCCTGCCGCGCCGCCTATGTCACCTTCCGCTGTGAGGCGGGGCTGGCTGGACACGGCGGGGCTGGCTGGACACGGCTTCAGCACCACCCCACTCCGCCTGTGAAAGGTCAGCAGACCGCGGCCAGTGTCCTGCTTGTCTGGCGTCGCGCCTCTACTTCCAGCAGGCTCATCCAGGGGGGAACCTTGTCGTAATTGTGTGCTTTAACACACTTGCTGGCGTGCGCCATGAGCCTGGGTCGATGCCTGAAATTAACAAAGTGGCCACAAGTATCACAAAATCACTCGGTGTATCCATCTTTTAGCGTGCGTAGTGCTGCTGCCATGGTGCAGGAGACGGAGTGCTCCGCAGCTCCAAGCGCCTCAACAAGCAGAAGTGCATGCGCTGTAATGCAATGCACAGTGCGTGTCCCTGGCTGCAGGTCGACATAATTATACTTTTTTTCCCTTAACACTGCGCAGCCCCAGCCAGCTCGCTATAGTCCAAGAGGTCCAGTTGGAGCTGCGCCTAGGCTGATGGACGAGTGCTACTCCCAGCTGTGCACCACATTTGAATTTAGACCGGGTGAAACAACCGATACGGTAGAGTGGCCGCACCGCAATGTCCAGTATTCATTCCGCAAGTACCACTCTGAGAGAACCACTCTCACCTCCTAACATCGCAGCGTGGCCTTGGACGCCCGGGGGCTTGGACGGCACGCTATGCTGCCGCTTCCAATGACGCTCTAGGCGCTGGCACGCCATGGCGGCTGCGCCGGCGCGAGCGAAGACTGCGTACAGGCCGCAGGCGCGGCTGGAAGTGTTCTACACAGGCGGGCCCGCACAGCTGTCGCATGACGGGCTGCTCGCCTGTGCGTGCGGCGATGAAGTCAAGGTGACGGCCCGCATACCTCACTGAATGGGCCGCAAGTGACAGACTGCCTTGTTTCAAGCCTGGTCTTATTGGTGAGAATTGCAAGGCAGGAAGCACAGGCAACTGTTAGTGCAGGCATGGTAGCGTGCGTCTCCTGGCCGTCAAGCTAGGCCCCGCACAATGAACACCTTGCATTCTGCAGCGGGAGGAGTGGCGCCCCGCCGTGCCTCAGCTAAGCCGGAGTGGCACTCACCGCGCGCGCAGGTCGTGGAGGTGGCCAGCGGCCGCGTGCTCGTCACGCTGCCGGGCGACTCGGAGCCCGTGACCGCGCTCGCCTGGTCGCCGTCTGGCCGGCGCCTGTACTCCGCCTCGCGCAGCTTGCAGCAGCGCGCCTGGGACGCGGCGGCCGCCGTGGCGGCCGGGCGCGAGGCGGCCGCGGCCGGCGCCGGCCCCGACGCAGGTGCCGCGCCCGTCCTGCTCAGCCATGCCTTGCGCAAGCGGCGGTGCTGGCAGCGCTCGCGCGGAGCAGGGGTCTGCTGAGTGATTGTATGGGAGATGTCCTGTTAGTGCCCCCCCAAAGGCATGTTGTGCCAATGGTGAGCAGTGTTGCGCCGTCTGCCAGTTCGCGGGCCCCCTGGTGTCCCCGAGCTCAGGCAGTGCTTGCGGGGGCTGCTCTCGGCGGGTGCGCGCTGAGCGTGCTGACGTCGCGGCTCCGCCGTGCGCGTGGCGCGTGGCGCAGCCCTTGCAAGCGGGTGGAGGCAGGCCGCGGTGCTTTGGTTGAGCAGGCTGCCGTCAGAGCATGGAGGCAGACCAGGCGGGAGCGTTGATGCCGCAGTGACGTCTGCAGCGGCGGGCGCCAGGCGGTGCGGGCGCGGCGGCGGCGGCGGCGGGCGAGGGCGGGGCGGCCGGCGCGGCGCCGGCGCCGGCGCCGGCGCCGCTGCGCGCGTGGCGCGGCCACCGCGCGCCGGTGACGGACCTCGCGGTGGACGGCTCCGGCGGGCTGCTGGCGAGCGCGGGCGCGGACCGCAGCGCGCGCGTGTGGGATGCCGACGGCTTCTTCTGCACCCACGTCTTCCATGGGCACCAGTGCGCGGGCCCCGGCTCCAGATGCCCTTCACAAGCCCTGCCCAGCTCAGATCAACACCTTCACTGGGCAAGCGGCTGCCGCGAGGCTCTGCAGCATGTTGGAATGACAGACGAGGCCGCGGTGTTGACCAAGACGTCACATGCATTTTAACTGAGCCCGTATATTGTGCAGGCGGGATTTGCCCATGGCTTAGCCCATATGTGGCTCTCAGGTGTGGCTTTTTTTGGCCCTGCTTGCGAAATTTGACAGCATGGTGTTGCATCCCTTCCCTAGCTCGGCCCGTTTGTATTATGTAACGCACTCAGGCTGCAGCGCAGCCGGCGACCTGTTTAGAGTCACTGGCGGGCCGCTCCCCTGGCCACGCTCAGCGCTGAAGGCCGCCCAGAACGATTTCGGCCGGGGCGCCGCTTGTGCCGGCGCTGCGCTTGCCGCGGCTGGCCACTGGTGCACCGAGTCGCATATAATAAGAAGGAAAGCTGTGAATGTGTTACCTTCAGGCTTGCTGATGTTGTGGCAGGGATGGGAGCACTCGCATGGTCACCTTGGCCATGTAGATAGCCGCGAAGCTAGTGTCGCGAGCTTTCGCAGCCGCCGGCAGCGCGACCCGCGGAGCGCGCCCTCGTCGGCGGCCCTGCCGGCGGGCGCGGGCGGGCCGGGCTGAGCGCGGGGTGCCTGGGCAGGGCCGTGGTGCTGCGCGTGCTGTTCCACCCCAAGCAGCTGATGCTGGTGAGCGCGGGCGAGGACGCGGAGGTGCGCGTGTGGGACCTGGTGGACAAGTCCTGCGTGGCCACGCTCAAGGCGCGCCCTTGTACCCTACTCTTACCCTACCCTTGTGTCAGGGTGCGCGGGTTGCTGTCCTGGGCGCAGCGCCGCGATCTCGTGCAGAGCTCGCCCAGTGACGCGGCATCGGTGGCTGCGCCTGCGCTGTGCTGAGCTGCGATGCAGGTGGCGACCCAGCATGCGAAAATGCTGTGGCCGCTGCATCGCGGGCCTGCGCGCAGCGGTGCACGACCGGTGGCGTCGCGCGTGGCCGTGCACTGAAGCTTATGGCGCGCGTGCAGGCGCACTTCAGCGCGGTGACCGCGCTCAGCCTGAGCCCCGACGGCTGGACGCTGCTGAGCGCCGGGCGCGATAAGGTGGCCGTGCTGTGGGACCTGCGCAAGTATGCGCAGCTCGCGACGGTGCCCATACATGAGGCCGTCGAGGGTGCGCACCCGTTGCTTGCGCAGACGGTGCGCGGGTTGCGCACGGTCTGGGCGCTGCTCCCGCGTCAGGAGCAGGGTGTGCGCCCGCGAAATGCAGTGCCTGACCGGTGACCTGGTGCGAGGGGAGACCCTGAAGAGGATCCTGAAGGTGACCCCCCGCTTAGGTAACGAGGTGCAGGGCTAATTGACGTGAGTGCGCCTGAGGGACCATGCACCAGCCGGAACAGCCGCAGTCAGCATCCCTCCCAGTTCACAGCAGCCGTGTGGGCCCGGCACCCGCAGCGGGGCGTTACCTCACGCGCTGCTGCAAAGCGCCATCGAGTGGGGCTGCTCACGGCCCGGGCGCTGCGCAGGCGCGGTCATCGTACCGGCAGCGGCCGCGCTGCCCGGCATGGCGGCGCCGGAGCGCGCGGCCGCGAATGCGCGCGCCGACCGGCGCGCGCTCTACTTTGCGACCGGCGGCGAGCGCGGCGCGGTGCGGCTCTGGCGCGGCGACACCGGCCGCTGCGTGTACGAGCTGCGCCTGGGTGCGAGGCGCATGCGTGGTGCAGGGCGTGCCGCTGGGGGTTCGCGGTCTCAGAACATGCTCAGGCCATACGGCGTCACCGCACGGTATAAGTACGCATCGCTATGTCGGCGGAACAGCAACATCATACGGGTATATCGACCCATCCCAACGCTGGCTTCTTCTGCAGGCGCGCCGGACGGCGCCGCGCCTGCTGCAGCGCCCGCGCCGGCGGGCGAGGAGCTGACGGGCCTGGCGCTGCTGCCGCGCGGCGCGGGCCTGCTGGCGCTGACCGGCGACTGCCGCGCGCTCCTGCTGCGCCCCACGGTGCGCCGCCGCCGCCCGCCGCCTCTGGGCCAGCGGACCCAGCCCTGATCTGCCCCGCCAGCCAAGCCGAAAGTATGCGACTGCGTCGGCGCGCCGCGCGCGCCGGCCGGAGCAGCGTGCTGCCGGCGGCAATGCTGCCTGATGTGCCCCACCTCAGCACCCCTGACCCTACGTCCTCAGACCCTCTGCGCCGCGCGCCAGCAGGACGCGGGCGGCGCGCGGCGCCTGGCGGCCGCGCCCGAGCTCATCGGCAACGTCGATGAGGTGACCGACGCGCGCTTCGTGCGCGGCGGCGCCGGCGCGCCCGCAACGCTGGCGCTCGCGACCAATGCGCCGGCGGTGCGGCTGTTCGACCTGGCCACCATGGCCTGCACGGCTACGCTGCGCGGACACACGGAGGCCGTGCTCGCGCTGGACGCGCTGCCTGCCAGGTGCGGCCCGCAGCATAGGGTTTAGGTTTGAACAAATCTTACTTTCTTCCCAATCTGAGTGGCCCCTGGCATAGGGTTTGGGGCTTGGTGTCCCAATCCAGCGGCCGACCTGGCTGGCGGGGCGAGTGCGGGCAGCCGGCCCGTGCCGCCCTGCCTCGCGCGCGAGGCCTGCCGCATGCGCTGCAGCTGTCACAATCCGAGGTGTTGCTCGCCAGGTGGCCCACGTCCGAGCTCTTTCCCTGTGTCGCCTGCTTCCAGTGATGCTTGCGATGAGCTCCACCCGGAAGGGAGCATGCTGCTGCCGCATGAAGCGCTGCCAGCCTCATCCGGCAGCGCGGGCGCGCGCAGGGATGGCGGCGCGGCGCTGCTGGCCTCGGGCGGCAAGGACCGCAGCGTGCGGCTGTGGGACGCGGCCGCGGGCGCCTGCGTGGCGGCCGGCGCCGGTCACGCGGGCGCGGTGGCCGCGCTCGCGTTCGCGCGCCGCGGCGGCGGCTTCCTCGTCAGCGGCGGCGCCGACCGCCTGCTGAAGGCGCGGCGGGGCTCTGCTGCAGATTAGGGTTTCCAGCCCTTCTGTGCAGCATTGCAAGGTACATTCGCGAGGCTTGTCAAGCATGATCAGCGAGCTGCGCTGCAGCTGTGCTACGCTGCTTGTTTATGCGCATGCTTTTGGGATTTTTTTGCGACGTCGCCATGATGAGCACCCAGGGCGGCACACATGCGGCGACCTGCAGCGTCAGCAGGCCCTGGTTGCCGAAGCGTGATGCGCGCAGGTGTGGGACGTGAAGCCCTACCTGGCGGCAGGGTATGCGGCAGGGCCGCAGCCGGCCGCGCTGCGCGCAACGGCGGCGGCCGCGGCGCACGACAAGGACATCAACGCCGTGGCGGTCGCGCCCAACGATGCGCTGCTGGTCACGGCCTCCCAGGACCGCACTGCCAAGGCGCGCGGCCCAGGGGCAGGGTTATGCTAGGGGTTGTGCCTGCGCCAAGGCTGCTGCGGGTGCTGCGGAGCTTGGCAGTGCGTGGTGTCCAGCCAACGGGTGTAGACTTCCAAGAAGTTGCCTTGGAGGCATGGATGTGTGTTTTGGGCGTCGCGAATGTATGAGTTGTCATTGAATAACACATAGCCTGAATGACGCTGCATGTTTGCAGAGCGTGCGCAGCAAGCCCGCAGACCAGGCGCTTCTTCAGCCGCGCAGGTGTGGCGGCTGCCCGACCTGGTCGCGCTGCACACGCTGCGCGGGCACCGCCGCGGCGTCTGGGCGGCCGCATTCTCGCCCGTCGACCAGGTGCGCGCGCCCGCGCTCGGCGTACCCGCAGTCGCCAGTCATACAAGCGGGCCTTAGGGATTTCAGGAACACGTTGCTGATGAGATGGCCCTCACCCCTCCTGCACCCGGCAGGTGCTGACCAAAGCTGATTGACAGTTGAGGTGCTGTGCATCTGCCAGTCGTGCTGGCAGGAGCGGGCCGCAGGCAGCGTCAGCAAGCGCGGCGGGCCTGCCACCCGGCGCAGGTCCTCACCGCTGAAGTGCCAGTGACATGCCGCCTGACGCGCGCGCCGCGGCCAGGCGGTGGCGACGGCGGCCGGCGACGCGACGGTGCGGCTGTGGGCGCTCGCGGACGGCGCCTGCCTGCGCACGTTCGAGGGCCACGCCGCGTCCGTGTTGCGCGTGGCATTCATCTCCGCCGGCACGCAGGCGCGCCTCCGACCCGCACTGCAGTGCGAGGAGCTGCCGTGTTTACCAGTGTGGGAAAGCCTGTTGCTTGTTCCTGTGTCTCGGGGCAGCAGCAAGGAGAGTGCTTGTCATGCAGGCTTGATGCAATACGGACGGCGATCATATTGCAGGCAAATGTACTGTTGCTGGGCGCCTCAACTGCTGATGTAAAAGTGTGTGCGCATGCAGCTCGTGTCGTCGGGCGCGGACGGGCTGGTGAAGCTGTGGGGCGTGCGCAGCGCTGAGTGCACGGCCACCTTTGACGAGCACGAGGGCAAGGTGGCCGCCCCGGCAGCGCTCTTCACAGTGCTTGCAGGCGTTGTAACCGGTCGTCAAAGAGTGTGTCGCCCCGCAGTGAGGCATACTTTGTTCCGAACTGACGCTGTGCCTCTGCTTAGATTCATAGCCCTACCAGCAGTGCATACCTTGGGCGTCTTGCACAAGATATTGAAAGCAAGTGCACCGTGCCCACATGTTCCCTCTTCACGCCTGCTGTTCAGATGGGTTGAATGAGGGTTGGTGCTGCTCACAGCCTTTTATGAAGCAGCAGCGGCCGGCTCGCGCACGTGTGGGCGCTTGGCGTGGGCTGCTGTTCAGAGGTGAAGCTGGTGCTGCTTACAGCCCGCCCGTGATGATCCTGGTCGATGGCGCGCAGGTGTGGGCGCTGGACGTGGGCGGCGAGGCCGAGGCGCTGCTGGTGACGGGCGGCGCGGACGCGCGCGTCAACGTCTGGCGCGACTGCACGTCCGCCGACGCGGCCGTCGCCGCGGCCGGCGCCGCCGTGGCCGCGCGCAAGGCGCAGCAGCTGGCCAACGCGCTGCAGGCGCGGGCGCAGGCCAATGCGCTACAGGGGTTGTAGGGTATCGTCCAGGCGCAGCAGCAGCTGGCCAACGCGCTGCTGAAGCGGGCGAGGGGTACACTGTCTCCTCATTCTCTTTTCCCTCCCGGATGAGTGGGGCCAGATACATGGGTGTTACAGGCCCAGGGTGCATGGCTGCCAGGATATGCTGGAGCCTGTGAACGAGGGCCTTTGAATGAGGCAGCGGGCCCCACCGCAGGCGGAGGACTACGCGGCGGCGGCGGGCCTGGCGTTCGAGCTGCAGCAGGCGCGCCGGCTGCTGGCGGTGGTGGACGCAGCGCTCGCGCGCGGGCCGGCCGCGGCAGAGGCCATCCTGGGCGGCCTGGTCGCGCCGCTGGCCGGCGAGCGGCTGCGCGCGTGTCTGGAGTTCTGCCGCGAGTGGAATACGCACTCGCGGCACTGCCACGCGGCGCAGGCGACGCTGGCGGCCGTGCTGCGGCACCACCCGCCGAAGGCACGCCCAGACACGCGCGGTCGTCTGTTTTGCAGGCTGGGAATGCTTGCGAGGGCGTATGGTAAAGGCATTTAGATTTGTATCAGCAAACATGGAAAAATGGGGGTGTCAGGAGCTTTCAGCGCGCACGGTGCACGGACCGGTGACGAGAACCTGCGATGTAGATCTGGTAAGTTGCTGATGCACCCTGATGACACGCATCCTCACTATACCGAGGTCCCTGCACCGAGCGGCGTCCGAGCTGGCCCTTCCCAGGACCACACTACTGCTCTACATTGCTTTGTTTGCCCCGACCTAGTCAGCACCATCCCACCAGGAGCGGTGGTGCCCGAGAGTCTTGTTGGCTACAATGGCGGTGGCCGCTCCATTGAGGCCCCAACTGTCGCGGCGGCAGACCCTGCTGGCGCTGCCGGGCGCGGGCGCGCTGCTGGACGCGCTGGGCGCATACTCGGGCCGCCACGCCGCGCGTTTGGACCGCCTGCGCCGGTCCACCTTCCTGCTCGACTACACACTGGCGGCCATGCGCGTGCTGGCGCCCAGCGGCGCGGGCGTCGACGCGGGCGCGGCTGGCGCGCTGGACGAAACCCTGGACGATACCCTGGACAATACCCTGGACGATGTGCATGCCGCGCAGGCCCTGGACCCGGCGCCGCGCGCGGCCGCCGGCGGCGCGCCCCCGGCCGGCGGCAGGGGCGGCCCTGCTGGCGCGAGCGCGGCGGCCGCGCCAAGCGGCGACGCCGCGATCAGGGACAGCGACGAGCTGGAGCTG
>JAABUX010005006.1_pt1 | contig 16435 bp, 15 predicted proteins | sample 5561851 | NCBI WGS metagenome assembly JAABUX01 (sample SAMN10711883, study PRJNA513361) | rock metagenome | isolation source: Antarctica rocks | place: Antarctica: Victoria Land, Richard Nunatak red sandstone | collected 2016-01-03 | reverse complement strand
TCGGTGCTTCCGTGATCATCTATCTGCTGCTCCTCCTCCTGCCTGCAGTGTATCATATCCGCTCTCTAAGTGGGGCTGTAGTACTAAGAAAGAAAAGTGATGCCATTGCAGGCACCACTCCACCCATTGCGGAGGAACCCCTGTTGTATCCATCTGTGAAGGCGGTACTCTGCTCATCTCATATGCTGGAGATAACGACATTTCGAGGATGCCTAAATGCACAAGGGCTTTGGAGATGCGCTCAAGAATTGGTCGCTTGTGGGACATGGTTTTCTCTCGCAGAGCCTGGAGAAATTCCAAGGAGACCTGCTCAAGGAGAGGACTCCGATTGACCAAAAATACCTCTGAGATGGTATTGATCAGGAGATTTCTGCAAGGCTTCGCATCCACTTCGTATCCCCATGATCTCAGGATAGTGCCAATCCGTACAGTTGCCTCTTCAAGCCGCTCCTGCCCAAAGAAGAGATCGGCAACCGAGCGAGGAGAGGTCTTTTGTCCAAAAAGAGGCAGATAAAAACCCGTTTGAGGACCCAGTATATAGGCAAAGATAATAAGCTGTCGGCGAATATCCTGGATGAGACCATGCACGTAGCGTTGACAAAAGTGCGTGAACGTCGAGGTCAGCAAGTCCATCCACTGCTCTTCCGACCAAGCCCAGTAGGACGTAGCGTATTCATTCATGCCATACAGCATGATCTGAACAGGAAAAATACACCTTTCCGTCTGGATTCCTAAAAGCTGGTGCAAGATATCGTCGAGCGGAAGAAGGAGACGAGCGAGCTTCTGCTTGACCTCGTGTGGCAATTGAGGTCCTTTTTTTCCAAGACAGTGCGAAAGTGCTTGTGCAAGTGCCAGACGTTCTAGATCGCTCAGTTCTGGTTGCTGGCTGTAGCCTGCTACGTCGATGGGAAACTGCCACCTAGAAGGGACTGAGAGATGAGAGGTTGCCTGGATCATGAATGAGCCTCCTTTCGGAGTCGCTCTAGCCGTTTGTCCAGATCCTGCATGCGAACCCGCACCCGTTCCGCCGTCTCCTGTCCACTCAGTTTGATGTAGATCTGGGTCGTCTCTAGGCTTCGATGACCAGCATACTGTGCAATGGTATGGATATCCATCCCCGTTCTTGCTAGGTCTGTTAAGCGAAGATGGCGAAGGGTATGGGTTGTGAAATGATGATGCAGTCCAGCTCGTTTGGCGATTCGCGCCACCACTTTGTCCCAGGTGTCGGGAGTCACCTGCTGTGTGTAGTTACGGTCCGACTGCGAGCGAAAGAGGAATCCTCCAGCGATTTCAGCATCAGCACGCTCGTTGAGATAGGACTGCAAAAGGAGACGGGCAGTCTCTCCATACATGACGACCCTCCCCCGTCCATTTTTGGTAATCTCTGGCCGAATGATAATCTGCTGGTGGGGAAACGAGAGGTCGCGGACCAGCAAAGCAACCAACTCACTCCGACGCAGAGCACCATCGTAGGCCAAGAGCAACATGAGTTGATTGCGTAAGGGCTCTTCAAGTGTTGCGTCCAGAATCGCCTCCCATTCATCGCTGCCAGGTATCCAAGGCAATCGCTCGTAGTTTCGGAGCAGACCACGTTCTCGTTTCCCAGCAAAAGCTCGGCCTGGGGTATACTTCCCCTTTCCAACAGGGTTCCGCTCGTCGGAGCGAATACGCTCATCGATGAGGTAATCATACAGCAAACGTACCACGGTGAGTCTTTGCTGCATGGTCGCATTTGCCAAGCCGGTTCCTGTATGGAGATAGCGAATATGATCGCCCTTCGGATTCGGTCGATGCGTCATGTCGTCAATGTAGGCGACAATATCCGCTTTCGTTGCCTCGATGAATGGATGGCTGGCTCGTGAGCAAAAGGTGAGATAGTCATTGGCTCCACGACCGTAAGCTCGTATCGTATTGCTCGCTAGACCTAGTTTTGCCTGTATCTCCAGCCAGTTTCGTGCATGCTGATTCTCAGCTACAGAGGGATAGAACTCCCAACGGATGATTTCCACTATGCGACACCTTTCCTTCCCATCTGATTATTGTTATCATTGGGAACGAGGTAGGTGTATTCTGAATAACATATAAACAGTCTCTCCGATATTTCTGTATTTTGGCAACCTGAGCCGGTTCTGCTTTGCGTAATCGCTTCGCGCTGATGCCAAATATCCATCCATGAAGAAATTCGATGGGCAACGCAGTCATTGGGTGTTCCTGTTTCTCTCCAGGTTTGGTAAAGTTCATGGTGCGTTGTTCAGCATCCAAGACATCATCATCCTGGATGCGCTGATACTGAGAACTCCAGTCAACTTTGAGGAAATCGCAGATGGGTTTGAGCGCAACATAGGGGCGGCCATCAAGAAGTTTGAGAAGGAGCCTATCTCCATCGAAATCAAACTCAAGCACCTCATCAGTTTGGCCCTCTGACGCTTGGAGACCGAATGTTGTCTCATCTCGCTGCTTGCTTTCCATACACCTCTCCTTTATGGGTACCTCTATGCCTTCAGGCTAAGGGAGGAAACAAAGGCACCACACATGGTGTCCCTTGCGGGAGAGCGGTTTTGATGAGTCCGCTCAAACTCCACTGGTTGCCCAGGTAACGTTTGCCTCGACGAGGATATCAGGCGGCACTTCTTCTCAGCACTGGTCTAACCCCGATACACCTGGTTAACCGAGAAGTTATAGAGCAAGAGACTGGCACGCATCTCTTGGTACGAACGTAAACACTTCCTGATATCATAGCCCGATAGATGCAAGCACCCCTGGCTGGGTCTGGTAAGGTAGCAGCTCTAGGAAAGACGGATGTAAAGCCATCCCATTCCTCAAACTCATCCCTTTCTAGGGGATAGGGTTCCTTACACTGTAGCAGACCTTTCCTCGCCGAAGGATGAATGACCCGCATTGGTAGAACACCAATGCAGACTGTGCTCTCAAATAGGCTGCGTTGGTATAACACCAATGCAGGTCTTGGCTAGAGCGCGTTGCTCAACAACCTCTCTAGAGAGTGAGACCATTCAGAGGGAGAAGATACGTCTGTTTCATGTTGTTGTAGCTTCCCCTCTTCTCCCTCTTTTGGGCAGAGGTTTCTTTCTCCAATTGCTCGTGATTGTACCAGAGATACGTATGTGAGACAAGTCTATAAACTCTTGGTATGAGGTGAAGTTGTAAGCGTTCATCTTGTTACTTGCTCACAACTTTGCCTGGTGCCGCTCATTTTTCTTCTTTCACCACCTATCGCTCGAATGAACACTGCTGCATTGTGCTGCCCAACGTCTTTCTTACTGCTTGGTTACTACCGGCTTTACCAGTAGAAAAGGGAATAGGTAGACGATAGTGTCTATCTACTGCTTGGAGGTTTACTATGCTAGAATGGGCTTTGTTCATTTGGGGACCTATTGTGCTTCTTGTTGTGGTTTCCTTTGCGTCAGTTTCTCTGTTCCATCCCTCTTCTCCTTCCTCTCCTGTCAAACACGTAGCATCCTCAAGAACACCCCAAGAGCTTCCTCGCATTCCAAGAACAGCAGACGAAGCACATGAGACGATGAGTGACAAGACCTTTGAATTGTTTTCTGCGGCGGTCATTCTTGCACAAGGAGAAGCTCATACGTTTGTCGAATGTGTAGGTGGTGGTAGCGATAGAGGGGTTGATGCAGTACTGCGTAATATCTATCAGAAAAAGGTGATTGTGCAGTCGAAACGGTATATGCAAGGCAATAGCGTAGAGCCTTCTCAGGTACGAGATTTCGTTGGAACGATTCATCTGCAGAACGCGGTGTATGGCTATATTGTGACGACCTCGACACTCTCAGCACAGGCACATGAGGAAGCACATAGTGCAAGAGGGTTGATACGAGTCATTGAGAGAAATCAGTTAACGATATTGCTGCAACGACGCCCACATGAAATAGCACTTGCCTATCGTGACGTACTTGAAGCCGCAAGCCAGTAAGGGGGGAAGTACGACGCAAGATGGCTTGCGTTAAGGAACGAGCCTCAGAGTCGCAAGGGAGATACGTGCTGCACCGTTCTCGTCTCACGTGATGTGGATGTTCCTATCATACGAGCAAGACGATGAAGTCGTTTTTGCAGTGAACGTCAAAAAAGCAAGATGCTCTGCTCTCTGAGCCATCCCTCAACGGCATCAGCAAATCAAGTAAGAAATAGAGAAGCACCTTGCATGCATAGTATACATCCTTTTGTCAATAAGTATCCTGCATAAGAGTATACAAATACCATTACGAATTGTAGCACTAATCATGAATGTTGCTTTTCTATGAAGATGCCACCAGGAAAGACTGAAGGACTCCTTCCTGGTGGCACCGTGTTCACTTGTCTATGCTTCGGTTTGTGCCCGTTGCCAGAGTGCTTTGAGGCTCGGGTCAAGAGAGAGAAGCGTATAGCTCATACTGTCGGATGTGGGTGTAAAGGCGATGGCTGGCTCTGCTTGGTCGCTATCTGTAAAGAAGAACAGACGCTCACCAGAGGTGGGCTGTTCTTCTCGGAGATTGTGCTGGTTTCGTACAAACTGGTCTATCTGGTCCTCTGAATAGGTCTGCTGTGTCATAGGTGTACTCCTGTCTTTCTTTCGACTACTTGCTGTAAACGACATATGTATAGAACGTCCCACGACTCTTGAACCCCGTTTGCTCCATGATCTCGGCGATGCTTTTCTCACGAGCGGCGTACAATTCTTTGGCAAGGGCGAGGTTGCGCGGCTTCATCGTCTCTGTCACCTTTGGCCTGCCGCCTTTTCTGCCCCTCGCACGAGCTGCTTCCAGGCCAGCAAGTGTGCGTTCCTGGATGATGTCGCGCTCGAACTCGGCCATTACCCCCACAATATGAAACATGAGCTTGCCAGTGGGCGTCGTGGTGTCAATATTCTCTTTGATACTTTTGAGTTCAATGCCTCGCTCGCTCATCTGGTTGACGGTCTCAATGAGTTGGCGCAACGACCGACCTAGGCGATCCAGTCGCCATACGACAATCACATCTCCAGGCCGAGCCATGTCCAGCATTTTCAGAAACTCCGGTCGATCATCGCGAACGCCACTCATTTTGTCTACGAAGGTACGCTCACAGTGAGCCTTCTGAATAGAGTCCTCTTGCAATGCCGTGGTCTGCTTGTCCCTGGACACGCGAATGTAGCCAATAATCATGGTAAGAACTCCTTGCCCCTTAATTTGATGAGTCTATTGTACAGGAACTCATAAAAATATGTAAGTAGTTGTAATTTGATTGATAGATGAGTAAAAAAACAAAAGGGGGCCTGTTTTTGGGGCGATATGGAAGAGTTCAGATAACCTTCGTTTGAAATAGTAGGTCAAGACGATTTCGAAACTGGCAATTATTAATATCTTCTTAGCGGGATTAGCTTATCTCTTGCTATGCATGTGCTGTACGAAGGGTTATAGCGGAGATCCGTGAGGTGCTAGACATCTAAAACAGAGGTTTGTGTAGAGAATACAGAACATCTTTTATAGCATTCTCATTAGCTAAGCTTCTTCAATTCATCAATGGAAGCCTGTTCATCCAATACCTCTAATTGCTCCAAAGAAACATCTTTTCTTTTCTTGCTTGCTCTTGACATTTTTCTCTGCTTAATTTGACTTTGACCGTTGCTTTGCGATGGCATCATACTTGTCGAGGGCGTAGAAGATTCGCTACTTTCTGGCTCCCAGAGTGGTATTTGTGATGATGGAGAATATGGCTCTGAGGTCTCGTGAAGAATTTGTGGTTTGAATTGTGTTGATGAAAGCACAGAATCGATAAGAGGAAGTTGCGTCGTCTCTAAGGTGCTTTCAAAAGGTTCTTGTTGGCGAAGCACTGGAAGTGACTCTGTACTTTTTTGAGGTGAAGTAGGTACGGATACACGAGAAGTTTGTGAGGATGAGAGTCTTTCCGTCTTTGACTCTTCGCGATGTTCTTTCTCTTCAAAAAGCTCTATGAGCTTTTGCTGGAAAAGCGAAAGGAGTTTCTCGTAACTCACATGCTGCGGTGCAAAGCTGGGTGTTTTCTCCCAGCCTTCATTGATAAGTGTTCTAATTCCTTCGTACTGCAAAGCATGAGTTTCTGTTGGTAACGGTTTTGGACAAACAACAAGGCGGTTCTGAGTACGAGCAAAATGAACTGTATGCATCGTACCGCCATCATTTCGCGTTTGTATTGGAAGGATGGCAAGGGACAAACCACTTTGAATACGATCTCTTCGTACAAATGCAGTCCGAAACCCACGTTGACCGAGTGCCAATTCGCTGACAAGAACGCCTGATTCAGCGAGAATAGATGCAGCAAGAGAGCGATGTTCAGCAGGATAGACAGTATCGAGTGATGTACCAAAAACAGCTATTGTCTTGCCCTTCACCTCAAGAGCACCTTCGTGAGCAGCTCTATCTATTCCCTTTGCAAGTCCGCTTACAATCGTGTAGTTATGCCGCGCTAGCTGAGACGCAAGATGACGAGCGACAAAGAGACCACCTGATGTTGGTTCCCGTGTTCCGACGATTGCGATTGCATTCGTGGTGTGCAGGAGGGCAATGTTGCCCTTTACATAAAGGATAGGCGGAGGGTCAGGAATCAATTTCAACAGTGGAGGATAGAGATCACTTGTGATAGCAAGAGGGAAAATCTCGTGTTCAAGGTGTCGAGCGTAATCTTTCTCTGCACGTTCAAGTACACACTTCCATTCATCAGGTCTCTGATGGATATTTTGAAAAAGTTCTTTGCCAAGCGGAGGTCCTAGTTGCTCTTGCAGGTCGTCACAAGAGAATTGCGTTATCCTTGAGAGCGTCGGAAGCACTTTTGCTATACGCAAGATCGTTTGCGCTCCAAAACCTTTGAGAAGGCTGAGAGCGTACAGATAAAGCACATCTTCTCCTAAATCTATGTGCATTACGTTTGCTCTCCTCCTTCCAAATAGCGGATGTTCATTGCCTACTTTGCTGTTTTCCCAAGAAAAAAACCTTTAATCTGCTGGCAATGTGTTGCATGCTTCATTATATCATAGCATGCACGAAACATCCGTCCATTAGTATAGATGTCATCAAGAAGCAAAATTCCATAGTCCTCCCTCTGTATCTGTGGACCGATGTAACGAATAGTTCGCTTATGCGTTCCAATGTCTGGTCGAGGACGATTCTCTTTCGCGGCTGTTGCCGCCTTTGGTACAGTCTCTATTCGTTGTAGTGCTCCTGAAAGAAGATGGAGCCATGAAAAATGCTGGGCTAACGGTATACCTAGGTCTTCACAGGGAGCATTAAGTTGTCCTACTGCATGAGGAGGCATTGCTACTATGTACCAGGAGGAAGCATCCTCTAAGAGTTCATCTTCAATCTGAGAAAATGCTTGAAGAACCGCACGCTGAAAATACTCTATAGCAAGAGGTTTTCCTTCCTTGAAATCTAAGATACGAAGGGAGTATGGATCAGGACTACTGAAATTGTAATAATAGTAGGAACCCAAAAAATACTTTCCATCCTCGTAAAGCATTGTGGAAGAGCTATACTCACTCATGTTTCATCTCCTGTGTCTCCATTGTTTGCTGAATGACCTCTAAAACAGCATCCCAGTTTGTACATAACTGCAGTGCAAGTCTGCATTCTGGCTTTGTAGCAAGTGAGTTATCCCATGTCAATCCAATAGGGAGAGCACCTGCGCTTGCTGCTGCCTGTATATCATCCTCTGAGTCACCGATATAAAAGCTATGGTTCGGCACAACGTTGTACAGTTGTGCTGCTTTGAGAATAGGGTCTGGATGGGGTTTCCGTCGTTGTGTATCGTGGAAAGCAACGACGACACGAAGAGGGAGTTGATGATGGGAAAGGAGTTTCTCCGCGTAAGGACGTGGAGTCCTCGTAATAACACCTAGTGGGGCAATCTCTAAAGCCCTCTGCAAAAATGCTTTAGTGCCAGGTGGAAGATTGGTTAAATGAAAAGATTGATAGGCTTGGTGCCAAGCACGTTGTTTTCGTAGAGGTTCAATCTGTGAAGTGAAAACGAGTGTCTCATCAAGATCAAGAAAGATAGCCCATTGTTTGTCCATATGCTACACACTCTCCTTCTGAGAGGTGATGCGTCAACAAATGCCCGCTGAAAAGAAAAAACATTCATAACAAGTATGCAATGTTGTCTTCTTTCTCTATACTCAAGAAGTCTTCTGTGCATCACCTTTAGTGACAAACAGTATATCATTATTTAAGCATTTCTTCATTTTTAGAACATTTTTTCTTTGTCGCCTTGATATCTTTCGTAACTGCCAAGAGTAAAGGTGTCCCATATTATGGCTCAAATCCACTTCTTATCTAAGAAACGATAAATATACTGGTTAAAAAACATGAGGACAGAGGGAGGATCAATAGCTAGTACTCTTGAGCCTCCCTCTCTATCCTGAATAGGCATTGAGCGAGAGATGTTCCACTCGTGTTGATAATTGCGCGGTAGATGGTTAGGTATAGAGTCGCGTCGTATCGAGGGAGCTATGCCCTAACAACGTCGTTAGACCCACGAGATCATCTGGATACTGCGCTAGATATCTCCATACAAAGGTCTAGCGCAAGTGGAGCGTGCTGATCTCTTCGGGAACCGGTTCTCCTGCTGCCTTTTTCATGGTTTATTTCCCCATATTCACATAGCGATAGAGCGTTGTGTGACTCACGGCATAAGATGGCCGCTTTGGCCAGGATATGGTGTTTTTGGAGATTTCCTCAACGCGTTTTCATAATTGGCATTTTCAAGATGAGCGTTTTTCTTGTGAGGAAAGCCAGAGGGAGAGCAGGTAGACAGCACTTGGTGACAAATCGAGCCTGAACACCTGACTGAGCGGAAAAAAGATCATTGCGTCCCCTTCACCGACAATTACGTCACTTTGACGAGCTTGGGTGTGCGCAAGAAAAACAAACCACTCATTGTAGGCTTCTAGTTGGGAAACGGAAGGCAACAAGCCATGCCAAAGTTGGGTCAGTGGCTCTTCCAGATGTAATCCTGTTTCTTCTCTCACTTCGCGGCAAGCTGCCTCCTCGGCCATTTCTCCCAACTCGATACCCCCTCCGAGCAGGCTCCATTGATTTGGGGAGGTGGGTGCATCAGGACCTCGATACTGCAACAAGAGTTGCTTCGTTTCATTAACGAGTACCACTGCCGCAAGTCGCCTTTTGAGAAGGAAGCCACGCATCTGCTTTCTCGACTCTGCGTCTCCACTTTTCAATGGTTCCTCTTTCTGGCACGTGTAGGTATATGCCGAGGCCAGGCAGTCTTCCAATGGAGAAACAGTATCCAATATCAGGGTGTTTTCTGGCAGATGTGCAAACATCTCTCGTTCCTCTTCATCGCTGAGTCCAGCATCTTCTCTCCATTGGGAGGGTCGAGCCTCACGCGACGTGAGGCGCAGGTTGCGCAACTCACGAGGGGATTCACACTGAATGATTTTTAAACGTGCACCTGCCCGCTCAGTCATCTCTTTCACCTGTTCAAGCACAAAGGGAAAGCGCCCTGGGCTATCGAGGATGATCGAAAGATGCTGCTTGAGCAAAAGGTCCTGAGCCATCTCTAGCATCAGCGTGTAGGAAGCCGGACCGGCGACTTCTGAACTCACACCGCCGGTTAAGAGGGGTGATTTGAGGCTATCCTTGTCAATCACCGGCCAACCCCGGGTTTGGCCGAGCGCTAACGCCAGAGTGGTTTTACCTGTGCCGGGCATTCCTGCCATGAAAACCAGTGTCAGATCACGTCTCATTGATGCTTGCTCCTCATTTCACTCAACACTCCTGCGCGATGACTAACGGATATGTTGGCCGCCTCTACCTCGTGGCACACTTCTCGCAGAAGCGCTCGCACGTGAGGATCGCGCAAAATGGCAGGTTGCGTGAGATACCGAGTGACATGCCTCTGTGTCAGCGCTACTTTCTTAGCCCAAAGTAACAGTGCAATTTGCTTGATCTCCTCGCGATATCCTTGCAGTCGTTTTTCTCGAAGCTGGCGGCGATACGCCGTGTGGCGTTCAGCGATTGCGTGGCAAGCAGCTCGATGGATCTTGTACAAAGTCGTTGGCTGATAACCAAACCGCTGACCTACCTCTTGCAGTGAGGGTGGTGGATATTCTTCTCTACCCGCTGCCTCTTCCAGCAGGTGAAAGATCCGCTCCTTGTCGATGGCAGTCCGTTTCCGAGGTTGGAAACGAACTTCTGGGGTGGGGCCTTGAAGGTGTGGCTGGAGCGCTTCTGCTTCCTGAAACAACACTTCATTCACCGAGAGATTGAGCCGATAGCAGAGTCGCAAAAGCATATCCATTTCAGGGATGCGCTTGCCCTGGCACCAGTTCTCAACTGTATTTCGAGAGAGATCAAGGAGTCGAGCGAAGGCGGAGATATTCCCACCGGCCAGCCACTCCACCGCATGGTTGACCACCAACCCAATGCGCTCGCGTCCGGGACAACCCTGTATCAAGGGAAGCTGTGCAACAATGGCACCTAGAGCTTCTGTAGCCCATTGTTGCCAAGCAAGTTCAGGTGTCTCTGGATCAACCAACCCCTGCTTTTCAACCGGCTTTCCAAAGAGTGGCCAAGCACAAAATGGGCAGTATCCTGGTCGGGAGCGCCAGGCCAGGTGAGGCAGTGAGCGGGCACAATTGGGACAAGCTGTCTGCAAACGTACCCCATGACGAACACACAAGGAGATTTCTCGAAATTTCCAGAGGAGCGGATCGTACAAGGTTTGTTCGCTGGCTTGCCACTCTTCGTAGCACATGGGGCACCAGGCTAATCTGCTTCGGGTCAGTCCCCGGAGCGGAAGTACTTCTGTGAGCGCAGTCAGGGAAAGACCTCCTAGATTGGTACGCATAGTCAGCGTTCCCAGAGCTTGGAACGCCGCCTGAGCGCGGGAGCCAGTCACATTGATCAAATGCGAGCCACTCCCATCGTGTCTCCACAAGGGATGTTGCTCAGTTCCCTTGTCTCGCGCCTCCAGCTCTTCCACGAGAGGAACAATCATCTCCCGAAGCAGAATACCTGGGTAGATGCTGTGAGCAGCAGCCAGACGAGCGAGGTAGCTGGTTAAGCTTTCCCCCATGGCTGTCTCCATACCAACTGGCATGGGTGCATAGAGCATACTTCTCCTGGGCAATCGCTCTACCGTGAGATCCCACTGAGGAAATTCCAGAACCTGTGCCTCATTCATCGCCAGCGGCCTCCTTCTTGACCTCATCGCGCGTCGGGTTGCGCTGGCCAACCCGCCGACGAGGTGAAGGAGCCTTCTTTTTTGGCGGTTCCTCATCCTCTTCGTCTTCTGGCGAGCTCTCTTTGGTTCGTCGGGTTCTGGTATCCAAGCCCAGGCGCTCCATCAGCCGCTCAGTCGCCTGTGGATCTGCATGAAGCGATCTTTCTCCTTCTTCGATATCGGTAATGTACTGATTGCACCGATCGGCAGAAGCAGCGTGTTTGAGCAACAACGCCGGGGAAATGGTCTTTTCTCCGGATTCTACCGCTTCTCTGAGGGCTTTGGTCAGCCAATTTTTGAGCAGTCCGACGCAGCCGATGGTTCGGGCATAGCAGACCTTCCACTGGTGAACCAGATCTGGGGCCTCTTCCAGGGGAAGCTGACGTTGGAAGGTCAGCAGCACGTTTTGAAAGGCCAGACGCTCCTCTTTCACTCCTGCGCGATACCGGGGAAGATGCACATCGATACTACGACGGGAGAGCTGCGCGTTCAGGTTGCGAAAAACCAGGAGTTCATACGTGCCTGCCAGCACATGCATGGTTTGAGTAGCTACCGCCAGGGACTTCACATGGTCGAGCTGATCAATCAGCCGTGAACCGCTGGCGGTTTTCGCCAAATGTTGGGCTTCATCAACAAAAATCGCATCAGGCTTGCGATATTTGAGCACCTGTTCCCAGGACCGTTGCAACATGGCCGCATCTCCAACGAGTTGAGGAGGAACATGTCTGTGCATCTTCTCGTTGTAAATGGGAATGACCGCCTGAGAGTCCACTTTGTAGTCGATGAGAGGTTCTGAAACCGCCATTAAGGCGCGGGTGTAAAAATCGGGCCAGCGGAATTGACGCGATGAGGGAGCCATCGCATACAAGTTAATCACCGGCATATGGTCAGGATCTTGGAGCATCTTTGCCTGGGCTGCTTCAGTCAAGCGTTGGTTCATATGTTCCCAGAGGGTCGTTTTTCCCACTCCCGTTGGTCCGACGATGAAGATCATCAACGCCCCTCCAGGCTCTTGCAAAGCGTCCCATATCTCCTTGTTCGCACGCTGTAAAAACGGATGGGCAACGGTGTACGCTTTAAAATAGGCGAGACGCTCTGAGGGAGATTGGTCAAGCAACTCCCGTGGAAAGCTCTGCTTCTGGTTGGAATCTTCTGCCTTTTTCGCCATTTAGAACCTCCCATACTCACTGAGATCCTTCGGGTCCACATCGTCCTCAATGATCACGGCTGGCTGACGATGACGACCCCTCTGGGGTTTGTTTACTCTAGACTCTTCTGGCTCTGGTTGAACAACAGTAAGAACTGGGACATACTCTTCCCGGTCCGAAGATGAACCAGGAAGCTCTTTCATCTGGGCAAAGACATCGCGGGCTTCGGCGTCTTGCCAATGCTGGCGAAGAACCGTGTCGTGGCCATCGAGGTCAGCTAAAAAATCGGCCAAGCGCTTCGCCGTAATAGCGGAATCTCGCGTATGATTCTGGTATTGCTTGCGCAGTTCAGCGCTGGCGAACTGGAGTTCACGCTCCGAATGGCCATGGAGCCGCAGGTAGTGTTCTGAGCGTGCCTGAACCCAGCGGCCTCGTACATAGACATACGCCGTTCCAAGATCAAAAGGATCGTAGCGCACGGGCACCTGCTGGTTTTCGACCTCGCGCACATTGAAGGCTTTCGCGTTGTAATACACGTAGTTGATCTTGACCCCTCGCCCCGGTGTCACCTTGGCGGTTTTCTTGGGAGTACTGGCCAACGACACAAAGCGAAAATCATCATACAAACCCTGGAGATGCTCGCGCGTTCCCCCAAGTACCATGCCCTTTTTGAAGGCGTCGCGGGGACTCATCCCCAGAGCAGGATGAATTTGCTCATCATACACATCGTAAGCCCAGATGCACAGGTACGTATACAGATCCCCTAGTGTCCAGACGGCCTGCTCGCGTGGCGCAATGGATTTCGTCACCTGGCGAACCTGCTTCATAATCTGGGTATTGCCAGTGAGGTTGTGTACAAACTGGGTATTGGCCGTCCCAAACAGGCGCTCAATCACCGAGCCATAACGCGGCTTTGCGCCAGGCCGCGTCTTCTTCTCTCCTCCGTAATAGGTCACCAACGTCTCAAAGTAGGTGCTCTGGAAGTCTGGCCCTCCATCGACGACGATGGTTTGAGGGAGTCTCCCATAGCGGCTGACGCACTCGCGCAGGGCCATCATACAAGAACGGTAGCTCGGCGGATCAAAGGTGAGATACGCCGTCAGCAGGCGACGCGAAAAGGCGTCGGTCAGGAACGTCAGCCAGGGCCTGCCCAGAGGACGACCTGTTCGGGCACTCACCAACTCAATGTCCAACTCGGTATGGTCCAGGTGGGCCACCTCCAGCGGGCGTGAACCATGTTTTGGCGTCGTCAACTCCAATTCCCAATACCACTCCTCTTCCTGGGCAGCGGCACGTGGTCCCTTGCGCTTGCGGGTTTGTTCCACTCGTGGACGCTTGTTAAGACGATCCCGGAACGTCGTGTAACCAGGAGCAGGGATCTGGCGACGCTCGCACTCCCGTTGGAGCAACAAAAAGACTGCCTTTTTCGATTGCTGCTTGAGCGTTTCGTAGTGCTCAGTGATGAACGTCTCGATCAGCGCCTCTGTTCGTTCATCAAGCCGAGAAGTCCGATTCCCTCGGCTTTTCACCTGGGGAAGAAGACCGATGAGCCCATTGCCGTAGGAGGCCAGAGCTTCTGCCCATTGGGCACGCCACCGTCGCACCGTGCGGGCCGGGGTCTTTGTCTTCTGATCGGCCCTAGTGATGATGGCGTAGCGACGATTCGCTTCCTCCCACGCCTCCTCGCTGGCCTGAGTGCGAAGCTCACGCCCTTCCTCAAACTTTGGTGGTGGAGTTGGCTGGCTCAGTCCTGTTACTCGGCCATTGCGAATCAGTTCGTCAAAGGCGTCATTCGGAACGGGCATAACCTGCCTGTCCTCAGAGAGTAACAAAACCTCGGTCACACCAGGGTTAAAGACAGTCCATGGCTTGCCATCCAGAATGATGGGTGCGCCAACCGTCAATTGCAAGATCGAAGGGCGAGGGAGAGAGGAAGTCGTTGGCTGGAGCGTAGCATATGATTGAGCTTGATCGGGATCGAGGAACACCTGGACGTGGTCGTAATCGGTCAAGCGAAACGCTCGCAGATCAACGTACAGTTGATGGGTTAAAATGAGTTGGTAAACGGCGTCAGCCTTCCCACGATGCAACGTCGTAATCAGGTTAGAAAGGCAAATGCCCGGCTGGCTCATGACCGTGGTACGAATCGCCAGGGCGACATCTGTTAGCACTGGTGGGGGAGATTTCCGCAGGTAATCAGCCAGAAAACGCAGATTCTCGATATATATCCAGTCAATCTCTTGCGAAGAAAACACACGGTACGTGAGACCAAACTGGGCGGCGTAGGCTTCACCGGGAGGGCAAAACCAGGAGCCATCTGGCCGTTGTTGGTAGCGAAAGGGCATTTTCTTCGCCAACTGGACCAGATCCTTCTCCATCTTGCATTCAACCCAACCCGCACTCTCCTCGCGTATCACAAAAAAGTCTGGAGTATGCCTGGCTGTGACATTGCGCGTATCGTCCTGGCTGCGATACGTCAATTTGATTTCACCTGCGGGCTGGCTGTACAACTCCAGAACGTCGGGATCGTGGTCGAGTAGGTAGGCAAAGGGGAGTTCATTTCGATGGCTCTCAAACTGGATCGCAAACCCCATTTTGAGGGAGGGATATGTCCCGCTGACATTGCCCGCAGAACTCCGCACACGGCGTGCTGGAAGAGAGGTGCGAATGTGGGTAATGACTACCTTAGCCTGGTCTGAAAGGCCAAGCCGCCAACACCACTGGTCAAATGCTTCTTTGCTCAGCATCCTGGAGCACTCCTCTTGTCTTTGCTAGAGGACAAAGGCATGGGAAAGAGTATCTGTTCTAAAAATGCATTGCTACCTGTTTCTCCCTCTCGCTCAAAGTATACCATACAAAAATAGATTCCTGGCCACTTTATGCCTGTTTTTTGCACTTGCGGCCAGGAATTGCTGTTATGGAAGGGGTTATATTCTGGCCGCCTGAGCGTAACAATTTCTTAGCGCGGCTAGGTTATGCCGATTTTGGCGGCCAATTTATTCCGAGAGTCACACGTTGCCCGCGAGATATGGAGGTCTTTACAAATATCCTGTATCTCGTGCGTCTTGTCAGCATACAGCTTTTGAGCGAGTGCAACCTTACTGGATTTTTCGAGTGTCTTTGGTCGTCCTCCTTTTCTGCCTCGCGCACGGGCCGCGTCTAATCCGGCGTGAGTGCGTTCTCGAATGAGGTCCCGTTCAAACTCGGCTAAGGCACCCATAATGTGAAAGATGAGCTTTCCCCCCGGCGTGGTCGTATCAATACTCTCAGTCAGCGAGATGAAACCAACATTGCGCTCCTGCAATGTGGTGACGGTTTCAATGAGATGTTTTAACGAACGGCCCAGACGATCTAACTTCCACACCACCAGCACATCCCCGTTTCGCACAAATGCGAGTGCTGCGGTCAGCTCTTTGCGTTCAAAATTTGTTCCCGTGATCTTATCAGTAAAAATTTTCGTGCAGCCCTTCTCTTTCAACGCGTCTATTTGCAGTTCGAGATTTTGCTCAGTTCGTGAAACACGGGCGTACCCAATGAGTGCCATAGGTATTTGTCTCCTTTTCCTCGTCTTTCCTCGACAGTTGTATCATCTAACATAGGTATCGTCAAGGAGTAAGACATTGAATGATGAGATGAGTTATTAAGATAGGTTGGCCTAGTTCTACACCATCTTTTTGTTGTGCTGAGCAATTGTGTTGAGAAACGAGCGTTTTGTGAGACATAATAATTAACATTTTATTTGTTATAATCTCATCAGTATGAAAGAGTTGAAGTTGGGGTTCCCATAGTACTTGGACAATAACCAACGTTAAACGTGTAAAGCCGCTTGCAGTGCAGAGACAGGGGTCCATGATAAGCACGTCCTATACCATTGATACTGGCTATGAGGAACAGTGTTTAGGTCTCTGAACCCCTGATATTGCGCTTTTTCAGCGTGAAAAATACAGTAAAGTGACTACTCAGCTAGACTTTATCCATATTACGCCGCAAAAGCGAGCGTCTCAGTGAGCCGCTCAAACAATGCACGAGGGATTTCCACCATATCGGGTTGTGCAGGCGACATACAAGAAAGTGTGACAGGCCAA
>JAABUX010005019.1_pt1 | contig 16441 bp, 15 predicted proteins | sample 5561851 | NCBI WGS metagenome assembly JAABUX01 (sample SAMN10711883, study PRJNA513361) | rock metagenome | isolation source: Antarctica rocks | place: Antarctica: Victoria Land, Richard Nunatak red sandstone | collected 2016-01-03 | reverse complement strand
CGTCGATCGTGCGCTGGGCGACCTTCGCCGCCTGATCCAGATGAGCGTCTAGCGCCGTGCCGCCAACCCGTGCCGCCTGCGCCGCGTCTGCCGCAGCGCCGAACCGGGCGGCGGCATCCGGGATCTGCGATAGGAACGATTGCCGCTCCTTCGCCCACCGCGCATAGGCTGCGGGATCGAGCACGCCATCCTTCATCGCGGCCTGGCGCAACGAGAAGGCGGCGGCATCGGCCAGCCCCTCCGGTGTGCCGCCGGCCCGAAGGTATGCGCTGGCCGTGTCGGCGCCAGCCGGGCCAACCTTGACGATGGCGGCCGGCACGGCGCTGTCCGGCGTGCGGAACGTGCTAGAGGTCGGACCAGGTTGCAGCACACCCCCGACGCCAGGCGCGTTCTTGAACGTTCCGGCGCGGTCCTTGGTGGCCTGGCGCGCGGCGGCGTAACGCTCGGCCGCGGCAGCGTCGAAGTTGGGAGTTAGACTCGGGGTTTCGAGGACGCGGCTGCCTTGTTGGCCGCCGCTTCCTTCTGGTGCTGCTTGCCTTCCCGCACCATCGACAGGTCGCCCGCTTCCACGCCCACCCGCACCATCGACTGGCCCCAGAGAGACTGCATCAGCGGATGCAGCTTGCGATCCGCCGCTGGCGACTTTTCCATATCGTGCGACCGATCCTTGTAGGAGTTCATCCGCCGAAAGGTTAGCACCGAACAGGTTGGCCGTGGTGGACTGTTCTTTGGCGCGCTGGGCGTAGTCAGTCAGAAGGTGGGAAAACCCTTCCTGAGACATGCGCCCCGCCAGGTTTGGCCCATAGGCCGCCCGCAGCAACTGCTCCGCTTGCGGCGACACCTGGTTGAACGCATCCCGCTGCCCCACCGCATCCGCCAAGCTGACACCCCGCTGCCGCGCCTGCTGGACAGCGCGCGTGGCCTCGACCAGCGCCGGGGCGATATCCACCGCCGGGTCCACCGTCCCGGCCTGGATGCCCGAGCGCAGCCGCGCCATCGGCCCCGCCGCGTCCTGCATGGCACCCGCCATCACCCGTGCCGTGGGATCGGTGGTTTCCGCCAGCGCCGCCGACAGCCCCTGATCGCCATACGCCCGGTGCACCAGCGCCGCCCGAACCCGGCTGGCGCCGTCCTGGGACAGTGCCCCGTCCGCGGTGACGAACGCGCCTTCCTGGCCCGGCTCGACCGCGTGCTGGAGGAACCCCCGCACGAAGTCCCGGTTGCCCGGTCCGGCCACGTCGCCGGGCTGCACCTGCTGCAGCACGTTGTCCGGGAGGCGTCGGGCATCGCCGGCTGCCCGCTCCGTTGCCGACATAGCCAGCGTGGTGGAGGTGCTGCCCTCCCCGGCGAACACCACCCGCTGTTCCGGCGTCATGTCGGTGGTGCGCCGCCGGATCAGCACCGGCTGCTGCATCCCCGTCGTGTCGTGCCCCTGGCCAGCCAGCCAGTTCCGATAGGACGCGGCTTGCGGCCCGTCCGCCTGGTAGGCCCGGCGCAGCGCCATGATCCGTCCATTCCCGGACTCCACGATGCCGTCTGGCCCAACGATGGGTGCCCCATCTGCCACCGTGCTGGACGCGCCCAAGCGTTCCGGCTGGAGGCGCGAGGCGATGTTCGCCACCTGGACTTCCGAGGCGGCCCGGTCCCGCTGGCGCGGCTGCAGCTCCGGCGGGAAGGCCGGGTTGGGCGTCATGTCCTGGTTATGCGACGTGACCAGATCGCCTGCGTCCGCCACCTCATAGCGCACGCCGACACGCTGGCCCGAGGGGGTGAACACGTCCCCGCCGACGTTCGGCGCCGCAACCTGCGCTCCAGCAGCTGGCGAGGACGCAGGCGCCATCTCCGCCCCGTTCGCCGCGCCGGCCATGGCATCGTGCACACCATCGAGGAGCTGGGACATGCGCGCGACCGCTGGCGTGCTGCCGTTGGCCTGGCGCTCCTGCCGGATGGCGTCCGTAACGCGCTGCCGCAGGTCTTTCAGGTCGCCGAAGCTCTGCACATCCGGTAGGGCGGCGGCCGTCCGCATGATGGCGCCCTCGTCCCCGGCCAGGGGCGCAGCGTTCGGTCCGACGCTGGCCGCGATCTGCTGCGCCCGAGCACGCACTGGCGTCATATCCACGTTCAGCTTGCCGTCCGGGTCGATGGCGTTCCACAGGGCTGCCTCACCGCCGCGCGCGCCCTGGTTGGCCGCATCGAGGGGCGCCCGCAGCGCGGCACCCACCTGCGCATCGGACCCCGCCGGCAGGTCGCCACCGATGGCCTGCAACGCCTGGTCGGCCCGCTGCCCCAGCCCGGCGCGCGTGGCCTCCGCCTGCGCCTGGACCTGCGCCATGTCGTCCGCCATGCGCTGTCCGACCTGATCCACCCTGGCGTCATGCAGGGCCGCCTGCTCGTCCGCCTGGTGCTGGAGCGCCGCCGGCAGGGCGGCAGGATCGGCGCCGTCCGCAATACCCCGAATGGCGCCCACGTTCACGTCGTTCTGCGCCGCGGCACGCGCTTGGAAGTCTCCAGCGGCAGGACCGCGGGCAGCGTCCTGTTCGGCGGTCTGCAGGCCAGGATCGCGTGTGAGTTGGAAGGCAGTGGGACCGGCGGGGCGACCGTCCTGTGTCGTCGCCATCGGTGATGCGGCATCAAGCGCCTGGCGCGTCGCCACCGGGTCCTGCATCGCGCCCAGCAGACGGTTGCCAGCGGCCTGGACCTGGTTGGGACTAGCGCGTAGCGGAGCGCCGTTCTCCCCCGTGAACGCCTGGCCGGGTGCGGTATCGGCGAGGGCGTTGCGCCGCATCCCGAGCGCCGGGCTGGCGTATTCCATCAGCGGGTTCAGCGCCATGCCGGCTACGCCCCGAACGCCCGCCAGACCTGCCGCCGGCAGCATTGGCGCAGCAATGCCGCCCAGCACCCCAGCAGCGGGCTTGAGATCGTCCGGCGCAGCATCGGACGCTGCCTGTGACCCGACCCCTGACAGGCCGCCCAGAGCTGCCGTTCCCGCAGCGCTCGACACCCCACCACCCGGACCCATCAAAGCAAGGCTGGCAGCTCCGCCGACGCCGGCCCGTAGGTAGCGTTCGCCTGCGGACCCAGGCACCACGTTGGCCGGATCGGGAGCACCAGCCGCCCGCGCCGCGGCACTGACCAGCTTATCGCCCGGTCCCGGCCCGTCATCGGTCAGGGATGCGATGTCCTCCGGCGAGAGCTTGTCGTAGCCGAATGCCCGCGCACCGAGGTTGTAGGCGCCGGTGCCCAGCGCCACGAGCGGCTTGCCAATCAGGTACCCGCCATGCCGGGACCAGCGAACGCATCGCCCGGCGCAAGCGATGCGGGGTTGTAGCCCGGCAGCGGCCCCATCGGATGCCCGTGATCGGCGGCGAGCTGCGTACGACCAGCCTGGCTGTAACGGTTATAGTAATCGGCCAAGTGGGTGCCGCCGCTCGACGAGTTGGGCGCGTCACCGGGATTATAGGCACCGTTCGTCGCAACGAACTTCTGCATTCCACCAATGCCGCCGAGGTGCGCCACCGCTGTCAGACCATCCACGTTGAATTTGTCGGCTCCGGGCGTCTCATTGATAGCCTGATGGATGTCGCCCACATGCACGGCCATCGCCGCCCGCTGAGCATCGGAGCTATTGAGGAACTGCTGATAGGTCTGCACTTCCGGGTGTCCGGGGATAGTGAACCGGCCTTTCCACTGGTTGCCGTTGGGGTTCTCACCCGCTGCCGGCTGATACATGCCGAGGTCGGTCAGCCGGCCCGTGCCGAACTGGAACAGACCGCTGTAGCCCTGGGAATTGACGGCGCCGGGCTTGCCGCCGGACTCAGACTGCTCCAAGCCAGGCGGTGCGCCGTCCCCGTTGGGGCTGGCCTGCTGTGCTGAACCAGACCCGCCCCACTGCGGCAGGCCCGCCGAATACTGTATGATGGCCAGCTTGCTCGCGGCCGTCTGCGTGTCCATCGTGGACAGCGTGCTGGCCGCGCCCTGACCCGACGCGCCAAGGGATACCGCTGTGCCGAACGCGCCAGGGTCGCGTGCCGTCAACCCGCCGGCTACGCTTCGCAGCGTCGCGCGGTCCGCCAGATCCTGCGTGCCGGACGCGGCGACGTTCTGTAGCGCGTTCGTGCGTGCCGCGTCCTGCGCGATGGCCTGCGGGTCGAACAGCGCGTTGGACTTGGACCAGTCTGGAAGCTGAACAGCGGCGACGGATGCCATCAGGCCGCCTTCCCGTGCTGCTGGGCCGTCAGCCGCTCCAGCCAGGCTTGCAAGGCGTCGGAGCGCACCAGCGCACGGCGCCCAATGTGGAAGACCTCCGGGCCATCACCAGCCTTGATGCGCTTGTCGAGGAAGCGACGGGTGATGCGCACACGAGCCGCAGCTTCATCCTTCGTCAGCACCTCAAAGTCCATACGGCACCTGTCAGAACAGCGTGCAATGAAGAATAGTGCGATGACGGAGTTCGTTCAAGCTTGTTCCTATCGGTTCCTGCCGATGTTGCTCCTAGCGGGGCATATTGCCCTACCTTCTCACACTCACACTCTCTCTTTATTTGTTGCTTGCTTGCGATTGCTTTGCTCTAGCGGAACTATCCACCAACCCGATCAGCAATTTCCCGCAGCCGTGCCAGAGCTGCAGCACCAGGCACACGCCAACCGGCGACCTTGAGCAGGTAAGTGCGTTCGTCCGGCGCCAAGGCGGGATGCTCCGCCAGTTCGAGGGCCAGCCCGCGCCAGTCCGGCGGCACATCGTCGGCATCGTCATCGCAGCCGACCGGGACGAGCGCGGCCCAGCTCAACCCCTTGCGCTGGAGCAGTTCGGTCGCTTGGAGCGCAGCCGCGGCACGTTGGCCAGGATCAAGGGCGCCCAACTTGACCAAGTGGGAGAGCAAGCGCTTGCGATCAGTCATTCGCAAAGGGAGCATGGCAACGTTGGTGGACATGACTCGTGGCCTCATTCGGGTTGTTGAAAGTCAAGCCGCGCGCGAGGGTGCGCGCGTATTGGTCTCGAAACTCCGCTCACCGCCCTCGCGCGCTCCCGCGCGTATTGTTCGGAAACCCCCGGCACCCCGACAAGTCTCCACACAGGAGCGTCCCAGCCGGCGACGATACCATTCCCGTAAATACGTTGGCGGACCCCTCCCACACAGCGCGCGCTAAGGTCGCCGTTTTCTGCCACGTTATTAAACCGACCCTCCCGCGCAGACACGGGCGTACCGTTCGGAAGATCATGCGACCGGCCACCCATGATCCCGTCCTGCCGCCCGTCATGACCGCGCGCGCCCTCCCGGAGGCTGGCGGGCTGCCCAGGGCGCAGGCGACACCGCCAGCACCAGGACATAGCCCTTGCCCCGTGGATCGGGCAGTGGGCCAGCCGGTGTCCGAACACGCCATGCCGGTGCTGCCGCCCGCAATAGGGGCACAGCAGCGTCGTGCCCCCGTCCGCCGCGGCGTAGGCCGGCACCTGCAGGTGCAACCACGGCGCATCACACGCGAGGACCGGCACGACCCCTTTTTCACCTGTGCGGGTTGTGCGACTTGCCGGAGTGTCGTCCTCACCTTGATCGTCTTGATGCGCTGACAACGATGCTATTCCCTGCGCCTTTTCAGGCGTCCGGTCCACCCGGATGTTGATCGCAAGATCGTTCACAGGCGCGTGGACCGCAGGCGCATCTGAACCACTGAAAGCACCGGACTTGGCAGCCCGAAAACCGTTTTCAAAAACCTCACCGTCTACCAGATCGGCCGCACCGACGAACTCCCCCAGGCCCGGCCCGTCCGCCGGTTCCCAGCCGTCCACATCCTCGACCGGCGGACGATCCCAGACAGGGTGCCCCGGTGGCGGTTCGTCGTCAGCAGCAGGCGGCGATGGAGGTTGGGGACGAGGTACCAGCGGCGGGTCCGGTTGCGGCGGGTCCGGCGGATCAGGCGGGGTGACGTCACCCACCTTGCACCAAGCGAGCTTGCCCAACCGCGCCGTCAGAAGGGCAGCAGGATCGGGACATAGTATCAGGTCAGCCCATGCCTTGGCCGGCTTCTGCCCAGCACCAGCAACCTGATAGGCGACCTCGACCAACCCGGACCCATCCTGCCGAGGAGTCCGTCTTTTCCGTATAGGAATACTTCTATACGGAAAAGACGGACTCCTCCGCATCGCCAAGTCTGCTGCATTGTGGCTTGGCCAGAGGCCCGGATAGGCTGTCCAGGCATGCCGGGCATTCACGAGCACCATCCCGCCCTCCGCCAGCATCAGGTCGGCCGGCTCCGGTTCCAGGTCCGCCGCATCCAAGGTGCCAGCCAGCGGCATGGGCAGCGGCACATCGACCAGCGCCAGGACGTGCACGGGGTTGGACGCGGTCCGCCTGACACCCCGCCCGCGGCCAATGATCTGCACCACCTGGCCTTCCGCCACCTGCCACCGGATCGCCTCCACGATGGGGTCCGGGTGCCGATCGGCGTCGGCCTGGACGGTGGACCCATCCGCCATCTCCCGCACGGCGTCGCCGCGCTCATACCAGCCGGCCAGCGCCGCCACCGCCTGCCCGGTCAGGGCTTCCGCAATGCGCTCCACGCCGCCCGGGCTCGGCATGGTGCGGCCGATGACGACGATGGCCGCCACGTCCCGCCACTCGTCACGGCCAGCAACGGCGTTGTGGTGCGCCAGCGTCAAGTTGCCGGGCAGCCCCCCGAGATCGAGCAGGGCTTCCTTGACCGACTTCTGCGCTACGACCAGCACGGACCCGGGCGCCCACTGCCTGGCTTCACGCACCAGCACAGCGCGCATGTCCCGCAGGCGGTTCAGGCGGCGCTGCGCCATCTTAGGATCGTTCTTGGCCGCCTCCTCCCCCAGCGGCTCCAGCATCGACTTCGCGTAAGCCTTGTCGGTGACCTGGTGGACGTGCTGGTGCGGCATGGCCGCCTTCACGTCCGCCACCAGCTCGACGTCGGGCCAGAACGGGCGCACCAGCTCCACCGGCAGCAGGGCGTCCAGCAGCAGCGTCGGCACCTGCCAGCCTTCTGCCACCTCCCGTCTGCCCTTGAGGCGCAGCACCCGCGTCTGGCCATCCCGGGTCCGCTCCACGTCCAGCGACATCCAGCCCGAGGCGTCCGGCCCGTCCGGCGCCAACAGCACCCGTGTTGCCGTCCAGGTCATTGCACAGCGCGCCACGGTGCGGTTGCTCTCCAGCGCCTCCATCGCCTTCCGGCGTTCGGTGCGGCCCAGCCCGGGATGCAAACCATCCAGCTTGCGCGACCATTCGAGGGTGAACCCTTCCGCGGCGCTGGCGGCCGTCAGCTTGCTCGACCCGAACGCCGCGCGCTGCACCGGGCCGTCCGGCATGGCCGCCAGCACTTCGACAAGCTGGCCGCGCAGGTCGCGCAGCCGGTCCCGGCTGGCATGCGTCAGGCTCCCCAGATCCTCGGATGCCAGCTCGTCCAGCGTCAGCGTGATGTGCCGGCCTTCGGCGCCGACCAGGCCTGTGCGCCAAGCCGCCTCGTCCACCACCAGCGCCGCGACCTCGCCCACCGCCTTGGGCCGCGCGTGGAACAGGCTGGAGTGCGCCACCAGCCACAGGTCGGCCCGCACCTGCCGCTGCGCCTGGTAGCTGCAGGCGTCGAACAGGGGGCATTTCACCATCGCCCGCTTGCCGTCGCTGCCCTTGATCGAGCGCTTGCAGGCGGCCGTCTCCGCCGACAGCCCCACCGCCTGCACGTCGCTGACCCGCTCCAGGTCCCTGCACATCCGCAGCTTGGCCGAGTCCGGCACGTCAGGATCGGCATAGCCTGGCGCGGCCGGGTCCAGCGCGCCACGGCCGCGCCACACGGCCACCCGCAGCCCGGCCGCCTGGACCGCCGGCAGCGCCTGCCAGGCTGCTGCCTGCTGCTCCCCGAGCGCATGATCGGGGACCGCTATGACGATGTTGCGCGTGTCGCCACGCTCCCGCATGGCGATCAAGCCGCTAGCTGCTTCCTCCCGTGCCGCATGGCTCTTGCCGACCCCAACATCCACCCGGATGCCATGCGTGAAGGTAACGGGCGCGACCGGCTGGACTGGCACGCCCAGCGCGTCCGCCCGATCGTTGGCATGCATGGGCACAGGATCAGCGTCGGCCGGCTTCGGCGGTGGCGTGTCGTCATCCTCAGTCAGTGGGCTGGCCTTCCGGTCCTGCTCGACCTGCGCCTCTGACAACCGGTCCACCCGGGCGAAGAACGCGCCCACCGCTGCTGCAACCTGCCGCTCCGCATCAGCCAGCGGCACCCGGTCCACCGCGGCGCAGTCCGGCTTCAGCGCCGCCTGGATGCGCTCCCGCACGGCTTCGATGCCGCCGGCAAGGATCACATCGGCCAGATCGCTCTTATCCCGTCGCCGAGCCTTCCAGGGCGTCGCCACAACCAGGTCGATGCCGGCACCGCGCCAGGCGGTCACCGCCTTACGGAGCGCCTTGGCGGCCCCTCCCTGCTTGGCGTCATGGGCAACAGGGTTGTCGTCGGACACCACCACTACGCGCCGTCCTGCAGGCGGCTGCAGCTTGCCAATGGCGCCCAGCGCGATCCAGGTTTCGTGCCCTGTGCTGACCCACGCAGCGAGGCCGGTTTCCGGCCCCTCGACCAGCAGCAGCGGCCCGTCCGGATCCCCAGGTAGGCGCACCGCCGCGCCGTCGCCCACGCCGTTGGTGATCTTCACCGCCCGTAGGCGACGGGCCCGCACCTCATCGGGGCTGGCCTTCCCGCCGTCCTGCCCCAAGTGGATGCGCTGCACCGCCTGCACCGTGCCGTTGGCCAGCGTGGCGACGGCCACCAGCGCCCGATAGACCGGATGCCAGCGGATCGCGTCCGGCCAGCCGGCGGGGGGCCTGGGGATGCCGCGGGCCTGCCTGAGATACCAGTCGGCCGGGGTCCCGGCGGCTGCCGGGACCGACACGGCGGCGATGCGCCGGGCGGTGGCGATGCGCTCCGCCAGCGCCGCGGCAGCTTCGGCATCCTCGGTCGGGTCCGGCAGAGGCGGCGCCGGCCGGGGACGGGGCTGGTATGGAGCGTCGTCGTCCGCCTCCAGGCCCGTCCAGTGCTGTGCCCACGCCAGGGCTTCCGGGAACTTGCAGCCGTGGACGTGCTGGATCAGGCCGAGCAGGTCGCTGCCCTCGTCGCCCTCGTGGCTGAACCACAGGCCCCGCTTCGGGCCGCGGACTTCCAGGGACAGGCTGCCCTTGCCGCCCCAGCGTAGCGTGTCCCTGGTGCTGTGCGCCTTGCTGGGCACGCCGAGCAGGGCTTCCGCGACGCCGGCCGCATCCGCGCGCAGGGCGGCGCGCAGCTCCAGGAGGTTGTCATCGCCGTCCCTCACCGAAGTCCCCGGGCCGTCAGCTCGGCCGCGATCTGCGCCAGCTTCGCCGCCTGCCCCGGTGTCAGCCCCTTGCGCCGGGCGGACAGGGACAGGCAGAACTCTGCCTCCCAGTCGGACAGCGCCGGCAGGTGACGCAGGCACTGGCTCAGGCTGGCCTGCCATGCCGCGCCCGGTGCAGCTCCGCCCGAGGCGCCAGCGCGCTCCGTCTGACGTCCGCCGTCCGCGATCAAGTCATCCCAGGACAAGCCACGGTCCCGCAGTAGCCGCGACGCCAGCAACCCGGCGGCGGCGCGTTCGCCGTCGTGGTCGGACCCCAGCCGGCCCAGAATGCCGACCAGGCGGTGGCGTTCAGCCGAGGACAGGGTGGGCGTGTTCGTCATGGACGAGGACGCCGCCGCGGGCTGGTCGCCCGTGCAACGCGGTCCCGCCCTTCCGCTTCGTCCGCCTGCTGCCGCAGCACCCGCGCGTTATTGCGGAGCTGCGCCGCCCAGGCGCTGCGGTTCGTGTGCAGGCACCCCAGCGCCGCCATCTCGCACAGCCAGGCCATGCTGCGCCGGTCGGCCAGGTCAAGAACGCGGCCCGGCGTCATGCGCGGACGCCGGCCCCGCTGCTGACCTGCCGGATGCCGGCGCGCAGCACGTCCGCCAGCGCCTGCGCCTCGCCCCACCGCAAGAGCACGTCCACCAACTCGGCAACGCGGCCCTCGCCCAGGGTGGTGATCGCCAGCGCCAGAGGGCGCACACGGTCCTCGCGCTGTTGCCTGGCCTTTGCAGCAAGCTGCTTCCCGGTCAGTTTGGGGCTGCGCCGCTGCGCCGCCTTCAACTCCCGCCGTTCATCGGCGGCGGCATCCAACCGGGCCTTAATGCCGTCGGCGTCCAGGGGCGCACCGGCGCTTGCGTCGGCAACCACGTCCTGCATGATCCCGGCCGGCGTGGTGGGGCTTGCCAGGGCATACAGGACCCCAGAGGGTAGATCGGCAACCGCCGCCGGTTTGCCGTCCAGCCACTGCGCCGTTGTCATGATGTTGCGGGCGGTGCGGGGCTGCATCCCCACCGCGTCCCGCACCCATGCCTCGAACGACCCGTGCGGCAGCACCTCCTTCGCCCGCAGCAGGTGCTGGCCAACTTCCAGGATGTAGGCCGTGTGGACGCCCCGGATGACCTCGGCCGCCTCCCGGGCTATCGCAGCAGCAGCAGCGTCCAGGATGGCATAGGAGAAACCCCCGGTCAGAACGGGCGAGGATACCGGGGCTACCTCTGCGGCAATCACCGGCCGGCCTCCCGCAGCGCCTGCGCCCGCAGCGAGAGCCGCTCCGCCGCGACGTGGCAGCCCAGGAACAGCAGGGCGTCGGCGTTGCGATCCAGGTGGCACGCCAGGACGGCGCGCGGGTCAGCGGTGAGGGCGGCAATCTGGACGGACTTGCCGCGTTGGAAGAGCTGCTTGTGAGGCGAAGGCGATAGGCTGGACGGCATCAGGCTCGCTCCATGGCGAACGTGACGCGGCATTCGTAACGGGCGCTTGGAACTCCGGGCGCGCCAATGCTATAAGGCTGTCGGTCCCAGCCTACAGCATCAGCTCAAGAACCGGCTCCACTTGCGCGCGCTGCCGGCGTCGCGTGGGTGGGGCCGATCTCTTAGGCGGCGGCGTGCTCGACAGCAGCGCGGGGCGCGCGGGCCATCTCCGCAGCGGGCGCGAGGCCAAACGCCGCAGCTACCGCCGGCAGGTCGCCGCGGCGGACGCTCCAACGGTTGCTCACCACCTGTTCGGCGGGGAACGTGCCGTTCAGCGCGCCCCTGTACAGCCGGTCATAGCCGGGCGACTGCGCGGCAAAACCGCCGGCCACCAGCTCGCGGCCAAGGTGCGTGAGGGGGATCAGGTCAGGGTCAGGCATGGATGGCTCCACTGGGTAAGGGTCAGGTCCAAGGCACTCATCGAGTGGTGACCAGCCCAGCCATGGGAGCATCCTTGAAAATCTTTGTTTTCGCAGATACCTTCCGGGGTGGTGAAGCCGCCGGACCCATTGGCGTGGGCTGGTCATTCATAGACGCCGGCACCCCTTGGCGGGGGTGACCGGCGTTGTTGCTTTCTAGGGATGCGTTGGCGCGCACCTGGTCCAGAAAGGAAGGCGTGGTCAGGGCAAGATGCTTCTCTGTATCCGCCAGCAGCTCACCAGCAGCCAGCAGTACGTCGCCGGACAGGATGGTCAGCCTACGCAGGCCGGGGGCCAGTGTCGGATCGGCGGCATACACATGCGTCGTTTCGCCTGCGGTCGTCTGAACAGTGATAATCGCGTGCAGAGGGGCAAGGCAAAGCTGTATCTGCCAAGACCGTAGAACAACGAGGGCACCTGGGAACCACTGCCCTCCCTGTCTGTAAGGCTGAGCCACCCTGTCGATCCAATATGCAAGCATGTCTTCAAGGGTGGGCAGAGCAGCCCCGACATCCTGTGATGCATTGTTCGTCCAGCGCCATGGCACGGACCGCAGACTCCGAACAGCATCAGGCGCTTCGCTCGGCTGCAACCCAGCGCAGCCCAGCATGACATAGGAGAGGTGCAAGTCTTTGAGATGTGCCGCACCCTTCCTTCCGCCTCCGGGCTGCCCCTTCGGCAGCAGCCCAGCAACCTGCAATGCGCGAAGCAGCCGCTCCAACGTGGAGGGCAAGATGCCCAGCACGGAAGGCAGTCGCTCGTTGACGAGGGTGCCGGTTGCCATGCGAAACAACATAAAGAGGATTCGCTCGCCACGCAAGAGAGACGCGACGCGGCGTCATGTTTCCACGGCGCCTGACCAAGCAAGATAGCTCCCCTCACCCCCTCACGCGTGAGGGGGGTCCAAACTACAGAAACCCGGCCCCAGCATGTCCCTTGAACAGGCTGGCCCGCCTGACGTAGCCCTGGACCGTCTCGACCCGGCGGTGCCGCGACACCTCCATCATGCGCAGCACGTCGGCGCCGGCGTCGGCCGCGCTGGTCAGGAACCCCGCCCGCAGCGAGTGCCCGGCGAAAGCATCGGGATCCAGCCCGGCGGCATCCGCGTGGCGCTTGACCACCAGCGCCACCACCTGCGGCGTCAGCGCGCTGCCCAGCGTCCCATGCCGGTTCACGCTGCGGAACACCGGCCCGGCCGCGATCGAGGCCGCGGCCAGCCAGGCTTGCAGCGCCGCCACGGGCCGCAGCTTCATGCCGTGGGGGATGGCGATCTCCTGCCCGCGGCCCTCCTGGTCGGCCTTGCTGCGGCGGATCAGCACCCGCACGCCGTCCGGCTCGAAGGTCAGGTCCTCGACGGTCAGCGCCACCAGCTCGGACCTGCGGAACGCACCGGCGAAGCCCAGCAGCAGCAGCGCCCGGTCCCGCTTGCCCTGCAGCGTGTCGGCTGGGATCGCCTCCAGCATGGCGCCGATGCGCTCCGCCGTGGCTGGTACCTTCTGTGCCGGCGCCGCCCCTTTCTTCCGCCGGATGCCGCGCATGACGGCTCGCACCGCCGCGTGGCCTGCCGGCGATGGCAGCTCGGCTAGGGAATGGGCGTAGCTGATGGCGGCCAGCCGCCGGGCCAGGGTGGAGGGCCGCACGCCCACCGATGCCTGCGCCGCCAGGTAGGCCGCCACGGTGTCCGGCGAGGCGCCCAGCGGTTCCACGTTGCGCCGGGCCCGGCACCACGCGCCGAACATCTCGAAGTCGCTGCGGTAGGCCCTGCGGGTCGCGTCCGCCTTCTCGGCCAACGCATAGGTCCGCATGGCCGCCGTCTCCGCCGCGAGCGTGGCAGGCAGTGTCGGAGCGGCAGGGCGCATGGAGGTGGACGAACGCCGGGCCATGGGCTGTTCCTGACTATCGAGAAGGGGGCTTATCGCTAGCCAGACTTAGGTGCCGACGTGTATGTGGGCAAGCACGCTATGCACGTATTGATGCGTTAGGAGGTTTTGATGCCCGACGAGGACTTCACTGGACCTGTCCAGGAGATCGCGAGAGCCGAGTTCCGCAACAGCAAGCGGCTGGCCGAAACGTTGGAATGGATGCTGAACTATCCGGGCATCGGCACCGCTCCCGACATAGCCACGCAGGGGGGTATCAACCCTAACCAAGCTGGTGTGGCCATACTCACCAAGCAGATCACAAAGACAGGGATGTATGGTCCCAAGGCAGAATACATTGTGACGTTGCGGGCGCTACTGCCGGCGGAAGAAGTCGATCCCTGGCAGAAATAGTCTTACGAGGGCAGGGCGCCATGCGCACCGTAGCCGTCGCCATGCAGAAAGGCGGCAGCGGCAAGACCACCACCGCCGTCAACCTGGCCGCCACCCTGGCGGAGGCCGGCCAGCGCGTGCTGCTGGTGGACGTGGATCCGCAGGCCAATGCGACGAGCTGGTATGCCGTCCGCGATGCAGGCAAAGCCATGTTCGCGTGCTTATGTGAAAATGCACGCATTGACAGCATCGTCACCAATACGGATACGGCTGGTGTGGACATAGCGCCTGCCTCGACTTGGCTGGTGGGGGCCGAGCGCGCCCTTGCTGCGGAGGTCGGCGCCGAGACGTTGTTGCGCCGCCGGCTGCGCGACGTGGCCGGGCGCTACGACGTGGCGCTGATCGACACCCCGCCCACCCTTGGCATCCTGACCGTGGCGGCGCTGGTGGCGGCCGATCAGGTGCTGGTGCCCGTCGCGGCGCACGTCCTGGCGCTGAACGGCCTGGCGCAACTGCTGGACACCATCGCCACCGTGCGGGACCGGTTGAATGAAAAGCTGGAGGTGCTGGGCATCGTGCCGTGCCGCCTGGATGCGCGCACCCGTCACGGTCCGGAGGTCGTGGCCGAGCTGCGGAAGCGGTTCCCGGCCGAGACGTTCGCCACCGCGATCCGGGAGAATGTCCGGCTGGCCGAGGCGCCGTCCTTTGGCCAGCCGATCACCAGCTACGATACCCGCAGCGCGGGCGCTGACGATTACCGCGCGCTGGCTGGCGAGGTCCTATCGCGATGGAATGAGGAAAGGGTCTGACGATGGCGCGCAAGGCAAGCACGATAGGCAGCAACCCGCTCGATCAGGTGGTGCCCCTGCGCCACCAGGACCCGGCGCCCGAGCCGGAACCGGCCAAGGCCGCCCGGGAGCGCGTCACCATCGCCTTACCGGCTAACCTGATGGAGCGCGCCCGCAATGCCGTGTACTGGACGCCCGGCGCCACTCTGGCCGGGTTGGTGGAGGAAGCTGTGGCCGATGCCATGAACCGGCTGGAGCAGGAGAACGCCGGCGCGTTCAGATCGCGCAGCGGCAACTTGAAGCCGGGCCGGCGCATGAAGGCATGATATCATCATCGCCATCATTAGCATCAATGGCCGTAATACATGCTTTGGTGTTGTTGCTTCAGGGCATGCCTGCGCCGCCGATGCACTGCCCATCGTCCGCCAGGCCCAGACAGCCGGGAGGCAAAGGCGGCTGAGCTGACGCGCAGCGCCTGGATACACTCGACCTTGACCCGGGCCATCCGCGCAAGGGAGTGAGGGCATCGTGCGTTTCCCAAAGCGAGACGGCGGGGGCGGGAGCAGGCGGTGCGCCGCTTGCCCATCCGTATTACCTAACCCGGAAGCGGCATGGTCGGGCGGAGCAGCGAAATTGGGGGGCATAGGCCTTCCCTGCCGCCCCAAGACTGATGACCCACCATCCCGGTGGTTCCTGTGGGGCGGAGACGCCCGATGCTTCACGCACTCATCTTTCAAATCCTGCCTTTCCTGGCATCCCTTCCTTCCGGGGTCGGGACCGCGGCCGACCTTTGGGCCGAGCTTGCTTTCACCCTCCGTTGCTGCTGGCGGCGCATCTCGCGATGATGAAGGCTCAGGTGTCCTGATCGGCTTCTGCATCGTCGCCCAGTTCCGCATCAGGAGCGGGTGAAGGCGTCCAGCCGGTCAATCAGCCGCTCGGCCAGCGCCGCGGGGGCGGTCGAACTAGGACGGCGGCAGCTTCTTGCCGCTTTGCATCGCCAGGACGGCTTGGGCGCACTCCACCAGTTGCGGCATCACGCGGGCGAACTGGCCAGTTGTCGTGGTGAACCGCCGGCCGCCGGCATCCGCCTGGATCCTGTTGGCCCGCGTGAAGGCCGGGACCAGCACGTCAGCGAACGTGCGGCCGGGCAGATCAGCCATGATGCTGGTCCAACCGTCGACGGTGTATTGGGACAGGATCGGCGCGTCCACGACCTTCACGCCGTCCACTGACAGCGACAGCGACGGCCCAACTGGAAGGGCGCCTCCGAGGTAGCTGACGTTAAAGCGCGTGACGACTTCCGTCAGGGTGATCATGAAAGCCCCCGGCACGGCAGCAGATTGGTCGCCTTTGTGAAGGATCGCGCACACCGGCCGCCCACCTGGGGCGGCTTTCAGGAACGTCACCCACTCGGACGCGGGCGGCCACACTTTGTTCACGCCCTTCGATGCCGGCTGGGCAGCAGCGGTTGCGGAGGCGACCAGGGCGCAGGCAACAAGTTTCAGCACTTGACCCACCTTCAATTTGTTCCGCTCTGGATACGCTATGCCGGTGGTGTCCTTTGGACAGCCTCCGCATAGGTCAGGACGCGGCGGACGCTGGCAGCGTGCCTGGTGCCGTCGCCCAGGTGACGTCCCGCCCCTACCAGCCCAGCAGCGCGGCAGGGACGGGGGTAGCCCCTGGCGCCACCTCCCAGAGGTCAGACGCCAGGGTGAGGCCCGATTTGCGGGGGACGAACCACGCGAACCCGTAAGGCTTATCGCACCGTCACGTCCCGATGGATCGTTAGGAAATGTCCAGTTTGGAGGGTGACGACGGCGGTTCACATTCCTAAGGCCATGCTGTCCCTGCTGCGCCGGGTGGCCGTCGCCAGGGCCGACAAGCATGGCGGCCGACCGTCAGTGTCCGGCGTGTTGGTGGACTTGGCAGAGCGGGCGCGCGCCGAGTTGGAGGACGAGACGCGCCAGAGATGATCCATCAGTCTTGCGGAATGGTGAACAACAGGATTGATGGACGCTGCCCTGCTGTCAAGCGACATCAGGAACTGGACAGTTCCGACATGGAGAACTGGACAGTCACGTCAAACCGTCTCGCTGCTCGCGTCTGTGCTGCTTCGTTTGAGCAGTCCTGAGCGTCGTTTCTCGCGC
>JAABUX010003355.1_pt1 | contig 16444 bp, 15 predicted proteins | sample 5561851 | NCBI WGS metagenome assembly JAABUX01 (sample SAMN10711883, study PRJNA513361) | rock metagenome | isolation source: Antarctica rocks | place: Antarctica: Victoria Land, Richard Nunatak red sandstone | collected 2016-01-03 | reverse complement strand
GCGTGGCGGTCTGTAGCTTGGCGACATAGTAGACCCCGGTCATGCCGGCGAACGCGGCGCCGATGGCGAACGCGAGCAATTTGTAGCGGACCGGGTTGATGCCCATCGCGGCCGCGGCGGTTTCGTCCTCGCGGATCGCCATCCAGGCGCGGCCGACCCGGCTGTCCCGCAACCGGATCGAGGTGAAGATCAGGAAGGCGATCAATGCGACGCCGACATAATAATACGGCGTGGCATCGATGCCGAAGCTGGTCCCGAATAGTTTCGGCGGCTGGATGCCGTTCAGTCCGGCGGCGCCGTTGGTGACGCTCTCCATGTTGCGCGCGACGATCGGCACGATTTCGCCGAAGCCGAGCGTGACGATAGCGAGGTAGTCACCGCGCAACCGCAGCGTCGGTGCGCCGAACAAGACGCCGAAGAACGCCGCCGTGAGACCGCCCAGCGGGATCGCGAGCCAAAACGACAGGGTGAAATGCACCAGGTCCGGGCCACCCTGGTTGAATTTCTCGACCAGACCCAGGAACGCGAATGGGCTCCAGAACGACGACCACAGCGGCAACACCTGGAAGCTGGTGAAGATGCCGTAGAAATACGCCCCGATGGCGAAGAAGGCCGCATAGCCGAGATCGAGCAGCCCGGCAAAACCGACCACGATGTTGAGCCCGAGCGCCAAGGCCGCATAGCTCATCGCATTGGCCAGCGCATCGATCGTCGCGTCGTTGTCGGTCGCCATCGGAAACAGCAGCGCCGCCAGGAACACGACGAGCGCGATGAACGCACCCCGCCGATGCGGGTTGTCGGGCGTGATCGTGATCGCGTGCGCCAGACCGGTCTCCTCGCCCAGCCGTGGCGCGTGGGTGGACGTGTCGTCCAAATGCGCCTGCGTTACGGTCTCGGTCATATCGCCTCCATCACGACTTGTTCGGCGCGACCCGGCCGAGCAGGCCGGCGGGGGCGAAGACGAGCACCAGGACCAGGAGGCTGAAGATGACGACGTCGGCCCAGGCAGAGCCGATCGTCTGCCCCGCGAACGCCTCGATCAGTCCGATCAGCACGCCTCCGAGCATCGCCCCCGGCACGTTGCCGATGCCGCCCAGCACGGCCGCCGTGAACGCGCGCAGCCCGGCGCCGAAGCCGATATCGACCTTGGCCAGGTTGTAATACAGTCCGAAGATCATGCCGCAGGCGCCCGCGAGCGCGCCGCCGAGGAAAAAGGTGGTCATCACGACGCGATCGACCTCGACGCCCATCATCCGAGCCGCCTCCGGATCCTGCGCCGTCGCCCGCATCGCCTTGCCCAGGCGGGTGAACTGCACGAAGTAGGTCAAAGCCAGCATCAGCAGGCTGGTGATCACCCAGATCGCGATCTCACGCACCCGCAGCACCGCGCCGCCGATCGCGAACGTCACCGGCGGGATCGGGTTGGGGAAGTTCTTGGCGTCCGAGCCCAGGGTGAGCAGCACGATGTTGAACAGGACGTATGAGACGCCAATCGTGGTGATCATCGCCGCCGGGCCTTTGACGTTGGAGAGCGGGCGCAACAGGAAGCGCTCGATGAAGACGCCGATCAGGCCGCAGATAAGCATCGCGGCGGCAAAGCCCGCGAGCAGCACGCCGAGGAGCGGCAAGCCGGTCAGGATGGTGTCCTGGCCGTGCAGCCCGAACGCCTGCAGTGCCACGAGCGAGACCATGGCGCCGACCATGAAGACGTTGAAGTGGGCGAAGTTGATCAGTTCGGCGATGCCGTACACCAAGGTGAACCCGAGAGCGAGCAGCGCGTACATTGCTCCGAGGCTCAAACCGTTGATGACCTGCTGAACGACGATGTCGAACGCGGTCATGGTATTTCTAACCTTCTACTCGTCTCGAACGCGATGTCCGAAGTCGTCTGGTCAAGTACCGCCCCCGGAAGACTTCCGGGGGCATGTCTCGGTCTGTTTCAGCTCACCGGCGCGGTGCCGACATACTTGTATTGGGCGGTGGGATCCTCAAGCGAGGCCTTGTCGTCCTTGGTGATCTTGAAGACGCTGATGATCTTGTTCTTCAGATCGCCGTTGGCGTCGAACTCGATCGTGCCGATCAGCGAGTTCTTCAGGTCGACCTTCTGGATCGCGTCGCGCACGGCGGCGCGGTCGACCGTCTTCTTGGCCTTGACGAGGTCCTTGACGGCCTCGATCAGCACTTCGGCGGCCACGTAGCAGGTGACGCTGTAGTCGTCGGGATGCTGGTTGAACTTCTTGAAGTAGGCGTCGCCGAACGTCTTGGCGCGCGGGTTGCCGACCTCGTCGAAGTGCGGCGCGGCGATGGTGGCGTACCAGCCTTCGACGGCTGGGAAGCCACCGCCCTTGAGCACGTCGGCGGTCCAGATGCCGTCGCCGCCGGCTTTGATGACCTTGGGGATGATGTCGTACGACTGCTTGATCAGTTTGACGCCGGCCTGGGTCACGCCGCCGTAGTAGATCGCGTCGGGGTTCATCGACTTGATCTTGGTCAGCACGGCCGAATAGTCGGCCGCCTTCGGGTCGAGACGGTCGCGGCCGAGAATCTTGACCCCCTTCTTCTCCGCCTGCGCCTGGAACGCGTCGGACAAGCCCACGCCGTAGGCGCCGGAATCGTCGAGCACGTAGACGTTCTTGATCTTCAGCGTGTCGGCCATGTAGTTGGCCATATTCGGGCCCTGGTACGCGTCGGTGGCGACGGTGCGGAAGTAGATCGCCTTGCCGGCCGGACGATACTGGGCGGCGAACTTGGGGTCGGTGATGTCGGGGTTGGTCGAGGCCGGGGTGATGATGGCCAGGTCGCCCTGGCTCAGGATCGGCGACATCGCCTTGCCGGCACCCGACATCTGCGGCCCGATAGCGGCGACGAAGCCCTTGTCGGAGACCATCGAGCGCGCGTTGGTGGCGGCCTGCGCCGGGTCATACTGGCCGGCGGTGGGGGTCGCGTCGTCGAACTTGACGACCTCGAAATGGTAACCCGGCACCTCTTTCTTGGCGTTGGCCTCGTCGAACGCGTAGATCGCGCCGTTGGCGATGCGCGCCGCGCTCTCGGCGTCGGCGCCGGTGAAGGACAGATTGATCCCGATCTTGATGACCTTGTCCGCCGCGAGCGCGGGCGCGGCATAACCGGTCGCCGCGGTGGCGGCCAGCAGCGCGGCTTTAAACGTGGACCGGCGTGACAACATCCGTCAGATCTCCTGATATTGCATAACTACCCTGCGACAAGAGCACGTCGCGAAAAAGAGAGCAAGCGTCGTGCCGCGAGCCGATTAGGCCAGCAGAGAGGCGCGGGATGCCACGAATTCGCCGAGTGCGGCGACGAGCCGATCGAGATCTGCCTCCGAAAGGGGCAGGCATAGCGAGAGGAAGCCTCGCTTGGGCATGGTGTAGATCCCATGTGCCAGCAGGTCGAAGAACAATAGCTCGCGCACTCGCGCGTCGCCGCGGGCGGAGTCCACCGGCGAGTGGATCGGCCCGCGGACGCAATGGAAACCCAGCATCGAGCCGATCCCGGTGACCTGCAGCGCCCGGCCCTCGCACACCGCGTTCAGCCGCGCCCGCAGCGCATCCCCCCGCGCGTTCAGCGCCACCGCCGCATCCGGCGTATACACCTCGCGGAGCCCGGCGATCCCGGCGCGTAACGAGAACACGTTGTTATTATAGGTGCCGGAATGCTGCAGCGGCACCGCCTGGCGCGGATCGTAGCGTTCCATCAGCGCGGCTCGGCCGCCGAACGCGCCCGCCGTCATCCCGCCGCCGATATACTTGCCCAACGTCGTCAGGTCCGGCGTGATGCCGTATTTGCCCTGTAACCCGCCCGGCGCCAGGCGCGAGGTCATCACCTCGTCGAAGATCAGCACGATACCATGCCGCTCGGTCCGCTCGCGCAGCATGCGCAGGAATGCCTCGTCGGCAGGAATGCAGCCGCCGCCGCCGATCATCGGCTCGACGATTACCGCCGCTAGCTCGTCGGCATGCGCGTCCATCAGCGCCGCGGTGCGCTCGGCGTCGTTGTAGGGCGCGACGACGGTCGGGATTGGCACGTTGAGCGGGTTGTCGGCCGCCGTGAACGTCAGCAGCCCGCCATGGTAGCAGCCGGCGAAGCCGAGCACGGCCGGGCGCCCGGTCATGACGCGGGCGGTCTGCACGGCGAACATGTTGGCCTCAGTGCCGGAATTGCAGAACCGCAGCCGCTCGAGCGAGGGAAACCGCTGGCTCAGCAGCCCCGCCATTTCGCCCTCGAGCGCGGTATGCCCGCCGTAATTCCAGCCCAGATCGAGCTGCGTCTCGATCGCGCGCCGGATCGCGGGATGGTTGTGGCCGTAGATCCCGGCGGTCGCCTCGCCGAGGAAGTCGGTGCAGCGATGCCCGTCCTCGTCCCACAGGTAAGCGCCTTCGCCGCGCGCCCAGGCGATCGGGAACGGATCGACAAAGATGCCGGTCCGCGTATTGCCGCCGGGCAGGCTGGCCAGCGCGCGCTCGTGCACGGCGCGGCTGTTGGGGCGCGCGGAGGCGTAGAGCGCCTTGGCTTCGTCGAGCGCCGCCGACACGTCCGCATTGGCCAGAATCGCGCTCATGACACCCCCTCCAACGCCTCGCTCGCCTCGAGCCAGCGCAGCTCGGCTGCCTCGGTCTCGCGCGCGATGACCGCCAGGCGCTGGTTGGCCGCGGTGACCTCGGCGGCCTTGCCGGGCGCATACAGCGCCGGGTCGGCGAGCCTGGCCTCGAGCCGCGCCTTCTCGGCCGCGAGCTTGGCCATCGACGCCTCGGCGTCCTTGGCCTGGCGGCGCAGCGGCGCCTGTTGGGCGCGCACCTCGGCCCGGTCGCGGCGGTCGTCGCGGCGGTTCGGCGCCTCGGCCTTGGCCACCGGCCGGGCGCGCTCGGCGAGGAAGGCGCGATACTCGTCCATGTCGCCGTCGAAATTGCGCACCGTGCCGTCGGCCACCAGCCAGAGCCGGTCGGCGACCAGCTCGACCAGATGCGGATCGTGCGTGATCAGCAAGACGGCGCCCTCGAACGCGGCCAAGGCCCGCACCAGCGCGTCGCGCGCGTCCATGTCGAGATGGTTGGTCGGCTCGTCGAGGATCAGCAATTGCGGCGCATCCCGCGTCGCCAAAGCCAGCAACAGCCGCGCCTTTTCGCCGCCGGACAGGGCAGAAATCCGGTTGCCGGCACGGTCGGCGTCGAGCCCGAAGCGGGCGAGTTGGCTGCGCACCTGCGTCGCGGTCGCCTGCGGCAGCGCGCGTTGCATATGGTCGATCGGGGTCTGCTCCATCACCAGCTCGTCGGTCTGGTGCTGCGCGAAATAGCCGACCGTCAGCTTCGGCCCGCGCCGCATCTCGCCCGAGATCGGCGCGAGCCGGCCGGCCAGCAACTTGGCCAGCGTGCTCTTACCGTTGCCGTTGGCGCCCAGCAGCGCGATCCGGTCCTCCATGTCCAGGCTGAGATTGATCCCCGACAGGACAGGGCGGCCATCATACCCGATGGCCACGCGCTCCAGGGTCAGGATCGGCGGCGCGATCTGCTTGGGTGTCGGGAAATCGAACCGGGTCGGCGCGTCCTCGACCACGCTCTCCATCGCCGGCATCTTCTCCAACGCCTTGATCCGCGACTGCGCCTGGCGCGCCTTGCTCGCCTTGTAGCGGAACCGGTCGACGAACGCCTGCATGTGGGCGCGCTGCGCCGTGATCCGTTCGGCCATCCGGGCCTGCTGCATCGCGTGCTCGGTGCGGATGCGGACGAACTCGTCGTAGCCGCCGGGGGTCAGGCTGAGCTTGCCGTGGTCGAGATGGGCGATGGCGTGGACCGCGCGGTCGAGCAGGCCGCGGTCGTGGCTGACGATCAGCGCGGCGCCGGGGAAGCGGGCGAGCCAGGTCTCGAGCCAGAGCGTCGCCTCGAGGTCGAGATGGTTGGTCGGCTCGTCGAGCAGCAGCAGGTCGGGGTTGGCGAACAGCGCCGAGGCGAGGGCGACGCGCATGCGCCAGCCGCCGGAGAAGCTGTCGACCGGGCGGGCCTGGGCGTCGGCGTCGAAGCCGAGCCCGGCCAGGATCGTCGCCGCCCGCGCCGGGGCCGAATCCGCGCCGATCGTGCGCAGGCGCTCGTGGACCTCGGCCAGGCGATGCGGCTCGGCGGTCTCCTGCTCGGCCAGCAGCGCGAGGCGTTCGGTGTCGGTCGCGAGCACGGTCTCGATCAGGCTCTGCGGCCCGGCCGGCGCTTCCTGCTTGACCTGGGCCATTCGCGCCCGGGCGGAAAGCCGGATCTCGCCGCCGTCGACCCCGATCTCGCCGGCGATGGCGCGCAGCAGCGTGCTCTTGCCGGCGCCGTTGCGCCCAACGAGGCCGATGCGCCGCGCCGGGTCGACGCGCAGCTCCGCATCGTCCAGCAAGGTGCGGCCGGCGATGCGCAACGTCAGATGGTCGATCGCCAGCAGGCTCATGGGCCCAGTCTACAAGACGGCCGCCGGCCTTACCACAAGACGGCCGCCGGCCTTTGCTACAAGACGGCCGTCGGCCTTGCCCAGCGATGACGCTTGTCCTAAAGCCCCGCGACCGACCCGATCGAGGACGCCGATGACCGAACGCACGCTTTCCATCCTCAAGCCGGACGCTACCCGGCGAAACCTGACCGGCAAGATCAACGCCGTCTTCGAGGAGAGCGGGCTGCGCATCATCGCCCAGAAGCGCCTGCTGCTGTCGCAGGCGCAGGCGGAATCGTTCTACGGCGCGCATCGCGAGCGCGGCTTCTTCCGCGACTTGGTCACGTTCATGACGTCGGGCCCGGTGGTCGTCCAGGTGCTCGAGGGCGCCGACGCGGTCGCGCAGAACCGCAAGCTGATGGGGGCCACCAACCCGGCCAACGCCGACGCCGGCACCATCCGCAAGCTTTTCGCCGAGAGCATCGAAGCCAACAGCGTGCACGGATCGGACAGTGCGGAAGCGGCGGCGCATGAAATCGGCTTCTTTTTTGCGGGCACCGAGATCGTTGGCTGACGTAGGCTCGCTCCGCCGGGTGGCGGTCCTGCTGGCCGGGCTTGGCCTTGCCGCGTGCGCCACGCCGCCGAAGGCCGAACCGCAGCCGCCGCCGGGTCCGCCGAGCGGGATCGAGGGTCGCTATCGCGGCACCGCGCGGTTGATCCGCTCGGACAATCGGTTTTGTCCGCGCAGCGGTCCGCGGGTCTACGAGTTGCAGAACGGCGCCGTGACGCTGTCCTACCAGGGTGCCGGGCGAACCCGGGTGCCGCTGACCGCGCCCGTGTCGACGGACGGGAATTTCGACACGTCGGACGGCGACGGGCGGCTGCAGGGCCATGTCGGCGCCCGGCTGCTGACGCTGACCATCGCCAGCAGATTGTGCGAGCATCATTGGACGATGCGGCTGGTCGACTGATTAACCTTTCTTTCGTCATTTTCGGATAGCATGCTGACATCATGCGACCGCTGATCGGAATCTCCTGCTGCACCAAGCTTTTCGGCATCTACGGAATGCCGAACCACGCCGCGTCTGACACCTATGTCCGCGCGGTCGACCAAGTGGTGCGCGGGGTGCCGGTGCTGCTGCCGGCCAATGGCGAGGCGGCGGACATCGAGACGCTGGTTCATCGGCTGGATGGGATCATCCTGACTGGGAGCCGTTCGAACGTGCAGCCGCTGCTCTACGGTGGCCCGGAACACGCGCAGGGGACGCCCGAGGATCCCAACCGGGATGCGACGACGATGCGGCTCGTTCACGCCGCCATCGCCGCCGGTATTCCGGTGCTGGCGATCTGCCGCGGGCTGCAGGAGCTCAATGTCGCCCTGGGCGGCACGCTGCATCAACGCTTGCAGGACATCACCGGGCGGCTCGACCACTCGACCCCGATGCACGCCAACGGACGCATCCGGACGGGCAAGGCGCATGGCGTGCGGGTGACCGCCGGCGGCTGGCTGCATCGGCTGGCGGGGGCGCCGGTGATCCCGGTGAACTCGCTGCACAACCAGGGGATCGACCAGCTCGCGCCCGGGCTGGTGATCGAGGCCGTCGCGCCGGACGGCACGGTCGAGGCGGTCCGCCTGCCGGGCGCCTCGGCGCTGACGGTCGGCGTGCAGTGGCATCCGGAATACGATTTCCAGACCGACGCGGTCTCGCGCGGCATTTTCGCGGCGTTCGGCGCGGCGACGAGCGGGCATTCGAGCCAGGCGCTCGCGGCGGACTAGAGCATTTTCCGATCGGGTGGAATGACCCGATCGGAAAATGCTCACTAAAACAGTGAAGTAGAGCACTACTTCCGAGCCAAGTGGCTCGGAACGTGCTCTAGAGGCCGGATCGGCTGTAAGAGAATCGGTCGCGGCCAAGCGGTTTATCGGCTAAGTTCCCGCCCGACATGAGCACGACGTTTGCCTCTCCCGAGATTCGCCAGGTCTTCCGGGTTCGCATCGGCCAGCTCGGCGGCGTGGGCCTGGCCTTTGCCGCGCTCCTGCTGCTGCTCGCACTGATGACCTACAATCCGCACGATCCGTCGCTGAACACGGCGACAGCGCAGGGTCCGTCCAATTGGGTGGGGCTCGCCGGGTCGACGATCGCCGACGTGCTGCTGCAGAGCTTCGGGCTGGCGGCGTTCCTGCCGGTGCTGGTGCTGATCGCGTGGTGCTGGCGGGTGCTGAACGCGCAACGGGCGCATCTGCCGATGCGGGCGATGGCGGCGCTGTTCGCGCTGCCGGCGGTGGCGGCGTTGCTGGGGGGCTTGCCGCACGGGGCGGCGGTGTGGCCGACCGGTGCTGGCTGGGGCGGGGCGATCGGCGGCATGCTCGCGCCGGCGCTGGCCGCGATGGGCGCAGGCATGCTGGGCTCGGCCGGGGCGCCGCTGGTGATCGCGCTGCTGGCGGCGCTGGCAGCGCTGCTGCTGTTACTGGCGCTTGGGCTGACCGGTCGGGAGTGGCGCGCGGCCGGGAACCGGGTCGGCCGGGCGGCCGAGGTGTCGGCGCGGGGTGGGCGCGGTGCGGCCGGCTTCGTGGCCCGGTCGACGCGCCGATTCCAGCGCCAAGCCGCTCCACCATTGGAACAAATGGCCGTTGCCCCGCCGTTCACCCCGGTCGTGCCAAAGCCCGCGCGCCCGGCCGCGCCGCCCCCCGCACCAATCCGCCCGGATCGGCCGAGCGAGGCCCCGGCAAACGCCTTTGCCGACCTTGGTGCCGATCTTGGTGCCGATCTGAGAGGCGACCTCGGGGCTGACCCGGCCGCCGACAAGGCGCGGATCCGCGTCGCCGTCCCGAAGCCGCCGACGCCGGTGCAGCCGAGCCTGCCGCTCGCCGAGGGCGGTTGGCAGTTCCCGCCGCTCTCGCTGTTGACCGGTGCCCCCGCGCGCGACGCGACCGGGCCGACCGACGATTCGCTGCAGGCCAACGCCCGCCTGCTCGAGAGTGTGCTGAGCGATTACGGGGTGCAGGGCGCGATTCGGGAAATTCGGCCCGGTCCGGTGGTCACGCTCTACGAACTCGAGCCCGCGCCCGGCATCCGCAGCGCCCGCGTGATCGGCCTGGCCGACGACGTGGCGCGCAGCCTGTGCGTCACCGCGGTGCGCATCGCGACCGTGTCGGGCCGCAACGTGATCGGCATCGAAGTGCCGAACGCCAAGCGCGAGACCGTGTTCCTGTCCGAACTGCTCGACAGCGCCGATTGGCGCGGCAATTCGGCCAAGCTCGCCCTGGCGCTCGGCAAGGACATCAGCGGGGCGCCGGTGATCGCTGACCTGGCGCGGATGCCGCATCTGCTGATCGCGGGCACGACCGGGTCGGGCAAGTCGGTGGGTATCAACGCCATGATCCTGTCGCTGCTATACCGTCTGTCGCCGGACCAGTGCCGGATGATCATGATCGATCCGAAGATGCTCGAGTTGTCGGTTTACGAGGGCATTCCGCATCTGCTGGCGCCGGTGGTGACCGAGCCGTCCAAGGCGGTGGCCGCGCTGAAATGGACGACGCGGGAGATGGAGCGGCGGTATCGCGCGATGAGCCAGCTCGGCGTGCGCAACGTCGGCGGCTACAACGAAAAAGTGGCCGAGGCGCTGGCGACCGGCAAGGTGCCGACACGGCAGGTGCAGGTCGGCTTCGACAGCGAGACAGGGCGGCCGATGTTCGAGAGCCAGCCGCTGGCGCTGAAATTGCTGCCCTACATCGTCGTCGTGATCGACGAGATGGCGGATCTGATGATGGTCGCCGGCAAGGAGGTCGAGGCGGCGGTGCAGCGGCTGGCGCAGATGGCGCGGGCGGCCGGGATCCACGTGATCATGGCGACGCAGCGGCCCTCGGTCGACGTTATCACCGGCACGATCAAGGCCAATTTCCCGACCCGGATCTCGTTCCAGGTGATCAGCAAGTTCGACAGCCGCACGATCCTGGGCGAGCAGGGCGCCGAGCAGCTGCTGGGCATGGGCGACCTGTTGCACATGCAGGGCGGCGGGAGGATTTCGCGCGTGCACGGGCCGTTCGTGCGCGACGCAGAGGTCGAGCAGATCGTCGAGTTCCTGCGCGCGCAGGCGGAGCCGACCTATGACGAGGAGATCACCGACGGCGCGCCCGATGACGCCGATCACCACGACGGCGCGAACTCCGCCCTGTCGGGGATCGCGGCGGCCGGGGACAGCGACAAGAGCCTGTTCGACCAGGCCGTCGCCTTCGTCTCGCGCGAGGGACGGGCGAGCACGAGCCTGATCCAGCGGCACCTGCGGATCGGCTACAATCGGGCGGCGACGCTGATCGAGCAGATGGAGAAGGAGGGCATCGTCACGGGCCCGAACCACGCCGGCAAGCGCGACGTCCTGACGCGGGTCGAACGGGACGACGAGTGATCTGGGATGCCGAGTGAGCGGGGACGCCGAGTGAGTTGGGACGACGAGTGATGGAAGCGGGGCCGGACGGCCCGGCCCCGGCCTATCCGGGCTGGTTGCCGGTGTTGCTCGGCTTTCTGACCGCGGTGGGGCCGATCGCGACCGACATGTATCTGCCGGCCTTCCCGGCGCTGGAGCGCTCGCTCGGCTCGGGGGAGGGCTCGGCGCAGATCACGCTGGCGACCTGGTTCATCGGCCTGTCGGTCGGGCAGTTGACGCAGGGGGCGCTGGCGGACCGGTTCGGGCGGCGGCGGCCGCTGATGGTGGCGACGGTTTTGTTTACGCTGGCGAGCGCCGGGTGTGCGCTGGCCCCCGACTTGGGGACGCTGGCGGTGATGCGGTTCTTCGCCGGGTTCAGCGGCTCGGCGAGTATGGTGATCCCCCGCGCCGTGGTGCGCGACCTGGCGGACGGGCATGACGCGGCGCGGCTGATGGCCAAACTGATGCTGGTGATGGGCGCGGCGCCGATCCTGGCGCCGACCTTGGGCGGGGCGGTGCTGAGCTTCGGCTCGTGGCGGACGATCTTTTGGATCGCGACGGCCTATGGCGCGATTTGCGCGGCGCTGGTGATCGCGGTGCTGCCGGAGACGCTGCCGGCGCGGCATCGGCTGCGGGTGGGCCTGTCGGGGATGATACAGCGCTACGTGTCGGTGGCGCGGGATCGGGTGTTCCTGAACTACACGCTGGTGGCCGGGTTCGGCATGTTCGGGATGTTCGCCTATATCGGCGGCTCGTCGCCGGTGCTGATCGAGCGCTACCATTTCAGCCCGGCGCAATACGGGGTGTTGTTCGGTTTGAGCGCCGGGTCGTTCATCGGGATGAGCCAGGCTAGCCCGTGGCTGCTGCGGCGCTATGGCGGCGATGCGTTGCTGCGGGTGGCGACGCTGGTCTACCTGGCGTCGGCCTCGGCGATGGCGTTTTGTGCGGCGTTCGCGATCGGCGGGGTTTATGGGATCGTACCGCCGATGATGGTCACGATGGCCTCGATGGGGATCATCATGCCGAACGCGACGGTGGGGGCTCTGTCGCGGCATGCGGCGCAAGCCGGTTCGGCCTCGGCGTTCATGGGCACGCTCACCTTCATCCTGGCGGCGCTGTCGGGCGTGCTGGTGGGGGTGTTTGCCGACGGGACGGCGCGGCCGATGGCGGCTTTGCTGGTGTTGGGAGCCGTGGCGTCGACCTTGTTGAATGCCTCGCGGCGTGGAATGAGCCGGTCGGGCAGGCGGTAATTTCGACGCTTCAATGAACCAACCGGCCGCTCCGTCGTTCACGCTTTGTCGTCAAGGTGGGGATCACGCCATGTTGAAATGGGCTTTGTTTTTCTTTGTCATCTCGTTGGTGGCCGGGCTGTTCGGCTTCACCGGCATTTCGGCCGCGACGGCGGAAATCGCGAAGATTCTGTTCTATATCTTCGTCGCCTTGTTCGTGATCTTCCTGATCATCGGGCTGATGGCCGGTCGCGCCATCCTCTAGAGCATTTTCCGATCGGGTGGAATCACCCGATCGGAAGTAATGCTCGCTAAAACAATGAAGTAGAGCACTACTTCCGAACCAAATGGCTCGGAAAGTGCTCTAGCGACCCGGTCGGCGTACAGCACAAAGGGGCTGGCCCGCTCGGGTCAGCCCCTTTTTCGTGCCAGCATCGAGGTCAGCGCCGGGTCGGCCGAAGATCCCACATCGGGCGAGCGGCCTCCATGAACGCGTCGTTGCGGCCGATGCCGATATCGGCGAGCAGATGGGAGTCCAGATCGCGGAGCAGCTTGCGCGATTGGCGCACGCGCCACATGGCCACGAGACCGGTCCAGACGTCGGCGATGCCGTGCGCGGGGGCGGGCTGGCGCCGAAACTGGGCGATACGGATGCTGTGAGTAGACATCGAAATCTCCTTCGAACGGGGTGTCGATAGACAATGTCGGCTTTACCAACGTATAATGGAAACGAATTGAACTAATCTCTTTCATCAAGGATCTTGATATGAGTGTGCCGCTCGGCCTGGATCCGGATCTGCTGCGCTCGTTCGTGTTCATCGCCGAGGAGGGCAGCTTCACGCGCGCGGGCAAGCGGGCGGGGCGGACGCAATCGGCGATCTCGATGCAGTTGCAGCGGCTGGAGGGTCATCTCGGCCAGACGCTGGTGGCGCGCGGCCGTGGCGGGCAGGTGCATCTGACATCGCACGGCAGCTTCCTGCTCGAGCGGGCGCGTGAGTTGTTGGCGCTGAACGACCAGATCTGGTCGAACTTCCATACCCCGACGGTTTCCGGCACGGTCCGGCTCGGCACGCCCGACGACTACGCACTGCGTTACCTGCCGGTCATCCTGAAGCGGTTCGCGGAGACGCATCCCTCGGTCGAGGTCGACGTGCTGTGCCTGCCGTCGGTCGACCTGATCGGCCGGTTGCGCGAGGGCGAGCTCGACCTGACGCTGTGCTCGGACGGCACCGAGCCGCGGCTTCACGGCGTCGCCCTCTGGCGCGGGCCGCTCAGTTGGATCACCTCGGTGCGCCACGCGCCGCATCGGCAGGATCCGCTTCCGCTGGCGTTGACCGGCGATCATTGCAGTTGGCGCGAGGCGGCCCTGAACGCGCTCGAGGCCTCCGGGCGGCGCTACCGCGTGGCCTATCGTTCGGCGACCCAAATCGGCACCCAGGCCCCGGTGCTGGCGGGGCTCGCGGTGACGGTGGCCACGACGTCGTGGCTGCCCGAAGGCCTGCGCGCGATCCGGCCCGAAGAGGGCCTACCCCCGTTGCCGGATTTCGGGATCCTGCTGCTGAAGAGCCCGGATGCGCGCCAGCCGGTGACCGACGCGCTGGCCCGCTACATCACCGATACGTTCCGCTCGGAGTCTGATCCGGCCATGATCGCGGCGTGACGATCACAAACTTTCAAGGACCGTTTCCGCCTTGCTGACCTCGAAGCCGCCGGGCGGCTCGATGTTCAGGCTGGTGACCTTGCCGTGGTCGACGATCATCGCGTAGCGCTGGCTGCGCACGCCGAGGCCGCGCGCGGTCAGGTCCAGCTCGAGGCCGAGATGCCTGGTGAAGGCGCCGCTCCCGTCGGCCAGCATCAGAATGCGGCCTTCGACGCCCTGGTCCTTGGCCCAGGCGCCCATCACGAACGGATCGTTGACGGCGATGCAGGCGATGGTGTCGACGCCCTTCTGCTGCAGCGCCTCGAGAAGCTGCAGGTAGCCCGGCAGGTGCTTGGCGCTGCAGGTCGGTGTGAACGCGCCAGGGACGGCGAAGAGGACGACCTTCTTGGCGCCGAACACCTCGTCGGTGGTCAGCTCCTTGGGCCCGTCCGGCGTCGCCGCGGTCAGCTTGGCATGTGGGATCGAATCCCCGACCTTGATCATGCTGTCCTCCGAACCGTCCCGTTCGACGCCACTCCTATCCGCATCCAGCAAGGGAGTCACGCGGGCGCGCTTGTCGTCAAAGCGGGCGATGCCAACATAGCTTCGATGATTGGGAACGAAGGCCCCTACCTGACCGGGCAACTGCTGATCGCCATGCCGAGCATGGAGGACTCGCGGTTCGCGCAAAGCGTGATCCTCATGTGCGCCCACACCGATGACGGGGCGATGGGGATCGTGCTGAACCAGCCGCTGGCCAAGCCCAGCTTCGAAGGGTTGTTGGACCAGCTCGACGTGAAGCCGACGCCGCCGGCGCGGCAGATCCGGCTCTGCCAAGGCGGCCCCGTCGATCACGGCCGCGGCTTCGTGCTGCACACGAGCGACTGGGTCGGCGACGGCAGCTTGCGGGTGGACGACCAGCTCGCGCTGACGGCGAGCCTCGACGTGCTGCAGGAGATCGCCAACGGCGGCGGGCCGAAGGAGGGGTTGCTGGCACTCGGCTATGCCAGCTGGGGACCCGGCCAGCTCGATCGCGAGATGCAGGAGAACGTGTGGCTGACGGCGCAGCCGCCGGTCGAGCTGCTGTTCGACGCGGAATACGACACCAAGTGGCGCCGGGCGCTCGGGATCCTGCACATCGATCCGCTCCTGCTGTCGGGCGCAGCCGGGCACGCCTGACGCGTCAGTCGCGCCGAAGCCGCTCCAGCAGCGCGTCGAGTTGGTCGAGGGTGCGGTAGCTGATCTTGAGGCTGCCGCCGCGGCCTTCCTGGACGAGCTGGACCTTGAGGCCGAGGACGGACGCAAGGTCGCGCTCGAGGGCGAGGGTTTCCGGATCGCGGGGCGCGCGGTCGGCAGGTTTCTCGGCGCCCTTCTGCACCAGCGCCTCGGTCTGGCGGACGTTGAGGCCGCGGGCGATGACGAGGCGGGCGGCGGCGGCCGGGTCGGCGTGGGCGAGGAGGGCGCGGGCGTGGCCGGCCGAGAGCGTGCCGGCGCGGACGCCGTCGAGCACCGGGGCGGGGAGCTGCAGCAGGCGCATCGTGTTGGCGACGTGGGAGCGGGATTTGCCGACGAGGTCGCCGAGCCCGTCCTGGGTCAGGCCGAATTCGCCGATCAGGCGCTTGTAGCCCTCGGCCTCCTCGATCGGGTCCAGATCCTGGCGCTGCAGGTTCTCGACCAGGGAGGCCGCCATTGCCTCGGTGTCCGACAGCGTGCGCACCAGCACCGGCACCTCGTGCAGCCCGGCCGCCTGCGAGGCGCGCCAGCGGCGCTCGCCGGCGATGATCTGGTATTGACCCGGCCGCGTCGGGTGCGGCCGAGCCAGCAGCGGCTGCAGCACGCCCTGGTTGCGGATGCTCTCGGTCAGGTCGCGCAGCTGCTCGGGGTCCATGTTGGTGCGCGGCTGGAACGGGCCGGGCTCGAGCACGGACACGGCCAGGGTGGTGCGGGGCGCGACCGGGGCGGTGTTCTCGCCGAGCAGTGCGGCCAGGCCGCGACCGAGGCGAGGCGCGCTCCCGCTCATGCCAGCGCGCGCTCGCGCCGGAGCAGTTCGGCCGCGAGGCGGACATAGGCCTGCGCGCCGGGCGATTTCAGGTCGTAGAGCAGCACCGGTTTGCCATGGCTCGGGGCCTCCGAGATGCGGACGTTGCGGGGGATGACAGTGTCGTAGACCGCGGTCCCGAACACCGAACGCACGTCGGCGGCGACCAGCTCGGAAAGGTTGTTGCGTCGGTCGAACATGGTCAGCACGATGCCCTGCAGGATCAGCTTGGGATTGAGATGCTGTCGGATCCGCTCGATGGTGTGCGTGATCTGGCTCATCCCTTCTAGGGCGAAGAACTCGCACTGCAAAGGGATCAGGACGGTGTCGGCGGCGACCAGGCCGTTGACCGTCAGCAGGCCGAGGCTGGGCGGACAGTCGATCAACACGTAGCCGTCCTGGCCGTAGCGGGCGACGGCTTCGCGCAGGCGGAACTCGCGTTCGCCGAGCCCGGCCAGATCGATCTCGGCGCCGGCGAGGTCCGGCTCGGCCGGCACGATGGTGAGCCCGGGCACGAGGGTGGGGAGCGCGACGGCGTCGAGCGCGGCGTCGCCGAGGAGGGCGGCGTAGGTGCCGTGGCCGCGCTGGGCGTGCGAGATACCGAGGCCGGTGGAGGCGTTGCCCTGCGGATCGAGGTCGATCAGCAGCACGCGCTCGCCGCAGGCGGCCATGGCGGTGGCCAAGTTGATCGCAGTCGTG
>JAABUX010005017.1_pt1 | contig 16446 bp, 17 predicted proteins | sample 5561851 | NCBI WGS metagenome assembly JAABUX01 (sample SAMN10711883, study PRJNA513361) | rock metagenome | isolation source: Antarctica rocks | place: Antarctica: Victoria Land, Richard Nunatak red sandstone | collected 2016-01-03 | reverse complement strand
CCGTCGTCAGCCGCCCCATCAGGCCGCGCGCCACGGCAGCGGCCATAAGATACCCCGTCGCATGGTCCAGCGCCTGGACTGGCAGCGGCGTCGGCCGGTCGCGGCCCATGCCCTGCATTCCCGCGTCGGCGATGCCGGCGCTCATCTGCACCAGGCTGTCGAAGCCGCGGCGGTCCCGCCAAGGGCCGGACCAGCCGTAGGCGTCGAGCGACACATCGACCAAGCCGGGGCACAGCGCCTGGCGCCGTTCGCTGTCCAGCCCCAGCCCGGCGAGCGCGCCAGCGCGGTAGCCATGCACCAGCACATCGGCCTGGCCTAAAAGCCGCTCCCAAGTCTCCCGGTCCGCCGGCTGCCGCAGGTCGAGCCGGGCGCAGCGCTTGCCCAGGGTCATGTCCGGCACGACGCCAGGCTCGTCCCAGCCGGGCGGGTCGATGCGCAGCACCTCGGCGCCGAACCCGGCCAGGAAGCGGGTCGCGACCGGCCCGGCCAGCACGCGGGTCAGGTCCAGCACGCGCACGCCCTGCAAGGGGCGGCCGGATGGAACGGGCCACCGCGGCGCTGGGCCAGCGTTGCCGGGTGCATGGATCAGCAGCGGCTCCGCCATGACCGCCTGGCCCTGCGGGTGCCCGGCCCAGGCTGCCATGTCGCGCATCGCCGCCGCGCAGCCGCCGTTCTGGACGACCGCGCCTTCCAATGCGTCCGCCTGCCAGCTCCGCACGGCGCGGGCGACCTCCTCCCGGTCTGCCGCCGCGCCCAGCACGGCCAGAGCGGCGGCCCGGTGGTGCGGCGCGTTGGTGTGCAGCCGTATCCAGCCGTCTGCGGCCCGGTAGTCGCCGGCAACCGCGTCCCAGGGCGCAGGCAGGCTCCACCCCTGCGGGCGGATCGAGCCATTGAACCAGAACGCGGCAAGCCGGCGGTCCACCGTCGCCTGCGGCCCGTTGCCGCGCCGCGCCGCCAGCAGCTCCGACACCGCAAGGCAGGCAGCCCCGACCGAGGCGCCTGCAAGGTCGCTCACGGCGAAAACGGAGGGCAGGTCGCCCTCGCCGACGAAGCGCACCCGCTCCAGCCAGTCCGCCTCGCCGCCGAGGGCGGACCAGATGAGGCTGAGGGCGTGCTGGGTGGCGGAGAACATGGCGGAGGCTCCAACCTTGGCAGCGGCTGAGCTTATGTGTCGGCCTGCATACGCCGTGCAACATGTTTCAGCGTGGCTGGAATTTTCCATCCTGCTTGGTGTCGTCGCAGGGTTGTTTGCCTCCTGCGGCACGGCGGCAGAGCGCACTCGAAAAGCGGTATCAAGGAAGGCTCCGTGCGGCGCGACCTTAGGCCATCGCTGAAAATTCAAGATTTATCGAAATTATTGCGCATAGATCAAAATGCACTGTTCGCTGGACAGGCGACGCCATTAAATGATCGTTGAATGAGGAGTGCATAAAGATTTCAGGTGGCACAGTTTATTAAAGTAAAGCAGATCATATTTGTCAATATAGAATGCAGAGGGTGGCAACGATGATGTTTGTCGGAAAGGAACACCCTTGACATCTTTGCACACTGGCAATTGCAGCGCTGAAACGATGATGCATGGGAAAGCTGCGGAGCAGGCTGCTCCCAGTTTGACAAAGGCTGTCCGGCTTGCCATCACGCCAAACATCCATGCGGTCCGTGGTCTCGCCTGTTTGATGATCGTTGCTTTCCATGTGATCGGTGACGACGCCGGAGAGGGGTTGCACCTGCCTGACAACTCAGGCTGGCACTATGTCATGAAAAGCATCGTGTTCCTGCGGGTGCCGTTGTTCATCGTGATATCTGGATACTTCTATGGGGGGCACCGTGCGACCCGGCCGGAGTTCATTCAGTTCTGGCTCAAAAAGTCGCGCCGAATAGCGCTTCCGTTCGCATGCATGACCATCATCGTCTGGCTGCTGCGCCGGCAGATATATGCCGAGCCAAGGTCCCTCCTGGACGCTTTCGTGCACGGCTATGGCCAATTCTGGTTTCTTGAGGCACTGCTGGTTATCTTCGCGGCGATGTCGGTGTGGGATGCGCTGTCCCGCCCTGGCTCCGGCGCTCTCCTGTTGGCTGCGTTGACGGCTGTGATGATCACCCAGTCCCGCGATGACATCACGCAGTTCCTCAGTTTTTCGGACGCAATCAGGCTGACGCCCTGTTTCCTGTTCGGCATCCTGCTGCGTGAGCACGGCGAATGGCTGCGCCAGCCGAAGGCTGGGCTGTTCGCCCTGGGCGCTGTCGCGATCGTCCTCATCAGCCAGCAACTCGCCATGAACGGCTTGGCCAACGAGATCAGCCGCACGCAGATGCCGGCGGTCCTGGCCGGGATGGCGGGCGCGGCCTTCCTGTTCCAGAGGCTGCCTCGGAACTCGTTCCTGGAAATCATCGGCACCTACTCCTACACGATCTTCCTTTGGCACGTCGTCATAGGCGCGGCGGCAAGGCTGGTCCTCACCAAGCTTGGCGTTGTCGGCACTCCCATGTTGTTCACGCTCATTTTCATTGCTGCCGTGCTCGGACCCATCGTTTTGCAGCACATGCTGCAATGGACTCCCTTGCTCAGCATGGCACTGACGGGCGAGAAAGGGATTCCCGGAACAACCAAGCCGTTCAGCTCGGCGGTTTTCAGCGGTTTTCAAAGGGCTCGATCAGGCCGCGCCAGTCCGATAGCCGGGCTGCCTAGACCGCCGACAAGTGGTCTCGTCATCGTCACCGGTATGGCCGATAGTGCGGCAGGCCCGGTCGCGCCTTGAGCCAGGGCGCCGGCCGGGCGCTGACACGTTGGCACAAGGTGACGGTATGCCTGCATTGCACCCAGACGCCCAGCAACTGCTTGAATTGATCCGTTTGGCCGGCCGGCCGGCCTTCGAGGCGCTGTCGCCAGACGAGGCGCGCACGGCCTATGCGGCGGGCCGCGCCGTGTTGCAGCCGGCGCCCGACGAGGTCGCAGAGGCGCGCGACCTGACGATCCCCGGCCCAGGCGGGCCGTTGCCGCTGCGGCTGTATCGCGGCCTCGGGACCACGGAGGCGGCGGCGTTGCCTGCGCTGCTGTATCTGCACGGCGGCGGCTGGGTGATCGGCGACCTCGACAGCCATGACGGCGTGTGCCGGAGGCTGGCGAACCTGGCGGCCTGCCGGGTCATCGCCGTCGACTACCGGCTGGCGCCCGAGCACCGGTTCCCGGCGGCGGTGGACGACGTGGCCGCCGCCTTGGCCTGGGTGGCCGGCAACGCGGCGGCCTTGGGCGTCGACCCCGCCCGGATCGCGGTGGGGGGCGACAGCGCCGGCGGCAACCTTGCGGCGGTGCTGGCCATCATGGGGCGGGACGGCACGGCGCCGGCCTCCATGTTCCAACTGCTGCTCTACCCGGCGGTGGACCTCGCCATGGCGTCGGACTCGTATGCGCGGGTCACGCAGGGCCTGCCGCTCACGGCGGCGACGATGCGCTACTTCGTGGACCACTACGCTCCCGACGCCGGCCAGCGGCTGGACTGGCGCGCATCGCCGTTGCGGGCGGAGCGGCTGGCGGGCACGCCTCCGGCCCTGGTGCTGACGGTCGGGCACGATCCGCTCGCCGACGAGGGCCTCGCCTATGCGGAACGGCTGGAGCAGGAGGGCGTGCGGGTCACGACGCTGCACCTCGGCGACCACATCCACGGCATGCTGACCATGGGCCGGGTGATCGCCGCGGGGGACCCGGTGCTGCAATACGCCGCTGCGCTGCTGCGCGGCGAGTGGTGCGCGTCGGCATGAGCGGCGGCGCGGGGACGGGCATGCTGGCGGGCAAGTCCGCGCTGGTAACGGGCGGGGCGTCGGGGATCGGCCGGGCCACGGCGCTGGTCCTGGCGCGGGAGGGGGCGCGCGTGCTGGTGGCCGACCTGCCCGGACCCGGCGCCGGGGAAACGGCGCGCATGATCCAGGACGCCGGCGGCGAGGCCCTGGCAGTGGAGGCCAATGTCACCGTCGACGCGGAGGTGGAGGCGATGGTCGCCGCCGCCGTGTCGGCTTGGGGCCGGCTCGACTGCGCGTTCAACAACGCCGGCATCGCCCCGAAGGCGGTCGGGCCGGGCGGGCAGCGGGTGGGCGACCTGTCGCGGCAGTCGTGGGAGGGCCTGCTGGCGGTGAACCTGACCGGCGTTTGGTTGTGCATGAAATATGAACTCGCGCAGATGGAGCGGCAGGGCGGCGGCGCCATCGTCAATACCGCTTCGATCGCCGGGCTGGTGGGGCTGCCGGGTTCCGGCGCCTACGTAGCGGCGAAGCATGGCGTGGTCGGGCTGACCAAGGCGGCGGCGATCGACCACGCCCGCGCCCACGTGCGGGTCAACGCCGTCTGCCCCGGCTACATCGAGACGCCGATGGCCGCCGAGGCCATGGCGCGGCGCGGCGAGCAGATCATGGCGACCGTGCCGATGAAGCGGCTTGGCGCGGCGGACGAGGTCGCGGAGGCGGTGGCCTGGCTGTGCTCGGATCGCGCTGGCTTTGTCACGGGCGCGGCGATGGTGGTGGATGGTGGCTATACCGCGATGTAGACGGGACGCCTAAGGGGGAGGGGAACATGGATTTCACGGGCAAGGTGGCGCTGATCACCGGCGGCGCGAACGGCATCGGGCAGGCAGCCGCGCAAGGTTTCGCGCGGCTCGGCGCCCGCGTGGTGGTAGTGGACCGCGACGAGGCGGGCGAGGCGACGGCGCAGGCTGTGCGGCAGGCGGGCGGCGACGCGCGCTTCGTGCCCGCCGACGTGACCCGCTCCGCCGACGTGCAGCGCTATGTGCAGGCGACGCTCGACGCCTATGGCGCGATCGACTGCTTCTTCAACAACGCCGGCATCGAGGGCACCGTGGTCCCGCTCGTCGACTACGACGAGGCGGTGTTCGACAGCGTGATCGCGGTCAACCTCAAGGGCGTGTTCCTCGGGTTGCGCCATGTGCTGCCGGTCATGCTGCGGCAGGGGCGCGGGGCGGTGGTCAACACCGCTTCGACCGCGGCGCTTGTGGGCTCGCCGGGCTTGTCGGCCTATGTCGCGTCCAAGCATGGCGTGCTCGGCCTGACCCGCACCGCCGCTGGCGAGGTGAGCGCGGCCGGGGTGCGGGTCAACGCGGTGTGCCCAGGGCCGACCGACACGCGGATGATCCACTCGCTCGTGCAGCAGACCAGCTCCGGCGACCCCGACGCCAGCGCCGCGCGCTACCGGGCCAGCATCCCGCTTGGGCGTTTTGCCACCGTGGAAGAGGTCGTCAATGTGGTGCTGTTCCTGTGCTCGGACATGGCGAGCAGTGTGACGGCTGCGCATTTCGTGGTGGACGGCGGCCGTACTGGGACGGTTGCGGTCCCGTACCGCCCTATCCGCGCTTAAGTATGGCCGCGCTTAAGTATGGCCGCGCCTAATTATGGCGGAGTCTCCGCACATGGCTTGAACCGGCTGCCCGGCAGAGATAGCATCCCTGCAATGCAAAGCGCGCAGACGAGCTGGGCGCGCAACAAAATGATGGGAACGAACGTGCGACGTCCATGCAAGGCGGCTACGATGCTGCTCGTCCCGCGCGGCCCGGCCTGACCGGCGGCGCCAGGGTGGACACTTGTGCCGGCGGTTCTGAGGCGTTGCTCCAGGTGTCGGGCGTGGGCGTGCGGTTCGGCGGCATCGTGGCGCTCGACGGAGTGTCGTTCGACGTGGGCCGGCGACAGATCTGCGGGCTGATCGGGCCGAACGGGTCCGGCAAGACCACGCTGTTCAACTGCATCAGCGGCATCTACCGGCCCGGCAAAGGCGAGGTCCGCCTGGAAGGGCGGTCGCTGCAAGCCGTCAGCCGGCACAGCATCGTGGACCTCGGCATCGGCCGCACCTTTCAAAACGTGGCGCTGTATCGCAGCATGAGCGTGCGGGAGAACATGCTCGCGGGCGCGCACCATCTCGGCCGCACCGGCTTCATCGCCAATGCGCTGCGGCTGCCCAGCGTGCGGCGAGAGGCGGCGGCGGGCCAGCGGCGGCTGGAGCAGTTGCTCGACCTGCTCCGGCTGCGCGACGTCGCCGACGCGCTGGTCAGCAGCCTGCCGTTCGGCACGCAGAAGCGGGTGGAGCTGGCCCGCGCCCTGATCGGCGCGCCCAAGCTGCTGTTGCTGGACGAGCCGGCGGGCGGGCTGAACCACTCGGAGGTGGACGAGCTCGAGGGGCTGATGCGGCACATCCGGGCCGAGTTCGACCTCAGCATCCTGCTGGTCGAGCACCACATGAACCTGGTCATGCGGGTGTCGGACAAGGTGGTGGCGCTGGAGCTGGGCCGGAAGATCGCCGACGGCACGCCGGAGCGGGTGCAGAACGACGCCCAGGTCATACGCGCCTACCTCGGCGAACCCGTCGAGCCCGTGCATGCCTGAGGCGCCCATCCTTGCGGTGCCCATCCTTGCGGTGAGCGGGCTGCACGCCGGCTACGGCGAGGTCCAGGTGCTGCACGGCCTCGATTTCACGGTCGAGCCGGGCGGCATCACCGCGCTGCTCGGCGCCAACGGCGCGGGCAAGACGACGACGCTGCGTGCGCTCTGCGGCATGGTCCGCACCTCCGGCAGCATCACGCTCGACGGCGTGCGGATCAACGGCAGCACGACCGAGGACATCGCCCGGCGCGGCGTCGCCCACGTGCCGGACGGCCGCGGCACAGTGATGGAATTGACGGTCGAGGAGAATCTGCGGCTCGGCGCCTACACACGGCGGAAGCGCGAGGTCGCGCCCGCCATGGACCGGGTGTTCGGCTATTTTCCGCGGCTGAAACAGCGGCTGCGCCAGCAGGCCGGCACGCTGTCGGGCGGCGAGCAGCAGATGCTGGCGATCGGCCGCGCGCTCTTGCTAGGGCCGAAGCTGCTGCTGCTCGACGAACCGTCGTTCGGGCTGGCGCCGCTGATCGTGCGCGAAATCTTCGACATCATGCGGCGGATCAACCAGGACGACGGCGTCGGCATCCTGGTGGTGGAGCAGAACGCCAGCCTGGCGCTCGCGGTCGCGGACCACGCCTGCCTGCTGGAGACCGGGCGCATCGTGATCGCTGGGCCGGCGGCCGAAATCCGCAAGGACGAGGCGGTCCGCCGTTCGTACCTGGGATATTGAACGAAATGGGACGGAAGGGGGGAAGCGGGATGCCGGTGGTCAACCTGGAGCATAAGCTGACCGGCCTCTCAGAGCATTGGTCGCCGAAGGTCGTCGAGCGCTTCAACGGCCATGAGGTGATGGTGGTCAAGGCCAAAGGTGAGTTCGTCTGGCACTCGCACGACGACACGGACGACCTGTTTCTCGTCCTCAAGGGCAAGCTGACCATCCAGCTCCGGGACGGCGATGTGCAGCTTGGCCCTGGCGACCTCTATGTGGTTCCCAAGGGCGTAGAGCACCGCCCGGTGGCTGACGACGAGGTGCATCTTCTGCTGATCGAGCCAGCAGGCACGCCGAACACTGGCGACAAGGCCACGGCTGCCATCAAGGAAGACATCTGAACCGATGGACGAATTCCTGCATCAAGTCCTCTCGGGCATCGCCTCCGGCGGCATCTACGCCAGCCTCGCCTTGGCCCTGGTGATGATCTTCCAGGCGACCCACCACGTGAATTTCGCCCAGGGCGAGATGGCGATGTTTTCCACCTACATCGCCCTCGCCCTGATCCAGGCCGGCGTGCCGTACTGGGGCGCGTTCGCCATCACGGTCGCGGCCTCCATGGTGATCGGCGCTCTTATCCAGCGCGTGCTGCTGACGCCCATGGCCAACTCCCCCGTGCTGGCGAGCGTCGGCGTGTTCATCGGCCTGCTGCTCATCTTCAACAGCGTCGCGGGCTGGCTGTTCACCTACACGCTGAAGCAGTTCCCCACCCCGTTCGAGGGGCCGCCGGTGCTCGGCGGCTTCGTCACCCGGCACGACCTCGGCTCGACCGCCGTGACCTTCGGCGTGCTGGCCTGCGTCTATGTGTTCTTCCGGTTCACCAACCTTGGCCTCGCCATGCGCGCGGCGGCCTACAACCCGGCGTCCAGCCGGCTCATGGGCATCCGGGTCGGCTGGATGCTGTCGCTCGGCTGGGGCCTGGCCGCGGCGATCGGGGCGGTGGCGGGGATGATGATCGCCCCCGTGGTGTTCCTCGACCCCAACATGATGTCGGGCGTGCTGCTGTATGCGTTCGCCGGCGCGCTGCTGGGCGGCATCGCCAACCCGGCCGGCGCCGTGGCGGGCGGCTTCGCCATCGGCATCATCGAGAACCTCGCCGGCGCCTACGTCGTCGGCCAGGAGCTCAAGCTGACCCTGGCGCTGGTGATCATCGTCGCGGTGCTGACGATCCGGCCGGCGGGCCTGTTCGGCCGCACCGTGGTCAGCCGGGTCTAGCGGGATGCGCGCCCTGCTGCCATGGGCCAATGTCCTCCTCGTCGCTGTCGCGGCGCTGCTGGCGTTCGTGGTCAGCGACTACCGGCTGTTCCAGCTCACCATGGTTGTCGTTTACGCGGTGGCAATCCTGGGGCTTGCGCTCGTCACCGGCTTCAACGGGCAGATTTCGCTGGGCCACGGCGCGTTCTACGCGGTGGGCGCGTACGTGACCGCGATCCTGATGTCGGTGTATAACGCGCCCTATTGGGCGACGCTGCCCGTCTCCGCCGTCGTCTGCGCGGCGATCGGGTTCCTGGTCGGGCTGCCCGCGCTGCGGCTGGGCGGGCTGTATCTCGCGCTGACCACCTTCGCCCTGGCCGTCGCCACGCCGCAACTGCTGAAGTACAAGCTGTTCGAGGGCTGGACCGGCGGCGTGCAGGGCATCGTCATCGACAAGCCCGACCCGCCGTTCGGCCTGCCCCTCAACGCCGACCAATGGCTCTATCTGTTCACCCTGGCGGTCGGCGCCGCGATGTTCGTTCTGGCGGCCAATTTGGTCCGCGGGCGCATCGGGCTGGCGATGCGGGCCATACGCGACCATCCGCTCGCTGCCGAGGCCACCGGCATCGACGTCGCCCTGTTCAAGACGCGCACCTTCGCGGCGAGCGCGATGTTCACCGGCGTCGCCGGGTCGCTTGGCGCGGTGGCGGTGGGGTTCGTGGCGCCGGACAGCTTCACGGTGTTCCTGTCGATCACGCTGTTCGTCGGGCTGGTGGTGGGCGGGGTGGCGTCGATCGCCGGGCCGGTGTTTGGCGGCGTGTTCATCGCGTTCCTGCCCAACGTTGCCGAGGAGGTGTCGAAAGCGGCTCCCGGCGCGGTCTATGGCCTGGTGCTGATCGCCTTCATGTACCTGCTGCCGTCGGGCGTCGCGGGTGGGCTTGGCCGGCTGCTGCGGCGTCCTGCGGTGAAATCATAATAGGGGAGAAGTCATGCATCGTCGCACCTTGCTCGCATCCGCGGGCACGCTTGCATCCGCAAGCACGCTCGGGGTTTTGGGCCGCATCGGGCCGGCGGGCGCACAGACCCCCGGTGTCACCGCGACCGAGATCAAGATCGGCCAGACGCAGGCGTATAGCGGCCCGGCCTCCGCCTACGGCGTGATCGGGCACGGCCTCACCGCGTTCTTCAAGCGGGTGAACGACCAGGGCGGCGTCGCCGGGCGCATGATCAACTTCATCTCGGTCGACGACGGCTACCTGCCGCCCAAGACGGTCGAGCAGACCCGGCGGCTCGTGGAGCAGGAGGGCGTGGCCTTCATGCTCAACAGCCTCGGCACGCCGCCGAACAGCGCGGTGCAGCGCTACCTCAACCAAAAGAAGGTGCCGCAACTGTTCGTCAGCAGCGGCGCGGACAAATGGGCCAACCCGAAGGAATTCCCCTGGACGATCGGCTGGCAGCCCAGCTACCGGACGGAGGCGCAGGTCTATGCCAAGTACATCCTGGCCAACAAGCCGGATGGCAAGCTCGCGGTGCTCTACCAGAACGACGACTTCGGCAAGGACTACGTGACGGGGCTGCGGGACGTACTCGGCGACCGCTACGACCGCATGCTGACGAAGGCGGTCAGCTACGAGGTGACGGACCCGACGATCGACAGCCAGGCGGTGACGCTGCAGGGCTCTGGCGCCGATGTGCTGGTGACAGCGGCGACGCCGAAGTTCGCGGCCCAGATTATCCGCAAGATTTATGACCTCGGCTGGAAGCCGCTGCACTTGCTGACCGACGTTTCGGGCTCGGTCGCCGCGGTGATCAACCCGGCCGGGCCGGAGCGCGCCGTCGGCATCGTCCTTGGCGGCTACCTCAAAGAGGTGAGCGATCCCGCTTGGAGTGATGATCCCGGCATGAATGAATGGCGGGCGTTCATGAAGGAATACATGCCCGACGCCGACATCGCCGACGCAAACTACGCCTTCAGCTACGGGATCGGCGTCACGACCATGCAGATGCTGAAGCAATGCGACAGCAATTTCTCGCGCGAGAACATCCTGAAACAGGCGACCAACCTGCAGGACCTGCAAATTCCCACCCTGCTGCCCGGCGTCGTCGTCAGCACCAGCCCGACCAACTACCACCCAATCCGGCAACTTCAGTTGCAGCGGTGGAACGGCACGCGGTGGGAGCGGTTTGGCAGCGTGATCGAGGGGGCGGGGAGCTAGGCGTTCCCTATTTGGGCAAGCAGTTCGGCCAGCGTGCTCGCGACGCTGCGCCCTGCTGTATCAAGCACCAGCCTTGGCCGGTCCCAAGGCTCGTACTCCCGCTGCTGCACCATGTCCCAGGTCGGCAGGGCCAAGCCGGCAATGTCAGCCGGGCGCGTCTCGACTCGGCGGCGGTGCTCGGCACGGTCGGAGCAGACGACCTCGACCTCGATGATGCGCTGACACGCAGCCGCCGCGACCCTCCTCCAAGCGTTTCGCGTCACGCCGAGCGGGTTGACCGAGTCGGCGACAACAGCCTGGCCTTGGGCGAGGTTGGCTTTGGCCAAAGCGTAGGCGACCAGGCAGCCGGCTGGCCCCACCTCGCTGGCCAGCATCCCTGACGAGCGCAGCGCCTGCTCGATGACATCGACGCGCAGGGTGGGACATCGACGCGCAGAGTGGCCGCGCGCTTCTCGCGGGCGACCAGGCGTGCCAGCGTAGTTTTACCGGTGCCGGGCAATCCGCCAAATGTGATCAGCAAGACGTGGCTCCTCGCCTTTTGGAAGCGCTGTGCTGTGGCCTGGCCTTGCGCTCTTTTGAAGAACCGACCCATTGTCGGGTCAAGCCAGCCCCCATTCACCCCGCGGCGGCGCTAGCATAGGTTGTTTGACAATGGCATTGCTGAGGCGTGAAGGACGCATGACCACCCCCGGACGCAACGGAGCCGGGCATTCCGGTCATCTCGTCATCGTGTGATCACTTCCATGCGCTTGTACGTATCCTAGCGAACATTGGTCATGTCAATGCGGCTAAGTGCCCGGCGGCCATACCCGCCCGGTTGACCGGAGCGGCAAGGCTCATGGAGGACAATAGGTTGGCAGAACGACACCCGGGGACTTCGGCGGAAAGCAACGTCGAGCGTCAGCTCCGCCAGGAGGCAGCCGACCTGCAAGCCGAAGTTGAACTTCTGCGCGAAGCGCTCGCCTCAGCCCGTGCCAGCCCGGGCGACCCAGCGGCGCATCAGGTCCAGGCTGCGGCGCAGCACGCGCAGGAGCACTGGCACGGCCACGCCGAGGTGGCGCCTGCAGAGGCGCGCACCCAAAAGTTGCAGTCGACCAACCTGGCGTTGGGGTCGAACGGCGCGACCCTGCTGCAACGGGAGGAGCGCCTCCGCGCCATCGTGGAGAGCGCCATGGACCACGCCATCATCACTGCGGACTTCGAGGACCGCATCACCGGCTGGAACAGCGGCGCGACGCGGCTGCTGGGCTGGGAAGAGGCCGACGTGCTGGGCCGCCCCCTGCGGCTGATCTTCACGCCCGAGGACTGCGCCGCTGGCATCCCCGAGCTGGAGATGCGCCGGGCGCTGGAGGAGGGCAAGGCTATCGACGAGCGCTGGCTCATACGGCGCGACGGCACGCGCTTCTACGCGATAGGCGAGTTGATGCCGCTGCACGACGGCGGGCTGCTGGGCTTCCTGAAAATCCTGCGCGACCGCACCGCGCAGCGCCGGGCGGAGGAGGCGCTGCGCGACAGCGAGGAGCGCTACCGCCTCATTGTCGACAGCGCACGCGACTACGCCATCTTCACCACCGACCTCAAGGGCCGCATCACCACCTGGAACCGTGGCGCCCACGAGGTGCTGGGCTGGGAGGAGGCGGACGCCCTCGGACGGCCGAACGCGATCCTGTACACGCCCGAGGACCATCTGGCGGGCGTGCCGGAGGCCGAGATGGCCGAAGCCCTGGCCAAACGGCGGGCCGAGCACGACCGCTGGCACCTGCGCGCGGACGGCGTGCGTATCTGGGGCACCGAGGTCGTGACCCCGTTGCAAGACGGCAACGGCGTGACGCACGGGTTCCTCAAGATCCTGCGCGACCGCACGACGCAGAAGCGCGAGGAGGAGCAGCGCCGCCTGCTGCTGGCCGAGCTGAACCACCGGGTCAAGAACACCCTGGCCATCGTGCAGTCCTTCGTGACCCAAACCGCCCGCGGCACCACGAGCGCCGCCGTGCTCCGCGAGGCCCTCGGGACGCGGCTGGACGCGCTGGCGACCCTGCACGACCTGCTCACGCGCGAGGCGTGGCGGGGCACCGGGCTCGCCGACGTGGTCTACGCGACGCTCGCGCCCTACGACGACAACGTCGAGCACGCCCAGGTGCAAGGCCCTGAGCTGCGCCTGGTGCCCAATGCCGCCCTGGTTTTGAGCATGGCGCTGCATGAACTCGCGACCAACGCCGCCAAGTACGGCGCGCTGTCCGTCCCGGACGGGCATGTGGAGGTCACATGGCGCCTGGACCGCCCCGCCGAGGGGGCCGGCAGCGCCATGCTCGACCTGCTCTGGCGCGAGCGCGGCGGCCCGCCAGTCGCGCCGTCGCCCAGGCGCGGCTTCGGCTCGCGCCTGATCGAGGCCAGCGTCACCTACCAGTTGGGCGGAACCGTGCGCCTGGCGTTCAAGCCGGAGGGGGTGGAGTGCCGCTTCCAGGTGCCGCTGTCCAACAAGCTGGAAAGCGCGTGATGGACAGCGAGCCGGCGGCGAGGCTGCAAGGCCTGCGCGTGCTGGTTGTCGAGGATGTCGCGACGCTGGCTTGGCTCGTGTGCGACGTGCTGGCTCACGCTGGGGCGGATGTGGTCGGCCCTGCGGCCGATGTGTGCAGTGCGCTCGCCTTGCTGGCGAAGAACGAGGTGGACGCGGCAGTGCTGGACATGAACCTCGATGGCGAGACGGCCGACCCGATCGCCGACGTCTTGGCCCGGCGAAGCGTGCCGTTCGTGTTCCTGACCGGCTATGCCTGCTGCGACATGGAGGGACCCCACGCCGCGCGTCCGATGCTGAGCAAGCCAGTCAGGTCTGCGGTGCTGGTCAGGGCGCTGGCCGACATCACCGCCGGGCAGCCGCTGGCTGACGGCCACCGTCGTTGATTCGCATGGGACCTATCGCGTCCTACGGCTCAGGCGTGGACGGTTGCCAAGTGGGAGCGTAGTCGCGGGCGAACGACGCCAATGACCTCGGTGGCCGGCCGGTGAGCCGCTCCAGGTCCGGGGAAACGCCCGCCGCCATCCCCAGCCGCGCGACGGTGTAGACCGTGGTCATGACCAGGCCGAACGCGACGGGGCGGCCCGCAGCGCGGATGTGACTCAGGAAGGCGGGGATGCCAGGGTTCCGATAGACGATCCGCCGGCCGAGCGTCTCGGACAGCACCGCGGCGACCTCATGAAGGTCAAACGCCTCGCTCCCGGTCAACGTGTAGGCGCGCTGTCCGTGTCCCGGCTCGGTCAAGACCCGCACTGCGGCGTCGCCCACGTCGCGCACGTCGACAAAGCTGGTGCGGCCCCGTCCGGCTGGCGCCCAAATTTCGCCCCGGTCGCGGATGTCGGCCCGGTGGACGGTCGCGAAGTTCTGCATGAAGTCGTTCGGACGCAGGTGTGTCCAGGCCAGTCCCGACGCTTCCAGCAGCTTCTCGATCTGGCGATGGGGCAGCAGGGGATTGCTCTCCGCGCCGCGCACGGACAGGAACGCCACCTGCTCCACTCCGGCCTGCTGCATGGCCGCGACGAACGGGCCGAAGTCGTGCCGGGCGCGGGCGAGCTGCGGCGGTCGCAGCAGGAACACGCGGTCGACGCCGCGCAGCGCCGGCTCGAACGTCGAGGGGTCGAGGAAGTCGAAGCGGACGCCCTCGGCGGTGCCGGTCCCGTTGCCGCCTTGGGCCGGATCGCGGAGGGCCAGGCGTGCCGGAGCATGCCCGGCAAGCCGGTTGGCCACCTCGCGGCCGACCAGGCCGTTGGCTCCAGTCACCAGGATCATGGGCAGTTCCGAAAGCTATGTTCGAGCGGCATGATGGTCATCGGGGAGCGTTGACACCCGCTTTTTCCCCGTCCCGATCCGCCGCCACCCGTTGGGCGCCACCATTGAGCTGGGCCGCCGCAGCGTGCCCGGCGGCGACCGCCGCCAAGCAAAGCAAGACCGAAAAGCCCACATTGGCCATGGCCCGCCCCCAGGCGTCACCGCGCAGCAAGTCGAACGTCTGCAAGCTGAAAGACGAAAAGGTGGTGAAGCCGCCGCAAAGGCCGACCATGACGAACAGCCGCGCCCACTCGGGGGCGGGGTGCCGCCCGCTTTCCAGCGTCAGCGTCCCAAAGAAGCCGATGACGAACGACCCCGCGACGTTGATGCCGATGGTGCCCCATGGCAGGCCGCGGCTGATCGGCAGCGTCCACGCCGCGATCCAGTAGCGGGCCACGCTGCCCAGCGCGCCGCCGAGGGCGACCCAGAGGGCTTGCTGCACGCCCTAGCGGTCCCGGCGTGCGCCGCGCAGCGCGCTCTCGACCAGAATCAAGGCGAGCCCCGCAAAGAGGATGACCGGGGGCAGGGCTGGCGAAAGCGGCAGGCGCGGCAGCAGCAGCCACGCCGCGGCGAGCCAGGCGAGCACGGCAACGGCGAGGCTGCCGTCATCGACGAACAGCCCGATGAACTCGGACCAGGCCGTTTTGAGCCACGTCACCGCGGCCCCCTGCCGGCGAGCGGGGCAAGCTGGGTCCGGGCGGCACGCGCCTGGCACAAAGGGACAGCCACGGCCGCGACGGCCAGGAAACCGACGGCCAACGCCGGCATGGACAAGTCCCCAGCGGGCCAGGCGAGGCCCATGCCCTCGCCGATCCAGAACGTGCCGAACGAGCACAGCAGCACGCCCACCACGAGCTTGAGCGTATTCTCCGGGATCATTGCCACCGGGCGGTGCAGCACGAAACCCAAGGCGACCACCAGCGCCAAGGCGGCCCCAGCGCCCAGGCTCGCCGGGACCAGCAGGCCGCCGCCGGCCGCTCCCATGGCGACGACGATGAACACCACTTCGATGCCCTCGACCATGGTGATCTTGAACGCCGTGCTGACCGCCACGCGGTCCCAACCCTGGCTGACGCCGCCCAGGCTGCGCAGCGACGCGGTCTCCTTGGCGAACAGCGCATCCTCGTCGTGCAGCGGGATCACCCCGGCCGAACGCAGGATCGCCTTGCGCAGCCAGCGCATGCCGAACAGCAGCAGCAGGGCGCCGACGCCAAGCTGCACGAAATCGAGCGGGATGCGGGTGAGCGCAGGGCCTAGGAGGATGACCATGGCGAGCAGCGCCAGCCCAGTGCCGCCCAGGGCGCCACGCCAGCCGCGCACCGCCCCGACTGCGAGCACGACGGTCAGCGCTTCGATGAACTCGACCAGAGAGGCAAGGAATGCCGCCAGCACGGTCGATCCCGCATGGGTCCAACTGAAATCCATGTCCCATCCTTCATACAGGCTGCCAGGCACGTGGGATAGATAGGCGCTTCGGCTTCCTGGGCGCAGCTTTATTTCAAGCAACCCTTCACGGGAAGGCGACTGAAGCCGTGCCTGGTCGCGGAGGGCGGGCGGCGAAAACCATGCGCCCGGGCACCTTGCGGCCGGTGGGCCATCCGACCGCCACTGGCCGTTGCGGCCTAGCCGTGTCTATGTCATCGCCGAGTATGCGACGCCGGCGAGCCTGCCGGCCGAGGTAGGTCTTTCTGCTCGGCGTCCAGAAGTTGTCGGTTAAGCTGTTCCACCGACCTGGTATCCGCGCCTGCCTGTGCCCGCGAGGGCGCCAGGCCGGCGGCCTTCTCCCGCTCGGAGACTTCGGCCTGCGTCGGCTGGTGGTTCATGCCGCCATACTCGTCGCCGTTCCGAGACGCCTGCGCGAACGCCGTCGGAGCCGCGGCGAGCAGGGCCACCGCTATTGCCACGGCCCTCATTTTGCAGGAGCCGTAGGGGTCGTGACGCCAATATCAGCTTGGCGGCCCAGCGTGCGTGCGCCGCCGTTGCTGGACGTGATGCCGCTATCGAGCTTGGGCGGCGCGGGCGTATCGGACCGGTCGGCCGAACAAGCCGCAAGGATGCAGACCGTAAGC
>JAABUX010005015.1_pt1 | contig 16454 bp, 17 predicted proteins | sample 5561851 | NCBI WGS metagenome assembly JAABUX01 (sample SAMN10711883, study PRJNA513361) | rock metagenome | isolation source: Antarctica rocks | place: Antarctica: Victoria Land, Richard Nunatak red sandstone | collected 2016-01-03 | reverse complement strand
CTGACTTTTGTCTTATTCGCAGTTACTTGTCAACCATGCGCAAGCAGGGGCGCTCCATGCTGGCTGCCTTGGCTGCCGTTTTTCAAGGTTCGCCCCTCCCCATTGCATGGGGTCCTGGGTAGTTACTCTATCCACTAACCAAACACATTCAAAATACATCATTTGCAAGGAAGGCGTGTAGAGAATACTATACCATATTTCTCTTTTTCAGCATGAAGCATACCATAGAGACGTTTTAAATTCAACTATCTTTAATTTTTTTATTGTGTACTGGTATCCGTTGCACTAGGAGGTTGTAAAATGACGAGTACGGCACCAAAGTAGTTTGCCAACAGGTCATGTATCTCTTGTAGTAATAAAACAATGTCAAGTTTCCCTGTTTGTAGGATAGGTCCATTGAAAAGACTTTTCTGGAGAGATTGTTCTTCCACGATGTGCAGAAGTGCGTTTCTCAGACGAAGAAAATAGTTTTCTCCCAGATCTTGGGGGTGCATCTGAATATCTTTGATATGTGCCAGCCATTGCTTACCATCTATCGTGTGATGAAATTGTGTTCCCTCATTAGAGTGCCAGCCAAAGTTATTTACAAATGGAAGCGTATTCGTATAAGTAATATGATGTTCAGTATTATCTCCGCTTAGTATTCCAGGTAGGTTTGCTACAGGAATGAAGACAGAACGTGAAATTATTTCATTTCCTTGAAAAGCGTTATTAAAGTGCATTAAACGATAGAAAGCAGGTGCCACATAGTAAACTTCTGGCTCATTAGTAGTAATGCTGAGGGAGCGTAAAATATTATGTTGGTTTGAGTAACACTGCTTGTACAGTGCTATTTGAAAGTATGATTGCCCACCATATTGAGCCTTATAGGTGGATTGTGTCCCTTTCATATAATTTGCTAGTTTGAATTGAAGATAGAGAGGCCGACCATTTGTGACAAACTTCACATCATAGCCCAATTCCTTTTCCTTTCGAAGCGATGGAAAAAGAGGAGCTTCGAGAAGAGTAGCTCGTATTCCATTTGTAATTTCCCGGCAAATGGCAAATCCATAGGAAAACTCAGAGAACTCCGGTTTCATAAATTGTCTATCACTCCTAATCATTGCATAAAATAGGACTTATGCTGTTTTGCAATCAGATGGACTACTATTATCATCAATACAGTATAGTGATGAATTGTGTAGGCTTCAACCTAACATGCGGCACAAAAGAGCGTAAAATAGACATAAAAGTAATTTAACTACACATAAACCCAATTCCTTACACCTGTTGTATCTGGATATTTTTAAAGAAGAAATTGTAAACTTCAGGCGAAGCACGAAATGAACATGCATTAACACAATTTCCTCGTCGAGCTTAATCAAGCTCCGACTGGACGTGATCTGCCCAATCATCCATGAGGCGTTCAGATGCAATTTACTCATCAAGTTTAACGCGACTCCAACGATGATCGTGTGTTAACACGTACTTCTTCATTATCGTCCGGACGATGAAAAGCCTGATTGAGGAATTGCAGTCCATCAGAAATGCCGAACACTTCACATGCCTCTGTCGTCCGGACGGTAAAAGCTCGATTGAGAACTTGTAGCTACAAGAAATCACCACATTAAACGAGGAGATAACCGTCCGAACAGCGAAAAGCCCAAATGAGAGATTGCAACGCAATAGCGAACTGCTTTCAGCATAGTAGCAAATCAGCAAGAACACATGGCATCAGCTTCTGAACCTACAATTCACTCCTCATAGCTCCTTTTCTCCGCCTTCAAGGGCTAACACATCCATCGCATGATCATTCACAACTTCTTCGCTTCTTGCATGTACATATCAGGAATGGCTAGCGATCCTTGAGATAGTCGAGAGCGTTCTTGAACATCTTCGTCATCACGACGGCAGCGATCAAAACATCTGAGGCAACTCCAGGCAGAGAGACAACTTCTCCAGTCCGCTCCATCTGATAGGCAATCGCCGACTTGACCTGTTTTTCGTTGAGGGAGTGGGAGCGCATGATCTTTCGTATCACCTTATACGCATCTTCACCTCGCGCCATGTCTTGCTCAAATTCCTGAGCAAGATGTTCGACAGAAATATTTCTCCCTCGTATCTTTGGCTGTCCTCCGCTGCTCTCAATCAGTGAATAGTCCATACCCTTTTCCTTCTTTCAGAGGCTATGACGATGTCAGCAAACTCTTATCTTCATATTGAAGACTTCTTTCCTTCCAAGTGGGCTATTTGCTCTCATGTCTGCAAGTATACAGGAACTATTCATTTGCGACAAGGAATAGATACCTTGATCCTAGGGCTTTCCAATTCTAATAAATAGAACAGCAATCCAAGAGGAGGTGAAAAAGGCAAGATTTTCTTGTAGAATACAAAAAATTCAAACTTCCACAAGGAAATCTCTCACATGGACTATACAACATTGCTCTCACAAGCTCCATTAGCAACTGATGAAACAAGCCTCCCATTGGCCTCGTTGTACGAAGCGTTGCAAGAGCTTCCTGATGTTCGGCATGCACAAGGCAAACGCTACTCGTTGGCGTTGATCCTGTGCTTAGTTCTTCTTGCAAAGTTGGCAGGACAGAAGAGTTTAAGCGGGGCCACTGAATGGCTCCATCATCGCAGAGTTGCTTTAGCCGAGCGACTTGGCTTACGCAAACCTCGCTTGCCATGCCATATGACCTATTGCAACGTCTTAGCAGAGGTGGATGCAGGGCAACTGGACAAGCTCCTCGCCGCTTTTTTTGAGCGCTGGGAAGCGCAAAGCCGATGTGGAGAGGAACCAAGTTGGTTATTGACCCCACAAGGCCATGCCGATCATTCGCATCTGGCGATTGATGGCAAAGCTCTTCGGGCGACCAGCAAACAGGAGCATCCCGTTCATCAGCTGAGTTGCTATGAGGTGACAACAGGCCGTGTGTTGTGGTACTGCAATGTGCAAGAGAAACACAATGAGATCAGCGAACTCAAGCCATTCTTGACGACCGAGTGGGTCAAAGGGCGCATTCTCAGCTTGGACGCCCTACATATCCAACGCGAGTTGTGTCGCCAAGTTCACCGACTGGAAGGAGACTATGTGCTGATTGCTAAAGACAACCAGCCCACGCTTCGAGAAGATATCGCTGATTACTTTGAAGACCCACATCCTGACCGACGACGCTGGCAAGAAGCTGAGACCTGGGACAAAGGACATGGGCGACTAGAACATCGGCAAATTGTGTGCAGCCCTGACTTGAATGAGTGGTTTGCCAAGGATTGGCAAGGCATCGAGCAAGTGTTTCGCATCGAGCAGACCGTCCGTCTGCTCAAAAGCGGAGAGGTTCGTCATGAGGTGGTCTATGGACGAGAGACAGTCTGTCGGTGCATCAAGCCCCTGCGGCAAGAATGTTAGCCTTAGTGAGAGACCATTGGGCCATTGAAAATCGGGTGCATTGGCGTCGAGACGTGACGCTGGGAGAAGATGCGTGTCAAACTCGTACAGGAGCGGCTCCCAGCCTGCTTGCTCAACTCAACAGTACCATGTTGAGTTTGATGGATCGCAGTGGGGTTCGCAACGTCGCGCGGCAGATGCGCTATTTCGATGCCCACCTTGAGCAAGCTCTCGATTTGCTGCTGACAGGGCAGTGTTCCATTTATTAGAATTAGAAAGCCCTGACCTTGATCCACTCTCGTCCCCTCGGCTAGTCAATGATTATGATTTGTGTTCTGTGTATCAAGAGAGCAAGGTCCTTTCTTCTTTTGCTATACTCCCGCAGAATCTGCAAAGCACTTCTCCCAGCGTACAGATTTTGCAGCAGGAAGTTGGGGGAAAACTAACATGTATGAGCATGTTTCCGGCGTATTATCAGATGAGACAAAAGGGACTCGATGAACACATTCCTTGCACACGACAACGTCGAGAACAACACACTCCGACAAGGCAGGTGATACATATGGTTATCAAAAAACGACTGGATGTCTCTATTAACGGCGAACTACGCGACTACATCCGTGACGAAGCCCAACGTTTGGGAAAGCCTATGAATGTCGTGTCAGATGAGCTTCTTGCCTATGCTATTGCTCATCGGTGTGCTGAACGTATAGAGCGGCAGAGTCTTTCTCTCGTTCGGGAGGTTGTTTCTACCGAACTTCATTTTGAGCATGCTCGTCTACGAGCAGAGATTCGAGAAGATATGCGGTTGGAACTGCTTGAGGAAACAAAGGCAACTGAAGATTCTCACGACGAACTAGCGAATGTGTTGAGTCGAATACTACACGAAGTAAGAACGGTTCGTAGAATGCTCTATCCTTTCATAGCTCATGAGGTGGATCCGCAATTTGCGGCTCAAGTTTTTGACGATGCGAGAAAGAAAACAGGCAAGAGTGTTCCCCCCAACTCTGTCTCGGAAGGAGCATAGTTATCAATGAAGCGTGAACCACTAAATTTTTACCAGCACGCTGTTGAATGGTCGCATACCGCCGACAAAGTCGTGAATCTTGTGTTAAGTTATGCACTTGCGTTGTCATCGCTTATTGCGTACCTGGATGTGTTGGGCAACGGGAGTATCATTGATCGTTTTCCTCCTCTCTTCTACGTTTGGCTGGGTATCCAAGGATTAGGCGTGGAACTGCAAATCTTGATCGTGCTGAGTCGTCTGCCAGAACTGACGCATGTTCAGGGAACCTGGAAACGTGCATGTATTCTTGGTTTTAATATCATGTTTATCCTCCTGCTCGCATATATCTCAATTATTATTGGAGCTATTTTCACGCAACATGGTGACGCTCATGGAAGTATTCAGCAAGCGATGCTCAGGTTAGGTGTGAACGCGATTGCATTTGTCTATCAGCGTGCGGCTATGGCGACGTTTTTGCTCATTCTCATGGGAATTGATCGCATGATGGAACGTTGGCGTATTACACAACACGAACAGCACCTCGATAATCTCTCTGCTCATCAAGGTGCCGAGGTTGTATCCTCTGTCAGTTACGACCAACTTGTCCAGGTACTGGTTCCCCTCGTCGCTGAGACGATACGGGCAACTCTGCAAGAGCCAGGACAAAGAGTGGAAACACAGGTGACCGAAGAGAAATCATCACCTCCTTTCCCTCTCCCTCAAGGGACGGAACCGACAGGGGAACAGGCGGGAACTGATTATGAACAGGAGCGGAACTCAGAACAGCACTCCACGTCTCATATGGGAACTGCTGAAGAGAGGCTTGCCAATGCCTATCATGTTCTGCAAGAAGAACAAAGGAAGGTGACTGGTGACAACCTGAGTAGACGTGCTGGCGTTCGTAAATCGACAACATTGGACTGGCTCAATGCACATGGAGTCACAACAGAAGAACAGGAGGACGACGAATAAGCGAGGTTATACATCAGCAAGGAACTGATGCAAATACTCTCGTACATCTGAGTCGTAAAAGCTCGTCCGCAAAGGATGTATGCGGATTGTGTCCCTGTAGATTACAAAATAACTACCGTCTATAAGACACTGAGAAAGGATACGAATGATGGCAGAACACCAAGACATTTCTTTTCAACCAGAGCTGCAAGAACACTCCCTGAAGATATCACGGAAGCAGCGCAAAGATGCTGGACAGCTACGTTGGGAAAATCGCGATTACTATTGTCTCCAATGGATAGGTCAGCAGACGGTTGTGCGATTTGACCAGTTGCAGCGACTCTTAGGGCGTGAGTCACGAGCATTTCATGACTACTCAAATGTTCTTTCACCATCGGCAACTCGCAATGCGATCACCCGATGGGAGATGGCAAAACTGATAAATTCTAGACATGTGCAAGCAAATGAGCAGAAATACTACTGGTTATCACAGCAGGGACTCAGTTTTGTGGAGTTAAAACTCCCTCACCACGTTCCAGAGGCAAGTACAATACAGCACTTCTTTGCTTGTAATCAAATACGGCTCTATGTAGAGCAACTTGATTATGAGACAGAGGAGGCGACCAACGCCACCTGGTTCTCTCAATGTGAGCTACGGCAGCAAGAACGCACAACCCCTCTTCCTGATGCAGAATGGTGTACATTAGGGCTAGGGAGGGTTGCTATTCACGTCGAAACAGAGCGAAAGATTAGGGAGCAAGCACTGCAGAAGATGCAGAGTTACGTGCAGGGACACGTAGTTTCATACTCAGAAGTGTGGTACTTTGCGACACACACAACCCTCGCGTTCTTGGAAGACCTGCGTCAAACTCTTCAGCGGTCTGGGATACATACTGACAAACTGTATATCTATGACGCGGAGAAGATCATTTTTGCTCCATCACTTTCTCAAAGAACGAGAAAGAATCAGTAGCGATAGGGTAGTGAACAGGAGAAAGCACATGAAATACCGTTTTTACGCAGAAAATGTAAAAAACAAACACATGAAGAGAGGTGTGGTCGAGAAAGAAACGTCAAGAGCACATAGGTGTGGAATGTTTTGATCTACGTGGCTTCGAGAAGCGAAAACGATGTACAAGGAAGGAGTGTTTACGTCGTGTTTGCCTATGTACGCTCGCTGATCGGAGCATCCTACGCTGTTTTCCTCATAAGAATGGAGAGGTGCAAAAATGAGGAAGCGTTGCTATCTGGTAGTGACATTGTGCGGCATAAAAATAGCACCTACGTTTTCACTATCGTCCTCATTGGCAGCTTTTGTTTCTCTTGAGCCGCGTGCAGAGTGGGATGAGTAACAACAAGAAATTTCGATTTTCTTACTATTACCTACTATGTAATAGTAGGTAATATACCTCTCTCATAAAGAGACTGCGGTGAACTCACATTTTTCCTAAGGTGATTATATGCATGCTTACTGTCCTTTCAGCAACAAGAGGACATGAGATACTTCAGCAGAACAGCAGGAAGAGCATGAACACGAAAAGATTCACGTATGTTCCAAAACACATTAGACAGCTTATCTTTAATCCCTGGCTGTATGGAACTCCATACCTTCCAACTCTCTCCAAAAAGACGCGTAAGACGCGTTCCGATAAAGGCACATGGCATATGACCGAACGAGACAGGAGGTTGCTCCAGTGGATAGGTGAGCAATACGTGATGCGCTTCGATCACCTTCAGCACCTTTTGGGGAAGACTCCTCAAGGAGTAGACAAGACACAGCGTATTCTCTCCGAAGATGCAACGCGTCGCGTGATAAGCAATTGGAAGAAAAAAGGCTTTGTAACGTATCGAAAGGTGTTTCAGGAACAGCCAGGGTATGTATGGCTTACACGAGCAGGGCTACATGCCGTAGGTCTCGATGTGCGATATGCGGTCCCTTCACCAGCCTTGCTTGATCACTATCATGCTATTAATACTATTCGGCTGTATTTATGCATGCGAGAGCCAGAGGGCGTTTGGGAGAGCGAACGACTGATTCGGTCACGGTTGCAGCAGAGTAGGAAAGGACAAAAGCAACCACATACTCCTGATGCATGGTTCTTTCTCCCGAACGACACGAAAGTGATAGGAATTGAAGTTGAGATGCACCCAAAGAAGAAGAGTCAGTTATATGAAATACACGGAAGCTTTGGAGGAATGCTTATGCTTGCCGATGAAATCTGGTATTTTGGCACACACGCAGCACGAATAGCACTATCTAATGCCGTCAAAGACACGGCAATGAACACGTCTCGTGGCAAGTTCCGTTTCGAGTTGTACTCACCTAATATATCATATAATCGCTCATACCCGCCACCATTTCTCTAGTAAGATTGCGAATGACGTGTGTGTTGCATACTCTTTCAGGCAAAAACTCCTATGCTGCAGAATCCATCGAAATCAAAAACAATGTATTCATACACAAAATACTCCTAAGCAAGCGAGAAGAAAATTGGAAGACATATATCAAGAAAAAAGTGGTGAACAACTACGGCGCATCTCCCTGCCAACGGGTGGGCAACCACTCCTCCTCTATGACGTGGCGACGCTTATTGGTACTATATATCAGCACTCTATCGAGGTATCAAAACGGGGGAAAACGTTTAAAAATTTTGTGGTATCAATTCGTCCTCTCCTGCATGGACTCCCTCGAATCAGAGAGCAGCAAGAAGATATGTACGTCAATATGCTCTTTGATGCTTCACGAGATCTTGGCTTAATTGAGATTAGAAACGATAGGTGGGAAGAGAAGCAATACTATAATCCTGGAAATGAACTGGACTTAGAGGATTGGTCTCATTGGGATGCGCATAGGCAATCAAGGCGATTTCTTACATGGTGGAAAACAAGTCCATTGTGGCATGATGTGTGGAGTGCCAATTTCCAGCAATGGGATACTTTGGATTGGAATATAATTGCTGCCCGTACTCTCGTACTGGAGATACTCCAAAAGTGTAAGCTCGAACAGTGGTACTGTATCTCTTCGTTGCTTGATCTCATCTGGTCAAAAACTCCTTACGCTTTACGCCCAGCACTACTAACGGTTAAACCTAACACATTGCTTAAGAACTTCTTAAATATAGGAGCAATGTGTTATCGTTTTTCTAACACGAGCTTTTTTCAGATACAGAAGAAGATCACTTTGAGAATGCATAACAGCAAACGAACGTGTTAAGTTACTGAGGAGATGAGCGTTCTCTCTGATGAGAGTACCATGATGACAACGAGATACCAATTAAACTAGAGTATTATGAACACCATATTTGATTAGATTGAGATCAATACATGTTTGTTCACTTAGAATAGGAGCAGGCACAGCGTGCGTTTGCTTAGGCGACGATGATGGTGGACTCACTGAGAGGAGGGGTAACGAGGGCGTTGCGAGCTCAGTTTTTGACAGCACCTCACGTCCAGCATGTAATAGCATTTCCATCACAATAGCTTTCACCACTTGCGTTTCTCTTTTTGTAAATAGTGTAAGATGGTGTATGCATATACTGTTGTAACTCTTTGTAAACTTTCCAAATCTACCCACTCATCCGCTCCATGAACTCCACCGCATGTTACTCCGTATCCACACACCGTTGGTATACCTCTCGTGATAAACATCCATCCATCACACGCAGGACCCGCTCCTTCTAAACGAGGTTGCACTCCTGTGACCCTCTGTGCAGCTTTAGCAAGTGTCTGTACAATTTCTGCTTGCTGGTTTGTCTCTACAGCAGGAATAACGAGAAGGTCATCAAGCCTATAATCTGTGATAGCAAGAGTATCGAGTTGCTCGACAACTATTCTCTTGACCTCATCAGCTGACAAACCTGGGAGAAGACGAACATCACCATAGGCATCACACATGTCGGGAACAATATTGATGCCAGTTCCACCTTGGATGAGCGTGGGGAAGGTCAAGACAGACTTCCTATTGGGAAATGCTTCTGAATGTGTCTCCGGCAACGGATATTCAGAAAGGGCCTGAGCGAGATGTACCATGTCGAGAATTGCGTTGCGTCCTGCTTTTCCTGGTAGAGCATCTCCTTGTCCTGTGTGTGCGGCCTTTCCATGTATGCGGAGGCGAAAACGATACAGACCACGATGCCCAATCGCTACTTTCGTGTTCCCAGGCTCCCCGATAATGGCAGCGTCTCCACGCAACAAGCCTTGCTCAAGGAGATAGCGCGTTCCATAGGGAGAACACGCGCCAGACTCTTCATCCACCACAAATGCGAGCATGAGGTTGCCTGCTAGCTCGATACCTGCTCTTTGTACAGCGTGTACTGCATAGATCATAGCGGCAATTTGCGCCTTCGCATCTGCCACACCAACTCCGTACATTCGCCCGTCTTCGATCTGCGCTCCCCAAGGATCGCGAGTATAACCACTAGGTTCAACTGTATCCATATGCGTTGTGAGAATGAGTGTCTTGTCAATGCTGCCCGAACCTGGAAGATTACAGAGGACATTGGGACGTTCAGGAGAGAAACCAATTTGCTTTGCTTGAAATCCCAATCGTTGCAACTCGTGATGCGTTACGTCAGCGACTTCTTTCTCAATTGGCACTTCAGCAGACGAGGTTTCGGAAAGGGATGAGTTCGTACTTTTTGCATGGACCAGCCGTTGTAAGAAAGCAATCTCCTGGTCGAACTGTAACTGGACGACTTCTGAAATTTCTGACTCTTTTTCCATTATGAATCGCTTCCGCAATGAAGGGTTTCGACACGAATTTCACGCCGAAACTCGGTGATCGAATGTGCAATTTCCTCTTGCTCTTGCCAATCACCCCACTCCTGACCACGCTTTGAGAGCTTTTCAAAGGTTGCTCTCGTGGTCTTCCCTACAGAGCCAGGAGGCATGTACTGCATTGGTGTTCCGGGGAGAGGCATGAATGTATGGCTATGAACGCACACTTTTGGACTCATGCGCGTCAAACGTTCCATCAGTCCCTTGCTCAACACTTCGTCTTCTGGAGTTTCTCCTGGTAATCCTGCAATGAAGTCAACGTAGATTTTCTTGAGTTTGCCGCAGTATTTCGTCAGGTAAGAAACGGCACGCTCGACCGCCTCAACATCATGTTCTCGGTGCATCGATTGAAGCATATTCTCACTTCCTGATTGAGCACCGATGGCGATATACGAGGCATCAGAATAGCGATCAAGAAGCTGTGCTAATTCAGGTGTAATGTGTTCAGGACGCATCTCGCTTGGAAACTCTCCGAACTTGATTTTTGCCGTTCCCGCTACCTCGTGCATCGCAACTAACGCTTCTTCCAGCCGTCCGTAGTTTGGGTGAACACCATCGTCAGACGCTAATGCCAAAGCATTTGGCGTTGTGAAGCGAATATCTTTAAAGCCAAAGGTGACTAACTGTTCGATGTGTTCCAAAACATTGTCTAATGCTCTGTGGCGCATACGCGCTCCGTGTAAAAAAGGTGTTTGGCAAAAGCCGCACGCATGAGGACACCCTCGCCCAATTTCAATTGCCCCGAGACGGTGGTGCTGTACCCCTATGCTGGGGTAGCATGCGTTGAGTTCAATCAGTGGTGCTCGTCCTGTACGCACAATGCGCTTTTTCCCTTCGCCGTTCTCTGTGAAAAATGCTATTCCCTTGATATCTTGGACATCTCGTCGCTCCTCCATTAGGCGGTGTAAAAACTCGGTAAACGAACGTTCTCCTTCCCCGATAAACACCAGATCAAAGCCCATAGCGAGTGTGCCACCTACATCACCAGAAGCGTGAGGGCCGCCAGCAACAAAGATTACTTGATGGCGAAGAGTTTGCAACCCTTCCTGTAATTGCTTGAGCAAGGCGGATGTTGTGACGAGAGCCGAACTCATAAAACTGAACGCGACGACAACTGTTCCAGACGGTCCTACGTCTTGAAGTAAATGCTCGATTTCGACTTGGCATTGCGAAGCGGATCGTGGATGAGGAAAAGAAAGTTTGACCCGCAGGCTTGGGTCCTGCTCGATTGCACCTGTGAGGGCGTTGATACTGAAACGGTTCACGTCGCTTGCGAGAAATGCAACCGCAACATTCACCTTTTCCTGTACAAACGGATTGTGAGAATGATGTACAACCATGTTTACTCTCCAAAAGGTGATACTGCTTTGTGACGGTTCTGTTTTGTATCAACAAGTCCTGCTGTTTCAGCATACCAGATAAGCCATGTTTCCGCCAAGCACAGTGCTACAGGTTGAAGGCGATGACGAATTGCTTGATCCGTATCTGTATACATCTGCCGCAATAGAATTAGAAGGAACTCTCTGTCAATATGGAAAATCTGCATGGCGTGGTCTGCGACAGCACGCCGAACGTATATGTCGGGATCGATAGCGAGATCACTGATGACAGATCGGGCAAGGGCACGAATTGGCAATGACTCTTCTTTAAGAGCATGGAGGAGAACAGGTAGTGCTTTTGCGACCGTTCTCCGTACATTCCTTTGTGTGGCAGTGTGCAGTAACGTCTTGTACATTTCCAGGGCTTCTAACGGTCGAGAAGGGAAGATGCGTTCCAGATAGCGGGCAGCTACTAATTGCATTTTTTGTTCAGGTGATTGTAGCCCTTCGCGTAGTGAAAGGATCATCGTATCTGGAGCGCACAGGAGATTATGAAGAGCAAAAGAAAATTGAAGGCTTTCTCGCTCTCTTCCCTCCCAGCTCATAAGTAGCTGACGTTGAACTTTGGAGACCTCGACCATGCTTTGTTGCACCATGATTTCTTCCTCGGATAGCTCGCCGACACTCGAACTCTTCTCGACGGGCCGTTTCGCCTTCGCCTGAATATCTTCGCAGGCTTCAACAGTCGCAAGGGCGACGTAGATATCATCCTTCGGTCTTGGATGCAGGAGCCCGGTAATTGTTGGGAGGGACCGTGGAGAAGCTTCAAACAGGGCAGGTAAAGCCTCTACGACTCGGCGACGGATGTCTGCACCACGCACATCATCAAAATCCAGGCGCAGTGTTTCCATTAAATGTTCGGCCCCAGGTACATCGAGACAACAAAGGCCGGAAAGAGCTTCGGCAATACGGCGGCGAATTTCCCAGGGCGCACCTTCACGAAGCATCTCAAATATTTGCACGATAAGTTGCGGTTGGTAATATTCAACCGACATCTCTCCCGCAAGGATATTTCCAGTGAGCCGATCAATAGTTGTGAGCATATCCTCTACTACTTGGGATGGCTGTGAAAGTACTTCTGTTTGAGATATGTCCTCTTCAGGCTTTTTATTCAGATTTCCTACAAGTTGGGCAATAAAGTCTAGATGGGGGTGCTCGGGCCGAATAAGAGCTTCAGCATCGGGGTGGGGAGCAATGGTAGTAAGATTAAGTAGGCTTGCCCCCCCACTGAGAAGATACTTGTACCGGGCGTAACCGAGAAGATGCTTCATCTCTTCCAAGAATGGTGCTTGCAGTGCTTCAGGAATTTCCTGTGCTAAATGGTAGAACTGCTGAGAGAGTTGCGCTGCTTGATTTGTTTTTTTCGCTGAAACAGGGAGCATCGTTTCAGTGTTCACTTGGTCATCCACCGATTGGAGGAGTGCCAGGGGTGGCGCGAAACCCGCAGCAGCAAGAAGTTCGCCTGTTTGTTCACCTGAAAGATGTAAGGCTTGCGCTAACTTGTAGACAACCTGGTCGCTAGGATTGCGGTCCCCTGCGAGTAAGCGCTGGAGATAGTTGTAGCTGATATGGGCATTTGAAGCGATGTGTGTTTGCTTCATGCCAGCAGCTTCTATAGAGCTTCCCAACAACTGAGCGAACTTCTTCATGACCCTTTTTCCTGTCTACCTTGTCTATAAAAACATTGACTACTTCACTAGCAGGCTTCCACTTTTCACTTGAGAGCATAACACGTCGATATTTATTTTGTCAATAAAAATAGTGACGAATTTGTAGCAATTTTCATTGACAGTGTACTGCTATTCCGAGTACTCTAAGTACCAAGAGGATATCCTCCTCTAGTGGACACGTTGTCGTGCTCTTAGTGAGTTTCTCAATTTAAGAAAGAGAGAAAGGAGGCTGGATATGAAAAAACAAGAAACGCTCAGATGCAAAATCTGGGCGTTTCAGGAACCTACATCACGTTCCGCACTGTGACATTTGAACCGAAACAGTGCGAGAACGTTTGGGAACCCATCTTTACGCTAATTGTTAATCAGTTAGGACAGGCGAGGTCAATGCGTAGTATTGCATTACTTGCCTTGCCTGTCAAAGCAGAAAGGCCGTATGAAGCTCAATCCTACACCTCAAGACAGACCTGTTTTCACTGTTTCTCAAAATCAGAAGAGCGAAGGGCAATCACCCTCTTCCGTGGTGTTTGTTGACTACTTGCATATGCCGGAAAAGCCCTTTTGTCCAAATGAGCGTTGTCCATGCCATCAGAATCAGGCACAAATCGCAGTGCTTCTCGATGCAATAAGGGCTGGAGAAATGACGCTTCGCGAAGCTGCAAATTTTGCTGAAGGAAAGACATTGTAGGAAGGTATTCTTTTTGAGATGTTTCCTTAGGAAGGAAACATCCTACTGTTGTGAAAGGGAATGTACATGACTCTGTACCAAGAAGACTCAAATGTGGGTCATCATCACGAACAGGAAAATGAACTCTCTCGTGGCATGGCTTGGATGCCTTTGGAAGACATTGTTGAGCAGTGGGCGACCTTTGGCAGAACATATCTTACGTATACAGCACTGATGACGACCTCCACTGTTTTCTCGGCATTTTCCTTCGAGGCCAGTGCGCTCCAGCACTATAAAGAGGCGTGTAAAGCACAGGTGAATGGAGCTGAGATTACGGCTCGTGCTGCTTTTGAGCAACTGATAGAGGATATCCAGCAAACATCATCACGCTGGATAAGTGCTATGTATTGGTTGGAAAGATTTGCCAGTGGGAGTCAGCACACAGAAACCACGCTTACCTTGATTCGCACGCTTTTCTCTCAAGCGACAGAACAACTCGAACGCCTTGGACTCCTGACTCGGCAAGTTCATCAAGCATCCGTCGTGTTCTATCAGCAGCACGGCATGCTTATCGACGCGCGAGCAAGGGAGGAGCAGGAATGATCAACCAACAAGATTGGGAGAGACTATCCACTCGTATTGTTGCATCTCCACAAGACGATCAGGAACAAACCCTGCTCAGTCTCAATAATATTCAGCTACTCTGGCCCAACGTAGAGGCTCATAAGCACATATGGGAGGAGTTTGGACAGCACGTTCTGCAAACTGGTGATACCTATACAGCGTTTTCTGCTCGACGTGCAATCTTCTCCGAAGAACAGGCACGCGAGCAGTACCGTTCTGCATGTCAGTATCATCAGCGAACGTTGTATTGTGGGGCAGCGATGCAATTGGAAAAGGCTATTCGCTCATTGGGACACGCGGTTCAAAGGTGGGGATATACCGCGATTTGGCTTAAACACCTGTGCCATGCAGAGCAGACATCACCATCTACGTATGACATGCTCTACCGTATGCTCCTCGAAGCAGCACAGCAGCAACACCGGCTCTGTGCGACCTTGAACATCCTTCAGAGAACGTACTTTGCCTATTGCTTCAGCTATGCGCTTCTTCCTTCTCTTTGCGAGGAAGACGAAGAGGAGAAGCATCATCAATGACGAGTAGAAATGAATACCGTACACTGCAAAGAAGTGATACGACAGGACCGTCAAAGCAGGAAAGACGATCGACTGTTGGATATGACGTTGACTTGGAAGACGATTCTCTCTACACCACTCGTACATCAACGAGTGCGAGACGTTGGACCGCAACGGACCCTTCGCGACAGGTGGTTCAACGCCCCGCATATGATGTGCAAATTCATTCAGGGTATACGCTTGCTAAAGCCGTTCCGCGACGTAGCTCACGTCAACAGGCGCAACAAGCACTCCCTCAGCAGGTGTCACAGGAGAAGCAGATTTCTCCTTCGAGGCGGCTTCATTGGGTGCTGATTCTAGGCATTGGCATGTGTGTCATGCTTGCGCTGTGGATACTCGGGAGTGTTTTGCTCACTTGGTGGCACAGTAAACGAGATGACCTAACGTATGGACGCCCACGTACTTTCCAAACCGACGCTGCTGTTGGACATAACGATGCAACCACGCCAAGCCATTTTATCGCCATCAACTTGCATCGGCAGATTGAGGTTCTTGAATGCCCTGGTGGAGACTGCTCGAAAGCAGTTGTCTACGTTGGGCCACTCTTGATTGGATTGGATCAGGACCTTGATCCAGTAACACTGGAATTCAAAGATGTGAACAGAGATGGCAAACCTGACATGCTCATTCATGTCCGCGATCAAACAATTGTGTTCCTCAATGACGCAGGCAAATTCCGTCCTGTCCAATCTGAAGACCACATCACGATGTAGTAAAAAGAGCAAGGGCAGCAGGTTCTACTGCTCTTGCTCTTGTCGAAAAGAGGTAAATTCAATGCACAATTTACGTGACGAAATTGATACGCTCTTAGGAAAGATAGACGAGGCACATGCGAGTCAGGGAAGCGATTGGATAGATCAGCAAGGCCAATATTCGGCGAACGAACAGTTGCGACCAACATTGCATGTCTATATTCTCAACCAACCACTTGAGAAACTACTTGCTGAACAAACGAGCGACAAGATTGTCGAGAGTGATGAAGAACCTGTATCGGATGAAACCTCAATCACAGAATCAGATGCATTTAATCAGTTACCACATTCATTTCCACGTTCAACAAGCTCAAGGAAGCAAAGGTACCTTGTAACGCTTCTCATTGTAGTGCTTGTTCTTCTTGGTGCAGTCGCTAGTGTTACCACAACAATCCTAGTCGCACAAGCACCAAGTGCTTTAGTGACCCTCATTCCTGTGCAGAAAGATGTTACAGCAACAACGTCTATTGGGATCATACTCAGTAAGCCAGATAGAATGCACCACGAAATCCAAGGAAGGTTACTTCCCTCCCTGACACTCACTCAAACGCGAACGGTTCTTGTGTCAAGGCCGACGCATTGACGGCTCTTGAAACTTTTTGGTGAAACCCTCGCAATTGGGTAAGAATCTGCTACACTTCTCTCATCAAACGTGAGGAGAAATTACAAAGGAATGCCAACCACACCATT
>JAABUX010005014.1_pt1 | contig 16456 bp, 37 predicted proteins | sample 5561851 | NCBI WGS metagenome assembly JAABUX01 (sample SAMN10711883, study PRJNA513361) | rock metagenome | isolation source: Antarctica rocks | place: Antarctica: Victoria Land, Richard Nunatak red sandstone | collected 2016-01-03 | reverse complement strand
AGCGGCGCAGGCAGCGGCGCAGGCAGCTTCCTGGATGCGCAGCTCAGCTTCTTTGGGGTGCGGAGCTCGCAGATTGCGCGCGGATGACAGACGACATGCAGGCACTGGGCCCGGCATCCCGCAAGGCCCACGCGAGACACTATTGCGGTCGGCATGCGCCTGGTAGTAAAGAGCGCGATGTCTGCACAGGAAGCCCAGCTCGCGCTGCGCTGCTACTTTTGTGACCTGAAGCAGTGTAAGAAACAGATGCGTGCATCTTGCACCGTGGGTGCAGCCAGCCGTGGACATGATTACATGCCGTTTATGTTGGCGACACAGCAGGCCGGCCGCGTCCGCGGGGCGGCATCTGCAGCTTGTCCTTTCCCCGATCGCGCTCACTTTATCCCGGCACAGCAGGTGGGCTCAAAGAACGCGGCGTTCTTCATGGGCCGCGCCGTCAAGGTCTGCACCAAGCGCGCCGGCGACCGCAAGGTGCACCAGCTCTGCATCGACGCCGAAAAGCTGGAGGACCGGTACCGCAAACAAGAGGTGAGTGCAGTGCCGGGCCAATCGTTTACCGCGTCCACGCGACAGCAATGAGAATCACTTAGCAGCGCTCTTAACACAAGAATACAAATCTCACCGAGGTTGCCATCGTCCGCAGGACGTGTATGAGGAGGTCATGCTGCACCGCACCGCCGGCGACGCCTCCGCCCTCGCCCTCGAGAGCTTCGAGGCTGACTTTACCGTCGCCCGCGAGTGGGTCACTGCAGAACCTCGAAACGAAGACAGCTTCACCAGGCATGGGCGCACACCCATGCGGACACCTCAGCAGCCTCTGTGCTTCTCGACTCAGATGTAATTCCTGGGGCAGGTCACCGTGCCTCTGTGCACTGGCGGCGAGTTGTAGTGCAGCTCAACGCAAGTCCTACACCAAATGCTTGTCAGCCTACTCGTGACCATTCTTGCAGGATCACGGTGGGTGGCCTCAAGGACAAGACGCTCCAGCAGATCGCAGATGCAGAGAAAGGTAGTAGCCGCAGCAGCTGCGGCTGCGAGTTACTCGCATGAACTTCTGGCAGCGGCTGCCCTGCTTGTCCAGCTTTGACTGCATCATCATGTCCACGCAGGGCAGCAGATCTGCCGGGACCTTGCCAACATCTACCACTACTATCTTCACGGCGAGCACGGAAACCTGGATGCCGCGCAGCGTGAGGCAAGCACTGGTGACCCTGTCTGTGCACAAAATGCATGCTAGAGCACAATTGCACTTCAAATGCTGTGCTCCTGCATGGTGTGAAAGCACGTCTCGATGCACGAGCATCAACGCACCTGTCAACGGCGGCTAACAAGCGTGCGCAGAACCTGGAGCATGCAAGCCGTCCGCTCTGCAGTCCGCGCATCACGGTGTGCTGTATGATCGGCGGCGATGCAAAGTGGGAGCGCGACTTGGCCGAGGTAAGCATCCTCGAGTGCACGTGTGCTGCTCTTCGAACGCAGTGCATTCTGCAGACGAGAGATCCTCTTGGCGTCTGCGCCCTTCCTGGACTGCAGCTTGTGAGTAAGATGGACCAGCCATGGTAACAGTACATATCCATGTTAAATGCTGCTGGTGCAGATCGAAGATGACCTAGAGAGCCGGTATCTGAGGGCGCAGAAAAGGAGGTTTGACTTCAGCCTGGATGTGCCACAGAAAGGTGCTCGGCCATTCGTCCTTGACGTGACTGCCCTTGCTCCCAGCGATAGCACAGCCAATCGCTCAATGATAGGTGCCCGTGCGAGCACGCACTGGTGACCCAGCAATGAGACCGCACCAGTCTGCCTTCAAAGCTCGCTCTCACGCAATCATGAGTTGACACATCGCATCGCAGGCTGGGTTCACGGCCGGCTTTACTACTACCCATACAACAACGGCTGCGAGACGCTGCCTGTGGAGGAGGATCATGCGAGGAAGCACCCCGTGCACACCATCAGTATGACACAGCATGCAACTCAGACACAAGCAGCCCGGGACGAGTCGCAGAAGTCCCTGGACGAAACCGATGTGGAGCCGACAGGTCAGCATTTGCTCATCCATGCAACGCCTGAGCGCTGAAATGTCCACCCGATATGTCTTTTGCATTTCAAGACATGCGCATCCTGCGCAGATGAGACGACGGCCCTGAATCCTGCGCCGCTGTTCGAGGTGTGCCATGCGCTGCTGTTGCAGGCTGCTTGCTACTGCATGTTTGGATCGGTAGCCAGCACTGGCTAGCATCGTCCTGCTGCCTGACATGACTGCAAGCGCAGGCATTCTGGCAAGGCCGCCTCATCCCGGGCACCCGCATTGAAAGCCTGCCATTTGTGGAGGCGGTGCGCAACAGCCGCAGCGCCGCAGTCCGCGAAAGCATGCCTGCCGAGGTGCGCCGCCCCTTCAGGCTTTACGCTGGGTGCATCACTGGGCTGGACAGCTTGGGCCCTCAAGCCCCCTGGGCCGACGGGGCGCAGTGTGGCGAAACCTTCTAAAACTGCTTGGTGCAAAAACACTGTCCCTGCTACAGCGCACCTCAGCCATCCGTGCTGTGCAGGTCTACCGCCGGCTGCGCGGCACGCTCTTCTTCGGATCTGGGTTTGCAGTGACGAAGAACAAGCTGACCTTCTGCGATGCTTTGGACCAAATCCTGGCCGACGCTAAACCTGGTGCGGCAACCGCGTGACTATCGCAGAGAGTCACGCAGCCGCAGCAAGATGCGGCTCCACGAGATCAGACACGTGTGGTGCTGCTCTCCGAACCGTGGCTGGTGATCGATTGCCGCAAGTATAATCGCCGGCGATGCATCGTGCGCTCCTGCCTGTCCCCATGCACAGCAGGAGGGTTTTGTCCATGACCTGGCAGGCGAGCCGGGCATGGAGAAGGCGTTCCGGGAGTGGCTGCAGCGGTGCCACGCCGAGCTGGACAAGAGCCTGCGGTTCGAGGACCTGGCGGAGCCGGAGGCGCAGGCCGCCGCCCGGAAGAAGGCCGGCGTCACCCTCTTCCGCAGGTCACACCACGATCCAAGCCAGGACACATTCGTGGGACGTTTACCACTGCAGATGTGGAGGGTCATGACAGCTTGTCTCCCTGCGGTCCTGCCTGCACCTACCCGACCCGATCCATGCTGCGACAACGGGCCGCACATTGCAGCTTTTGCAGCTCAAAAAATCATGCTGGATTCCGCCGCGCTGCAGGCTGGTGGCGGACACGGAGGAGGGCCCGATGGCGGTGAGCGCAGGCAACATCGTCAGCCTGGCGACGAAGCCCGTCCAGTACGGCCGAATCCTGCATTTTGGCATCGACAAGGTGCAGCACACCTCCATTGCTTCAACCACAACGACGCTGAGGATGACCTGGGGCATGCACACACACCGTGTGTTTCAACGAGCAGGAAGTAATGAATTACAGCAATGGCTTTCCTGCTGCAGTGTCTTCATGCTTAACACCATGCCCTGGACCGCTGGCTGTGGTCATGCACCAGTGTCACGCACAACAGAGAGCCCCACGCCTTCCCAAACACGCTCCAGCAATCATGCATGTAGACAAATGGGCAGCAGCACCGCATCGACTAGCTGCCAGTATCAGCGCAGGGCACCTGAGCTATCAAGTGCACAGCGTGTGCAATCTGAAGGTTGGCATGGAATGCTTCAGTGGTGGCTTGGTGCCTGGAGTGCAGGTAGTGTCGGCGGACGGAGACCACGGCACTGGCTGGTTCGACGTGCAGCGGCTGCCGGAGGAGCTCTGGGCCGGCGCCCCGCCCAAGCGCATGCCGCTGCGCCGCCTCGCCGAGGTGTACTCGGAGCAGGAGGCGGTGCCCCTCATGAAGCAGGAGCTGCTCAAGGCGAGCGTCTCAGTCTGCGAGATTGAACATCTGCCGTGCTGTGCCGGGCGTGCTGCACAGTTCTATGTGCTGCTGGCTGGCGCTTTGGGGGTCCGCCTGATCGTGCGCCAACGCCTCATAGGCCCCGAGGTCATCCATGAGTTCGCATGGAAGCCATGCCGTCAAGCCGCAGCTAGCATTAGCCTGTGATGTGACCAGCGTGTTGCTCATCAAGTATCAGGTGCAGACGGCTGCCGTGACTTGACTCTGTTGCCGTCTTTATTCTCGCCAGGCGCCCGCGGCGCTGAGCATCGACGTGGCGGAGCTGGGCGACGGCGGGACGCTGCAGCTGCCTGCGGGCGGCACGTTGCCCGCCATGGAGGTGACCGTCAAAAACGGCAACCGCAAGGCCGTCACGAAGGCGCTGCTCGGCGGGCAGCAGCAGACCCTGGAAGTGACGCTGCGCCTGTGGCGCCTGCGGTCGGCGGCCGCAGACGCGCCGGCGGCGGGCTCACGTCGCGGCGGCAAGTGCGATGCAGTTGCCCGCCAGTAAAGTAGTGGTGGTGAATGCTGACAGCCGGTGCAGGGATCTCTTGTTGCACCAAGCGCGCTGTCTGAGTGGTCTGCTGCGCTACGCTGCCTCATACATGCACACACGGGTGCAGGAGGAGGAGGAAGGGCAGGCCAGCGAGGGCGGAGGAGGCGGACAAGGAGAACACGACCGCGGACGGCAGCAGCGCAGGCTTATCTGCGGACAAAGCCACCGCAGCATCCGAGTTTGATGGGACGAACGGTGAGGCATGCCATCTGCTTGCCTGCGTGTCTGCGACGCTGCGGACCGCACATCAGTAGCCTCAATCCACCCTTCATGCTCTTCACAAAGCTGGCCTGGTGCACACCGCAGCGGATGTGCTTCTGACCGTCCCAAACAAGGCGCCGACGAAGGGCGGCCGCTACCGATTCGAGGCCATCGAGGACCAGCTGGCCGAGCCGGGCGCGTACGTGCTGCAGTTCCAGGTGTCGCCGTCGCTGTCTGGCAGGCCGCCACTGCAGCTGTGCGCGCACATCGCCGTCGCCGCCGGGCCGCCGCGGAGCTTCGAGATCAAGGTACTGCCGGCGATATCACACCGGAACGGTCAGATGCCCGGTGCGTAGCCATGCAAGTGTAGCGCGGGATTAGGGTTAGGCGTGGTCAAGCCCGCCGTCGAAGGAGGGCATAACGTCATGACCAGAGTACGCTGCTGCATCTCGACCTGGTGCAGGGGTACCTCTCTGCATTGTGCAATACACGCTGCAGGCATGCTCAATCTGGAGGCCATATGCGCCTGGCGCGGTCGTTATGCTCACACATCATGGTTCGCCCAACTCACAAAGGGTGTGTCATCCGCAGGGCGATGGGCGGGCTGCAATGACGCTGGGTGAGCTGGTGATGGGGCAGGCTCTCCATGACTTGCGCCTCATTTTCGCGGACGAGAACGAGCACACGTGCAGCACGCTGCCTGACAGCATATTGGCGGCTCTGGAACTGCGCTTGGAGTCGGCAGCCGGTGGCGCTGACACAGTCATGGCGCAGATGCTGCGCCTTGAGGCAACACAGGTGAACCGGAGCCATGCGGCCTCATCTGGCACATGCAGTACTGACTTAGTGAATAGCCTGTCTCGCTCGAGCAGCGCAGTAGCCGTGCACGCATTGCACCACTTGAAGTTGCAATGCTGCCTGTGGGGCCTGTCGGGGGCCTGCCTTGTACAGCGACCTGTATCCACCGAGATTACAATTTCCCCACTGACCGTCCTCCTGTCGCGCATCTGAGCCCGCACCTTTGTGCGCAGGCCATTAGCGGCGGTGAGCTGGTGCTGGGCGACCTGCGGATGCCCGGCTTGGACCTCGCGACCGCCGCCTGTAGTGCGGCGCAGTCGGGCGTTGCCGGCATGCCGATGGCGGCGGCGCTGCTGCTTGTCTCGGTGGAAGGCATGCCGCCGCAGGAGCTCTCCGTCCGTGTGCGGCCGGGGGCGCCCGCTTCCATAATTCTGCCGTCGGATCACCCCTGGGCAGAGGTGATGCCGTCACCATGCTGCTCCGCGCCGGCAGAACATGTCGTCATGAGCTGCCAAGCGCACTGTCGTCCTCACGCCTGGAGCATCAACAAAGCATGGATCCACCGTACAGACGAGCATCAACCGTGCCAATATACACCCTTGCACAAACCCTCATACAACTGTGGCCATCACAGTACGGCTGCTGGTCGATGTGAGAAGATGTGGACGGTGCTGTGTCTGCTGACAGGGGACCACTGCCAGCGTGGCGAGCCAATCCGAGCTGCCGACGTTCTCTGCAGCCCTGCAAGACCGGTGGGGCAACAGGACCGGCCCCTGCGAGGGCCTGCAGTGCAGCCTGATGATCGAATGCGCTGGCCTGGAACCGGCGCGCAGCAGCGTAGCCTTCGATGACGCATCTGGGCTTGCGACCGTGTCAGGTCAGCCACAAGCCTCTGCGCCGAAAGCCACTTCCGTGGGTCCCTTCGCAGGGCACGCTTGCTGCAACCTGCACTGCTCTGCAGGTCTGTCATGTGGCATCCAGGCTGCGGCCAACGTCCAGGTCATTGCTGAATCTGACTGTCTCCTATGCAGGTCTGAAAGCGCTCGGCACGGCCGTCGAGGCCGTCCCACTGACCCTCACGCTCGAGTGTTCTGGGAATGCGGGGATCCAGCCCGCAGTGGACGACGCCGCGCCAGTGCCGCCGCTGGAGTTCTCACTGCTGGTGGAGCCCAGCACTGCGCCGGCTTCCCTGCAGCTGCTCCTCGACGGCTCACCGCTTTGTCAGGCGCGCAATTTGTTGCTGCAGCAGTGAGCGTAGGGCGCATGATACCAGGCTGCCTGAGCCCTCAGTGAGGTAGAGTCACCTACCGTTCGACATCTGCGGATGGGAGCCCCAGCAGTTGCTGCGCATGCGCTCCAAGGTCCAGCCAGTGTGCTGTTTCTCATCCGACAGGATACACGACAAGGCTCATGATGCAAACCCCTGCACAGGAGGACGGCGACGAGCACCGCCGAGTGATCCTGGACGGTCTCCCGGCGGGCAGCAGCGTGGCGGGGCTGTCCATCCTGTGCCACGACGAGGCGGGCCGCCCCGCCGGCGCGTGCAAGGGCCGCCTGACCATGTCGTGGGTGAAGGGCGTCAAGAAGGTCGCGCTCAAGGAGGGCGTCCCTGTGGACCTGCCGGCGCTGCCGGTGCGCGCCCGGCAAACCTGTGCTGACGTCATGACGTGATCGCAAACCTGTCCCTCGACCGGCAGGCAGATTGGCGGGCGCATTGTGCCGAGCCCTCAGATCATGACACTCACGCAGGATGTTTCATTCCTTGTATGGCAGTACGTCGATGTGGTACAAATGCACCACATGCCGGCAGGTACGGTAGTTTCGACCCTCATGCAAATTGAACATTCACGAGCCTAAGTGCCGCCGCCGCAGGTGCAAGACAGGGCGGGCGCTTCGGCGCTGCAGTTCGTGAGGTTCCAGCCGCAGCCGGCCGCCGTGGACGGGCTGGAGGTGGAGATGCTGGTGGTCGCGCGCGCCGGGCCGCCCGTGTCCTGGTCCGTCGCGCAGGGCGTGGCGCCGTCGCAGGCGCACGCCGACGAGCCGCCCGACGCGGTGCAGTGCGGCGTGCCGTTCACCATCGAGGTCGAGGCCCGGGACGAGCACGGCAACAGGTGGGTCAGACGCTGAGGTTTGCATCCCTCAAGTGGGAAATCCTAGTAGTCACTGGGACATGCAGACCTGGAGCTGAACACTAGTAAAGCGGGAGCAAGTGCAGGAAGACTCACCCTTTCTGCTCTGTGCTGCCACGAGCGTTGCCGGCTGGAAGTTGTTGCATTGTCGCCACGCAGGTGCAGCGCAGAGGGCGTACCGGAGCCACGGCTGGAGGTTGCTTCAGACACGGCCAGTGCACATGAGGAGGACAGCTGGCAGCGCGGCTGGGGCCTCCAGGTATGCACACTCTCGTATTGGGGCTAACAGAGTGTAGTCTAACATCAGTGCTGTTCAGCTTCCTATTAAGCACGGCGTGCCAATGTCCCCAGCCTAAACCTACTTACTTTCCATCATTTCGCCTAGTGTCCTCCTCAGCCTGCTCATGCGGAGGGGCATGTCTCTCCTTCCGCAGGATCAAGGATCAGAATCAGAAGACATTCAACAAGTGCTTGCTGCATGCGCAGGGCGGCTGTGCGGACGTGTACACGATTCGGCCGTGCGTGGTGGGGGCGCCTGGCCCGGTGCAGCTGGTCGTGCGCGACGGCAGCGGCCGCAGGGGTGCCTCGACCCTGCAGCAAGACGTGCTAGAGGTGCGGCAACTGCCAGCACCATCCGCAGCGCCCGGGGAGCGGAGTCTACGGGGCACACTTCGTGTATTGCCTCATGCTTAGCATGATGCTGTCAAGTTGGTTGCGTCGCTGCTCTGCGTAACTGCAGTCTGGACTTGGTCTGTTGCGTTCCTGCCCCACAAGCATCGGCTGCCCACGCGACTCCCCGTGTCCCATTGTTGAAGGTGGAGCTGGTGGCCGGTCCAGCGGCAGCGCTGGCGGTCGCGGAGCCGCAGCCGCTGCGCACCGGCCTGCGCGCGGTGTTGCCCTTGCTGCGCGTGCATGCGGCGGACGCTCACGGGAACCCGGCGACCTGCCCCAACTGCGAGGTGCCGACTCGGCTGCACGGTGCCGACTCGGCTGCACAGTGCCGAGTCCTTCCCGATCGTGAGACGCCGTCGCAGACTAGTCCCTGACATACGCCAGTTGCAGAGTGGGCATCGCGATGGCAGTGCTTGAGAAGCTTTGGTTCAGTGCGTCAGCGCAGACATGCAGCCTTTTCGGTTGATTGGTAATGTGCTTCACACGGCCAGGTGACGGTGCACCCGAGCGCTCTGGCGGAGGACGGCGGCGGCGCCGCGGCGAGCGTCGTCGTCAGCGGCGGCAACCGCGTGCGGCTGACCGATGGCGCCGCTTTGCTCAAGGACGTCCGCATCACCGCCGACGCGCCAGGCACCTTCTGCCTCACCATCGCCTCTGCGTCGCGGCGGGTGCGTCGTTGCAGCGGACGTCTCTGGTGTGTTGGTCAGTTTGACACACGTGATTATGTCATCGAGACCACAGACAGTGCACGGGCTCACATCTCAACTGAGCGCCCCGATTGCAGGCAGCTTTCCTACCCTCGGGCCAAACAAATGCCCGGCGAGGTGCTATGTAGCTAAGCAAACCCTGTTGCCCCCTGCAGGTGGCGCTGCAGGAGGCGCGCGTGCGCGTGTGCATGGAGGTGGTCAACGCGGTGGCAGACGTCGCGGTGGACGCGGCGGAGCTGCCCGCCGACGGCGCGGTCGCGGGCGCCGCAGTCGGCCTGCGGGTCGCGCTGACCACGCAGGACGGCGCGCCGGTGCCCTGGGAGGCCGCGACGGCGGGCCTCACCATGAGCGTCACGCCGCCTGGTGCGCGCTGTTTCCGGCACTCAGACCCGGTCATATGGCTCTGTGGCCGAGATGCCGCGGCCTAACAGCCGTCGACGGGCGCCGCATTGGTATGCAAACGCCCCGAGTTACATGGGTTGAACAGGCTACCTCAAGCAGTCGGCACCCATACCGTCTCCCGTCCGGATCATGGTCTCGCATCCACCCATCATGTGCATTCATTCAGGCGGCAGCAGAGCGGATGCGGTCGTGCTCAATCCCCAGCTGCCGCTCGTCGACGCCGACGGCGACGCCTCGCTCTCTTTCAGCTTCCGGACCGACACGCTGACCGTGGCGGGGGAGTACACCGTCTGTGCGGAGTACGTGGAGACCCGCGACCACCTCACCAGGGCACGTCCCTGCTCGAAACCTGCTGCAGATTGCACATATGCTCTGCGAGAAGTGACGGGTGGGTATGGGTATGGGAAGAGACGCTCGTGGCTCGAGCGCTGCACTAGAGACCAGAGGCAACCGTTGCGCAGATGATGCCGAAGCGGGACCAGACGCTGCGCAGCCCGGCCGTCACCTTCGCGCTGGCGCCTGCGGACCCGGAGCTCGCGACGCTGGACTCGGAGCCGCTGCCGGACCAGCTGACCGCCACCAACGGCGCGGTGCGTGCCTGCGACCGGATGTCAGCAGCGAAGCTCAGTGCGCGGTCGTGAAGGTCGCACCTGCATCGAACTTCAGGCTGGATTCTGGGAACCTGTCTTGTGGGAACACATAATTGTGGAATAGATTGTTGTGCTGCTGCAACCTGTTGAGAAGTGAGTACCGCTGAGCTTCAGGACGCGGCGGCGCGGTGTCTGCTGCGCGACGCGGCGTTCCAGCTGCGGGACCGTCACGACAACCCGGTGTCGCTGGCGGGCGTCGCGCTGCGTCTGGTGCTCGAGAAGGTCTCGGGGTCGGCGGCTGGAGGGACGGCGCCGGAGGTCGAGCTGGGTCCCGCCGGCGAGGCGCCGGAGGAATACACCGACGATGGCGGCCGTGTGTTCTGGGACGAAATCCGGATCATACAGGGGACAGGTGCGCCTTTGTCCAGACGAACCCTGAGCGGTCCTGGGACATTGTAGACCTTGTGGAGGCAGGCCACCCCGTGGGAGGTGAGCGACCAACCAGCGACCGCAGGCTTCAACCGTCGCTGTGCGTGCTCAGGTGAGGTCGAGGGCAGCTCGGGCGCGCTGGAGTGCGAGCTGCACCTGATGGGGGCGCTGCAGAGGCTGCCGCCTGAACTGCCCTTTGCGACGCTGTGGTCATGCCCGGTGCTGTTCACGGACGAGCCGGCACGCGCGGCGCAACTGCAGGGTCTCGCAGCGCAGCAGCGGCGGCTCGGGGCGCAGCAGGCGGAGCTCCAGGGCCGACTGGATGAGAAATCCGCGGTGTGTGTTTGCGCCGCCACATGTTTTTGCCCAACAATGCTGCTGTGAACCTCACGGCGGACATCTGGACTATGCGCATGCTCAAGGCCCACATCACGGTCCATGCAATACGCCACAGCACAAGGTATTCCGGCGCCGTGTCAGGGACCCAGACAGCAACCGTGACATGTACCGGCCAGGCTCCCTGCATGATACAGTGCTGACTGTTGTGCAAGTCACAACGTTGTGCCACCGTGTGCGCAGGCGCGGCAGGGCGCGCAGCGGGAGCTGCGGAAGGCCGACAAGGCGGTTGCCGCAGCCGAGCGGGCCGTGGGCGGAGGACCGCCGACGACCGCTGGCGAGGTCGAGAGCCGGCTGAGGGAGCTGCAGGCGGCATCCGACAGCGGCGCCCAGGCATGCTGCGCATTGATGCGCTTTGACTCGGATATCTGCCATGTCTTGTTGATCGGGAACAGGCATGCTCGCCACCCAGCCAAGGGCAAAGACTCAGCCTGGCTGTGCACAATTTTGGCTGTGCGCACTGAGCAGGAGCGGTGCTTGGAGCAGAGTGCATTCACCTGGTGCGTTGGTAACAACGGCCGGTGCGAGCATGCAGGGCGCTCGGTGGGAGTGCAGGCTGGCGCGGCCGGGGTCGCGCCTGCAGCGCTCCCTGCAGACTTGCATACAGAGCGGTGCGAAAGGCGATCTTCTCTGGGGTCCTGCAGGCCTGTGAAGCCCGACCAGCAGTATCTGCATAAATTTGGACTGGGTCGCTGTGAGAGCCACTTCCTCGATCGCTTCAACATCGCCTCTCTTCCGTTCAGGCACCTGCTTAAAGCTCTCTGTGCTGTGCTGGTCTGTGGTAGGGGACGCCGGCCTGGTGGGCGTCCTGGCGCAGCTGGCGACGGTGGGCGACGAGCAGCTGGCCCGCATCCTGAGCACCCAGTATGCGGGGCAGCTGTCGTGCTGCGTGGTGGCGGACAAGGCCGCGTACCGGCGTCTTGTGGACGGCCTCCGCGGCCCCGACCCGCACGTGCCAAACTTCGCCATCCTCACCCACATGCAGCCCTATCGGTGCGCGATCAGGGGTAGACCATGCACGGCGTACGAGCGCAAGCTTTCTGATTGCACACCTACCCGCCGGCTGGGATGTCGCTTGTAGCCTACGACTGCTTGTCCGCACTACCTGCTGTGATGCCAACAAGTGACGGCTTACTGCCATGCTTGCCGCAATTGGCCGAAAAGAATGCCTCCTGGAAGGCGAGGGGAGTAGAGCTGCGAGAGGTCGGCAACAATCGTGCACGGCGCAGGGGTCCGACGGACGGCGAGACGCCCGGCTGGTCAAGCGCCAGTGCCCGCGCGAAGCAGCTGCAGGCGGCGGCATGCGGTGGCGCAGATGCGCCGTTACCGGTCGAGCTGCCGCACACGACCAAGCTCCGCCGGCATCCCCACGCGGGTGCTACCACGAAACCCAACGGACCCTGCCGCGATCCGTCGTATTCCTGATGCACTGAGCGCTGGCAGTGGTGCTCAGTGTATATAGGTAGTTACGCTCTTGCACCACTGGGGATCCATGCTCTGAATGCCGAAGTTAGAACAGGCGTTTTCTCAAAAGCAGTCTGTACGCGCTGTGCACAGCGCGTCATTGCCGCCGCCTCGATGTGCAGGTGACGGCATCGCCGGCCCAAAAGCTGACCAGTGGCCGGACGGCTGCCTGGGGTACGCGTACAACCTGGTGCGGCCGGTGCGTCCGGGCCAACGAGCAGCGGTCCTCTACCCGCTGCTCAGCGGGACGCTGGTGTTCGAGTCCCTCGACACGGCGCACAGCTACAAGGAGTTCATGGCCACCGTGCGCTGCTACCCTCGCCGCATGAGTGTGTTCCGCATTGGGCGCTGGCTGCCATGCTGCGTGTGTGGCGCATACTGTATCGCATGGTGGCCTAGCATCTCCTGCTGTGGGTTACGCACCGAGAATCGACGCAATCGGATTTTGACGGTTGACTGTCGTGCTTGAAGAGCTCTCCGTCAGCACCGAAAGGGCGTCTCACGGCCGCATGTGGTCGTCCGCATCGTCGCAGTGTCTGGCTTGTGGGATGTTTCAAAGACGCCCGTGTAGTAGTCTCATGAGTGCTCCTGCATACTCCGGCAGGGGCTGCACATGCACTGCCCGGACATCGTGACGCTGGACCTGCGCAAGATCGCGGGGAAGGGCATCACCATGGGGTCGGATTTCAGGGTGCCCGCCCTCGCGGACGCGGACCGGTGCTTCGGCCCCGCATCCGTGGTGCGGCCGCATCACTCATGTCCATGCACGGATACGTACGGCCACCTTGCACGTAGCTGCATCAGCACGACATGGTAAGCCTCGTGCATTTGTGCTATACCGTGCATTGATGCTCAGTTTGCACAGCATGAGTCTGGCTGCATGAGTTCCCTTGATGCCGCTGAGCCCACCCGCTGCGTCGCGCAGGCCGACGCCGCGGGCGATGCCAATGCGCAGCTCGCCGCCCTGGAGCGTTTGCATGCCGCGCTGCTTGCCCGCGATGAAGTCGCCGGCCGCATTGCTGTCCTGGATCAGGTGCATGTCGGGGCAAGACCGCGATACACCCAGCTCCAAGGGCAATGCTGTGCTATTCGAGGGCTGAGCTCGCCAAGCAATGGAACTCTGTCCTTCGCCGTACAAGCACAGGCGCCGAGAGCGGCGCCGACTCATTAGGCAAGTGGTTAGTGGCCTCAGTGGCCCCGAATATGGGCTGTGATGCCGATGCAGGAGCTGGCGGGTCTTGAGGCACAGACCAGAGACCAGCAGGATGCGCTGGATGTGCAGCTGGCGGAGGTTTCGTCGCAGATGCAGGAAGCCGGCGCACCACCCCCGCGGGGTACGTGACGGAGGTTTAGTTGAGCCGACGCTCATGGTGCAGCGGGGTTCAGGATGTGATGCACATTCAGAGCACCTCGGCAGGCAGATGGCACGAGTGGCTGCAATCGTCTAACAGCGTTGTTGAGCAGCTCCTGACGTGATGAGGCGGCACAGGCAAGTGCTTCATGTTTGGTGTGTGCTGCCAGGCCGGCGAAAGCGGGGCCAGACGCAGAGGTCGAGCCCAGACAGGGTTGAGAGGGAGGAGCCGCCCCATAGGGACGGGCGCGTTCGGCAGCGACGAAGTAGCGAGCTGCCGCTGGAGCGGTCACAGCATGGCCGCGACGGCGGTGCCAGCAAGAGGCAACGAGTCATGTCGAACATGCAGTCATAGGGTCTACGACAAGGTTTGCAGCTATACTCAGAAACTTACGGATCATAGGGTCTACGACGAGGTTTGCAGCTATACTCACAAACACCAAACTTACGGCTACGCGTCACGGTGTCTCTCACTCTCCAGCTTCGTGCAGTCCTGCTGCTGTAAACTTCTATCTGTGAAGAGCCTCTTCCTGCTCCTGCTCAATCACACTCTCTACTGTGCTTGATACTCTGCGCCACGCTCATGCAGGACAACTCACATGCCATGCCGTCAACGATTGCTACTGCTTCCTGGAGTCACACTCGCCACGCAAAGCGCACACTCGAGCCATCAGCCTGACGGCGCGGCGCTCCCTGGCATGACAACGCCGGTGGCTGACAGCAGTGTGTTTGACGCATCAGCCACCGCTGAGAACTGACCCTGCAGGCGCACTGCAGCCCGGCAATTATACGCAAGGCTCTTCAGCGCCGCGATGCTGTGCCCCTTCAGGCTGCCCTTGAGATCGCTGCGCGTGAGCGTGCCAGCCTTCAGGTGACCGTTGTAGGAGTCGGTCGGCGCGCCCGACATTGGCACAGGGATGGAGCTCTACAGCGTCGCTACCGTGTGTCCTGCAAGGCAGAATGCACATGATACACAGCAACATCGTGAGCTGAGGTGGTCAATGGTTTGCCAGATAATCTGGCACACTGCATGCCTGCATGACACAGCTGACGCAGGCCACGCACAGCAAATGCGTGCTTGCTGATCATATTTATGCATGTGGCACCTGTAAGGTCGTATATGAAGACGTTGTAGACACCCGTAGCGTGCGCGGTGACGTTGTATTTGAGCTTGTTTGCGGTCGAGAAGTCTAGAGATTCACCAGGCCAGAGAAAGTGATGTACCTGCGCAATAGCCACGCAGTGACTCAGCATCGTGCGCAACGTTTTGCAGGGCTCAGGAGCAGTCACAGGCTGGCGGAGGGACTCACTTATCTAATCCAGGTGCAAAGCCTGCGCATGCACTGGCGAATTGTCACAACCTGCTCTTCATATGAGCGGCGGAGAGCATCACCAAAACCAGATTACGTATTCATGTCATCGTCAGCAATTTTTAAGATGTCTGCTTTGGAAAGGAGATTACCTTGCAGCGAAGCTTGATACTTGACGGGTGCATTGGCGGACACAGTACCGGCTGCCAGGACGAGCAACAGTACGACGACGGCACGCATCCTACTGCGACTCAGCTGGCCAGATCTAGGTGATTGGCTCGAGCCGGATGGATGCAGATCGGAATGCAAATGCTGCTCGGTGAGCGTTATATGGCCTGTACCTTGCAGCTAGACCCCAACAGCTGGCAGGCAGCTTGACTAAGCCAGGTGGACGAGCATGCAGCCGAGCAGGTAGTGGTTACGACGGACGATTACATCACAACTGCCCGGCATGTGACCATTGCACATCAATCAATCCTTGGTCGGCGACCTCCATGTAAGAGGCGGCTATTCCAGCAGCAAGAGTCCTACAGCTGCGGTACAGCGCAGGACGCTTCTGACTCTGTTGTATACGAACATGCGCTGTGAAACACTTCGTCCGCCGAGCATCTAGAGCAGACAGCGGGTCGCAGAAGCATCGCCCGCGCCATATCAAGCTCCCAGATGAATATCCGCAATCCCTGCACAGATACACCATGTCTGCATATGTGGAAGGGATGATGGGCTCAGCGCGTATCAGGCAGTTCATACTGACTTGTCGCCAGCGCAGCCGAGGGCTTGCACGGTCACGTGGACGACCGCGCACCGTGAGTGCGTGATTCCGACCCGCCTGCGTCTCAGTGCTGTGCCCTGCCCTCACATGGCGTACGTCTTGCCGCCCAGCTGCTGCACATCGCCGTAGGACTCCAGCTCCGCGATGTCGTCGGCGCTGCCCAGGAACAGCGGCAGGCGCTGGTGCAGCGCCTCCGGCTCTATGTCCAGAATCCGCCGCACGCCGTCCGAGCCCTGCGCACATACATGAGCAGTGATAAATCAAAGGCTAAGTGCGCCACGGTTGCGGGAACTAGCTCAAGTCCGTGCAGCACAGGGGCATCGCTTGTGCCATTGAAAGCAAACGCCGGGGCCCAGCAGTGGAACCTTGAACAGGTCACGGCAAGTGAGGGTGAACGACGTGCCCGGCCGCCAGACTGTTCGGCAAGGAAGGCCAGGGGGTTGGCCTCGTAGACGAGCCGCAGATGGGAGCGCGGGTTCATGGCCACGCCACCCAGTAGGAGTGTCCGGTGGAAGTCCGCCACCTGCTTCACCGTACGAAGAGGTGTCAGCGCTGCAGGGTGGACGATCAGGGTGCGCCGCTGTCGGACATTGATGCTCACGTGCAGGGCTGTGGTGGGGTGCTCATAGCGTTGACGACGCGGTCCAGGCATGCCTTGATCACGTACTGACTGACGTTGTCCTGCCCGCGCATTGCCGGAAATCACAATCAGATAGCCCCATGCAGTGTCATGGACGCAGCGGAGACTGACAGGCCTTGCCGCACCAGCGAGCACACGTAGCGGGCGCTGTACTGCTTAGGATTCTGGCCGCGCCCTTGTCGGAT
>JAABUX010005013.1_pt1 | contig 16458 bp, 15 predicted proteins | sample 5561851 | NCBI WGS metagenome assembly JAABUX01 (sample SAMN10711883, study PRJNA513361) | rock metagenome | isolation source: Antarctica rocks | place: Antarctica: Victoria Land, Richard Nunatak red sandstone | collected 2016-01-03 | reverse complement strand
AAGACGGTAAAGAACCACATCCGTCACATCTACGAGAAGCTCGGCGTCGCCAGCCGCACCCAGGCGATCGCCCAGTGGCTCGGCGTCGACGACGGCCATGCCCGCCTAGGCGACGAGTCGGGACAGATCATCCCCCTGCTCGTGCTCGTGCTGTTCAGCGTGCTGGCCATCGGCGTTGCCCTGTTCGCAGTCGGCCAGGCCAGCTCGCTGGCCGCGCAGGGCCAGACCGCTGCCGACGCCGGGGCTCTGGGCGGGGCCAAGGAGGCCGAGCTCGAGTCGGTCGAGCCCCACATTGGTGGCTTCGGACCCGGCGCCATCGACGACGTCCGGGTCCGCGCCGCCGCCGCCGACGCGGCCCGGCGCAACGGCGGGGAGCTGACCGACTACCGCCGGGACGGCTACACCGTCAGCGTGGTGGTGCGCACCCGCGATATGGTGCAGGGCCCACCCGCCGGCAGCACCGGGCGCCGCGCGGTGGCCCGGGCGAGCGCCACGCTCGCCGGGTACTCCGGCCCCGGTGTCAGCGGCTCCGCCGGCCCCACGTCGGGCGCGCCGGCGGCTGGCGTGATGGTCCCGCCGGGGATCCTCGTCGGGGGCTGGGCCTTCCCCATCCAGCCCGTCGGGCAGGCCGTCGGACCCTCGGGCTGGAGCTTGGACCAGGGCGTCGACGTCTCGACCGCCGGCGGGGCGTGTGGCCCGGCCGCGGTGGAGGTGGCCGTCACCTCGGGGACCATCGTCCAGGAGGGCATCTCGGGCTTCGGGCCCTACGCCCCGGTCCTGCGCATCGACTCGGGCCCCTACGCCAACTGGTACGCGTACTACGGCCATGCGGCGCCGGCGCTGGTCCCCGTCGGCACCCACGTGCGCGCGGGCCAGCCCATCGCGGAGGTGGGCTGCGGCATCGTCGGGCTCTCCTCCGGTCCCCACATCGAGTTCGGCCTCACCCCACCGGGTCAGACGCTCTGCTGCCCCTCCTCCGGGGAGACGGCGCCGATAGCCGCAACGCTGCTCAGCCAGATCTACGCGCACTCGCCGCCGGGAAGCGCCCCGGCCGTCGGTGGCAACGTCGCCAACGGTGCCGACGTCGCGGGCGTCACCCCCTTCGCCATCCACCTCGTACCCTACGCCGGACCGTGAGCGCGGCGATCGACCACCTCGATGACGGCACCTCGGAGCGGCTGCGCGCCCTCCCGTGGCGCGAGCTCGGCGACGGCCTGCGGGTCTACGAGGCGACCTCGTTTCGCGCCCGGTCGCGGGGCCTCGCCCGTCTGCCGGCGCTGCCGGCCCACCTTGCCCTGCACATCGACCCGTGTCGATCAATCCACACCTTCGGCATGCGCTTCGCGCTGGACCTCGTGTGGCTGGACCGCGACGGTGGCGTTGTCCGGATCGACCGCGGCATCCGGCCCCGCCGGGGCGCCGCCTCCCGCCGCTCCCGCTCGGTGATCGAACTGGCCTCCGGAGCGGCGGATCGCTTCCTCTCCGCCGGGCTGGGGAGCCGGCGGCCATGACGGCCCCTGGCGCCGGGCGCCGCTCCCAGCCCTGGCGCGCCGGCCCCCTGCTGGCGGCGGCGGTCGTCGCGGTCGCCGCGGCCGGCGGGACGGCGGCGGCCTCGGGTGCAGCGACGCTCCAGGTCACCCCGGGGCACGGCGTCACCCTGCTGGGGCAGCCACTGCACCTGGTCATCGCCGGCGCGCCCGCCGGCGTGCCCGTCCGCTACGCCATCGCCGGCGCCAACCTTGTCACCGGCGCGCTGCCCAGCAACCCGTCGGGCCAGGTCGCGGTCATCGACCCTGCCGGGCATCTGGGCACCGATTCGCTTGCCGCCTTCGCCGACTCAAACGGCGACGGCATTCCCGAGCCGGGCGAGCCGGTGGGCCGGGCGCAGGTCGACGTGCGGACGTTCGTGCAGTCGGCCCGGCGCCTGCTCCCGGGCGGACGCGTCGCGGTCACGCTGTCGTCCTTCGGACCTGGTGAGTACAACCTGCTGGCCACGGTTCCCCCGGCCCAGATCGCCTCGCTGGCCAAGCGCTGTCCGAGCGCCTCCACCCCGAGCGGGAAGCGCTGTGTGCGGGCCGGATTGGTTCCCTATGGCGTGGCCAACGTGCCTGCCGGCGGCCCGGCGCCGCAGACGGTTGTCCTCCCGCCCAATGCGCAGGCCCGGCGCGTGCTCGGAGGCCGCGGCGTCATCCACGTCCGGCTGGCCGTGACCTTCACACCGAGTGACGGCCTGCCTCAGGAGACGATCATCGAGCGCGTGCGCATCCCCGAGCGCCGGCACCGCCACCGCTGAGCCGGCCGCGTCCCCGTCCCGGAGTGGGCCTATCCGGCCAGCAAGGGCAGCAGCGCTGAAAGCTTGACCTCGGTCTCGGCCAGCTCGGCCGCCGGATCGGAGTCGCCCACCACGCCAACCCCGGCGTAGCAGCGGGCCACCTGCCCGCGCAGGAGGGCACACCGCAGGGCCACGCAGAAGTCCCCGTCCTCCGCCATGTCCGTCCACCCGACGGCACCGGCGTACCAGCCGCGGTCCATCCCCTCCAGCGAGCGAATCAAGCGCTCGGCGCGATCGTGCGGCTCTCCCCCTACGGCCGGGGTGGGATGCAGCAGCCCGGCCAGGTCGACCGCCCCCAGCGGCGTGTCGAGCTGAGCGCGGATCGCCGTCGCCAGATGCTGGATGTTGGCCACCCGCACGATCTGGGGCTCGGGGGCGGCAGTCACCCACAGCGCGTGCGGCCGCAGCGCCGCCGCGATCCGACGAGCGACGATGGCGTGTTCGTGGCGATCCTTGGCCGAGCGCAGCAGCTCCTCGCCCAGGTGGTAATCGACAGCCGGATCGGCCGAGCGCCGGGCCGACCCGGCCAGGGCGACGGTGCTGGCCCGATGACCCTCGCGCCGCACGAGCAGCTCGGGGCTGGCGGCCAGGAACGTGGCGTCGCCTCGGCCCACGGCAAAGACGAAGCAGGCGGCAAACCCCTCCCGCAGCACCCCCAACAGCGCGCCGGGATCGGGCTCAGCCGGCGCGTGGACGGCCACCTCGCGGGCGAGGACCACCTTTTCCAGCTCGCCGGCGGCGATGCGCTCGATCGCGCGTCCCACCGCCGATTCGTAGTGCTCGGGGCTGAGGGGGGAGACGACGTGGTGACGACCGGTGGGATGGGGATCGAGCAGGGGCAGGGGCCGGTCCAGGCGCAGCTCGGCAAGACGGCGCTGGAGCCGGTCGCCCAGGTGCTCGACGGTGTCATCGGCGCTGACCACGGCCGTCAGGGTCAGCGCCGTGTTGCCGTCCTGGCGGGCGAGCGAGAGCTCGGGCACCTGGAGTGAGGCGGCGGGATACCCGGCCCAACCCGGGTCGGTTCCTCCATCGGGCGCGAAGGCAAAGCCACCAACGGCGACCGGGCCCGCTCCCCGCGGCTGCGTAGGGCGGTCAGCATCGGCGGTGTCGGCCAGGGTTCGCCACGCGGCGGCGACGGTGGCGAAGCGCGCGACCCCTTGCGCCTCGATCCGCCGCACGCAGCCCAGCGCCGCCAGGACCTGGCCGCCGGCGTCCGGACGCTCCAACACCCACCAGTCCTCGCCGGCGCGTCGGGAGGCAAGGACGGCGGCGGTCGGGTCGACGTCGGGCCCCAGGGCGATGGTGACCGCGGCCAAGGCCTCACCGCGCCGAGCCCGCGCCCGTCGCAGCGCCCCCGCCAGGTGCCGCTCGAGGCGCCGGCGGTCGGCGGGGGCCAGGACGCTGGGCTGCGTCTGGGAAGCGGTAGACGCCACCCGACTCAGCCTAGATGGGCTGCCCGCGATGCGGGCGGGGGGCGTCGCCAGGTAGGACCGGGCTCCCGGCCCCGGGCGATCGGGGCGCCCGCCGCGGCGCTGCTAGGTCTCGTTGCGGCCGCGCGAGATGGCGATCTCTCCCGTGCGGGCCATCTCGACCAGCCCGAAGGGGCGGACCAGGGCCTCGAAGGCCTCGACCTTGTCGTCGGTGCCGGTGATCTCCACCACCACCGAGCGCCGGCCGACGTCCACGACCTTGCCGCGGAAGATCTCGGCCAGGCCGAGCACCTCGGCCCGGGCAGCACCGTCGGCGGAGACCTTGAACAGGGCGAGCTCACGCGCGATGGTGGCCTCGGGCTCGAGGTCGCGGATCTTAAGCACGTTGACCAGCTTGTGCAGCTGCTTGGTCACCTGGTCGATCGGGTGCAGGGCCCCGTCCAGGGTCAGCGTGATCCGCGACATGCGCTCGTCGTCGGTGGGACCGACGGCGAGGGTGTTGATGTTGAACCCGCGCCGGGCGAAGAGGCCGGCGATCCGGGTGAGCACGCCCGGCTTGTTCTCCACCAGGATGGAGACGATGTGCTTGCGCCCGGTATGGATGCCACCGGCCGCCTCGAGATCCTCGAGGCTGAGCAGCTCCTTGGTGGCCGGCTCGCCCATCAGCCGACCATGTCGCGCGCCGCCTGCCCGGCCGCGATCATCGGGTAGACGTTCTCCTCGCGGGTGACGCGCACGTCGACGAGCACCGGCCCCGGGGTCTCCAGGGCCCGGCGCAGGTCGGCGTGGAGGCTGGCCTGCGACTCGCAGCGCAGGCCCGTGGCCCCGTAGGCCTCGGCGAGCGCGACAAAGTCCGGGTGCGCTCCCATGTCGACCTGGGAGTAGCGGCGGTCCCAGAAGAGCTCCTGCCACTGGCGCACCATCCCCAGATAGCCGTTGTTCATCACGAACACCTTGATGGGGATGCCCTCCTGGGCGCAGGTCGCCAACTCCTGCATGTTCATCTGGACCGAGCCGTCGCCGGAGATGCAGATCACCGGCACATCGGGGCAGCCGACGGCGGCCCCCATGGCGGCGGGCAGGCCGAAGCCCATGGTCCCCAGGCCGCCGGAGTTGATCCACCGCCGGGGCTCGGGGAAGTGGTAGTACTGCGCCGCCCACATCTGGTGCTGGCCGACGTCGGAGGTGACGATGGCCTGGCCGCCGGTGACCTCATAGAGGGCCTCGACCATCGCCTGGGGCTTGATCTCGTCCCCCTCGCCGGCGTCGTAGCGAAGCGGGTGCTGGGCGCGCCAGTGCTCGATCCTGTCCCACCAGCCCTGCAGGCGGCCCGGATCGGCGCCCAGGGCGCGGTACTCGGTGACCAGGCGGGCGAGGATGTTGCGCGCGTCACCGACGATGGGGATGTGGGCCGGGACGTTCTTGGAGATCTCGGCCGGGTCGACGTCGATGTGGATGAACTTGGCCCGCGGCGCGAACTCCGAGAGCTTGCCGGTTATGCGGTCGTCGAAGCGCGCGCCGACGCAACAGATCAGATCGGCCTCGTCCATCGCGTAGTTGGCAGCGCGGGTGCCGTGCATGCCCAGCATCCCCAGCCACTGCGGATCGGGCGCGGGGTAGGCACCGAGGCCCATCAGCGTGCAGGTGACCGGGAAGCGGTCGGCGCGCACGAGCTCGCGCAGCTCGGAGGCGGCGGCGGCGTTGACCACGCCGCCGCCCGCGTAGACGACCGGGCGCACCGAGTTGGCCAGCGCCTTGGCGGCCAGGCGGACCTGCTTCTGGTTGCCCTCGGTGGTGGGCTGGTAGCCGGGCAGGGCGAGATCGGAGACCGGCTCGTAGGGGATGTCGGCGCGCGAGAGATCCTGAGGGATGTCGACGATGACCGGGCCGGGGCGGCCGGTGCCGGCGATGTGGAACGCCTCGTGGATGGCCCGCGGGATCTCCAGGGGGTGCTGGACCAGGAAGGAGTGCTTGACGATGGGCATGGTGATCCCAATCGTGTCGGCTTCCTGGAAGCCGTCGGTGCCCAGCAGGTCGGTGCGCACCTGACCGGTGATGAACACCACGGGCACCGAGTCCATCATCGCGTCGCAGATCGGGGTGACCAGGTTGGTCGCCCCCGGGCCGCTGGTGGCCAGGGCGACACCCACCTTGCCGGTGGCCTTGGCGTAGCCCTCGGCGGCATGGCCGCCGCCGGCCTCGTGACGGACGAGGATGTGACGGATGCCGGCGTCGTAGAACGCGTCGTAGGTGGGCAGATTGGCCCCGCCGGGCAGACCGAAGACCACGTCGACGCCCTCGGCCTTGAGGCACTCGATCAGGGCGTCGACGGCACGCATGCACTCCTCCTGCGGAGTCTGGGTGAACAGGTATGACATGCGGCGGAGCGCGAAACGTCCCGCCGCAGAGAACAGGTTATTCTACCAGCGGTTTCGCCCCCAGATCGTCTCGGTCTCGGAGGCCCGCCGAAGGCCGGTCCAGGGGGTCAGGCCGCCCGCGGACGCCGGTCGGCGGCCGACTCCGGGGCGATGGCCACCTCGGGAAAGTCGAGCTCTGTCCCGCAGCGCGTGCACAGCGCGTCGTGGAGCTTGACGATCCGGCCGCAGCCCAGGCACTGGCGGCGCAGCTCGTCGCGCTCGTAGCGGTAGAGAACCGCGGTGAGCAGGCCGATCACCGGGACACAGCCCGAGATCAGAAACCAGATCCAGAACGAGCTGCCCTTGATGCGCCCGACGATGCCGCCGGCCAGCGCGAAGGAGAGCAGCAGCAGCGCCCCCGCGCCGCCCGCCCCGGCCACCGTCTACAGGACCCGCAGTGCCCACACGAGCGCTGCCACCGCGGCGACGACGACAACGGCGATCAGCACGATGTGGAACAGGCCGGCGACGAGCACGACGAGGAACTTCAGGGCCAGGATGGCCACGACGACCAGGACAACGGCCGCGAGGGCCTTCTGGGTCAGCGATGCCGGGCGGGGAGCTTCCTCCATGACTCAAGGGTACTCCCGTCCGCGGGGTGGCCCGCATGCCCGCCCCCCGGGCGCGAGCGGCGGCCAATTACAGCAACGCCGCCGGGTGCCGCCTTGCTCAGTCGTAGATCCGGCGCAGGTGATCGTGGCGGCCGCTGGAGGCCCGCCCGTCGAGACGCATGCGGGCCAGGCGGTAGCGGCGGACCGGCTCTGGCGCCGGCGGCGCAGCGGTGGGCATGGGGTCGACGAGCGTTGGGCCGACGAGCGGCACGAGAACGAGGCGGGAGAGAATGGGAGTGCGCATGTCCGGCAGTCTGAGCCCTCACCGGGCCCCTGACCATGGACCGGTGGCCCAAGATCCTCTCGCTGGGCTCGACCGGCGGTCGAGCCGCGACCGGGCCGGACCGTCAGGCGGTCGGCCGTCGGCTATGCGCCAATGCGGCGTCCAGCGCCGGCCGCATGGCACCCTCCAGGCGCCGGCGAAGCCGCCAGGGGGCTCCGGCAAAGGCGCGGTTGGCCACGGTGGCAAAGCCGGCCTCGTCACTGCGCAGGGCAAGCAGGAGGTGGGCGATGCGATCGCCCGAGGGCAGCTCGGGGTCGGCCACGCGCACGCAGTAGCAGTGCACCAGGCGCCCGCCCGGTCGTACGAGCAGCGCCCCGGCCTCGCCCACCAGCCAGACGCCGAGCTCGCCGCGCTCGAGCACCAGACCGGTGGTCGCGTGGCGCTCCCGCGCCCGATGTCCGACCAGGTCGCCCAGCAATCCCAGCGCCGCCCGCTCGGCGCCCTGGCCCGCCCGCCGGCGCGGACGCACGACGTTGGCCCCGCGGCGGGCATAGAGCTCGGGGATGACCCATGCGTGGGCGAGGGCGCCCAGCGCGACCGGCGCCGACAGCGGCTGCAGGGTGACCAGCACCGCGGCGACGAGCACGAAGGGCACGACGTGGGCGAGCGTGGTCAGCGTCCACAGCCGCTCAGCCCTGCGCAACGCGGAGGGGTCGACCCGCGGCCGCCAGGGGACGGAGGCGAGCTCGGGGAGCTCGCCCCTCAGCCCCAGCGCGGTAGACGATTGGCTGGCCACCGTCCTCGGCGCCGCCCGGGCTCAGCCGCCGGCGATGGGCAGGCGCATGATCACCAGGTCGGCGTCGGCGGGCAGCTCGCGCACCTGCTCGGCCTGGCGCTCGCCGGTGGAGACCATGGCGAAGTAGCCGCGGTCCAGCTCGCGCCGAAAGGCCTGCACGGCGCCCTGCACCGCGGCGGGATCGTCGGCCCGCCATTCGGCGAGGGTGGTGTGACCGGTGTGATCCATGCGGACGAGTCGGGACATGCGGGTCTCCTCTCGGGGCGGTGGTGCGCGCTGCCCATGGTAGGCCCGGGCGAACGACCCTTGCCCCCTCCCCCGCCCACGCCTCGGCGGAAAGCCGCGCTGCCTCCTGACGCCGGCGCCTCAGGCCCCCAGCTGGGCGTGCACCAGGCGGGTGACCTCCCCCCCGTCCGCACGCCCCTGGGTGGCCCGCATGACGTGCCCGACGATCGGACCGACGGCCTTGGCGTTGCCCGCCCGGATGCGCTCGGCGGCGTCGGGGTGCGCGGCGATGGCTTCGGCCACGGCGTCGGAGAGCCCGGCCGCGTCGTCGATGGCGCCCAGCCCCTCGGCCTCGATGATCGCCGCCGGCTCGCCGCGTCCGGCCAGCATCAGCTCGAGCACCCGGTCACGGGCGATCTGGGCACCGACCCGGCCGTCTCCGACGAGCCGGGCCAGGGCGACGAGCGCCCCCGGGGCCAGCGCCCGCTCGGCGGGGTCGGCGTCACCGAGCCGGTCGGCCACCGCGCCGGTCCACTTGGCCAGCTCGGCCGGCGCCATGCCGTCGCCCGCCTCCAGCACGCGCTCGAAGAACGCCGCCAGCTCGGGGCGGAAGGCCAGCCGCCGCGCATGGTCGGGGCTCAGGCCGAGCTGGGCCTGGTAGCGCTCCAGGCGCGCGGCGGGCAGCTCGCCGGTGCCCGCCGAGGCCCGCTCGCGCATTGCCTCGTCGATGGCGATGGGCACGAGGTCGGGCTCGGGGAAGTAGCGGTAGTCGTGAGCCTCCTCCTTGGACCGCAGGGCGCTGATCGACCCGCTGCGGGGATCGAAGTGCAAGGTCTGGAGGCGGACGGCCTCCCCCCCTTCCAGCAGCCCGCGCTGGCGCTCGATCTCGGCGTCGATACCGCGGCGGATGAAGCCGAAGGAGTTCATGTTCTTCAGCTCGGTCTTGGTGCCCAACACCGCCGATCCCGTCTCGGCCACCGAGACGTTGGCATCACAGCGCAGCGAGCCCTCCTCCATGCGCACGTCGGAGACGCCGAGCTGGCGCAGGGTGGCGGCCAGCAGCTGCAGCCAGCTCCGGGCCGTCTCGGCGTCGTGGAGGTCGGGCTCGGTGACGATCTCCACCAGCGGCGTCCCCCCGCGGTTGAAGTCCACGACGCTGGAGTCAGCTCCCTGGATGCGACCACCCTGGCCCACGTGGATGAGCTTGGCCGCGTCCTCCTCGAGGTGGACGCGGTGGATGCGCACGTCGCCCAGGCGGCCGCCGCGGCACAGCGGCTCGTCGTACTGGGAGATCTGGTAGCCCTTGGGCAGGTCGGGATAGAAGTAGTTCTTGCGGTGAAAGACCGAGCAGGGCGCCAACTCGCAGCCCAGCGCCTCGCCGATCATCAGCCCGAAGTGGATCGCCTCGGCGTTGACGGTGGGAAGCGTGCCGGGCAGGCCCAGGCATATCGGGCACGTGCGGGTGTTGGGCGGTTGGCCGAAGGTCAGCTCGCACGGGCAGAACATCTTGGTGCGCGTCCTCAGCTGGACGTGGATCTCCAGCCCGATGGTCGGCGCCAGGCTCATGTCGAGCGCGCCCAGGCGCAGGGCAGCGGCGCCACCCGATCGGCGTGAGCGGCCTCCAGCGCCCCCGCCACGGCCAGCAGGCGCGCTTCGGAGAACGCCGGCCCGGCCAGCTGCAGACCGGTGGGCAGCGGGCCCGAGCGTCCGTTGGGGATCGAGATGGCGGGGATTCCGGCCAGGGACATCGGAACCGTGCAGACGTCGGAGAGGTACATGGCCAGCGGGTCGCCGGTCCTGGCCCCCAGCTCGAAGGCCACCGTCGGGCTCGTCGGGGTGGCGATCACGTCGACCTCGGTGAACGCCGTGGCGAAGTCGTCGGCCACCTTCGTGCGCACGCGCTGGGCGCGGGCGTAGTAGGCGTCGTAGTACCCGGACGACAGCGCGTAGGTGCCGAGCATCACCCGGCGCTTGACCTCGTCGCCGAACCCCTGGCCGCGGGTGCGCCCGTACATCGCCTCCAGGGCCTGGCCGGCCGGCGCCGGGAGGTCGCGGGCTGGGGCGCGCAGGCCGTAGCGCACGCCGTCGAAGCGAGCGAGGTTCGACGAGCACTCGGCTGGCGCGATGAGGTAGTAGGCGGACAGCGCGTGGGGGGCGTGGGGCAGGGCGCAGGGCTCGATGTGGGCGCCGAGCTCTTCGGCGGTGACCAGGCTGGCCTCGAAGGCGGCGCGGACGTCGGGCTCGATGCCCTCCCCGGTGAGCTCACCGGGCACGCCGATGCGCAGCCCGTCGAGGCGCTCGAGGGGCTCGGCGGTCAGCGGGCCCGGGTGGCGGACGCTCGTGGCGTCGCGGGGGTCGTGGGCCGCCATGTGGGAGAACAGCAGGCTCGCGTCGCGCACCGTCCGGGCCAGGGGCCCGGCCTGGTCCAGCGAGGAGGCAAAGGCGATCATCCCGTAGCGCGAGCACGATCCGTAGGTGGGCTTGAGCCCAACGACGCCGCACAGGGCAGCGGGCTGGCGGATCGATCCTCCCGTGTCGGTACCCAGCGCCCACGGCACGAGACCGGCGGCCACCGCGGCGGCGCTGCCGCCCGATGAGCCGCCTGGGACCCGGGCGCGGTCGTGCGGGTTGAGCACGGGGCCAAAGGCCGAGTTCTCATTGGAGGAGCCCATGGCGAACTCGTCCTGGTTGGTCTTGGCCAGCAGGGGGGTGCCCGCATCCAGGAGCCGCTGCACCACCGTCGCCGTGTAGGGCGGGCGGTAGCCCTCCAGGATCCGCGAGCCGGCCTGGCTGGGGACGCCCTTGGTGCAGAACAGGTCCTTGACGGCCACCGGGACTCCGGCCAGGGGTGTGTCGACGGCATGGGCAGGCGGCCCAGCGTCGAGCCCGGGCTCGGCGACCCAGGTCAGCGCGTTGAGCTCGTCGTTCGTGGCGGCGGCGTGACAGGCCGACCACAGCTCCGACGGGGACAACTGGCCGGCGCGGACGGCGTCGACCGCCTCGCTGGCCGTCCTGGGCAGCGAGGTCACGAGCCGGGGGTGGGGACGGCAAAGCCGTCGGCGGCGGTGGCCGGCGCCGGGGCGAGCGCCACCTCGCGCGGCAGGGATGCAGCGGGCTCGTCCGGTCGCAGCGCGTTGGCCAGCGCGATGACGTGGGACGTGGGTGCGACGCCCTCCAGGTCGAGCTCGGCGAGCGCGGCGACGTGGTCGAGAACGGCGGAGAGCTCCCGGGCCATCCGCTCCACCTCGGCCTCGGAGAGCTCGAGGCGAGCGAGCCGCGCGACATGGAGCACCTGGTCGCGCTGGAGCATCGGCGGCCGATTCTAGTTCCGGCTATGCGTGTGGTGGCCCCCGGCGGCTGGTGGGCGGGCGATGCGGTGCCGCCCGATCCTGCCTTTGACCCGCCGCCAGGTCACCCGCTCCTCAGGCTCCGGGGGGCGCCGACCCCGAGGGGGGCGGTACGGTGCCACCCCCGCCCCCGGCGGCGCCGGGGCCGCCCGCACCGCCGGCCGGCGGGGGCGCACCCGCCGCGCCGGGCGCCGTGGTGGCGCCAGGAGCGGTGGTCGCCCCCGTCGGCGGGGCGGGGCGCGTGGAGCTCTGGAAGGCCCTGGCAGCCTGCGACCGGGCGTCGTGCAGCGAGACGTCCTCCTCACGCATCGCCAGGTAGCACCCGTAGGTCATGGCCGCCGCCAGGACGAGACCGACCCATCCCCAAATCAGGGTTGATACCTGGGCCGTGACTGTGACGCCAAATAGGCTCCCCGAGGCACTCCCCCCCGGCTTCGAGATCAGCACGCGGATGAGAATGAACAGGGTCGCCAGCGCTGCCGCAGCGGCGGCAACCACGCTGGCCGTCACCGGGAGCGCCACGGTGCGCTGGGTTGCCGTCAGCGCAACGAGCCCGAGCACGACGATGATGGCGAGCGGGACCAGCAGCTCAATCAGGAGTCCAGTGTGATGCCACGCGCTGAATCCGCTGTTGGGAAAAGAGCGCCCGTTGACCGTCACGTGGTACCAGTGCAGGAACATGTCCAGGAAGAGCAGGACGGCGCACGCTCCGGCAATCTTCTCGCCCTGGCGAAGCCGGGCGACGTTGAAGTCCATGGAAACCTCCGAGTGGGTGAGTCGCCAGGCGCCCAGCCCCGGCGCGATGTCGGACGACGCCTCACACCGTACGCCACCGGCCGGCAGCGCGTCAGCAGGCCCACGAGCGCTCGGCGGCCTCGGCCCGGGGGACCACACGCCTAGGCGTGAGCCCGGCGCGAGGCTCGTCCGCGCCTCTGGCCGGAGCCGCCGTCAGGGCGCTCGCCCCGATCCTGCAGATCCTCGCCATCCTCCGCCGGCGCGAAAGGCTGGCGAGGTCGTGCATGGGCCCGAGGCACCGACCCAACCCCGGGCCGGCCCCCAGCGCGACTGCGTACCGGCACCTCAGTCGCCTTCGCGGGCCTGCGCCGCGGCCAGCGTGTTGCGCAGCAGCCCTGCCCGGGTCATCGGGCCGACGCCCCCGGGGACCGGGGTGATCCAGCCCGCGACCTCGACAGCGGCGTCGAAGTCGACGTCGCCGGTCAGCCCGTCGTCCGCGCGGGTGATGCCCACGTCGACGACGGCGGCGCCGGGGCGGACCCAGTCGGCGCCGACCATGCGTGGGCGACCGGTGGCCGCCACCAGCACGTCGGCCGATGCCGCCAGGGCGGCGAGGTCGCGCGTACGCGAGTGCGCCTGGGTCACCGTCGCGTCGCGGGCCAGCAGCAGGGCCGCCAGGGGCTTGCCCACCAGGTTGGAGCGGCCGATCACCACGGCGCGGGCTCCGCGCAGCTCGACGCCGGCGACGTCCAGCAGCTCGATCACCCCGGCCGGCGTGCAGGGTCGCAGGCCGGGGAGGCCCTGGGCGAGCCGGCCGGCGCTGACCGGGGTGAGCCCGTCGACGTCCTTGGCCGGGTCGATCCGGGCGGTCAGCCCGGCGCCGTCCATCCCCGCCGGGACCGGGAGCTGGAGCAGGATCCCGTCGATGCGGGGGTCGGCGTTGAGCTCGGCCAGCAGCCGGGCGACCGCCTCCTGGCCCGTGTCGCCCGGGAGACGATGGTCGACGGGGAGCATGCCCACCTCGCGACAGTCGCGCTGCTTGCCTGCCACGTAGACGCCCGAGCCGGGATCGTCGCCCACGAGCACCGTCGCCAGCCCGGGCGCGCGCCCGTGGGCGGCCACGAAGCCGCGCACGCCCTCGGCCACCTCGCGGCGGACGCGCTGGGCCTGGGCGGACCCGTCGATGATCCTCGCGGCCAAGGTGGCTCAGCGCCGTTGCAGCGGCGCGTAGGCGGCCATCAGCTTGCGCTTCACTCCGTCGCCGGCGAAGCGGACGCTCAGGATCCCCCCGGGCTCGACCCCGACGACGACCCCCTCGCCAAACGCCGCGTGGACGACGTCGTCGCCGAGCCGGAATGGGCTCTCGACGGCCTGGGCGCCGGCATCGACGCTGCCCCAGCTCGTGGCCCGCCGCACGGTGGGCACGGCGCCCATCGCCCGCGCGACGGGCTCCTGGCGATCGGTGAGCTCGGCCGGGATCTCGTCGAGGAAGCGGCTTCGCAACCCGTAGGCCCGCGATCCGTACAGGGCGCGGGAGCGCGCGCAGGTCAGGCTGAGCTGACGCATGGCCCGGGTGATCCCGACGTAGCAGAGGCGGCGCTCCTCCTCCAGGGTCCCCTCGTCCAGGGCTCGGGAGTGGGGGAACACTCCCTCTTCGCAGCCGATGATGAACACGATGGGAAACTCGAGGCCCTTGGCGTTGTGAAGCGTCATCAGGGTGACCAGACCCTCGTCGTCGCGCAGGCCGTCGGTGTCGGAGAGCAGCGCGATCTGCTGCAGGAAGACTTCCAGGCCCTCGGCGCCCGTCCCGGCGTCGTACTCGCGCGCCACCCCGACGAGCTCCTGGAGGTTCTCGATGCGGCCCTGGGCCTCGATCGTCCGCTCGGCCTCCAGCGCCTCGATGTAGCCCGTCTCGCCCAGGACGGCCTCCAGCAGCTCGGCCACCGAGGCCTGACCCACCCGCGCGCGCAGGCCACCCATGGTGTCCATGAACCGCCCGATGGCCTTGACCGCGGCGGCGCCGAGGCCGGGAACCCCGGCGGGGTCGGCGGCCGCGTCCCAGATCGAGGCGCCGCTGCTGTTGGCCCATCCGGCCACCCGCGACAGCGACGTCTGCCCGATGCCGCGCCGGGGCGAGTTGGCCACCCGGGTGAACGCGCCGACGTCCTGGGGGTTGACCAGCAGCGTCAGGTACGCGACGGCGTCACGCACCTCGGCGCGCTCGTAGAACTTGGTTCCGCCGATGACCTGGTAGCCGATCTGGGCGCGGACCAGGGTGTCCTCGAGGACGCGCGACTGCGCGTTGGTGCGGTAGAAGACGGCGACCTCCGCGCGCGAGACCCCCTCGTCGACCAGGCGCTGCACCTCACCGGCCACGAAGCGGGCTTCGGCGTGCTCGTCGTCGAGCTCGCGAATGCGCACCGGGTCGCCCTCCCCCAGGTCGGTCCACAGCGCCTTGTGGGTGCGACCACGGTTGTGGGCGACAACGGCGTTGGCGGCGGAGAGGATGGTCTGCGTCGAGCGATAGTTCTGCTCGAGCTTGACCACCATGGCGTCGGGGAAGTCGTCCTCGAAGTCCAGGATGTTGCGGACGTCGGCGCCACGGAACGAGTACACCGACTGATCGGGGTCCCCAACCACTGTCAGGTTGCGCTCCTCCCCGGCCAGCAGGGTCAGCCAGCGGTACTGGGCGTGGTTGGTGTCCTGGTACTCATCGACCAGGACGTGACGGAAGGCCACCTGGTAGCGGTCGCGAACCTCCTGGAAGAGCTCGAGGACGTTGACCGCGCGCACGAGGAGGTCGTCGAAGTCCATCGCGTTCATGCGATGAAGCTCTCGCTCGTAGAGCTCGAACACCTCGGCCACCGTCTGCTCGAAGAAGCCGCCGACGACCTCGCGGTAGGCGGCGGCGTCCTGCAGGCGGTTCTTGGCGGCTGAGACCTGCGAGCCGATGGCCCCGGGGGTGAAGCGCTTGGGGTCCAGGCCGAGCTCGTCCAGGCAGCGCTTGATCAGCCGCCGTGAGTCGGCGGCGTCATAGATGGTGAAGCCGCGCGTGTAGCCCAGGCGGGGGGCCTCAACCCGCAGCATCCGTGCGCAGGCGGCGTGGAAGGTCAGCAGCCACATGGCCCGTGTGCGCCGGCCCACGAGCAGCTCGACACGCTCGCGCATCTCGGTGGCCGCCTTGTTGGTGAACGTGATGGCCAGGATCTCGCCGGGTTGGGCGCGGTCAGTGCCGATCAGGTGGGCGATGCGGTGGGTGAGGACGCGTGTCTTGCCCGATCCGGCCCCGGCCAGGATGAGCAGGGGACCGTCCGGCGCGGTGACCGCCGCGAGCTGCTGGTCGTTGAGCCCGGCGAGCAGGCGCTCCGTGGCGGAGGGGACGGGGGGCGGCGCGGCGTCGGGCATGGGCTCGGAGCGGACGGTAGCGGTCGGCCCGGCGCCCGGCGATGGGCCATCCTGGCCAGTCTCGTGGCCCTCCTCGACGACATTCGCGGCGCCTGTGCCCACGTGGCCGCCCGCTCGCAGCAGGTGACCATCGAGACAGCCACCATCCCGGCCTACGCGTCCGCCCTCGCGTGGGACGGCCCAGCCGTCGCCGTCGATCCCGAAGTCGTCCCGGTCGGAGCCGGGGCGGAGGCACGCGCCGCCTTCGCTCTCAGCCTCGACGCGGTGAACTTCGGCTCGGGCTGGTTTCCGACCCTACGCAAGAGGCCGGGTCGCTCGGGATACTTCACCATCGCGCTGGCCCTGCGCCGTCGCTTCGACAGCGATCCGGCCTTCTTCACCGCCGAGCGGCTGCGCCTTCTCGACGCCCGGACGATGGCGAGAACCCTCGGGCAGGACCCCGACCACGCGCTGATGGCGCACTACGGGGCCGCCCTGCGCGAGCTCGGCGAGCGGGTGGCGCTCGAGCACGACGGGCACTTCCTGGCGCTGGTGCGGGCGGCGGGCGGCTCGGCCGAGCGCCTGGCCCAGACCTTGGCCAGCTGGCCGGGCTGGCACGACGCCATCGCCTACGACGGACGGATCGTCCCCTTCTACAAGCGGGCCCAGATCGCCGCGTCCGACCTCCACGCCGCCGGCCTGCTGGTCGGGTCCGACCTGCACCGGCTCACGCTCTTTGCCGACAACCTCGTGCCCCATGTCCTCCGGATCGACGGCGTGCTGGGTTACCGCCCCGAGCTCGCGGAGCGCATCGACGGCGGCGGGCTCCTCGAGCACGGCTCGCCCGAGGAGGTGGAGATCAGGGCCTGCGCCCTGCACGCGGTCGAGCTAATGGTCGCCGCGCGCGACGCTGACCTGTGCGCGGCGCGCGTGGATGCGATCCTCTGGCGCCGGGGGG
>JAABUX010005010.1_pt1 | contig 16465 bp, 15 predicted proteins | sample 5561851 | NCBI WGS metagenome assembly JAABUX01 (sample SAMN10711883, study PRJNA513361) | rock metagenome | isolation source: Antarctica rocks | place: Antarctica: Victoria Land, Richard Nunatak red sandstone | collected 2016-01-03 | reverse complement strand
ACAGAAGCGTGCGAGGTCGGCCGTGGGCATAGGGCTTCCTGGACCGGTGCCGGTGTGAGCGACAATTCCAGGACGGCCAGATTACCCATTGTCTGACTCTCATTCAATCTTCAGCGGACACCACCTATGCCAGAAATTCGTCATAAATTCATGCAATACAAGGGTTTTCGCTTAGTTTAGTGCCGCTCCAGGATAACCCCCTTTTCACCCATCGACCCCCGTCCCAAAAACGGCCGGATTCGTGACAAATGGCTTCTGAATGCATCCCTGCCTCCGGAATGGTCACATTTCCCGTCACGAATTCTAAAACGCATAAAACATCGCCCTGCTTGATTTAGTGACAAACTGCCATGCGGGGTGACAAATAGCGGGGCAAAAAAGGTGACAAATTGCGAGTCAATTAACAGGCCGACGACGAAGTCAGTCGTCGTGGGCGAGGTCGCCGGCTTCGTCCGCGGGGGTGCGGCGGGTCAGCCTCGCGGCGTAGAGCCGGCCCCCGATCGCGGCGAGCGCGAGCGGGGGCAGCGAGTAGAAGAGCAGGCCGATCGTCAGGCGCCCGAGCCCTCGGGCCAAGCCGGCGTTTCCCAGGGGGATCAGGGCGTTCGCCACCTCGATCCCCGCGCGATGCCACGCCCTCGGGGCCAGCCGCTCGATGGCGAGGAAGGCCACCAGGGACGCGAGGCCGGCCAGGAGGAATCCGTCGAGGGAGCGTCGCCCCGGGGCCCGGAACATCGAGGCGACGGCCAGGCCGTCCGCCAGCGGGAGGGCGAAGAGGACGAGGAAGATGAAGTGTTCCTCGACGCCGGCCGCGCCGGGGTTCGCCCCCACCTTGGCGAGGGAGACGTTCACGGCGGTGATCGCCACCAGGGCCATGAGCTTACCGATCGAGAATCGCATGGTGGGGCCTCGGTCGCTGGATCATGGGCCCGCCGGGCCGGCCCCCGATCAGTCGTCGTGGTCGTCGCCGGGGTCGGCGCGGGCGAGGTCGCCGATCCCGCGGGCCCGCTTCATCCAGGCGCTGGTCTGCCAGTTGTCGACGGCCGGCCCGTCGGCCTGGAACGGAGGTAGTGGGAGGAGGAAGTAGGCGGAGAGGGCGTGGACGAAGGGCTCGTAGAGCCGGCGGAGCGCGGCGAGCTTGGCCTCGACGGCGGGGCCTTCGCGGACGTCGAGCCCGGCGAGCTGGAGCCCTTCGAGGAGGCCGGCGAGGCGTCCGGAGGGCAGGCGATCGACGGGCGGCTCCTCGGGGGGTGCCTTGAAGACCTGGGCGAGGTCGACCGCGGCGTGCCGGGCCATGGCGAAGGTGAGCTCGGCCTGGTAGGGGTCGACCCCCTTGACGCCGGCGATCACCAGGGCCGAGGCGTCGAGCACGGCGGTCATCGCGGCCAGCCACGACTGGTTGTCGTGCTGCGAGCGGTAGTAGCTGAGCAGCGGGAACGAGAGGTGGCTCTCCAGGACCAGGGCCGCCCACCGCTCCCACTCCTGGAGGAAGCGGTCGAGCGCCTCGAAGTTCCGCGACGGGGCCAGCCGGAGCAGCAGCGCGGCGGCCGTCGGCGGCGACCCGGCGCGGGCGTCGAGCAGCGAGATCGCGATCTCGCGGGCCGAGAACGCCTGGTAGAACACCGGCAGATACCCGATCACCACGGCCAGGAAGGCGAAGCCCAGCCCGGCCTCGGCCACCGCCAGGGCCCGGCCCGTCGGCCCGATCGGCGCGAGGTCGCCGTAGCCGAGCGTGAAGAAGGTGACGCCGCTGAAATAAACATATTCAAACGTGGTCGTGGCCCGCCCGGCGGCCTGGCTCATGGGCGTGCCCAGCGCGCGGTGGATCGCGGCGAAGCCGGCGATCAGGCAGCCGGCCCAGAGGGCGAAGAGCAGGAGGATCGAGCACGGCCCGAACCAGCTCAGGAGGACCTCGCGCCGCCTGGCCGAGCCGATCAGCCGGGTCGGGGCCCGCCAGAGCCGCCAGGCCCAGATGTAGAACTGGCGGGCGAGCCGGAAGTTCCGACTCACCCGCCTCGGCAGGAGGATCACCTCGAAGACGTCGTGGAGGACGACGGCGATCAGGATCAGGCCGGCCAGGACGATCGTCGCGGTCATCGGGGGCTCCGCGGGCGGCCGGGGCCGGCGTCGGCCGCGGGGCTCATTTCCAGGCGTGGTAGATCGCCCGGCCGAACTGGCTCTTGCCGCCGCCGGCGATCTTGTAGCCGACGGGGTGGCGGCGGGAGTCGAGGTGCGACCAGACCCGCTCGACCCGGCGGAAGCCGACCGTCTTGAGCATGGCCACGACGGCCGCGCTGTTGGGGCCGAACCAGTTCGAGAGGTCGTTGGCGCACTCGGCCCCGGGGTAGAACGCCAGGGCCGGGCGGGACGACTCTTCGAGGTCGACGTGCGTCTCCAGGATGAGCTGGTCGCCGCAGACGCCGGCCACCCGCTCCAGGGCCAGCAGGGGGTGCTTGACGTGGTAGAGCACGCCCAGGAAGAGCACGAGGTCGAACACCCCGCCGACCCGCTCCGGCGTGATCGAGTGGACCTCGCAGTCGACGTCCTCGACCTTCGAGCCCAGCGTCCGCCGGGCGAGGTCGAACCCCCGCCGGCCGACGGTCGGGTCGTTCCAGACGACGTGGTCGAGCGCGACCACCCGGCGGGCCCCGCGCCGCTCGGCCTCGAACGAGAAGAAGCCGTCCCAGGCGCCGACGTCGAGGACCGACCGGCCCGAGAGGTCGTCGGGCATGGCGACCTGGACGATCTTACCCCGGGTGTCGGAGCCCCCCCTGGTCACGACCCCGTGGCCCAGGTCGATCGAGTGCCACCAGCGGATGTCGTCGACTTCGTCCTGCAACGTCGCCACCGCAGAGTCGGTCGCCATTCGTTTCCTCCGTGAAAGTGGGATGGCGTTCCGGCAATCGGGCGACTTCTACGCGATCCGCCGCCGGGCGTCAATCCGGCTTGCGACGCCCCCGCCCGGCCGGGGCCCTGCCCGTGGATTCCGGTGGCACCATGCGGCTAACCCCCCACCCTAACCCTCCCCCACAAGGGGGGAGGAGACCAGAGGCAGGAGGCCGCATCTGACCCCCTCCCCCCTTGTGAGGGAGGGCCGGGGTGGGGGGTTGAGACCGTGGCATCACAGGAAGATCCGGGGACACGACCGGCCGGCGGGCCTTCGGCTCACGACTTCGGCTTCAGCTCGAAGCGGTGCGAGGTCGGCTTGGCGGCGGCCCGCTGGTCGTCGACGATCTCGGCTTCGAGCCCGTCGAGGGCTTCGAGGGCCCGGGCCAGGTTGGCCGACTTCGAGGCCGGGTTGGGGAACTGGACCGCCCGCCACCGGGCCGCGTGGAGGGCGTTGTGCTTGAGCGTCAGGGCGTGGACTTTGGCCGCCTGGCGGGCCATGGGCGTGGCGAGCGTGGCCAGGTTCACCCCGTCGGCGAGCTGGGCCCGGGTGAAGGTCCCCACGGCGTCGCCGTCGACGGCCAGGGTGTACTCGGCGGCGGGGAGCCCCTCGACCTCCACGACCTGGCGGTCGAGGGCGGGGACGACGTCGGAGGAGCGGACGGCCAGCTCGACGACGGGGTCCTTCAGGTCGATCGGGAACGGCAGGGCCTCGTCGAGCTGGGCCCAGCGGACCGCGTCGCCGTCGCGGGCGACGTCGGAGACCTTGGCCCCCTCGGCGACCGTCGCGCGGCCCTCGCGGGCGTCGATCCCGACCCGCGAGACCAGCGCCGGGGCGTCCCAGGCCTTGAGCAGGGCGGCGGCCATCAGGAGCTGGCCGGCGGGGCCGGGGTGGATCCGGTCGAAGTTGAACTTGGTGGCCAGCTCGGGGTCGGTCCCGAACGCCTTGGCCGTCGCCGCGACGACCGGCGTGTTCAGGTCGGCGAAGCCGGAGCCCGACTTCGAGGCCAGCTTGCGGACGAAGTCGCCGTAGCGGACCAGGACGCTGTTGTAGCCGCCCTCGAACTTCGGCTCGCGGGTCACGTCGTCGTAGGGCGAGGGCTCGATCAGCGTGAGCCGGACGCCGGGCAGGTCGGCCTTGAGCTTGTCGACGATGTGCGCGTAGCCGTCGGCATAGGTCTTGAAGATGGGGTCGCGGAACGGCTGGTAGCTCGCGTCGTTCATGCCGAGCATGATCGTGACGACGGTCGGCTTGTAGGCCTCGACGTCGCGATCGAGCCGGACGTCGATCGGCCCGCCGCCGCCGCCGCCCACCCGGTCGCCGCCCCAGCCGGAATGGACGAAGGTGATCTTCGCGTCCGGGAACCGGGTGACGGCGTAGGTCTCGACGAAGGTGGTGTAGAGCCTCTGCTCGGTGATGCTGTCGCCGTAGAAGACGACGCGGTCGCCGTCCTTGAGGGCGAACTTGCCCTCGCCGACCGCCAGGGCCGGCAGGGCGAGCAGCAGCAAGGCGGGGGCGAGAAGGCGTGCGGACCTCATTGGCGTGGCTCCTCGTGGGGGCGGGTGTCGGGCTTCGGTCGGGGCGGGATGGGAAGGCACGTCGGCGGGGCCCGGACGGGGTCGACGCGGGCCGATCTCGGCCGCCCGGAAGGATGATGATAGCGCGACGGCGGCCCCATTCCTAGCGCGGGGCGGCCCGACTCGTCGGATCGTCGCGGGGCGGCGGTTGGCCTCGACAGCCGGGGGGCTCGCCCCTTACGCTGGGGCCCCCGGACGACGACGCGAACCCCAGGACGGAGCGGGCCCGATTCATGGCGAAGATCGATCATCACGTGCACACTTCGCGACACTCGCCCGACAGCGTGATCGGGCCCGGGGAGCTGGTCGAGCGGGCCCTCGCCGCCGGGCTCGACGCGGTGGTGATCACCGAGCACGACTACCAGTGGGGGGCCGGCGAGCTGGCCGAGCTCGACGCCGGCGCCGGCGGGCTGGTCGTGCTCTCGGGGGCGGAGGTCTCGGCGAAGGAAGGGCACTTCCTCGTCTATGGGCTGCCCGACCTCGGAGGGGTCGAGCCCGGGATCGCGCTGAGGGAGTTGATCCGGGTCGTCCGGGCCCACGACGCGGCGATCGTCGCGGCGCACCCGTTCCGCTGGGACCAGGATTTCCGGGCCCTCCTCGCCGCCCACGGCCCGGCCTTCGACGCCCTGGAGCTGGTCAGCAACAACGTCTCGCCCGAGACCCGCGCCCGGGCCGAGGCCGTGCTCAAGGCGACCCCGATGGGCGCGACCGGCTCCAGCGACGGCCACGTGCCCGACGCCGTCGGCTGCTACTACACCGAGTTCCCCGGCGAGGTCCGGACCATCCGCGACTTCGTGCTCGCGCTCCGACGCGGCGACGGCCGCCCCCGCCACCGCGCCGGGGCCTGGCAGGCGTGCGGCCCGGTGGACTGACCGATCCGGTCGGCGGCCTCCACCGGATCTTCCCCTGCTTCGAGGACAGCGCGGTCGCCGGCGACGGCCGGGGGGACGGCGATCGGGGCGCGATCGTCAAGCCCTGTCGCTCCCGGGACGGCCCGCTCCGGTTCGACGAGTGGACCTCGGGCGGGCCGTCGTCACCGCGCCCCCCGGGCGACCCGGTCGACCTCGATGAGGCGGGCCTCGGCGCGGGCCCGGTCGGCGGCGATGGCGACGCAGGCCGACCGCCAGCAGACGAAGAACTCGTAGGCCTGCTCGAACCCGGGGGGCTGCTCCATCGCGACGCGGCCGAGGGCCCGGAGGCGGTCGACGTCGGCGGCCACCGCCCCGGCCCGGTCGCCGGGGGCGGCGGGCGACGCATCGAGGCGGTCGAGGGCCTGCCCCAGCTCCGCCCGGTCGCGGCCGAGCTGCGCGGGGTCGGGCGTCCCCCCCTGGGGCGGGAGCCCGAGCGGGGGGCCGTGGTCGAAGAGGTCGACCATGGCCCGGGCGTCGAGCTCGAGCGTCGGGTCGAGCCGGCCCGCCGCCCGGACCACGGCGCGGCCGTAGAGGACGTAGAGCCGCTCCAGGTCCAGGAGCTCCTGGAAGTCGGCGCGGTAGCGGCCCGAGGCCTCGTCGAACCGCCCCTTCAGGGCCGACTCGGCCCGGTCGTCGCGGGCGGCGGCGACCAGGCAGGCCGCCGAGAGCGCGGCCGCGGCGGCCCACGAGAGCCGACGGACGACCGGCCGGGCCGCGACCCGGATCATCGGCCGGTGTACCAGGCCGATCGCCGCCCCGACCAGGGCCCCGCCCGCGTGGCCGTAGTTGTCGATCAGGTTGTGGAGCAGGACGCCCAGCAGCGCCGTGAACCCCACGAGGACGAGCATCTGATCGCGGAGGAACGAGCCGATCCGCGTCCTCGACCGCCAGCCGACGACCGCGGCCAGGCCGATCAGGCCGAGCAGGATCGTCGACCCGCCGCCGGTGTGGATCGAGACCTCGGCGGCGGGCCCGGGGGCCGGGAACCGCCCGGCCAGGCCGGGCCAGGCCCACGCCAGGGCCGGGCCTCCCGCCCAAGCCTGGGCCATCGCCACCCCCTGGCGGAGCAGGCCGCCGGCCAGGTTGCCCAGCCCGCCGATGGTCAGGCAGGCCGCCAGGAACGGCCCGGGGCCGTACCAGGGCTCGATCAGGCGGCCGAGCTTGATGAGCCCCACCAGGTTCATCCCCAGGTGGATCAGGCCGAAGTGGACGAACGTGGCCGTGACCAGCCGCCAGGCCTCGCCCCGGCGGACCTCGGCCCAGGTCATGTCGCCGAAGCGGTGGCTGGTCGCCGTCGAGACCGGCAGCGGGCCGGCCATCGACCCGGGCGGCGCGGCGTCGGGCCGGCCCGCCTGGGCCAGTTGCATCAGGGCGAAGACCAGGACCCAGGAGGCGGCCAGCGACCAGGTGGCCGGGCATTCGCGGATGTCTTGGAGCACGGGGGGCTACCTTCCTTCGGCCGGGGCCCCCAGCGCCTCGCGGAGCCGGGCGAGGCGGAGGCCCGACTCGGCCTCGCCCGTCGACGGGGCCAGGCCGGACGTCGACAGGGGCGTCTCGAGCGGGACCCACGTCTTGCAGCCGAGCTGCGCCGGGGTGACCTCGACCCGCCAGGGCTCGGCCCGGCGGTAGACCCGGACCGCCAGGGCCCAGAGGCCGGGGCTCCGGTAATCGAACCGCTTGCGGACCGTCGCCCCGGTCCAGTCGTGGAGGTCGGCCAGGGCTCCGAGCTGCCCGGCCCGCTCGACCCGGCCGGTCCACTCGACCACGGCCAAGGCGGCGATCGCGACCGTCCCGGGCGGTCCGTCGACCGGCCAGGGTCCGGCCAGGGTCCGGAGCCCCTGCTCGGCCTCGTGGACGTGGGTGGGATAGAGCCAGAAGGCCGGGTGCTCGGGCCGGAAGCCGTCGGGCCCCTCGGAGACGCCCCCCTTGCGGAGGATCAGCGATTGCCGGCCCTCGGCCAGCGCATCGCAGACCCCGGCCCATTCCTTGAAGGCGACGGCGCAGGCACCGGCGGCGATGGTGGGGGTCGGTTTCAAGGCTGCCACTCGTCCTTCGGGTCGCGGTCCATCAGGTCGGTCACGGCGGCCAGCGGGGACTTCCCCTCGAACAAGATCCGGTAGACCTCGGCGGTGATCGGCATCGCCACCCCCCGACGGACCGCCCACTCGTGGACGCTCCGGGTGGTGGAGACCCCCTCGGCGACGTTGGCCGTCGCGGCGAGCGTCTCGGCCAGCGACCGGCCCCGGCCCAGGCTCTCGCCGACCGAGCGGTTCCGCCCGAACGGGCTGTAGCAGGTCGTCACCAAGTCGCCCACGCCCGCCAGGCCGTAGGACGTCGAGGGCCGCCCCCCCTGGTCGCCGGCGAAGCGGGCCATCTCGACGAGCCCCCGGGTCAGCAGCGCCGCCTTGGCATTATCGCCGAAGCCGAGCCCGTCGCAAATCCCGGCGGCGATCCCCAGGACGTTTTTCAGGGCCCCCGCCAGCTCGACCCCGACCGCGTCCGGGTTGGTGTAGACCCGGAACGCCCCGTGGTTCAGGGCGTCCCGGACGGCCAGGTTGAGGCCCTCGTCCTCCCCCGCCACGACCACCGAGGCCGGCAGGCCCGTCGCCAGCTCCTCCGCGTGGCTCGGCCCGCTCAGGATCGCCACCGGCCGGGGCCCCAGCGCCTCGACGATGATCCGGCTCGGCCGGGCCAGCGTCTCGACCTCGATCCCCTTCACCACGCTGAGGACCGGCACGCCCGCCGGGACCCGCTCCGCCAGGCCGGCCAGCGTCGCCCGGAGGTACGCCGACGGGATCGCCGCGACCATCAGGTCGGCGCACTCGGTCGCGTTGCAGGCGTTCGACGTGACGACGACCTCCGGCGGGATCGTCGCCCCCGGCAGGTGCCGGGCGTTGGCGCGAGTCCGGGCCATCTCCGCCGCCTGCCCCGGGTCCCGCGCCCAGATCTGCACGGCCAGCCCCCGCCGGGCGAACAGCAACGCCAGGGCCGTGCCCATCCCCCCCGCACCCAGGATCGCGACGCGTTTCATGGCTTCTTCGACCGTAACCTCGGACCGATGCCCCGAACCGACGGGGCCGGCCCCCATTCTATTCCGCGCCGAGGGTCGTCGACCACGGGCCACCACCGCGGCGGCATCCGAGACCGCCTCGACCCGGCCCGACGGTCGACGCGGAAATCATTCGCCCGGGGTCCCGGCCTTCGCCGTGGCCGTCGGCCCGGCCAATGCCTCGACGCCCGCGAACAGGAAGAAGGCGGCGAAGAGGGCGGCGAAGGGGATGGCCCCGATCAACCAGGGGCGGTAAGCCGGCCCGATCGGCCGGGCGGGCGGCACGGCCGTGTCGACCGCACGGACCCGGGCCTCGCCCCGGGCCTCGAACTTGAGCTGATCGAGTCGCCGGGCGACGGTGTCCCGCATCTCCTTGAGGGTGGTCAACTGATCGCGGGTCAGGGCGACGTCCACCTCGTCGGTCGCCCGCTTCCGGGAGACCCCTTCCTCGCCGGCCGAGTCGAGCTTGGCCCTGAGGTTCCGATCGAGGACAACCGCCAGATCGATCCGGGCCTCCAGCATCTCGACCTGGACCGCGGGCGGGGCCCCCGCGCCGCGATGGCGGAGGGATTCGAGCTCGGAGAGGGCCTCGATCTTGCGGAGGTCGTTGTCGATCAGCTTCTCCTCGACCCGCTTGCGGTGATCGGCGTTGACCAGGCCCGTCGGCCGAGCGATCGGCCCGACCTCCCCCTGGGCGACCAGGCCCCTCCACTTCCGCTCGAGCTCGTCGGACTGGTTCTTGAGGTCGACCAGGTAGTTCTCGAGGTTCTTGATCTGGCCCCGGGCCATGCCGTCGGACCACTCGACGCTGGAGTCGAGGTAGGCGCCGATGACGGCGTTGACGAGGACGGCGGCCTCGTCGGCCGAGGGCGAGGTCATCGAGACCTCGATCAGGGACGTCCCGGGGAGGATGGCGACATGGATCGCCTTGCGGAGCTCCAGGACAACATCGCCTGCGGCCTGGATTCGCGGCAGGGCGGCGGCCCTCGGGTCGGTCCCGGCGGCGGTCAGGACGTTGGGGCTGGCGAGCAGTTGGACCTGCGTCTGGAGGAAGGAGTCGAGGCTCTCGCCCTGCGTCCCGATCTTGTAGAGGTCGGTGATCGAGGGGTCGACCCGGAGCAGGCTGCTCGCACGGTAGACGGGGGGGAAGACCCGGATCACCCCGGCGATGAGGGCGGCCGAGGCGAGGGCCGAGACGGCCAGGATCGGCAACCATCGGCGGCGGAGGGTCCGGCCGATCAGGCTGCGTCGGGCTTCGGGCTGCGGGTCGGGTGCGGTCATCGCGGCTCTCCCGGCGGCCGATCGCGACGCGAGGTCGGTCGTCGTCCCGGCTCCGAGTCGAGGCGGGGCGGCGCGATCGGGGCCGGGGATGATCCTAACGGGTTCGGGGAGCCGCGCGGTAGAGAAATCGGTGAGGTCGCGGAATTGGTGTGGCCGTGGATTCTGGTGGTGCCACGCGGCTTCCCCCCACCCTGACCCTCCCCCACAAGGGTATGGGACCAGACGGGGAGGCCGCCTTGCTTGATCGAGCCGCCAGAGACGGACTCCCTCCCCCCTTGCGGGGGAGGGTCAGGGTGGGGGGCGAGAACGTGGCACCGCCGGATTCTTACTTAGGGCACACCCGCGGAATCAATCCTCGACCGATCAGTACCGGACGGGGGTGCCCATGCCCCGGGCGACGGGGAGCCAGCGGTCGTCGACGTCCCGGCTGCCCCGGGGGCCGAGGTCGCGGGCCCGGGGGGCGGGCCCGGGGTCGGCGTCGGGGTCGGCCGAGCCGAACGGGGCGACGGGCTCGCCGCGGGGGATCGAGGCGGAGGGGGGCTTGCGGCCGCTGTTCCGGGTCCGACGGGCGGGGGGGCTGGACACCGGCGGGGGGACGCCGTCGTCGTCGAAGGCCGTCGACTTGGTCGGGGCGCCCAGGGCCGTGACGTCCCCGCCCTGGCGGCGGATCAGGTCCTTGGCGTCGTCGAGCTGCGCGGTGACCTCGCCGTTGGCGTCGCGCTCCTGGACGAGATCGTTCTCGATCCGCCGGTTGTCGGCCTTCAGCTCGCCGACCTGCTTGCGGAGGTTCTCGTTGTCGTATTCGAGCTGGCTGACGCTGGTCTTGAGCGAGCCGACCATGGTCTGGCGGGACGAGAGCGGGCCCGATTGGGCGCAGCCGGTCGCGACCAGGGCCAGCGCCGCCAGGCCGATCGGGCGGGCGGGGAGTCGGAAACGGCCGGTCGCCATGACGGTCCACCCTCAACGTCCATCCGGGCCGCGGTTCAGGACCAACGGTCGTCGCGGCTCAAGCCTTCGCCCGTCTTCGCCGCGTAGTCCGGCGGCGGGAGGTCGTCGTCGATCGGCGACTTGCCCGGCGGCGGCGGCCCCGAAGGGCCGTCGCGCTCGGACCGGGCCTTGCGGATCGCCCAGTACAGGGTGAGGGCCAGGGCCGTCGCCAGCGAGCCGACCATCGCGCTGAGCAGGATCACCAGGCCCGTCGTGCTCCGGTAGCTGCCCAGGCCGAACGGGAAGGCGATCGTCACCCGCTCGTTGTTGGTCAGGACGAACCAGAGGATCAGCCCCAGGACGATCGCCAGCGCGACCAGCCGCCGATAGATCCAGAGGTTGCGGACCAGGGAGTGCCGGCGTCGCCGGTAATAGGGGGATCGCATCCGTCCGCCGCCTCCGAGCGTCCGACCGCGGCGGGGCGTCCCGGCCGCCGGCCCTCCCCCCTCGCCTCGGCCCGCCTAGCTCTCCTGGCCCGTCAGGAACCAGAATAGCACGTAGAACGTGTCGAAGTAGTATTTCGCGAAGCCGGGCCAAGACCAGGGCCACGAGAGCAGGAGCGTGACCGCGGCCAGGCTGAGGAAGGGTCCGAAGGGGAGTTCGCGGTCGGAGGGGGAATATTTCCGGCCCCGGAGCCGCTTGTCGAGGTACGCCACCAGCTTGGAGATCGCCGGGACGAAGCCGAAGAACGGGGCGAGGAAGAACGCGAGGATCGCCGCCTGCCAGCCGAGGAAGGCGCCGATCATGGCGAGGATGTGGATGTCGCCGCCGCCCATCGCCTCGCGGCGGAAGACGAAGCCTCCCACCACCCGGACGGCCGCGATCAAGGCCCCGCCGACGAGCAACCCCTGCAATCCGACCCAGAGGCCGCCGAGGGCGGTCGTCGCCGTCGAGGGGACCGGGCGGACGGCGGGGAAGGCCGCGCCCAGGATCAGGCCGGCCGCGATCCCGAGGTTGGTGACCGAGGGGGGCACGATCGTCAGGTCGGCGTCGATGAACGTGACCACGACCAGGAACGAGACGAGCAGGACGTGGTAGAGCACCTTGACGAAGAGGGCCTGGTCGTCGCGGACGTACTCCGGCGGGAGCACGGCGTCGACCAGGTAGACCGCCAGGAAGAGGAGACCGACGAGCAGCTCGACGAGCGGGTAGCGGGCCGAGATCGGCGAGCCGCACGACCGGCAACCGCCCCGGAGCAGGGCCCAGCCGACGATCGGGACATTGTCGCGGGCCTCGATCTCCGCCAGGCAGTTCGGGCAGTGCGAGCCCGGCCAGATGACGCTCTTCTCCCAGGGAATCCGGTAGATGCAGACGTTGAGGAAGCTGCCGACGACGGTCCCCACGACGAACAGGCCGACGCCGTAGATCAGGTGGATCGGCCAGAGGTAATTCACGACCCCACCCCCGCGGCCCAGGCGTCGAAGACGGCCTCGGCCACCTGGCGGGGCGACCTGCCGGCGGTCTCGACGACGACGTGGGCGACCTCGCGATACAGGGGGGCCCTCGCGGCGAGGACGTCGACGATCTCGGCGAGGGTGCCGGCCCCGGTCAGCGGCGGGCGGTCGGCCAGGCCGCCCCGGGCGTGCGAGAGCCGCTGGGCGAGGGTCTCGGGGTCGGCCGTGAGCCAGGCGACGAGGCCGAAGCCGCGGAGGGCCCGGCGGTTGGCCTCGGCCAGGACGGCGCCGCCGCCGGTGGCGACGACCCCGCCGGGCAGGCCCGAGGTCAGGTCGGCCAAGACCCGGGCCTCCCACTCGCGGAAGGCGGGCTCGCCGTCCTCGGCGAAGATCGACCGGATCGGCCGGCCCGCGCGGGCCTCGATCTCGCGGTCGGCGTCGGCGAACGGCCGCCCCAGCCGATCCGCCAAGATCCGGCCGACGGTCGACTTGCCGGTCCCCCGGTAGCCGACCAGGGCGACCCCCCGGGCCTCGGGCGGGTGCGGATGCGGGTGCGGGAACGGGTGCGCGATCATTGGCGGATCGGGCCGAGCTTGCGCCGGACCACCTCGCGCATCAGCTCGACGGGCGCCTCGCGGCCGGTGTAGAGCCCGAACTGGATCGCCGCCTGGCGGATGAACATGTCGACGCCGCTGACGGTCTTGCAGTCGCGCTCGCGGGCCAGCTTGAGGAACATCGTGTTCTCGGGGTGGTAGACGGTGTCCATCACCGTCATCCCGGCGCGGAAGCCGGCCGGCGGCATCGGCGTATCGTCGACGTGCGGGTGCATCCCGACCGGCGTGCAGTTGACCAGGATGTCGGGCAGCATGCTGGCCCGCATCGACCAGTTGGCCGCCCGGCAGCCCAGCTCCTCGGCGAGCTTCGTCGCGGTCTCCTCGGTCCGGTTGACCAGGGTCACCCCAGCGTTGCGGCGGAGCAGGCCGAAGCCGATCGGCCGGGCCACGCCCCCCGCGCCCAGGATCACCACCTGCTTGCCGTCGAGCGGGCTGCCCCCCCCGTCGCCCGACGGGCCGCCCATCGCCGCCTCCAGCGAGTCCATCGCCGCCCGGTAGTCCGTGTTGTAGCCGACGCGCGACCCGTCGTCCTTGACGATCATCGTGTTGCACGAGCCCGTCCGGTCGACCGCGCCGTCGGCCATCGTCAGGAGCGGGAGCACGGCCTGCTTGTGGGGGATGGTGATCGAGAACCCGCGGACCTTGAGCCAGGCGATCTCGTCGAGCGACGCCTTGAGCCGGTCGGCGGGCATCAGGATCGGGACCATCACCTTGTTCAGGCCCAGCTCGCGGAACGCCGCGTTGTGGATAGGCGGGCTGAGGCTGTGGCCGATCGGGTCGCCGATGACGGCGTAGACCTCGGTGTCCTTGTCGATCCGGTCGTAGGCGTAGTCGCGCCTCAGGTCGTCGTATTGGAGCATCCCGGCGGCGAAGCTGCGGTCGACGTTGAAGTTGGCGTAGGTGAAGGGGGCGCCGAACTTGGCGCCGAGGACCCGGGTGAACGAGCCGATCTCGCCCATCGCGATGGCGACGGTGGGGGTCTCCATCTCCGAGGCGACCTTGAGGATGCGGACGGCGTCGGCCAGGGATTGGGCCCGGCAGGCGATCTTGACGACGTCGGCGTCCATCTCCTCGCACTGCTGGGCGATCTCCAGGAGGTCGGGCGGGGTCTGCTTCAGGTTGTGGTAGCTGACGATCCGCCGGGTCTTGCCGAAGCGGCGGATCTCGCGGGCGACGTCCATCTCGATGTCGACGAAGTCGACCCCGGCGACGATCGCCTCGCGGATCAGCCGCTGCCGCTTCTCCTCGGGACCGCGGAAGAGCCCGCCGTCGGCCCCCCGCCGCGCGGTGAAGACCAGGGGCGTGGGGCGGACGGCCAGGACCCGCTTGAGGTCGGGCTCGCGCCGGAGGCAGTCGACCCGCAGCTCGGCCAGCTCGACGCCGGCGTCGGCCGCGGCCTTCCACTCCTCGGCGAGTGCGGCGTGCCGTCCCCGGCCCAGAATCGCACAGATCATCGGACCACCCCGGCGGATCGACCTCACCCGAACGCCCCGTCCCCCGACGGCCCCGATTGTAAGCCCGCGCGCCGAGGGGAGGAAAGGGGGGGCCGACGGGGGCCGGCCCCCGGCTCACCTGGTCACGACGAACCGGTCCAACTCCTCGCCGTCGACGGAGACCTGGCGGACCGTCAGGGTCTGGCCGGCGACGTCGGCCACGGTGAACGAGTGGACCTTGGAAATGAACTTGTCGGTGAACGGCTGCCAGGTCGACGGCTGGTCCTGCTGCTCGGGGTTGTACAGGCCCGCGCCGCCGCCGCCGGTCACCAGGTAGATCACCCCATCCGGCCGGGTGTTTTCGATCCCGTCGAAGGCCTTGTCGAGGGCCCAACGGCCCGGGACCAGGTCCGTGTCGCGGGCCATCCGGCCGTCGGCGCCGCGGTCGGCCACGAACCGGAGCGGGAAGCTCCGCTGATAATTGTGGACGTGGCCGTTGAAGACGACGTCGACCTTGCCGGCCTCCAGGACGTCGGCGATCAGGCGCATCTGCTGCTGCGCGAAGTGGGCCTTGGCCGAGTTGAACCCCGGGTGGTGGAAGGCGACGAACCGCCAGGTGGCGCCCTTGGCGGCGGCGAGGTCGCGGGCCACCCAGTCGCGCAGGCCGGCGTCGCGCCAGTCGACGTAGCCGTTGGCGTCGAGGACGGTCCAGTGGGCGTTGCCGTAGTCGAACGAGAAGTTGGCCAGGCGGGGATAGCTCGGGCCGGCGGCGTCGAGGAACGCCCTGCGGTTGGCCTCGGGGCCGAGCAGCGGCGCGGTGAACGGGCCGGACTCGGGGCCGTTGCGGGGCTGGTCCCAGTAGTAGAAGTAGGCCAGGCCGTCGGGGTACTTCTCCAGGTCGCGCGAGCCGAGGTCGTGGTTGCCCGGCGCGGCGACCGTCAGGGTCGAGCGGAGCAGCGGGCCGCCCGAGGACGGCGAGGCGTCGTCGGCGTTGTAGACCGGCCAGTACTTCTCGCGGTACTCGGAGACCCGCCCTCGGCCGTAGACGATGTCGCCGGTGATCATCGCGAAGTCGGCCCCGGCCTGTGACATCCGCCAGGCCACGGCCTTCTGCTCCGCGGTCCCCTGCGCGATGTCGCCCACGGCCACGAACCGATACGGCTGGTCGACCCCCTTGCGGGCCCTGCCGGCCGACTCGAACACCACGGCCGGACCCTTCAAGACCCGGTAGCGGAACGTCCCGCCCGGTATTAGCCCTTTGAGGTCGACCCGGTAGACCCGGTGCGGCGCGATCGTCGGCACCGCGACCCGCCGCCACGTGGGGGCCTCGGCCGCCCGGAGCGGGGCCCCGGCCCCGACCCGGTACTCGACCGCCCAGGCGGCGTCGACGTCCTCGGCCTGCCAGAGCAGCCGGAGGTCGCCTGGCCCGGCCTTGGCCGGGTCGTCGCCCAGTTGGAGGTACGGCTTGACCACGAAGGCGTCGACCGCGATCGAAGGCGCGGCGACGATCGCCGTCGCCAGCATTCCGAGGGCCAGGATCGAGGCGCAGCGGGAGATCATCGGGGCAACTCCGGGCGAGGCGGTCGGAGTATCGGGCAGGAACCATGGACGATAATCGGCGATCGGGCGCCCTCCAAGAGCCCGGACGCCGGGCCGCCGCATTTTCATCAAACGAGGGCCGAATCCTCTCGCCCGCGAGGGTCGGACCCGGGGCGGGCCGCGACGAGTGGACGTCGGCCGGTGCCAGGATTGACCGCAGAATTCCAAATCTCATAGGAGTTACGCAGTTGATAACCTTTGTCCACTAGGTCCATTCCGCTCGCTGCACAAGATGGGCAACCTGCCTGCAACAAGGTAAGACGGCGGACGGCAAGGCTACTGTACATAAGCCATCAACTGCGTAACTCCTATCTCAAAGATAGATCACGCCCTCTTTCAGCAAACCTTCTTCGCCCGGAAGCCGTCAGCGTGTGGAAGGAATACGCCGAACGCAGGGACAAGATCGATTACTGATCCCGAAATCCTTCGTCGTTCAGGGAAGCCCGAGGGGGTCAGACTTGGTTTTGGGAAGCCCGAGGGGTCGGAAGCCCGAGGGGGTCGGACTTGGTTTTTGGTTTCCGTCCGCCGAAGGAAACCAAAAACCAAGTCTGACCCGAATGGCGTCCGCGCGGTACGTGCGGAGCGAAGTCAGGCGATTCGACCTGAGCTGGCGTGACCTGCTCCCCCCAGACTGGTCCATCTGGTATGAGAGTCATTCTCGCCCACCAGGGCAGGAGGACTTTCGATGAAGCGTATCCGCCACTCGCCCGAGCAGATCATCCGCAAGCTCCGTGAG
>JAABUX010005009.1_pt1 | contig 16467 bp, 17 predicted proteins | sample 5561851 | NCBI WGS metagenome assembly JAABUX01 (sample SAMN10711883, study PRJNA513361) | rock metagenome | isolation source: Antarctica rocks | place: Antarctica: Victoria Land, Richard Nunatak red sandstone | collected 2016-01-03 | reverse complement strand
ACCGAGGTCAACCGCGCCGTCGCTGTCGCCGACGCTGAGCAGCCGTCCGCCGACGCGGTCCCGCGCCTCATGGGCCGCGACGGTGCGCCCCGCCGACAGCAGGGTGCGCGCTGCGGTGAGGCCGGCGATGCCCGCGCCCACCACGACGACGTCGCAGCGACGTGCACCGGTCACGGCTTCCGAACCAGCGGCCCGCGCTGGCATCAGTCCGTCCACACCGACCCGCGCTTCTCCGGGAACGCGGCGATGTTCTCCACCGCGCGCGGGGTCTGACTGGCACCAGCCATCGCCGTCATCGCCACAAGGTAGGCGCCACGCTCGGGGCGATCGAGATGGGCGTACAGCGTGCTCCTGCCCCACGCCTTGTTGGCACGTGAACCGCAGGTCGCCCGGCCACCAGCTCGTCGACCGGTCGGTCGAGCTCGGCGTCCCGCACGGCCTGGTTCGCCGAGCCGAGCGCCGCGGCGCGTGTGCGCTGCTCGGAGTGCTCGGGGGCGGCCGCCTGATTTGCTGCCCCGGCTACCGACGTGCCCAAACTGCCGTACCCCGTGCCCGCTGCATTCACTGGTGGGGTAGCCCGATTATCGCGTCCCGGGTCCCGGGAGGATGTAATCCCTCTCTGACGCCAGTTGGTGCCCGGCATGGTCGAGCAGCATCAGCCCGCGTCGGGTGGCAGCCGATATCAAAGCTCAGACCAGCCGGCGCTGCGCCGTCAACGCTCCGGGTGCGTCTTCGGGTTGACGGCCGTGTTCGGCTCGATGAGCAGGATCTCCGGACCCTCAACGGAGACCGGCTGATGCTGGACGCCCGAGGGACGACGGACAGCTTTCCTGGGCCCAGCTGCACCTCGCCCGCGTCCATCCTTATCGTCAGCGAGCCGCTCAGGACCAGGAAGGTCTCGTCGGTCTCGGGGTGGCTGTGGCGCGGGAAAGCGCCGCGCGTCTTGGCCGGCCGTACGTCGTAGTCGTTCAGGACCGCGACCGTCCGCGGCGACCAGAGGTCATCGGACGTCGAGAGCACACTGAGCAGATCGAGGCCATTCTCCCTGTGCCCAGTGTGCATCTGCCAGCCGAGCCCCCGGGCGTTGGCCCGACGCACGTCAGTAGATGGACCCAACCCGTGCAATGGGAGGCTGGCCCCCATGACCACGACTGCGAAACCAGCTGAGGCGACCAGGACCCTGAGCGACAGCGACTTTCTGGCACCTCCGGCTGAGCGCTACTTCGAGGACTACCTGCCGGGCTCGGTCTACGAGTAGGGCCGGGTTCAGGTCACTTCCGAGGCCATCATCGAGTTCGCCAAGCAATGGGACCCCCAGCCGATCCACATCGACCCGGAGTTCTCAGCACGAGGTCCCTTCGGTGGCCTCATTGCCAGCGGGCTGCACACCACCGGCATCTGCATGCGTTTGTTCGTCACCCACTACCTGTCCCACGTGGCCAGTCTCGCTTCGCCCGGCATGGATGAGCTGCGCTGGCCGACACCCGTGCGGCCCGGTGACCTCCTCCACCTGCGGACCACCATCGTCAGCGTCCGTCCGTCGCAGTCCAAGCCCGGCCGCGGGCTGGTGCACACCCAAGCGGAGGTGTTCAACCAGCACGACGAGATGGTTCTTCACCTGCTGCCAGTCAACATCCTGCGCCGACGTCACGGCGGCGATGGGTGAGCCACAGCGCGGGTACACGACCTACTCCTCGATCGGGTGGCCCCCCGTGTCCGACTGGCGAAGGTGCTTACATCCGCTGCGGCGGCATCATCACGGGGTTGCTCGACGTCGCCTGCTACCTCGCGTTGCTGCCGGACCTGGACCCCAAAGGGAAGACGGTCACGCATGACGTCGCGGATGAGAGCAGTGCCGCGGCTGGCATTGGTGGGGTGCCGAGGCAACGGTCGAAAGAGCCGTCGTGGTGGCCGGTCAGGTCACGAAGACCGTCGTCCGTCCGGTGGCCTGACCATCGGCTGCTCCTGCGCGGCGTGCCGCTGCTCGGACGGTCGCTTTGACGCCGGGTGGCGCTTGGCCCCGAGCAGCACGACGAGCAGGGTTAAGGCGGCCGCGCCGGCGGTGCCAAGCAGCGCCCGGGGGTAGCCGACGTGGGGGGCGATAAGGGCGAGCAGGTACGGGACGGCGAGGCCGCTGTAGGCGAGGCTGTAGAACACCGCGACGACCGCCCCGAGCTCGTCGGGGGAGGCGAGCTGCTCGACCTCGCGCAGGCCGACGATGAGGCACAGCCCGTACCCGGCGCCGAGCAGCAGCGCCGCGACGATGACGGCGAGCAGGCCGGGGCGGGCGGTGGCCTCGGCCGCTGCCAGACATCCCCCTGTCGCGACCGCGAGGGCGATGGCCGCCGCGTTGGGACCGCCGTGGTCGCCGGAGCGGCCGTAAAGACGCCGTCCCCACGGCTGAACCGCGAAACCGGCACCAAGTGACGCTGCCGCCAGCAGACCGGGGAGTGCGACGCCTAGAGCAGGAACCGGCCGGACACCGTGTGCCGGGAGGGTCGTGAACACGAGCGTCACGCTGCCGAAGACCCAGGGACCGAGCGGCAGGACCAGCCGCCGGAACCGGGCCGAGGAGGCAGCCGCCGGCAGCAGGCGCGCCCGGCGGCTGGCTGTAGTCCCCGCCTTGCGGGTTTCGGGCGCCCCGGGCAGCAGCGCGAGGGCTGCGGCGGCGAGGACGAGGTGCACGAGGTAGGGGAGGACCTCCGGGGCGGGTGCCCACTGCGCGAGCGGCCCGGCGACGAGCGGCCCGAGGCCGAAGCCCGCGGTCAGCGCAACGGCGGCTCGGCGCGCACCGGTGCCGGGTGCCGCGCCGGTGGAAAGCTCCTTGACCCAGGCCGTGCCGACCGTGAAAACGGTGCCCGACACGACTCCGGTCAGCAGCCGTCCGGCGTACAGGCCGCCCGGCCCCCATTGCCCGGTGATGAGCACGCCGGTGGCGACGAGGGACAGCGCGGCGAAGGCCAGCATCAGGGGACGCCTGCCGTAGCGGTCGCTGGCCCGGCCGCCGAGAAGCAGGCCGGGAATCAGCCCGAGGGCGTACACCCCGAAGACGGCCGTTGCCTGCGCGTCGGACAGGTGCAGGGCCCGGCGGTAGACGCTGAGCAGGGGTACGAACTGATTCGCGCCGTAGCCGACCGCGAACATCGCCAACGCCGGCCGCCACCACAGCCGGTCGTGTCCGCCCGTCGAGCCGGGCCGAGGACTCACGGGCCCTGCAGCCCAGCTTGACGGGCGGGCCTCACGTGGCAAGGTCGAACGCGGGGTCGTTGATGTAGCCGGTGGTGCCGCCGCGAATCAAGGTCGTGGTCATGCGGGGCTGCTCCTTGAGAAGGGGATTACAGGCTGGAGTGGCCGGCGACGGCCTGCTCGAGCTCGGGCTTGCGGCCGTTGAGGAGCTGGTCGACGGCTGCGGGGTCGTTGCGGTTCAGCGCGATCATCTGGGCGCGTGTCTCGCCGCCCGGATCACGGTGAGGCTGCCGTCGGTGATGCCGACGATCGTTGCTGCCGCGACGTCCTCTGGGCTCTCGTAGTCGAAGCCGTGCTCCGCGCCGGCCTTCGAGGTCTCCATCATGGGGGTGCTGGTGGCGCCGGGGAAGACGTTGAGAACGTGCACGCCTTCGCCGTACAGCTCACGGCGCAGCGCCTCCCCGAAGTGCGCGATGGCCGCCTTCGTGGCGGCGTAGGTGGCGTAGAAGGGCATGCCGATCAGGGCGATGCCCGAGGAGAGGTTGACGACGAGCCCGTCGCCTGAGCGGCGCAGCGCGGGCAGTGCGGCGCGGGTCAGCAGGATCGGAGCGGTCAGGTTCAGAGCAACCTGGGCGAGCACCTCGGACTCCTCAACGGCCTCGAGCCGCCCGGCGCGGACGTTGCCGGCATTGTTGGCCAGGACGTCGATCCCGCCGAACTGCTCCTGCGCGGTGGCGACGACGACGGAGGGGGCGCCGGAAGAGGTCAGGTCGGACGGCACCACCAGAGCCTGTCCACCGCGTTCACGTACCTGCGCGGCGACCTCCTCCAGCGGCTCGGCCCGTCGGCCGACCAGGGTCAGCCTGGGCGCGTAGTCGGCGAGCTGCAGCGCAAGAGCGCGGCCGATACCGCTGCCGGCGCCGGTGAGCAGGATCGAGCGGTCGTGCAGGTCCATGAGTTCTCCTTCAAAAGGAACAGCGGGGCGGTGGGGCGGACGTCGGACCTGCCTGCGGTCAGGAGTGATCCCTGATGTAGGTCACGAGCCCGACGACGTCTTCCGGCATCAGCCGTCCGATCGCGCCGGAGGAGTAGACCGCGGTGACCACAGTGCCGTCGGGAGCCAGCACGAAGCCCGTGGACTGCAGGTAGTGCGGCTCGTCGTTGACGTAGCAGCCGAGCTGGCTAGCGACCTGGTCGGCGTCCGCGCTGTGCCCAACGGGGAAGGGCAGGCGCAGCTTGTCCACGAGACCCGCCGAGGTCTGCTCGTCGTCGACGGACAGGGCCGCGACCTTCACCCCGGCCTCGTCAAGGCTCTCGGTCGCCCGGCGCAAGGCCGACAGCTGTGCGTTGCAGTACGGGCACCAGGCCCCCCGGTAGACCAGGACGACGCCGAAGGCTCCGGCCAGGCCATCGGGCAGCGACAGCGTCCCGCCGCCGACCTGCGGCAGCTGCAGGGAGGGGAAGGTCTGGCCGTTCTCGAGGCGAGGCATGAGGTCCTCCAAAGGTCACATTGGGTTGTAGGCAGTGGACCGGTGGGTCCAGAATTACCCACACAAGATGTGGACTGTCAAATCCAGTGCCCCCTAGGCTGGGAGGTGTGCTTGCCACTGCGACCGCGCTGACCGCGCGGGGGCGTGCGACGCGGGATCGGATCGTCGCGGCCGCGGCGTCGCTGATCTACGAGCGCGGGGTGGCCGGGACCAGCCTGGACGACGTGCGTGCGGTGACGGCCACGAGCAAGTCGCAGCTATACCACTACTTCGCCGACAAGTCGGCGTTGGTGCGGGCGGTGATCGAGCTGCAGGTGGAGCAGGTGCTGAAGGCGCAGCAGCCCGAACTCGACAGTGCCGACTCGGTGGCGGGTCTGCGCCGGTGGGGCGACCGGGTGATTTCCCTCAACGGGCAGGACGCGCGCGGCTGCCCGCTCGGTCGGTTGGCCAGCGAGCTCGCCGACAGCGACCCGGCGGCTCGGGCGGCGCTGACGGCCGGGTTCGCCCGCTGGCAGGGCCGGCTGGCGGCGGGGCTAGAGGCCATGCGAGAGCACGGTGCGCTTGACCCGGACGCCGACCCGCAGGCGTTGGCCCTGGGGCTGCTGGCGGCTGTGCAGGGGGGCTGCTGCTCGCGCAGGCCGCCCGTTCGGATACTCCGCTTCGGATGGCCCTGGACCTGGCCCTGGACTCCGTCGAGGCGCGGACAGCTTCGCCTGCTGCGACCGGCGCCCCTGCGAGCGTGGATGCCTGAAGCCGGGCCGTTCTCCCCGCCTGGAAAGCCGCACGTCAGAAGCGTGACCTCTGTCGACGCGTGACGGCCCCCATGTCGTCTATGCCGACGCTGGCCCGCGACGAGACCCCCAGCCGGAGACGACTTTCGCCCGCGTAGCGCGCCTCAGATTCCCGTCCAAGGCCAGGCCCGCCAGGGTTGACGGCGCTCGCCCCGACCCCGACCCCGACCCCGACCCCGACCCCCGTCAGGTTACGGAGCGGGTGCCCTGCGCACCTACCGTAGGACAAGGAGCTCCCGAGCATCCGTTCGGGAACTCGGTGCAAGATGCCTGCCGTTGCAGATCTGCGTTGGCCCGGCGTTCCTGCATCTGGCCTGGCCGCCTCCACGTCCGCTCGTGCCGCAATGTGCGCGGTCGTCCCGCTCAGGGATCCTCCTACCGCACAAGACCCACCTGGGCGCAGGCGGCCCTGGGGAAGGTCGGTTCACGCACCTTGATGGTTGCTGACCGCGCGGCATCCAGCTACTTGCGTGATCTGTGACCTTCGGCGCCACGTGGCCGTGGGTCAGCGCTGACCAGGCCCCGCACGTTGCAGGCACGCGCCTCGCCTTAGGTGGGGGGCGGTCACCGTGCGGGTCGGGCACGTACGTGCATGCGTTCGCCTTGGCGGCCGAACAGGGTGAGAAATTCGACCGGGTCGGGTCCGGGGTTGCCCGAACCAGTGCGGGGCGCGGGTGTCGAACTCGGCGGCTTCGCCGCCGGCCAGGGTCAGGTCATGCTCGCCGAGGACGAGTCGTAGGTGGCCGGACAGGACGTAGATCCAGCCGTAGCCCTCGTGCACTTGCGGGTCCGGTTCGTGGTGGCCGGTCGCCGCGGGCATGACGTGCTTAAAGGCCTGCAGCCCGTCGGTTCGTCGACTCAGCGGCAGGATGGTCATGCCGTACCGGGTGATGGGCCGGGGGTGGATGCGCGGGTCGCCGGTGGCGGGTGCTCCGACGAGTTCGTCGAGCGGGACCCGGTGGGCGCGGGCCAGCGGGAGCAGGAGCTCCAGGTTCGGCCGGCTGCGGGACGTCGGGCTGGTGGTCAAGGAGCGGCACGGTGAGCAGGACGGTGCGTTGACCGGCTACGCCGTTGCGTTGGCGGGTCAGGTGGACGCGGATGGTGTTCTACTCCGGCGGCAAGCTCGCCGCCGACCTCACGTTGCCCAAGCTCGCCGCCCCGCTGGGCACCGACCGGCGAGGCTGCCGCTCGAGCGGCCGGCGGCCAGCCCGGGCGTGGCGAGCAGCAGGGGCTGGGTGGGCGGTGCCGGGCTGAGCGAGGCGCAGCGGGCCGGGCTGTGGGAGCAGGCGATCGACGCCGCCCGCCAGGCCACCGCCGCTGTTGGTGCGCACCGCGACGACCCGCGGGGGCGGCAGACGCCGCCTGCGCCGCCTCTGACTTCCTCGCCGCCATAGCCCGGCTGGTGGGTGGCCGCCGCGGCGGGTCGCTGCATGCGGCGGCGGAGGACTACGACCGGGCCGCCCGGCAGGCGTGGGGCCGTGCGGATGCCGGAGCACGGCCAGATGCTCGCGCTGCTGGCCCAGCTCGCCGCCCTGGCCGACGCGGTCGCCCGAATGCGGGTCGAGCAGGACCAGTCGGTGCAGGCCGCCGCCGCCCGGCCGGCCGCCGAGCAACTGCGCGCCGAGCACATCCGACGGCTGGCCGGCGCGCCTGCCGGGCCGGGCCGCGTGACCCGGCCCGGGCCGGGAGTTGTTGCGGGACGCCGCCCGGGTTCCACCTTGCCGCCTCAGCGCCCTGGCCGTTCCCGCTGAGAGCGGCTGCCAGCAGGTCGGGTCGGCTGATGGCCATGTAGAAGCCGTGCGGGCAGTACGGGTCGCGGGGGAGTCGGGGGTGGTGGCCAGGGTAGCGACGTAGGACTGCAGCCGATTACGGCCTACGTCGGGTTGTACGTAGCCGTCATCGACATCCGGACGGGTTGCTGCGCCTGCGCCAAGACTCGACAGGCGCCTTGCTTCGCTCAGCTGAGGGCGGTGAGTAGGACCGTGCCGTCGCCGGTGGTGATGCGCAGCCCGGTCAGGGCTTCGGGGGTTAGGGGGGTAGCGCCGGTGACGTCGGCGTGGCCATTCGGGGTGGCGCTCCAGGTCGCGGCGATGCTGGTTGTGCCGTCGCGGCCGACGGCGGAGGCGGCGAAGGTGCCGGTGTGGGGCAGCCCGGCGAGGATGAGGCGGACCTGGGTGCCCCACGGCTTGCGGGTGTAGGTGAGCTGACCGGTGCTGGTGGCTCCGGCGGCTGCGGCGAGGGCACGGGACGGGGCGGACGGGGCGGGGAGCACGGCAATGATCGCGGTTGCGGCCGCGGCCGCGGCGAGGCCGGCGGCGCCGAATGCGCCGTAGCGCCAGCGGCGTTGCTGGCGCCGGGTGGCCAGGCGTTGCTGGTCGCGTTCGGCGCGGGCGGCGCCCAGCACACCGGCCAGCAGCGTTGCGGGGGGTGCCAGTGCAGCCGCCGGCCCGGCGGCCTCCGTGGGGCTGAGGCGTGACATCAGACCGGGCAGCCCCGCGTAGGAGGCCAGCTCACTGCGGCACTCGGGGCAGCCGGAGAGGTGGGTTTCGAGCTGGGAGCGTTCGGCGGGGTCCAGGGTCGCCAGGACGTAGCAGCCGAGCAGCAGCCGCATCTCGTCGTGGGTGTTCACCGGCCGACTCCCATCTCTTCGAGCGCGAGGCGAAGGGCCCGCACCGCGTAGTAGGTCCGGGACTTCACGGTGCCGGCGGGGATGCCCAGCACCAGAGCAGTCTCGGCGACGGACCGGCCGTGCCAGTAGGACGCGACGAGGACGTCGCGGTGTTCGGGGGTCAGGCGACCCAGCGCCTCGGTCATCGTCCAGGACTCGACTGCACGGTCGATCTCATCAGTGCTGACGCTCGCATTGGACAGCGCCGTGTCGTCGCACACCAGGTGGGGGCGGGCGGCAGCGGCACGGTGCTGGTCGGTGAGCAGGTTGCGGGCCACTGTGAACAGCCACGGCCGGACCGGCCGGTCGTCGGGTTGGAGGGCATCGAGCTGGCGCCAGGCGCGCAGCAGGACCTCCTGCACGACGTCCTCGGCTCGTTGACGGTCACCAGTGAATCGGACGCAGAACGCGTAGAGAGCCCCGCCGTGCTCGTCGGCGAGCAGCCGGATCAGCTCGTCGTCGGCGTTCACGGTCGGGGTCCCTGCACGTGGTCCTTGCCTACGGGTCTCGACTGGATGCTAGGCCGCCGGGGTTAGGCGGCGGGTGCGGTCAGGGTCCAGACGATGGGCTGGAAGGTCTGGAACGTCAGCGACTGGCCGTTGCTGGTGCTGGGCAGCAGCGTGGGGTAGGCGCGGGCGGTGTCGGCGACGTTGGGGTTGTAGACGTAGACCCTGTCGGCACTAGTGCGGGTCGTGATGCTGAGGAGCTTGTGCGCCGCGATGCCGAAGTTGGTGTTGCCGGCAGTGTCGGGCAGCGGGTGTCCGGCGGTGAACGGCAGCTGCCGGCTGTGGATCATCCTCTCGGTGCCGGCGGGGCTGTTGGGGTAGTTGCCGAACTCGCTGGTGCAGCTCGTGCGGTCGACGTTGCACTCCTGCAGACCGAACGTCTTCACAGGAGTGCCGCTCTGTGGGGTGACGTCGAGGCCGTTGGGCCAGTTGCCGAGCACGATCAGCCGGTCGCTGGTGACCGCGCCGGGAGCGAACGTAGCGGTGATCCCAAAGCCAGACACTGATCCGCCGGCAGGGGTGATGACGGCGGTGGCGTAGGTGGGGGCGGCAGCAGGTGGTCCGGCAGCGAGCGCGGTGCCGGTCCCAAGGCCGGCCACAACGGCGAGTGATGCACCGAGGATGGCGCTGGTGCGACCGAGGGTCATGAGGCTTCTTCCGAATCGTAGGCAGGTCATCAGGGGACACGCAGCGACGGGGCGAACGGTTCAACCCACGGCCCGAGACAGGTGAACGGCCCTTGCCGGCCCGGCCCCCGGCCGCCGACCGCGCCGGCGGGAAGCCAGCGAACACGTCGGCCGCAGCCGATCGGGTATCGCCCGAGAACAGGCCCCGTGGCACATGACTGAGGTGAGACCGGCGAGCGACTCGCCCGGCACGTAACACCGCCTCGCAGTGCTCATTGCGGCGCACCGGGCCGGCACCGGACTGGCTGGCAGCAGTTCGCTACTGCGCGTCGGCCTGTTCGAAAAGTTGGTTCCGGATCCGGTGAACCGTTCCCACGCGAGAGCCGTGTCCGCCGATGTCAACGACCGTGTCGCGCCGGCCGAGCCCGTTTCGTGCCTGGTCCAGACCGGTCACCACCCGCTGGAAAGGACAACGTCTGTGCGATCCTCACACCGCCGTCATATGGGCCGCCTCGGCCTGGGGCTGGCTGCAGCAGCAGGCACCGCAGCCCTGGTGCTGCCGACCGCCGCCTACGCCGCCGACGCGCCCCCCACGAACTTCGCCAGCGCGCAGATCGGCCCAGCCGGCGGAACTGTGAGCGGCTTCGGCATCACGGTCACCTTCGCTCCCGGCGCCGTCAAAAGCGCCCGGCGGATCATCTTGAACACCTCACCCAGCAGCGGAGACGTCACCCCCCCGTCGGGCGAGACCGCGCTGGTGACCTTCGGGCTGCAAGAGTGCGCCGCCGACTACACCGGCTGCACCAGTGCCTTCGGCAACTTCCCCAACTCTGCCACTGGCAGGGAGCACGTCGACGGCCGCACCGTCGCCTTCACCGGATACCAGCCGCTGAGCACCACCCCGAACTCTTATGGCAACACCACGTTGGGATCAAAGGCAGCCAAGCTGGTCACCATCAGCACCCAGACCGCCGGGACCGAGGTGTTCATCTACAACCCGAACGCGACCGACACCGCACACGCCTATCCCATGCATCTGCCCAGCACCAGCGCCGGCGGCGTCAACACCTTCAAGACGTTCATGCCGATCGACTGGGTCATCGCCAGCCGCAGCAGCGCAGCCTCAACCGGGGCCGCTGGCACACCGACGCAGGTCAACGCCGGCACCGGCGGCCAGGCCGCCACCCCAGCCGGCACCAACACCGCACGCGAAGTCGAGATCGCAGCCCTCGCAGCCGGCGTACTGCTCGCCGGTGCCTCCGGTCGCCGGCTCATCGGCCGCCGGACCGGGCGCTGACGCGAGGCGAACTGTTCATGAGCCGCACGCCCACCGTCAGCGCCCCACCCGGCCCCAAGGCCGGAAGGCGAGCACAGCCCATCGCCGGTCTTGTGCTCGGCGCGGCGCTGGCGGTGAGCGCCGGCGCCGTCCTGGCCCACCACCACCCGGCTTCTCGTGCCTTCGTTGTTGCGTCGGCCGGCCGTATCCCCGGCCCCAGCCTGGGCCAGCCAGCGCCCCCCGGCGACCGGCCTGCCGTCAGCACCCAGCCACTGAGCGTCCCACCGCTGGGCGGAAGCCCGACCCGGCTGGCCATCCCGACAGTGACTCTCACGGCCCCCGTCGTCCCGGTGCAGATCGACAACGCCGCCCTGGGCGTTCCCGACAATGTCCACACCCTCGGATGGTGGTCCGGTGGCCCGTCCCCCGGCGACCCCCACGGCACGGTTGTCATCGACGGGCACGTCGACAGCGCTCGGCAAGGCCTCGGAGCCCTCGCCGCCGTGTCCCGGCTCACGCTCGGCGCCGCCATCGAGGTCACTGCAACCCGAGGGGTGCTGACCTATCAGGTCCAGGCCATCCGGGCCTACAGCAAGAACACCCTGCCGGCCGACGTGTTCAATCCCAAAGGCCCACCCCTACTGGTACTCATCACGTGCGGCGGGCCCTTCGACGCCGCCACCGGGCACTACCGCGACAACATCGTCATCTACGCCACCCGCAGCCAGACACCCGCGCTGTGATGGTCCCTCCACGGGAGTGTCCGATCTTGGGTGTAACTGATCTTGGTTAGTTGGTTCGCCCTGTCAGGGCGAGCGGCATCGCCCGCGTCGACGTCTCCCTCGACGGCGGCACCAGCTGGAAACAGGCCGACCTCGACGAGCAGAGCGGCCCATGGTCATGGCGGCAGTGGCGCACCACCCTGGACCTGCCCACCGGCGAAGTGGACATCACCGCTCGGGCCTGGGAGACGTCGGCCGCCGTACAGCCTGAGTCGCCAGGCCACCATGGAACCCCAAGGGCTACGTCAACAACTCCTGGGCACACGTGCACCTGACCGCGACGAACAACCCGACCCAGGCAGGCAGCAGCTGACCACCGCAGGCGGCCACGCCCTGCCTCGGACCCGTTTCTGGCGTCGAGATCGAACGGGACGATCGTGCCCAGCGCACCGGCGCTGGCGGCCACGACCGTTGAGCAACTGCTCCAGGCCCGTGCTTACTGGACCCGCCGCGCTGTCTGCCGCATCCAGGCTGAGCTCGACGACTACGTCTCGCCATGACGTGACCCGGCGCGGGTCAGGTCGTGGATGGCTATGACAGCAGCCGCCGACGGCCGTCACGCCCTCGATTTGGTCCCCAGGTTGATCGAGGCGCCCATCACAACCCGGCTGGTGTGGGGACGCGACGATGAGCTCCACCGCCTCGATGGGTTGACCAAGTCCGCGCAGCCGCACCCGTTGTCCGCACGTCGGGGCCGGGCCATCGGGGCACCCGCGGTCCGGCTGGATGCGTATCGGACGATGGGGTTCGCCTTGCCGCGGCGGTCTTGGGTTGGTGGCCGCCTGAGCGACCACAAACCCAAGATCGCGTAGGGGGTCAGGCCTTGGCTTGCATGCTCGACCGAGCCGGGTTGCTCTGCTCGGCCGCCTTGGGATCTTTCTCGTCCTGCTTGGCGTGGACTCCGGCCTCGATCCGGTCGCCGAGGTTCTTGTCCACGTTGCGCCAGTAATCGAATGACCGGTTCAAGACGAGCTCGCTGACGCCGTTGAGCAGGTGGCCGACGATGTTGTCGACAAGGCGTTCGCGAGCCGCGTCGTCGAGAACTTCGCGGACCATCGTCCCGGCCTGGCCCCAGTCGTCGTCTTCGGCGCGCAGTGTGTACGCGGCACGCAGCATCTCACCATCGGAGTACCAATGGCCGCCGTCGTCGGTGAGCCCGGGATCGGCCTTTGGGCCGCCGTAGGAGTTCGGCGCGTAGACGGGGTCGGTGACGTTCTGGACCCGCATGTGGCCGTCCTTGGAGTAACTGTGCACCGGCACTCGGGGGGTGTTCACGGGGATCTGGCGGTAGTTCCCGCCGAGCCGGGCGCGGTGCGCGTCGGAGTAGCTGAAGCCGCGAGCGAGCAGCATCTTGTCCGGCGACAGCCCGGTGCCGGCCACGAGGTTGTCGCGCTCGTCAGCGACCTCCGCTGAGGCGCCCGCGCTGCCGCCTTGATCACAGCATGATGCGCCTGGGACGGGCGCGGCGGGCTCAGGCCGGCGTTAGCTGCACGCCCTTCATCGGGGGCAGGCCCGCGGCGCCTGCGATCCCCGAGTCGGCCGGATTCGCGTTGAACCGGACGTGCCCGTCCAGCGTGATGAACAACAAAGACTTCTCGAACAGCGGTCGCTCACGTCCGGAAGGGCAGCTCTGACGTCTACTGCCCGGCCGGCCGGCAGGAGCACGACAACGGCGTGGCGCTCCGGCGACGACGACCCCGCCAGCCCCGCCCCCGAAAAAGGCCACGGCGGGAAACACGGCGTCGACAGCTGAGCTATCGACCGGCTCCAGCCTCGCGCTCCGCGTCGTCAACGATGGGCAGCTTTCGGGGTTGTCCTGTCGACGGGCTGGTCAGCTCGGTGGCCTTGACTCAGTCCCCTTTACCGCCGGACCGCGAGTCGCCCTGGTGACCGCCGGACCCGTCACCGCCACCACCGCCGTCCTGCCCGTGCTCATCCGTCCGCTCAGAGGTTGCGGGGGTCGGTCGGGAAGCGCCTCGGGTGCTCCGGTCGGTGGCCGCGGGGCCTTGGGCCGGAGTGTTCGCCGCGTTGGCGGCAGGAGGGCTGTTCGTCCGCCCGCCGCCTGCGACCGTGCCGCTTGGGACGCTGCGACGGCCGGCAGCAGAACCGGCTGATGCGCTGACCGGACGGGCGGCGGTCTCGGCTGTTGCTCGCCCTCGCGCTGCTGCAGCCCGACCCGCGCCAACGTCGGTTGCGGGTAGTGCCGCGGCTGCTGACGATGTCGTTCGACCGGCGCCCGCGACGGGTGGGGGCACTGCCGGGACCGCTGGCGGTACGGCTCGGCCGGTTTCGGTGGCCGGTTCGGGTGATGCGGCCGAAGCCGCGTCCAGAACGGCCGGATGTGCGGAACGGGACGGGGAGTGGGGCAGGGCCGCGCCGGCGCTGATCGCGCCCGCCGAGGCCAGCACGAGCAGGCCGACTACCGCGCCTGCCAGCACCCGCCGCCGGCGGCCTGCCGGACCGGCGGCCGCCGCCCGCGGGGTCGGGCAAACGATCGGAACGGCGGCTGCGGCCCGCAACGGCGTGCCCACCGCTCGCTCCAGGCTGGCAACGTCGGACGTCACTGCCGTGGAAAGGTGGCGCAAGGCCACCGTTACCTGTTGAGCTGTCGGGCGGGCCGCCGGCTTGATGGCGGTCATTGCGGTGATCAGCGCGGCCCACCCGCCCGGCAGGTCGGCGGGCAGCAGCGGAGGGCGATGCAGGCGGGCGAGTGCGGCCTCCACCGGCGGGCCTTCGTACTCGATCCGGCTGGTCAGGCACTCGAGAAGCAGCAGGCCGAGAGCGTAGATGTCGGCCGCGATGCCCACCTCGGCTCCCGTGACCTGCTCGGGGGAGAGGTAGCTGGCCGTTCCCACGGTGAAACCGGTCTTGGTGACCCTGGTGGCGGAGATCATCCGGGCGATGCCGAAGTCCGCCAGGCGCGCCCGGCCTGCATGGTCGAGCAGGACGTTGCCCGGCTTCACGTCCCGGTGCACGATCCCGCGGGCATGCACATAAGCCAATCCCTCGGCGACGGCCCCGACCAGTCGCCCGGCGCGCTGCCGAGAAAGCGGACCGCGCCGAATCAGAGAGGCCAGGGAAGGGCCGTCGACCAGCGCCATCACCAGAAAATCACAGCCGTCGACATCGCCGGCGTTGATGAGCTCGACAAGATTCGGGTGCTGCAACGACGTGAGGGTCCGGACCTCCGCCCGCCGCCGAGCCCCGCCCTCGGCCGCCACGTCCCGGAACACCTTGACGGCAACCTTCCGGCCCTCAGCGTCGGCCGACGCATAGACGTCCGCCATGCCGCGGCCCAGCAGCCGCCCGAGCGGATAGTGGCCGGCGAAGGCCAGCCGCGCCTCGTGATCGAGAACCGACATCATGCTCCTCTTGTCGAGCGGGCCAAACCGCCACCTCTGGTATCCGTACCCGCCAGCGGCACGCTGATTGACCGGACAACGACCATGATGAGTGGGCGGTTCGCACGCTTTGGAACCAAGGGCCGCGAGCGCCAAGGCCGCGGCTCGTCCCGCATCTCGGCGGCCGGTCGACGAAGGTGATGGTGAACTCCGGCGCAGGCCGGTCCGTGAAGGTTCATGCGGTGTGGGTGCAGCGGGCGGACGAGGAGCTGATTCCCCTCTTGTGTAGGGATGCCGGGCCGCTGTTCGGCTATGTGCTGCGGCTGCTCGGGGGCGACCGGCAGCTCGCCGAGGACGTCCGGAGAACTGACCTGCCCACAGTGGGCGGGCGGCTGCTCACCAACACCGGCTGAGAAGCCGTGCAGGGCAGAGGGCGCGACTGTGGGGGTCTCGCGCCGCCCGCGTGTCGGCCGCCCCACCACCCGTCTAGCGCTGTTGCGGTTCGGCCTCGCAGCCTGTTCGTCCCATTCGCTGTCCGCGCTGCAAGCCGGGCCGCAGGCGGCCCGGTCCGAGTCGATTCAGACGGCCCGCCGCAGCTGCTCGGCCACAGTGTTGTCGAGCCGAGCGTCGGCTCGGGCCTACCGCCGGAAGACGCCATCGCCGGTCTCGACCAGGTGGTGTCGACGTGTGTGACGAGCAATAGCCCTCGGTCACCCTCGCGGTACCGGAGGAGGCTGACGCGGAGGACGCCGCCGCGCTGGTCGCCGACGCCGCCGTGAGCACTGCGCTGGAAGTGGTGTCCGCGGCCGGGGTCGAGGGACACCTGCCGGTGCCGGGAAGTGTGGTGCTGCGCCGCGCTCGCCGCCAGCCGGGGCGGGTCGAGGCAGTGAGCGGCACCAGCGCCACGCTGTGCAATTTCGCTAGTGTCGTGTCGCTGAAGTCCTTAGGCGGTCAGGTGCGGGAGAATGTCATATGCGAGCTGCCAGCTTGGGATTGCTGGACGGGGACCGTGAACGGCTGACGGCCTGGACCCGCTCCTCGACGGTCCGGGCGGGGTTGGCGCAGTGGGCGCGGATTGTGCTGCTGGCAGCAGACGGGGTCAGTCACACCGAGATCGCCGACCGCCTCGGGGTCAGCCGGCAGACGGTGATCACCTGGCGGGGCCGCTACGAACGGCGCGGACTGGCCGGTCTGGACGATGCACCCCGCTCGGGGCGCCCCCGCACGATCGACCACGACCGGATCGTGACCGCGACGCTGACCCCGCCCCCCAAGCGGCTCGGGGTGACGCACTGGTCGAGCCGGCTGCTGGCCGCCAAGCTCAAGATCGACCACGCCACCGTCGCGAGGGCGTGGAAGCACTACGGCATCCAGCCGTGGCGGTCCCAGACGTTCAAATTCTCCACCGACCCCGAGCTCGTCGCCAAGGTCACCGACGTCGTCGGCCTCTACCTGGCCCCGCCCGAGGACGCGATCGTGCTCTCGATCGATGAGAAGAGCCAGATCCAGGCGCTGGACCGGACCGCGCCGATCCTGCCGATGCGCACCGGCCTGCCCGAGAAGCGCACCCACGACTACGTCCGGCACGGCACCACGACGCTGTTCGCCGCCTTGGAGGTCGCCACTGGCAAGGTCGTCGCAGCCTGCCGGCCGCGGCACCGTCACCAGGAGTTTCTCCGGTTCCTTAAGCAGGTCGCCCGCGCCTACCCCACCGGCGAGCTGCACCTGGTCATGGACAACTACGCCACCCACGTGTGTCCTGAAAGCGAAGTGGTGACGATGTAGAAGATCGCCAGCATGA
>JAABUX010005007.1_pt1 | contig 16469 bp, 17 predicted proteins | sample 5561851 | NCBI WGS metagenome assembly JAABUX01 (sample SAMN10711883, study PRJNA513361) | rock metagenome | isolation source: Antarctica rocks | place: Antarctica: Victoria Land, Richard Nunatak red sandstone | collected 2016-01-03 | reverse complement strand
GCGGAAGATTGCCCAGCAGATCAAGGAAGGCGCCGCCCAGAAAGGCCTCGCCGACCTGGTAGACGAGGTGCTGGTCCCCGCCGAAGAGGTCATCGAGATGCGCCGCGGCCAGAAGATCAACGCCGAGCGCAAGTTCTTCCCCGGCTACGTCCTCGTCAAGATGGACCTCACCGACCAGACCTGGCACCTCGTCAAGGACACGCCCAAAGTCACCGGCTTCCTCGGCACCAAGCTCCGCCCGAGCCCGATCACCGAGGCCGAGGCCGACCGCATCATCAAGCAGAGCGCCGAAGGCGTCGAGCGCATCCGCCCGGCCATCCTGTTCGAGATCGGTGAGCAGGTCCGCGTCGCCGACGGCCCCTTCACCAGCTTCAACGGCACCGTCGAGGAAATCGACGAGGACAAAGGCCGCGTGAAGGTCAGCGTCTCCATCTTCGGCCGCTCCACCCCCGTCGACCTCGAATACAGCCAGGTCGAAAAAGTCTAGCCCGTCAAAAAGCCGTCCAGTGCCGCATTGAAACGGGCGGGCGCCTCCAGGTACGACAGGTGCCCCACCCCTTCCAGCACCGCGTACTGCGCGCCCACGATCCGTCCCGCCATCCGTTCCATCATCGCCGCCGGCGCGCTCCGGTCGACCTCCCCTGCTAGCACCAGCGTCGGCACAGCGATCCGCGCCAGCGCCGCGCGCAGGTCGAACCCGATAAGCGCCATCATCCCGTCCCGGTAGCTCGCATCCGGCGTCCCCGCTAGGCACTCGGCCGCCAGCGCCACCCCCGCCGGGTCCGCCCCTGGCCCGACCATCCCGGCCGCCAGGCCAGGCGCTATCTCCGCCATGCTCGCCCCCGCATCGAGCGGCCCCAGCCGGTCGGCCAGGAACTGCCGCTGGAACGCCCCGTCGCGGCTGCCGAACGCCGGGCTCGTCTGCGCCAGCACCACGGCCCGCGCCGCGCCGGGCGCCGCCGCCAACACCTGCTGCACGATCATCCCCCCCAAGCTATGCCCGACCAGCACCGGCTGCTCCGCCCCTCGCTCCTCCAGGAACCTCATCAGCGCCGCCGCCAATCCCGTCACCGTCACCGGCTCGATCGGCGCCGATTCCCCATACCCCGGCATGTCCCACGCCAGCACATGATACCGCCCGGCAAAATGCTCGATCTGCCGCGCCCACCCCCGCGCCGCCCCCCCGACCCCATGCAGGAACACCAGCGCCGGCGCGCCCCGCTCGCCCGCCTCGCGGAAGGAAATCCGCCAGTCCGGCGTCTCATGCGTCTGCATCACGCCTCCCCTTTATACCCGCGCCCGACCATGCACGCCGACACCGCCCGGCGCATCTGCCCGCGCTGACGCAGCGGCGACGTCATCCAGCTCAGCACGTGCTTCACATTCTGCTCATAGACGCTCTTCGCCGAACTCTCCCGGCACGCCGCCAAATCCGCCTGGAACTTCGGGGACCCCCGGTCCCCCACCACCGCCGGCTCCACCGAACATCCCGCCACCAGCAGCGCCACCCAAATCCATCGCATCCCGCTCTCGCTCCCCCCGCTCTCGCGCCCGTTGACACGGTCGGTCGCTGGGCGACACCTTACCCGCCCCAACCCGGCGAGGCGACCCTTGACCCTGCACGGCTATTGGCGAAGCTCCGCCGCCTGGCGTGTCCGCATCGCGCTCGCGCTGAAATCCATACCCGCCGACCAGGTCAGCCACCACCTCCGCCGCGGCGAGCAGCGCGCGCCCGACTACCTCCGCCTCAACCCGCAAGGCCTGGTGCCTGCCCTCGAGACCCCGCAAGGCGTCCTCACCCAATCCCTCGCCATCATCGAATGGCTCGACGAGACCCACCCGGCGCCGCCTCTCCTGCCCGGCGATCCCGCGCAGCGTGCCCGCATCCGCGCCGCGGCGCTGGTCATCGCCGCCGAGACCCACCCCCTCCAGAACCTTCTGGTCCTGAAACGCCTGCGCGAATACGGCGTGGACCAAGAAGGCGTCCAGGCGTGGGCCCGCGACGTGAACGCCACCGGCCTCGCCGCGCTCGCCGCCCTCACCGCGGACAACCCCGGCCCCTTCCTGTTCGGGGCCGCCCCTACCCTCGCCGACCTCTGCCTCGTCCCCCAGCTCTACAACGCCCGCCGCTTCGGCGTCCCCGATCTGCCCCCGCGCCTCCTTGCCGCCGAAGCTGCCTGCCTCGCCCTCCCCGCCTTCGCCGATACCGCCCCCGAGCGCCAGCCCGATGCCGAGTAGCCGCCCGCCGCTCCCCCCTTTCACCGCCGAGACCGCTGCCCAAAAGGCGCGCGGGGCCGAGGATGCCTGGAACACGCGCGACCCCGCCCGCGTCGCCGCCGCCTATACTGAGGACAGCCGATGGCGCAACCGCGCCGAATTTTTCTCCGGCAGCGACGCCATCGTCGCCTTCCTCCAGCGCAAATGGGCCCGCGAACTCGACTACCGCTTAATCAAGGAAGTCTGGGCCCATCACGAGGACCGCATTGCCGTCCGCTTCGCCTATGAATGGCATGACGGCTCCGGAGCCTGGTTCCGCAGCCACGGCAATGAGCAATGGGAGTTCGCCCCCTCCGGCCTGATGCGCCGCCGCGAGGCCAGCATCAACGACGTCCCGATCCCCGAGGCCGGCCGCAAGTTCCGTTGGCCCGCCGGTCCCCGCCCAGCCAACCACCCCGGCCTGACCGAACTCGGATTCTAGGGCGTTTCCAGGCAGGCTGGAATCGCCCTAAACTTTTGGTGGCACGCGGCTACTCAGCTTGACTGAAGACAGTCAACCTGAAACCGCTTTAGCGCCGGGCCTTGTGTTCCTCGGGCTGCGTCTCCGGCAGGAACCACCACAGGATAACGGCGCCGAGCAGCCCGACCGCCGCCAGGACGCTGAAGCCTGCGTCGAACCCCAGATACTGGGCGACATAGCTCATCAGCGTCGTACTGACCGCAGCCCCGACGCCCATCGCCGTCCCGATCGCGCCCAAGCCCAAATTATAGCGCCCGCTCCCCCGCACCACGTCCGCCACCACGAGCGGCGTCAGTACGCCGATCACCGCCGCCGTGATCCCGCCCAGTGCCTGGATCGGCACCAGGTACCACGGTCCCGGCGCCACCGTGAACAGGATCACCTGGATCGGCACCGCCCCAAATCCGATCAGCAACAGCGGCTTGCGTCCCCAATCATCCGCGCGCCGCGCAACCCAGGTCGCGATCAGCGCCGTGATCACCTGCGGCACCACCGTCAGCGCCGCGATCACCAACTCGCCCTCGTGCTGGTGCTGCTGCCCCAGGCGCTCGCCCTCGAGCGTCAGGACCGACGCGTTGGCGAACTGGAACAGCACCAGGCAGAGGCCGAACAGTAGCAGGTTGCGGTTCCGGGCCAGGTCGCGCAGCCGCGCCGGCTTAGCCTTCGGCTCGCGGCTGGCGCCGCGGGCGCGAGTGTTGTCGATCTCCTTCCCATTGATGCGGCTGAGCGCGAACAAGGCAGGCAAGCAAAGCGCCCCCGCCACGAGGAAGGTTGCCCACTTGGCGACGAAATGCCCCAGCAGCCCCATCGCTGCCGCCGTCCCCGCATTGCCGAACGCCTTGTACCGCCCGTTGCGCCCGAGCCGGTTGCTCAGCGCGCGATGGCCCACGAGACCGAGCCCGATCGCCGCAAGCGATGGCTGGATCAGCCCGGCCGTGCCGCCATGCAGGACCTCCGCCACGACGATCGGCACGAAACTCGGCCACACCACGAAAATTAGCGCGCCTGCGGCGATCATCCCGAGCGCCACCGCGACCACCAGCCGCTTCGACGGAGCGGCGTCCACGATCGCCCCGCCGGGCAACTGGCTCACGACGCCGACGATCGAGCCGATGGTCAGCACGATCCCGATCTGGCCCGCCGCCCAGCCATTCGCCGCGAGATAGACCGCCACGAACGGGCCGAACCCGGTCTGCACGTCGGCGATGAAGAAGTTCAGCCAGTCGAGCGCACGCTGGCTGCGGCTGGACGGGCGGGCATCGTCGGAGCTGTCGCTCATCGCCTAAGCCACCTGGAACTGCAGCGCCGCGAGCCGGGCGTACAGTCCGCCCTCCCGCAGCAACGCCTCATGCGTCCCCTCCGCCACCAGCCGCCCGGCGTCCAGCACCAGGATGCGGTCCGCCCGCCGCACCGTCGCCAGCCGGTGCGCGATCACCAGCGTCGTCCGCCCCCGCGCCAGCCGCCCGATCGCGCCTTGCACCAGCGCCTCGCTCTCCGCGTCCAGCGCGCTCGTCGCCTCGTCGAGCAGCAGCACCGGCGCATCCCGCAGGATCGCCCGCGCGATGGCGATCCGCTGCCGCTGCCCGCCCGAGAGCCGCACCCCGCGCTCCCCCAGGAAGGTCTCATACCCCTCCGGCAACGCCTCGATGAACCCGTCCGCCGCCGCCGCCCGCGCCGCCGCCCGCACCTCCGCGTCGCTGGCCCCCGGTCGCCCGAAGCGGATGTTCTCGAACGCATCCGCCCCGAAGATCACCGGGTCCTGCGGCACGAGCGCAATCCGCGCCCGCAACGCGGCCGGGTCGAGCGCCCGCAGATCCACCCCCTCCATCACCACCCGCCCCGCCTGCGGGTCATGGAACCGCAGCAGCAATTGCAGCATGGTGCTCTTTCCCGCCCCTGACGGCCCGACCAGCGCCACCGTCTCGCCTGGCGATACCGCGAAACGCACCTCCTCGAGCGCCGCCCGGTCCGGCCGCGAAGGGTAGTGGAACACGACCCCCTCGAACCCGAACCGCCCGGTGGCCGCCGGCAGCCGCTGCGGCCGCGTCGGCGCCACGATCCGCGGACGCTCGCCCAGCAACTCCCCGATCCGCTCGGCCGCTCCTGCCGCACGCTGCACCTCCCCCCACACCTCGCTCACCGACGCCACCGAACTCGCCACCAGCACCGCATAGAACACGAACGCCGACAACACGCCCCCGGTCATCCGCCCAGCCACCACCTCCCGCCCCCCTACCCACAAGGTGAAGGTGATCGCCCCGAACCCCAATAGGATCACCGCCAGGATCATCACGGCGCGCACCCGCACCCGCGCCAGCGCCGCCCCGACCGCCGCCTCCGCGAGCGCCGCGAACCGCTCCCGCGCCATCCCCTCCGCCGTAAACGCCTGCACGACCGGCAACGCCCCCAGCGTCTCCGTCGCGAACGCGCCCATGTCGGCCACTCGGTCCTGCGCCGCCCGCGACCGCCGCCGCTCCCGCGCCCCCGCCAACACGGGCGGCGCCACCACGAACGGCACCACCGCCACCACGATCAACGCCAGGAACGGACTCGTCACCAGCAGCATCCCGAGCCCGCCCAATCCCGTCAGTACATTACGTAGCCACAAACTCACCGCCGACCCGATCAGCCCCTGCAGCAGCGCCACGTCCGCCAGCAGCCGCGTCAGCACGTCGCCGGTCCGCAGCGTCTCGAACGCCTCGACATCGAGCGTCAGCGCATGGTCGAACGCCCGCCGCCGCAAATCCGCCGCCACCCGCTCCCCGAGCCACGACACCGTATAGAACCGCGCCGCCGTGCTCACTCCCAGCAGCGCCACCACTCCCCCCATCACCAGCGCCGCCCGGTCGAGCGCCGCCGCTCCCGTGAACCCATGGTCGATCAGCCGCCGCATCCCCTGGCCCAGCACCAGCACCAGCCCCGCCGCCGTCAGCAGCGCCACCCCCGCGAGCGCCGCCCGCCCGGCATACGGCCGCAGCATCGGCACCAGCAGCCGTAGCGCGCCGACCCGCTTCACGCCAGCAACTCCCCGAGCCGCACCGGCCGGAAGCCCCGCGCATCCACCCCCACGTCGAATTGCCGCGTCATCGGCCGCAACCGCCCATGGCTATGCCCATGCAGGTTGAGCGCTCCCCGCGCCATGCCCGGCCAAGTCCGCAAGGCGTAATGACATAGCACGAGCCGCACCCCCTCCCGCTCCATCTCCACGAGCGGACAAACGCTCGCCCAGCCCGGCAACGCCCGCATTTCAGCCGGATCATTGTTGCCCGGCACCAGGTGCTTCACCCCATGCAACGCCGCTAGAACCCCCGCCGGATCGGCGTGGCGCACCGCGAAATCGCCCACATGAAATACTTCGTCCTCTGGCTGGACCGCCGCATTCCAGGCCGCGATCAGCGCTTTATCCATCTCCGCCACGCTCGCGAAGGGGCGTCGATAGAGTCCCAGCGCCCCGCCATGCCCGAAATGCGTGTCCGCCGTGAACATCGTAGCCATCGCCCTGCCATGCCCTCACCTTTGCTGCATGGCAACCCTGTCGCTCCCCCCTAGTGACCCAAACCAGAAGTTCGCATGAGCAGCGAACGTCCGCTTCGGGCCCCTAGAGTCTTTGTTGCAGCGTGCCGGCCGATCAGCAGTGCGTCGGCAAGCGCCGACGAACTTCCGATCCGGCGCACTAGGATATCTCACAACCGGCTGATCACCGTGTACATCAAATAGACGAACAGCACCGTCCCCAGCAGCATCAGCAGCCAGACCAGGGCGAAATCCATGCGCGCCCCGCTCCCGGGACGCGTGTCCTTCGCGTTGATGTCGAGCGCCACCTGCCGGAACCGCAAGGTCGACACCACCATCATCGTCCCCCCCAGCAGGAACAGCAGCAATCCCGCGACGTTGCCGATCAACTCCCCCCGCGCCGACGGCCCATGCCCTCCCAGCGACTGGCCCGCGACCGCCAGGAACAGGTCGAACTTCTCCACCAGGAACCCGAACGCCATAATCGCGATCGCCGTCCGCACCCACGCCAGGAACGTCCGCTCGTTCGCCGCGTGGTCGCTGTACCGCTCGATCATACTCGCCCCTCCGCTCGCTTCCCCTTAAGCTAGCACCCATGATCGACTTCTCGCTCCCCCCCGGCGTCGCCGAACTCCAGGACCGCACCCGCGCCTTCGTCCGCGACCACTGCATCCCCGCCGAGCAGGATCCCCGCCAGGACCGCCACGGCCCCCACGACGATTTCCGCCGCGAGCTCAACGCGAGAGCCAAAGCCGCCGGGCTCCTCGCCCCGCAGGTCGCCTCCGAATACGGTGGCCTCGGCCTCGCCCACACCGCCCGCGCCGTCATCTTCGAAGAGGCGGGCTACAGCCTCCTCGGCCCGCTCGCCATGAACCTCGCCGCCCCCGACGAGGGCAACATGCACCTGCTCGAGGCCGTCGCCACTCCCGCACAGCAGGAAAAATACCTCCGCCCCCTCGCCGCCGGCGAGACCCGCTCCTGCTTCGCCATGACCGAGCCCCCACCCGGCGCCGGCTCCGACCCCGGTGCACTCGCCACCACCGCCATCCGCGACGGCGACGACTACCTCCTCAGCGGCGAAAAATGGCTCATCACCGGAGCCTACGGCGCCGCCTTCGCCATCATCATGGCGCGCGGCGAGGATGGCCGCGCCACCATGTTCCTCGCCGACCTGCCGTCGCCCGGCGTCAACCTGGCCCGCCAGATGAACAGCCTCGACCAGGGCTTCCCCGGCGGCCACGCCGTCCTCCGCTTCGAAAACCTCCGCCTCGCCCCGGACGCCATCCTCGGCGAGCCCGGCGAAGGCTTCCGCTACGCCCAGATCCGCCTCGCCCCCGCCCGCCTCACCCACTGCATGCGCTGGCTCGGCGCCGCCCGACGCGCCCACGACATCGCCACCCAATACGCCCGCACGCGCCACGCCTTCGGCCGCTCCCTCGCCGAGCACGAAGGCGTCGGCTTCATGCTCGCCGACAACGCGATGGACCTGCGCACCAGCCGCCTGCTCATCTGGCACACGGCATGGCTGCTCGACCAGGGCGAACGCGCCGGGTCGGACAGCTCGATGGCCAAGGTGGTCTGCTCGGAGGCCATCTACCGGATCGCCGATCGCTGCGTGCAGGTCCTCGGCGGCGCCGGCGTCACCGACGAGACGGTGGTCGAACGCATCTTCCGCGAGGTCCGCGGCTTCCGCATCTATGACGGCCCGAGTGAAGTCCACCGCTGGAGCCTCGCCCAGAAGATCGCCCGCCATGGAGCCAACCAATGAGCGCCGCAGCGCTTGAAGGCCGCGTTGCCCTCGTCACTGGCGGCGGCCGCGGGCTCGGCCGCGCCATCGCCCGCGGCCTCGCCACCCAAGGCGCCCGCCTGGTCCTCGCCGGCCGCACCCAGGCGACCCTCGACGCCACCGCCGCCGAGCTCCCGGACGCCCTCGCCGTCCAGGCCGACGTTTCGGACGAGGCCGAAATCCTTGCGCTCCGCGACGCCGCCCTCGCCCGCTTCGGCCAGATCGACGTCCTCGTCAACAATGCCGGCGTGAACCCGATCTTCCGCGGCATCGAGCGCACCACGATCGAGGATTGGAACACCATCCTCGCCACCAACCTCACCGGCGTTTTCCTCTGTTGCAAGCACCTCGGCGGCTGGATGGCCGAGCGGGGCGCCGGCTCGGTGATCAATATCTCCTCCGTGGCGGGCCATGTTGGCCTGCGCCGGAGCATCCCGTATTGCGCGACCAAAGGCGGCGTCGAGCTCCTGACCAAGGCGCTCGCGCTCGACTGGGCGCCGCGGGGCGTCCGCGTGAACACGATCGCCCCCGGGTACTTCGCGACGGACCTCACCGCCGGGCTCCGCGCCAACAACGCCCTCAACAGCGCCGTCATCGCCCAGACGCCCCTGGGGCGCATCGGCGACGACGCCGACCTCGTCGGCGCCGCCATCTTCCTCGCCTCCGACGCCTCCGCCTACATGACCGGGCAAAGCCTAGTCGTCGACGGCGGCTGGACCGCGCAATAGGGAACCGGCGTTGTCCCCCCGCGCTTTCAGAGGCGCAGCAAGGAGGGCTTGGAAATGGCAATGGCGCGCAAAGTCGAAAACCGCAAGGTCCGCTACGCCGTGGTCGGCGCCGGGTGGATCAGCCAGGCCGCGTTCATGCCCGGCGTCGCCCATACCGGCAACTCCGAACTTGTCGCCCTCGTCACCGGCGACCAGGAGAAAGCGGAAAAGCTCGGCCGCCAGTACGGCATCGCCAAGGCCTTCCACTACGACGCCTACCCAGCCCTCCTCGCCGACCCCGACATCGACGCGGTCTACCTTGCCTTGCCCAATTTCCAGCACACCCGTTTCGCCGTCCCCGCCCTCGAGGCCGGGCTGCACGTGCTGCTCGAGAAGCCGATGGCCACCACCGAGGCCGATTGCCGCGCGATCGAGCAGGCCGCGGCCAAAACCGGCGCCAAGCTCATGCTCGCCTACCGCCTCCACTTCGAACCCGCCACCCTCGACGCCCTCCGCGAGGTCCGCGCTGGCACGCTCGGCACCCCCCGCCTGTTCACCTCCACCTTCTGCCAGCACGTCGCGCCCGCCAACCACCGCGCCAAGCATGGTTTCTGGGCCGGCCCGGTCGCCGACATGGGCCCCTACCCGATCAACGCCGTCCGCCAGCTCTTCGGCGCCGAGCCGATCGAGGTCATCGCCTGGGGCACCCACGACCCCGGCCTTGCCTTTGACTTCCACGATACCGTTGCCGTCACCCTTCGCTTCCCCGGCGAGCGCCTCGCCCAGTTCGCCGTGAGCTACGGCCTCAACCCCGTCGATCAATACCGCATCGTCGGCGACAAAGGCGAAATCGAGGTTTCGCCGGGCTTCAACTTCCCCGGCCCGCTGGCGCTCACGCTCCGCCAGGGCCAGTCCGACACGCCCCGCACATTCCCCGCCACCGACCAGTTCGGCGGCGAACTCCAGTATTTCAGCGACTGCATCTTGAACGACGAACATCCTGAGCCCGACGGCGAGGAAGGCCGCCTTGACGTTCGCGTCCTCGCCGCCATCGAGCAAGCCCTCAAGACCGGCCGCTCCGTCTCCCTCGATCCTATTGAGCGCCACCGGCGTCCCGCGCCCGCACAAAGGCGCACGCTGCCAGCCGTCCGCCATCCGACGTTGGTCAACGCCGCCGAGCCCGGGAAGGGATAAACGCGCTTCATCAATCTTATAGACATAACGTACGTCATATGTCACACTGACAGCGACACGTGTCGCAGGGGTGCCTTATGGACAATGTCGCCCAATGCGAGCGGTTCCAGAAAGTGGCGGATATGCTCGGTGGCCCGCGGGTCCTTCGGCACCCGCTTCGGAATCCGCTCGACGCCCATGAGATGCTTCTCCAGGGCCTGCCCGGAGAGGCCTTGATGCACCTCGTGAAGACCTATGCGGTCCTGCTGGAGCCGGCCTTGCTCGAGAAGGCCATCGGCATGAGCCTGCGTACCTTCCAACGCCGCAGGGACGCGCCAACGAAGCCGCTCAGCCAGGAACAGAGCGGGCGGATCTGGAAATTCGCCGAGATATTGGCCAAGGCCACGGCGGTGCTCGGGTCGCAGGAGGAAGCGCAGCAATGGCTGGAGCGGCCGGCCGTCGGCCTCGATCAGCGCTGCCCCATCGACCTTTTGGCTACACCCGCCGGGGTTGAGATCGTCGAGGACTTCCTGGAGCGTATCGAGTACGGCGTTTACGCGTGACACCGCTCCCGCCGTCGCTGGGCGGCCGGGAGCTTGTGGCGTGGCGCATCGACGAGGCGCGGTTCCGCACGACCTGGGACAGCGGCGAGGGCGCCTACCGGGTTGGCGGGCGCTGGAACAGCCGGGGCATCCGCGCGGTGTACTGCTCGGTCGACCCGGCGACCGCCATCCTCGAAGTCGCCGTCCATAAGGGCTTCAAGGCGCTGGACACGGTCCCGCACGTGCTGACGGCAGCAATCATCGCCGATCCATCGAGCGTCCACGTCGTAGGCCCGGGCTCCGTCACCAATCCCAACTGGCTGCGGCCCGGCATCCCCGGCGCCGGGCAGCAGGCATTCGGCAGCGCGTTGCTCGGCCGGCACAAAGTCGTCCTGATACCCAGCGCCGTCTCGACCCATAGCTGGAATATCATCTTCATCGGCATGGCCGCGGCCGGGGCTTATGCCCTCAGATCGCAGGAGCCGTTCGCGCTCGACACGCGGCTCCACCCTCCGCCAGCGCCATGAAGGCCTCGCCCTAGAGCAAGCTCTAGCCTTTGTTTTTAGAGCATCTTCACCCGACGGCTGATACCGTTTGGTCGGATGGTGCTCTATCGCGGCATCATCCCAGCCGCTTCCTCCAGCAACGCCCAGGCATAGGCCGCAAAGCTCCGCCACACCTCCACCCGCCAGCGCTCCTCCCCCTCCCGCCAAACCACCGCCTCCGCCTTCCCGAGCAAAGTGCGCGCGCAGAACCCCACCGGCTGCACCGCCAAGTCGAGCGGGCACCCTGCCAGCAACAGCTCGGCGGCGCGCGCGCCCTCGACGCTGAACCCGACCTGGCGGTGCGACACCTCCACCACGCACCCGTCCCCCGAGGGCGCCACCTCCACCCGTGCCCCCTCCGGCGCCAGCACCAGCCACTCGTCCAGCCCCAGCCAAAGCGTCGCTCTCTCCCCCTCCACCAGCGCCCGGCACGCCTCGCGGGGCACCGCCACCGGCAGCGCACCCCGCACGATCCACCGTGATGCCGGCTCCAGCACGCCCACCCGCACGCCCGGCGCCGCGATCACCCGCCCCGCCAACGGCAGCACCCGCTCCAACTTCATCGCCATGACGGTATCAGGCATCGAGCCGCGCTCCCTTCGGATCGTAGAACACCGGCGAGCTGATCTCGACCCGGACCGCTCCTCCCGGCCGCTGCACCCAGGCCTGCCCACCCAGCCGCGCCCACCCGTCCTCCACCATCGCCAGCGCGATCGGATGCCCGAGCGAACTCACGGGGTACGCGGACGTGACCCATCCGATCGCCGCCCTCGCGCCCGCTTCCGCCGTGACTTGCGCCCCCTCGTCCAGCGCCGACCCGTCCACTGCCAGCAGCCCTACAAGCTGTGGCCGCCCTCCCGCCGCCAGCGCCGGCAGGCTCAGCGACCGCTTGCCCACGAAATCCGGCTTGCCCTTGCCGATCGCCCAACCCAGCCCGGCGTCGTCCGGCGTCGCCGTCCCATCCGTCTCCTGGCCCACGATGATGTAGCCCTTCTCCGCCCGCAGCACGTGCATCGCCTCAGTGCCATAGGCGCACCCGCCCTCGCCCTCGACCCGCGCCCAGACCGCGTCCCAAACCGCCGCCGCATAATCCGGCGCCACGTTCAGCTCGAACCCCAGCTCCCCCGAGAAGCTCACCCGGAACAACCGCGCCGGCACGCCCAACGCCGTGCACGCCCGCACGCTCATATGCGGCATCGTGCCGAGATCGTCGCACTGCACGATCCCGTCCAGCACCGCCCGCGCGCGCGGCCCTTGCACCGCGATCACCGCCCATTCCTCCGTCGTGCTGGTGAGCCAGGCCCGCAGCTCCGGCCACTCCGTCTGCAGGTAATCCTCCATCATGCCGAGCACCCGCGGCGCCCCGCCCGTCGTCGTCGTCACGTGGAACCGGTCTTCCGCGATCCGCCCGATCACCCCGTCGTCGAACACGAAGCCTGCTTCCCGCAGCGCCAGTCCATACCGGCACCGACCCACGCCCAGCTTCGTCCAGGACGCCGTGTAGAACCGGTTGAGGAACTCCGCTGCGTCCGGCCCGGCCACCTCGATCTTGCCGAGCGTGCTCGCGTCGAACAGCCCGACCCGGCGCCGCACCGTCAGGCACTCCCGCGCCACCGCCGCGTACATATCCTCGCCGTCGCGCGGGAAATACCGCGCCCGCTTCCATAGGGCCACGTCCTCGAACACGGCCCCTTGGGCGTCCGCCCAGCCATGCAGCGGCGTCGTCCGCACGGGGTCGAACAGCGCGCCGCGCGAATGCCCGGCGAGCGCCCCGAACGTCACCGGCGTCACCGGCGTGCGGAACGTCGTCAGCCCCACCTGCGGCAAGCCCTGTCCCGTCGCTTCCGCTACGATGGCGATCGTATTGAGATTGCTCGTCTTGCCCTGATCGGTCGCCATCCCCGTGGTCGTGTAGCGCTTGACGTGCTCGATGCTGCGGAAACCTTCCTGCACCGCAAGCTGCAAATCGGCCGCTGTCACGTCGTTCTGGAAATCGACGAACGCATGACGCGCACTCGCGCCCGGCACCAGCCCGAGCGCCCATCCCTCCGCCACCGGCGCTCCCGTCACTGCCAGCATCTCGGGAAGCGCCACCTCATGCCCGGCCCACCGCGCTGCCTCCATCCCCGTTCGTGCTCCGTCCGCTAGTGCCTCGGCCAACCCGAATACGCCCCGGCACGCTCCCGCACTCGCTTCCGCCTGCACCGGCTCGCCCGGCAAGTAGGCTCCCAGTCTCGCGTCGAAGCGCGGCTTCGCCCGGCTTTGGCTGCTCAAATGAATGCTTGGCGTCCATCCACCGCTCATCAGCAGCAGATCGCAGCCAATCCGGCGCACCCGCCCTCCTACCTCGACGAGGGCGGTCCGAACCCGCCATCCTCCGCGCCCGCCGGTGCTGCCCAGCACCGTGGCGCCTGTCGCTACCGGGATTCCCGCCTGGCGCAGCTGGTCCACCAGCGCGCCCTCGGGTTGCTGCCGCAGGTCGGCCACCAGCGCGACCTCCAGGCCCGCCTCCGCCAGGTCGAGCGCTGCCTGGTACGCTGTGTCGCACGCGGTCGCGATCACCGCGCGCTGCCCCGGCACCGCTCCATACCGGGTCGCGTAGGTACGGGCGCTGTCGGCCAGCATGATGCCGGGCCGGTCATTGTCCGGGAATACGAGCGGGCGCTCGAGGGCGCCAGCTGCGATCACCACGCGCCCGGCACGCACTTGCCAGAGCCGTTCCCGCGGCAGCATCGGGTCTGGGTCGGCTAGGTGGTCGGTTACCCGCTCGACCAGCCCCAGCATGTTCTGCTGGTAGTAGCCGAATGCCGTGGTGCGGGGGAGCAAGGTCACGTTTGGCCGGGAGAACAGCGTCTTGAGTGCGTGGCCCACCCACTCGCGCGCGGCCATCCCGCCGATTTGCGCTTGCTGCTCCGCCAGCAGCGAGCCGCCGAACGCCGCCTGTTCGTCGCACAGCATCACCCGCACGTCCGGTGCCGCCGATGCGGCGAGCGCTGCCGCCAATCCCGCCGGACCCGATCCCACCACCAGCACCTCGCAATGCGCGAATCGCGTCGCATAGCGGTCCGGATCGGGCAGCGCCGGCGCCTCGCCTAGCCCGGCTGCGCGCCGGATCACCGGCTCGTATACCCGCTCCCACGCGCCCCGCGGCCACATGAACGTCTTGTAGTAGAACCCTGCGGAGAGCACCGGCGCGACCGCCTGGTTCACCGCGCCCACGTCCCGCCGCAAGCTCGGCCAGCGATTCTGGCTTTCCGCCACGAGCCCGTCATAGAGTTCGACGACGGTTGCCCGCAGGTTCGGCGTGGTGCGCGCGGCGTCGCGGCTGACCTGTACGAGGGCGTTCGGCTCCTCTGGCCCCGCCGAGAGCGGGCCGCGCGGGCGGTGATACTTGAAGCTGCGGCCCATGAGGTGAACGCCGGAGCGGATCAAAGCGGCGGCGAGCGTGTCGCCTTGTTGACCGGTGTAGGAGCGTCCATCGAAGGAAAACTGGATCGTCACGCGAATTGGTCCGTCACGGTGTTCCGAGTTACGTTGAAAAACCGCCCGCAGCCCATCGTATGCCTCCAGCGCTCCTCATGTAACCCACGAGGATTGGCCCGGAAATACAGCAGGTCCGTCCACTCGGAATCCGAACCTCCCTCGCGTTTCAGCCCGGCCTGCCCGCCATAGGTGAACTCGATTTCGGGGCGTGGGCCGCAATGGGGGCAGGGGACCAGCAGCATTTCAGTGCGCCACCGCCGCCGCGGCGGCTTCGTCGACGAGGCGGCCGGTGCGGAAGCGGTCCATCGTGAACGGAGCGGCGATGGCGTTGGGGTCGCCGCGGGCGAGCAGGTCGGCGAAGACGTGGCCGCTGCCGGGCGTGGCTTTGAAGCCGCCGGTGCCCCAGCCGCAATTCACGAACAGGCCTGGCACGGGAGTGCGGCTCAGGATGGGGGAGCGGTCGGGCGTCAGGTCCACGATGCCGCCCCAGTTGCGCAGCATGCGCAGGCGGCGGAACTGGGGGAACAGCTCGCAGATCGCATCGAGCGTATGCGTCGCGATGTGCAGGCCGCCAGTCTGGCTGTAGCTGACATAGGCGTCCGTCCCAGCGCCGATGACGAGCTCGCCTTTGTCGGACTGGCTGAGGTAGGCGTGGATGGTGTTGCTCATGACCACGCAGGGGAAGCAGGGCTTCACGGGTTCGCTGACCAATGCCTGCAGCGGGTAGCTTTCGAGTGGCATCTGGACGCTGGCCATGGCCATGATCGTGCTGGTGTTGCCCGCGGCGGCGATGCCGAGGCGCCGGGTGCGGATCGGGCCGCGGGCGGTGTCGACGCCGGCAATGGCGCCGTGGGCGTCGCGGGTGATGGCGGTGACTTCGCAGTTCTGGATGATGTCCACGCCCAGGGCGGAGGCGGCGCGGGCGTAGCCCCAGGCGACGGCGTCGTGCCGGGCGGTGCCGCCGCGGCGCTGCAGGGCGGCGCCAAGGACGGGGTAGCGCATGGCCGGGCTGAGGGAGAGGGGCGGGCAGTATTGCTTGGCCTGCTCGGGCTCGAGCCAAACATTGTCCACGCCGGCGAGCTGGTTGGCGTGGATGTGGCGCTTGGCGATCTGGACGTCGTGGACCGTGTGGGCGAGCATCATGACGCCGCGGGGGGAGTACATGACGTTATAGTTCAGTTCCTGGGAGAGCGTTTCCCAGAGCGTGTGGGCGTGGCCGTAGAGGCGGGCGCTCGCGGGCATTAGATAGTTGCTGCGGATGATCGTGGTGTTGCGGCCGGTGTTGCCGCCGCCGATCCAGCCTTTCTCGAGTACGGCGGCGCGGATGCCGTGCTCCTTGGCGAGATAGTAGGCGGTGGCGAGGCCGTGGCCGCCGCCGCCGACGATGACCGCGTCGTAGGCGGGCTTAGGCGCGGGGGAGCGCCATTGCGGGGTCCAGGATTGCGGCCCTGCGGCGGCGTGGCGGAGGAGGCTCGCGGCGGAGAAGCGGGACATGGCTGATGGTCGCGCGCTCCCGGATTCGTGGCAAGGCTGGCGGGGCGATAAAGCCGAAAATCAGGCGTTGGCGGCGAGGAGGGCGATTAGGCCGGCGAGGATTTGGGTGGGGGTGGGAGGGCAGCCGCGGACGATGAGGTCGATGGGCAGGGCTGCGGCGGGGCCGTTTAGGACCGCATAGCTGTTGCGGAAGACGCCGCCGTCGGCTGCGCAGTCGCCGAGGGCGACGACCCATTTGGGGTCCGGAGTGGCGGCCCAGGTTTTTTCCAGCGCGTCACGGAGGTTGCGGGTGAGGGGGCCGGTGCAGAGGAGGATGTCGGCGTGGCGGGGGCTGGCGACGAAGTCCAGGCCGAGGCGGGCGAGGTCGTAGAGGGGAGTGCGGAGCATGGCGAGTTCGAGTTCGCAGCCGTTGCAGCCGCCGCTAGGGAGGTGGCGGAGGGCGAGGGAGCGGCCGAGGCGGGTGCGGGCGGTCTCCTGCAGGCGGGTGGC
>JAABUX010005005.1_pt1 | contig 16474 bp, 22 predicted proteins | sample 5561851 | NCBI WGS metagenome assembly JAABUX01 (sample SAMN10711883, study PRJNA513361) | rock metagenome | isolation source: Antarctica rocks | place: Antarctica: Victoria Land, Richard Nunatak red sandstone | collected 2016-01-03 | reverse complement strand
ACCTGTTGGCCGGTGTCATGCCGCCGACTCAGGCCCTCCAACACCGCCCGCTGGCGCACACTGATCGTACTACGCCGGTGTATGCCCCGTGGCATGTCCCGTCCCTCCCTGTCGTATCCCCGCAGCCACCTGTGGCCCCCTCCGTTCCTCACCTACTCAGTCTACCCCTCCTTGCCGAACCATTTCCGTCCAAAGGTACTAGAGACGCCGCGTCCCTTAGGGAGAGACGCGGCGTCACTGATAAACAGATTGAGACCGGCACCATCCATGGTGTCAGGGTCTGCGCCAGCCGCATCAATCACGTACGTCTGGATAGAAACGATTGGGAGTGACTCGTACATGATGAGGAACAGCTGTTCTGGCTCCTGGCCCGTGATGCGCAGTGACCAGCCCACACGATGATCCGTTCAGCCGGCGCTCAGCGGCAGGGACACGCGGAAGCAGGCGCCCGTCCCGACCTGCGAGTCGACGGTTAGCGTCCCGCCATGCGCCTCGGCAATCCCGAGCGCGAGGTAGAGCCCGAGCCCCAGTCCTCCCGACCGGGACCCGCGCGCGAAGCGGTCGAAGAGCGTCGGCAGCACCTCCGGCGCGATCCCCGGCCCGGCGTCGCGCACGCGCACCATGGCCCACGCGCGCTCGTCCGAGTCCTCCCTGTCCACCTGAACCACGACGGGGATGCCCGCCGGTCCGTGCGCCAGCGCGTTACTCACCAGGTTCTCCAGGGCGTGCTGGAGGCGCTCCTGGTCGGCCTGGACCACCAGGTCGTTATCGGACACCTGGACCTGAATGTCGGACCCCGGCGCGCGCAGCGGCGCGACCGTTCGCACCACCAACTCCGGCAGGTCAACCGGGGCGAGGCAGACCGCGAAGAGACCCTCGTCCAGACGGCTCACGTCCAGGACGGCGGCAATCATGCCGCCGAGGCGATCGAGGGACTGGGCAACCTGGTCGAGATAGCGCGCGTCACGCTCTCGCCCCTCCCGCTGCGCGCTGCGCTGTAAGAGCGTGACATAGCCCTGCGCCGGTGTGAGGGGCGTGCGGAGGTCGTGGGCCAGCACGGCGATCAGCTCATCCGCGGCCGCCCGTCGGCCCTGTTCGGCCGCGTCTCGCGTGAGGCGCTCGGTCAACTCCACGCGGTGGACCACCAACCCAATCCAGCGGGCCACGACCTCGCAGAAGCACAGATCCGCGACCGAGAAGCGCTCCTGGTCGGTCGAGGTGACGGCGAACACGCCCCGCCGTTCACCGTCCACGTCGATCGCGGCGGCGATCGTCGAGCGCACGCCGAGCGTCCGCCTGATACCGATGAGTTCGTCGGGGTCCGCGTCCACGTGCCCGTCGTGGTGGGGTGTTCCGGTTTGGTAGACCGCAACGAGTCGGCCCCCGTTGGCGACGGGGAGACGATGGAGCCCGGTCTGATGTTGCCGGCGGCCCAGGGGCGTGTCGCTCGTACCCACGGCGACCAACGACTCACTGGTCGGGTCGTAGAGGAGCGCATCGACCTTCTCAGCCGCCAGGACCTCCGCGATCAGGTGGGTCGCTTCGTCGAGCGCCGCTTTCAGCGGTAGGCGCCCGGATCGCCAACAGGCGTTCGAGCGTCACCAGCAACCGCTGCTGCACCTCTCCGGCGACGGCCGGCTCCAGTATGCTATCAATCATCATATCCCCTCTCTATCAATGAAGACGTCTCGTTCCGGCGTCGCGGCCCCTATTCCAATGACGCGTCTTGCGCGTGGTGGCGTGGGAGCCACCACCCGTTACTGATGAGCGGGCAGTTCCTGCAAGAGCCACGCGTTGCCATCAGGGTCGCTGAAGTGGACATACTTTATGCCCCCCATATCATCGACGTCGCCGACGCTCACGCCCCGGCTAGCGAGCGCGGCGCGGGTCGTGTGGATGTCGGCGACGACAAGGTGCAGGCCCTTGACCGCTCCGGGCGGCATGTCCGACATCTCGCCTAGACCGGTCCCGATGACGATCGAACACGCCGATCCAGGGGGAGTGAGCTGGACCACCCGCATGCCGTTCCCCGGCTGGACATCATGGTCGGCATGGAATCCAACCTGTTCGACGTAGAAGGCCTTGGCACGGTCAACGTCGGCAACCGGGATCGGCACAAGCGCGAGTTTCATCTCCACCGTTCGTCCTGCTCCTTACTCTAATCTTTATCACTCTAATCTTTATCACTCTATATCTTTATCTGTGCAGTTTGTGGGAGGGATTGAGGCCTGGCGCTCGGTCTGGCACCAAGCGGGTACTCACACACCCTTGCCGCCAGGAGGAACACTAGCCCAGCCAGCCACGATGTCATCCTAGCAGTTTGTCGGCGAAAAGGGGCTCTCCATCGCGTCGGTGGTGATACAGACGCGCTTGCCGATCGGTTCGCGGGGCGTCGCGCCCGTTTATGCGCTATGCCCGCAGCACCGTGTCGTGGATGGTGACGGGACGGCCTGCGAGGTCGGTGGCACTGCGCGTACGGATCGCGTGGAGGCGGCCGAGGACGGTGCCTAAGACGACCCTCACCGCCTACGCGTCACGCCCAAGTGGGGCCGTCTGTAGCGCCATGTAGGTGGAGCCCTGCGGCGTGAGCACGCTCTGCACGAGACTGATGCCCGTCACGCTTATGTGCGCCTGCTCCACATGGGGCAGGCGCGCCACATCGGCTGCGAGGACAGCCCTCGCGGTCGGCGACGCGTCGGCACGTAGGCGGGCGAGCGTCAGGTGCGGGGTAAAGCGGTCGCGCGACACGATGACGCCCTGACGCAGCAGCTCGTCCTCCACGCGACGCTGGAGCGCCGTCAGTGGTGCAGCCCCGTCGCGTACCCCCAGCCACAGCACATGCGGACGGCGGGCGTTGGGAAAGACGCCGAACCCACCAACGACGAGCGGGAACGCCTCAACGCCTGCAGCGGCCGCTGCGCATGCCTCAACCGCGCGGCGCTCCTCGTCCGGCGTCGCATTGCCCAGGAAGCGCAGCGTACAATGCAGGCCGTCGGGCCGCGCCGGGCGCAGGATGGCGCGATGCTCCGCCACGAGATCTACCAGCGCGGCAAGACGTTCCTGGACCTCGGCCGGCGGCATGACGGCGATAAAAAGACGTTTGGACGGGCGTGTAGCGGTCATCGCCGGTGCCACTCGACGATCGCCAGGGCTCACCGTTCGTTGTCCGGTCCGTAGGTTCCCGGACCATGGTCACCGTCCGGAAAGGACGTGCAGGTCACATCCTCACCCAGGCGTCTCAGCGCGTCGCGCACCAACAAGGATGGCCGACGAGACACGACCTCAAAAAGATGATGCACTGCCACATCCTCCTGGCATACAACCGCCTGCCGATCATCTCACGCAACCGGCTTTATCGTAGCACGGACGACATGCGCGCGTGGCAAGGGCGTAAGAAAAAGGGCGAGGCCAACCACACAATCGTGTGTCCGGTCTCGCCCAGCTCTCTCGTGATGAGGCTAGTTCTCTTTCACCACGGTTTGAAACGACCCTCCACGAGGTACTGTCACGATGTCGGTCCGCAAGAAAATGTAGGTGATCACCTGTACGACATCAACGCCGCTGTTGGTATCACGCTCTTGCTCAAGCAAGATGGCTTCGATCTCCCGCACAGCCCCAATAGACGTCATGCGTGAGGCGCACCACACGTCCGCATTCCACACGCTCTCCGGAGATGCGTGCCACGTAAGCGCACAACTGACGAAGTAGACGTAGACCTTCACTGCCCTTCCCCCCTGTGTCCATGGGTCGACAAGCCCTCAACACCATCGCGCGCTTTTTATAGGATAAGACCCCAATAAAATCGTCTAACGACTGCGTGAGTGCTATAAAGTAGCACTTTTATTCATACAATAGAAAGGTGTACCTGACAGGCGGCCGTGGATAGTGAGCATCCGATGGCGTCATCCACTGGGGCTAGCGCGTAAGGCGGTAAGGGCAGGAGGGATGCGCCGCTCGTGCGCGTATTCGGCACACATGCACGGCGCGCCTCCCTATCCGTCGAGGTGCGGGGTGAGCGTGGTCGCCACAACACCTTGGGCCACGCGTGGCCTACCGCCCATGACGTGGTGTCTCGCGTTCATCGCTTAGACTACAAGGAGGGCACATGAAACGCAGGGAGGCATGATGGTCGACGGCAGGAGTGGGGGCGTGAAAGACGGATGTTTGGCGTGGGACGGATGCCGCAACGTGCGCGATGTGGGCGGTTTGATGACGGCATCGGGACGACCGATCCGTCGCGGCACCGTGGTGCGTGGCGACACGGTCGGCACCCTGACACCGTCGGGCGTGGCCGCGCTCACGGAGCACGGCGTGCGGACGATCATCGACCTGCGTGGCCCAGCGGACATGGAGGCGACGTACCCATCCGTCCCGCCCCTCACGTGCTATCGATACCCGCTGATGGACGCAGAGGACTTTCAATTCGTCGACGCGCTCCCGGCGACCGAGACCCTCGGCGCGCTCTACTGCCGTCTGGCCGACCGGCACGGCACCGTCCTCGCCGCTATTGTCCGGCTGATCGCGACCGCGCCACACGGCGGTGTCCTGATCCACTGCCGCATCGGCAAGGACCGTACGGGTGTGGCCATCGCCACGGTACTCGACCTGCTTGGCGTCGACCGTGCCTCGATCGTGCGCGATTACGCCGCGAGCGCGGAGGGGCTGCGCGACCAGATCGAGGATGAGCTGCGCGCGCTCGCCCATGACCCCGTGATGCACGCACGCGAGCGGCGCCATAGCTTCTCCTATCAGGGCAACATGGAGCGCTTCCTCACCCACATTGACGACCGGTACGGCGGGATGGCGGCCTATCTCACGCGCCACGGGATGACAGAGGGCGACCGCACGGCCCTCATGGCCCGCCTCACCGCCGCCGACGCGGTGCAGGCTGTCCCATCGGCGTGACACGCGGCGTCCCATGCGATACTAGGGCTATGCCTATCCAGCACCGCACGCGCGTCGCGCTCATCATCGTCTTTGTTGCCGTCGCAGGCCTCTCCTGGGGCACGCGACCCTGGCTGGCCGTCCAGACGCGCGCTGCTCTCTGTGCCCTCACCGCCTGTGCCAGTACCACCTGTGTTTCTCGCGCCAACGCCGCGCCCGCTCCCCAGACGACCGCACCGCGCACACGGCCTCCGGTCGTGTTCCTCATCGTCCTGGAGAATCATAACTGGGCAGACGTTGTTGGCAACCCCTCCGCCCCCTACCTCACCCATGTGCTCCTGCCGCAGGCATCGCACGCCGCGCGGTACTATAATCCGCCGGGGCTGCACCCGAGCTTGCCCAACTACCTATGGCTGGAAGCCGGGAGCAACTGTGGCGTTCTTGATGACAACCCACCGGCTGACAATCATCAGGCGACAACCGCGCATCTCGTCACGCTCCTGACGCACGCCGGAATCGCGTGGCGCACCTACGTGGAAGGGATCGACGGCCGGACGTGTCCCCTGACGGCCGCCTACCCGTACGTACCGAAGCACACCCCCGTCGTCTACTTCGACGATGTGACGAATGGCAACGACCCGCACGCGCCCACCTGTATCGCCCACGTGCGGCCCTACACGGAGCTGGGGCCGGCCTTACGGAGCAACCATGTTGCCCGCTATATCACCATCACGCCATCCCTCTGCGACGACGGCCACGATGCCTGCGCGCCCCTGCATGACCCGATCAAGCAGACGGACGCGTGGCTCGCGCGGGCCGTACCGCCCATCCTCCAGTCGGCCGCCTACCACCGTGGGGGCGTCCTCTTTATCACGTGGGACGAGGGCGAGGGCGGCTCGGACGGACCGATCGGCTTGCTCGCCCTCTCGCCACACGCGAAGGGTCACGGCTACACGAGCACCCTCCACTACACGCATAGCGCACTCTTGCGCACGGTGCAGGAGATCCTGGGCGTGCGCCCGCTCCTGGGTGATGCACGGCACGCCCCTGACCTGCGCGACCTGTTCGTCACGTGGCCGTACCCGCAAAAGTAGAGGCTAGCACGCACGAGGCTGCCCACAGGGTGACACGGGCTGGGAGACGAGAGGGTATCGTGACTAGACGACATAGAGCACCAGGGATGGATCGACGGTATGAGCGACGAAGACACGGTCGAGCGGGGATACGACCGCATAGCCGACCACTACCTCTCGCGTAAGGATCCTGATGATCCCGAGACCGAGGCGCTGCTCGACACCGCAACGCGGGCGCTCCCTGACGGAAGCACCGCTCTTGACCTCGGATGCGGGGCTGGTGTCCCCGTGACGCAGTGGCTCGCCCGGCGCTTCCTGGTCACGGGCGTCGATGTCTCGGCCCGCCAGGTGGAGCTGGGCCGGGAGCACGTGCCGCAGGCCACCTTCATGCAGGCGTCGATGACCACGGTCGCGTTCCCGGCAGCAACCTTCGACGTGATCGTCGCATTCCACTCGATCATCCACGTGCCTCGACGCGACCAGCCGGCGTTGCTCCACCGCATCCACGACTGGGTGCGGCCGGGCGGCGTGTTCGTGGCGCCCTGGGCGCTCCACGCCTGGGAGGGTACGGAGGAGAACTGGGAGGGGTGGGGCGCGCCGATGTGGTGGAGTCACTATGACGCCGAGACGAATCTGCGCATGCTCCGCGAGGCAGGGTTTCACATTGCGTCCGCCGTGACGCGTCCCTGCGACGCGGAAACGTGGTTATGGGTGATCGCTCACGGCTGAGTCTAGCACGGCCGCGTCCCACCCCTGCTCAGGCGACAGCGTCGGCCATGGCCGCAATGATATCCGTCAGGATCGCGCGTGAGGTCGCAAAGTTGAGCCGCACGTGCCCTTGCCCGGGTGGGCCAAAAGCCGCCCCATCGCTCAGCGCCACCTTCGCCCGCTCCAGGAAGAAGACCGCCGGTGCCGCGAGGCCGAGCGCCCGACAATCCAACCAGGCCAGGTACGTCCCCTCCGGCGCGACGTATCGGACCTGCGGCAACCGCTCCGCCAGGAGACGCGCGAGCAGGCTCCGGTTCCCATCGAGGTAGGCGACGATCTTATCCAGCCAGGGCTCTCCCTGCTCGAACGCCACGCGATTCGCCAGCAATCCCAGCGGGCTGACCCCGTAGGTCTGCAGCACCGAGAGGCGGTCCCACCGCTCGCCGTCGGCTTCATTGGTCAGCACGATCTGGGCACACTTGAGGCCGGGGATATTCCAGCCCTTCGAGGCCGAGGTCAGCGTGACCGCCTGGCGCGCCGCAGCCTCCGACACCGTGGCGTAGGCCACATGCATGCCCCCTGGGTAGACGAGCGGCGCGTGTACTTCGTCGGCCACCACGCGCACGTCACGCCCCTGCCCTTCGATGAGCGTGGCCAGGGCCGTAAGTTCTGTCCGTGTGAAAACGCGCCCAAGCGGGTTGTGGGGATTGCACAGGAGGATCGTTCCCGCACCCGCATCGAGGGCTGCCGCGATGCCGATGAGGTCAAAGGTAGGCCGTCCCTCCTCCATCACCAGCGGGACCTCGATGATCGTCCGTCCAGCCACACGCACGGCCTCGAAGAACGGGGGGTACGCGGGTGTCAGGACCACCACCGGGCTCTCCGGGCGGGAGAGTGTCGTGATGGCCAGGATGACGCCGCGCAGGACATCGGGGAGGACCCGTATCTGGTGGGGTGCCACGGTGAGCCCGTACCGCCGCGCGAGCCAGGCCGCGCAGGCCGCCGGCACGCCGGAGGCAACGGGGGCATAGCCGGTGCCTCCCTGCTCAATCGCCTCTTGCAGGGCTGCCCGCAGCGGCTCAGCAAGGGGAAAGTCCATCTCCGCCACCCACGCCGCCAACACGTCGTCCCCGTACGCCGACCACTTGCTGGTCCCACGTCGGCGTAATGCGGCGACGGACAGATCGACGAACAGGTCGTCACCCCTCCCAACGGCGGTCACAGGCGGTATCATCGATGATCAATCCTTCCTCGACCTGGCCACGCGAGCGCGGTTGTGCCACGGCCATAACCCCAACGCGGTCCACGGGTCCACGCGATGGGGAGCGCCTCCCACAGCGTGACGAGCGCGCTCACCCTGTGTATGGTACATCCGGGTGGCTGTGGATGACCAGCCCTGTGCTCTGTCCCCGCATCAATCGAAACATCAACGCCCGGATGGGAGCTATCCGATGACGCGCCTCCTTGCGGTAGCGTCGGGCGTGGCGCTGGCTGGTGGGGATATCCTCGACGCAGCGCGTGCCCGACGCACGACAGCACCGGGGCCAGGGGGGAGAGCGCCTGTGCCGATAATACCCGTCCCACGGGTGGGGGACGAACCTGTGTCGCCGCTCGGAGCCCTCTACCGCCGCGAGGTCCGGCGTCTGTCCCAGCGCTATCCGACCACCGATCTGAGCCGCCTCGATTGGATGGTTGTCGTGTCGCTTGCACGCGCCTTTGCAGACGCCGACGCCGCCGAGCTAGCGCGGGCCATGATGGAAGGAAGTCCGGGGCTCGTGGAGCGGAAGGCAGGGCCCCTGGCGGACTATGTGGTGCGGACGGTGGGGAAGGCGTTCGCCGTGGCGACCGGGGGAGCGCACGTAAGACATGGACGAGGGTTGAGGGACGGGCTCTTACCGTTACTCATCGGCTGGAGGAACAACCGCCAACAGCGACCCGTGCGACACGAGCATGATACACTTATGTCTATCTGAGGGTCCTCGGAGGCGCGTAGGAGGGTATCAATGATCCATTTTTCTCGCCCCCACCTATCGGGGGATGGTATCGAACGATCGTGGGTCGTGCGCCCGGCGCAGGTCCAGCGTTACTCCACTGCGCTCTCCCGTGCTTGGGCCGACGGCATCTACCTCACGGCCTGGCCTTGGGTTGCGCTGACCCTGCCGTGGCTCGCCAGTATTATTGGCGTATTCTTCGGAGCCACGCACTGGACACCTCAGGTGTTCGGCGTCATCGGCGAGCAGGGCGTCGTCATGGGTCCGTTCCCTACGGGCGCCTCCGTCACCGTCTTCGCCCAGTCCATCCCATTCTTGATGATCGTCGCGTTCGTCGGGGCGCTCAGCGCGCGGGCCGGGCTGCTACTCGCCCTCGGCTACGCGGTTGGCGACTACCTGATCGTGGGGCCGCAGTTTGGCATGCCGCCCCCACCAGCCGGGGGTCCGATCGGGCTTTTTGGCCTGTCCAATCCCTACATCACCGCCTTCTGCTACGTTCGGCTGCCGCAACTGATACTCTATGCCCTCTTACTCCTGTTGGCCGTCCTACCGACCCTGGTGACGCGCACGCTGGTCGACTCGCTCGTCGATTGGGGAACGACGGTCCGGGAACGGCTGGGCGTGCAGGACATCGTCCGTGCTGGCGCGGCATGGAGCGCCGCGCACCTCAACCGTCGTGTGCAGGCCATCCTGCCGTGCGTGGGTCCTGCGCGCGGTGCTCGTGTCTGTCATCCAGGGATATCTCGTGTCTACCTGGGACAGCGTCGCCCCGATGGTCTTTCGCATTCCCTGGCTGTGGGCGGGGCAGCAGCCCCCTATCCCGGCAAGCGTCTTCGTCGCGGCCGTCGCTGATTGGCCTTGGCACGCGGCTGTCGCGGGCCTTCTCGTGCGCCTGGTTCTCGTGGCCATCGCGACCCGTCGCCGACCCGTGGCGCTGCGGGCGGCACAGCAAGGAGATGCCATACGCGACACCGAGATAGCGGGGGACCTGGCGTGGACGCGACGTCTGCCTGCACCCGCTACGGCGGTGCTGGGGGCTGCGACGTTGGCTCTCCTGCTCTCAGGCTTCGACTCAGCCCCACTCGTTGGGGTCTACGTCTTTCTTGGGCTCTCGGTGCTGTTCCTTCTGTGGGCTGTCGTCCTACCGCGCTTGGGCCTGTGGCGGCGCTGGACGGGGTTCGTGTCCCTCATGCCGCCGCTGATCCGGGTCGTTGTCTACGCGCTGATCGCACCGCGATTGGCGACGTGGTACTTCGACCTAGCACCAGGGGCGTCGACGGCGGCGAATCAGGCGACGGGCAGCTTCGGTGCGCAGATCATTATGATGGGCGTCCTCATCCTCCTCGTTATCGCCCTCTTTCCCCTGCTGGGTCGGAATAGGGGCGACACCACAAGAGAACGCGCTGGACGGCCGATCCCGGTCCCGCCGTTCCTCAACCGACGCGCAGGGCGGACGGCAACGGGAATGGCCGCTTGTGCCGCGTCCTTTTTTGCCCTAAACGCGCCGTCCCCAGCGCACGCCGCCTGCCTGGACCCGAGTTGCTGCTTCGGCCCGAACTGGGGCGCCGCCGCTGTGACTGCCGCCGTCGTCGTGCTCACGGTGCTCGATCCGGTGCTCAGCGTGGTCGACGTGGCGGTGGGGGGCGCGGACGTACTCGGCAGCAGCGAAGCGCTAGCCGGGGGTGGGTCGTTGATCGGGCGTGGCCTGCGCGCCGGTTGGGACGGGATGGCACGGCTATTCTCGTCAGCGTCGGACGAGACAGCAGCATCTGACGCGGCGACCCAGAACCTGACCCGGACAGCGGCGGACGATGCGACCGTTCCGCCCACAGGCGCCGATGGGCCGCCCCCTGATGATGGCCTCCCGCCCGGTGGACAGAGATCGCCACGTGGACCAGACGAACGACCTGAAACGACGACCATTGTTAATGCACGTGGTGATCCATACCCCAGCGTCAAGGATATGCGCACGGGGGAACAGGTGCGCTTCCCACCCAGAGTTATACGACGCGTCCCTTCGGACGAGAGGGTTCCGTGGACGCGTGGGGATGAGTTTAGTAAGAGGTGGTATAAACGGTTGTGGCGACAGCGCGGACTGCCCAAGCCGGACGGGGGATGGGATGATAAGGAAATCCATCATATTCTTCCCCGAGAATTTGGCGGGAGCAACGACTGGGACAATCTCACGCCGCTGACTCACGACGATCACGTCCTCTTCACGAACTGGTGGAACAACTTTGAGCCGCCGCTTATAGATGAGATCGGGGAAAACCTCCCAGGATAAGGAGAAAGACCATGAACTGGATAGAGTTAATTGAGAGATATGTCTCGGACACCGAGATGCGCTGTCGTTTCTTCCCCCCAGCGGCTCCTGCGGACATGGGTGAGGTCGAGAGGATAGTACGGATCACACTGCCCGCCGAGCTACGCGACCTCCTCGCGCAAACGAACGGCGTCACCCTCCAAGAAAAGGAAGATGGGGGGGAATGGGAAACATTCCAATCCTTGATTTGGTCGACGGAACGCATTCTTGCCGGTAATCATCGCTTCAAACAAGAGCGGAGTGAACGGCATCCGCACGACCCCGAGCCGTCCAACAGCCTGCTCGCCTTCTCGGAGGTCGGCAACGGCGACCTCTTCGCCTTCCACGTCGGTGGAGACAACAGCATCGTCTATTGGGATCACGAGGATGATACCGTCCGGGTCGCCTACCCGTCGTTGCCAGCCTTCATCGAGGGGTGGCGGGGTGAATGAGCCGCCCGTTAGGCATCTGGTAGGCGAAGTGGTCCTTGGGGCATTGGTACTCGATCTTGAATTCGAGCAGAGCGGTGTAGAATTGAAGACCGACGTCGATGTCGGAAACGCTCAATTCGGGGACCAACGGATGGGGTATCATGCGCGCAGTCGGTATCGTGTCCATCCTTCCTCTTCTTACGATCGAACGTTGGTATCCGCACCTGCGGCCTGCGGAGCCAATCCCACCCATCCAGGAGAGTTCCCGCGCTGCGGCGCACAACACCGCCCGATCTCAGGTCGGCTAGCTTTACCACCGGTCAACTTTCACGGCTCCCAGCACCAGGAAGGACGGGACGATACGGCCGCGTTGAAGGGGTTGAGGCTTCTCGCGCGCCAGCACATCATCCCCGATTGGCTCGTCCAACGTGTCGATGAGCAGGTCGGTCTCCCGTAACCGTGCCGCGTACCAATTGAGCGAGCGATGATAGCACATGATCGGCGCGGGCTGATCGTCGACGAGATAGTCGGGGGTGTCAAAACGCCACCATCGCCTGCGCCCAGGGGATAGGTGGAGATTTAACGCACGGAAGAGCGAGGACTCGATCTTCAAGGCACTACGAGAAACCTTTGCACGACAGGGCACGAACGATCAAGAACCCGTGCATGCGCCCCGCGACGGTCAGTTTTGAAGGCGTTGCATTGACGGCAGGCGGCCCAGAGGTTGTCGCGACGCGTGGGTCCACCGGTCGCCTCAGGGATAAGATGCTCGATCTCAAGCAGAGCGCCGGTGATGTCCTCGCTCGATCGGCAGTAGCCACACCGTCCCAGTGCATCCGCGAGAACCTGGGCGCGCAGTCGGACGCTCACACGAGCCGCGCTCATGCGCTAGCAACCCGCTCTCCTAGAGCACGGCCGCGTGCCTGCAGCAGGGCCACAGCCTCCGCACGCAGGACCATCACGCGGTCATGCCGGTCGATGAGATCGGCCAGCATGTATTCTTCGTCAACGGTGAGTGCACGGCGGCCCCGCGTGTCGAGGAGGGCCGCGAGGAGGACCCCATCTTCGACGGTGGGCTGGCTGTGGCTGACGCGCTCCAGGGTATCATCGTCTAAGGCGGCGAGAGCCGCAAGAGCGGCAGATACGTCAGCCGGTAGGACAGCCTCGGCGGCAACGGCCGCCGCGAGCGTGAGCGTGAGCGTGGCCTCGTCCTCCAGCGGACGCTGATGGGCGCGGGCTCGCCGTTGGAGAGAGGTGTACAGGCTTGTCGGCAGAGTGAGCGTGACGGTTGGATCAATCATAGCGTGTCCTTTACGTAGCGCTCTTCCAGTATAGCGGCTCGCGATCGCCGTGTCTGGCCCATTATCTATCGCGGGGCGATAGACGACCTAACGCTACCTCTGGCACATATCGTCACCGACGTGGGCGATGTGGAGGTGGCGTGCATGATGAGCGAGGGGAGTCCGGGGCTTGTCGAGCGCAAGGCGGGGCACCTGGCGGATTATATGTGGCGCGGACGGTCGGGAAGGCGCGCGCAGCCGCCACGGGGGAGCGCCAGCGTCGGCCATCTGAGGGGGGAGAGGCGGGCCATGAATGAGGGAACGCACGAGCCCGTGATGAGCGAGCTTCATCGGCGCGCACTGTCGGCCCGAGCCTCGCTGGGACGCCGGTCTCGTTTTGCGTGTGCTCGTCCTGCCACGCGCATGTCGCGACGATCCTCTGTGCGTGGCTACGACACGGGGGCTGACATCGGCACACGGCCGGATAGGCCCGTCATGGTCTCACGCTGCGTCGATCGCGCATACGGTATTGTGGACGAGGCCACATGAGATACGCACTATGCGGGACGTATTTCGTCCAAGGCCCCACGTCTTCCATGGCACTCCCATGCGGACGTAGCCATAGGTGTGTCTCAGCGTGCGGTACGTAGTGCTGGGTAGCGCGGCACTGAACGACGGCGAGGACGCGCTCAACGCCCCAGTCGGCCTGCGTTAGAGATCACCGTCGTCGGTCATCTCACGCACCTCCGCCACATCAAGCAGCACGAACTCCGTGCCCGCCTGGTGAACGGTCCCCCGCGCGTGGAAGTGCCCGTAGGCCCACCATCGAGGCGCGCACCATTCCGTCACCGCGGCGTACAAGGCGTCCAGCGCGGCGCGCTCCGCTCGCAAGTCCTCCGCCAGACACGCATCGGACGCGATGGCCTCCCACACGAGCCTGGACCAGTCCAGAGGCGGAGCGAACGACGGCGCGGTGTGCGTGAGAACGGCCGATAGGCCGGTCAGGTCAAGTCCCTGTAGGGTTGTGCGATCGAACAAGAATCCCTCATCTGGCCAATACGACACGCTCGTCTGCCGCTGACGCCGATCGATGGAGATCGCGCCCCCGACGCACAGGATGCGCTGGCAACCGACCGTCAGGAGGGTGTAGTCGGGGACGAAGTGGATACGCTCCCACGGATGCTCCCGATCGGGGGCAAAATAGGCAGGATCGTCGTGATTGCCGCGGATCGCGTAGAGCGTGAGGTCGCGCACGTCCAGGGCCTGATCGAGACGATCGAGGTGCCGCCGCTCGTCGTTCGGCTTGAGGAAGCCGACCCCGAAGTCACCGACCTGGAGGATCGTGGTCCCCCGCACATTCCGCTGGCGTAAGCGATCCGCCAGATTCGCCCACTCGCCGTGTACATCGCCAACCAAGAACACCCGTCGCTCCGTCTCTCATTGCACTACTCATTGCTCGAGGGCGACCACCGTCTGGTGCCCATTCGATGCTACCACAGCGCACGGCCGCCGCACCGGTCATACACCGTCGCACCTCGTTGTCAAGCTCCGATGGGACTACCATGCTCAGGCGGTACAGCCTGCGCTATGGACCATCACGCATCCACAAAGGTAGCGTGTGCGAGCGTCGGCCCCATTATTGCCGCCTGGGCCCGAACGATAGCACGAGGAGTGCATGAGGCTTGGAAGAAACGCCAGGCTAGCTCGTGACCGATGGCGCTGCTATGCTGGTGATACATGGAGCGGTGGCAGAGTGGAAGAATGTGCTATCTCCTTCTCAAAGGAGGTGGTCGGGCTGAGGTCTTGACTCCACGTCAGGGCTGAAGCCCGCAGGGGTTCGATCCCCCTCCGCTCCGTTTTTCTGTCGTTTTTCAGCGTGGATCTGCGCTTGCCTTTGGCGCGTGCCGGCATGCTTAGTGTGACAGCGTGCTGTACGTCAACGGAGCTTGGCGGTCACTCTGTCCCACGGCCCCGTGGCTTACATCGTGCGGAGGCGAGGCGTTGGATTGAGCGACCCTTACAGCAGGGGAGGTGGACGTGACCAATGGCGTGCCCTACGAGTTCGAGGTGCGGCGCATCACAGTCGAGGCACTCGACGATCTGAATACCTATGTTGTTGGCATCGCAGAGAACATGGATGGCAGCGGTCAAACACTGCTGCTCCAGACGGCTTTGACGCCGATTGATGAGCAGGATCGCACCTTGAATATGGAGACGTATTGCGTCTCCACAGCATGGGGAGCGACCGTCTATGGCGGAGTAACAAGCTGCGCGCTCCAGGATGATCTGCTCACCCTCGGGTTAGATCCTCGGGCAGCGGAAACGCTGGGGATCGGCCAGGACTGCCGTTTCCGTCTGCGCGTCGATCAGGACAGTATCGAGCAGCTAAAGCAAGGCTTGCGCACCGTGCTCTCAACCGGACACCCATCCCTTCACGTACAGCTATGAACGCCGGGGCTATGTACGTTTGGGGCTTGGCTAACCCCGCGGTTGTGTGGAAAGTAATACGTCCTGCACAGTGCGTGTCTCATGTGGCCTCGTTCACTGTATGTGGCAAGGAGATTTCATCTTGCCGCATACATGCACATGGTCGTTCGCCCGTACGCAAGCGATCTGCCTGCCACGGCTCAGCACGTGCAGCACGGGTTCGTGACAGCAGGCAGTCTAGGAGGTATCGCGCCGCGTGTGCACCAACGCGCCCGGTCGGTCCCTCGCCGCATCGAGATAGGATCGCGCCTGTGAGGTACGTTTCGTGCGCGTATTATCGTGGTGCATCAACGAACATAGTCAAGGAGGCACACCATGGCACAAGGGGACGATCCGGTCTTTACAGACCCAGACGCGTACGGTATCGAGAATCTGGACGCTCCAGGCGAGCCGGACCGAGCGCATCAGCCGCCCTCGACACCGGTACCGGGGACGGGGCGCGCGGCCGACGTGGCGCATCGGCAGGCACACGATGCCACAGGCAGCCCCCTGTCGGATGCGGATAGTAGTAGAGGGCGTGCCGAGGGCCGAGTGGTGGTCGATGCGGGACGCGCGGAAGCAGACGAGGACCGTGCGTAAGACGACCCTCACCGCCTATGCGTTACGCGCTAGTGGGGCCGTCAGTCGCACCGTATACGTGGAGCCCTGCGGCGTGAGGGTGCTCTGTACAAGGCTGATGCCCGTTACATACATAGCTGCCTGCTCTACCGCAGGTAACCGCGCCACGTCGGCCACGAGGGCCGCCTGCGCGGCCGACGACGCATCGGCGCGGACGCGGGCTAGCGTCAGATGTGGGGTGACGTTCGCGCGCGACACGATAACCCCCTGGCGCAGCAGTTCGTCCTCCACACGCCGCTGGAGCGCCATCAAGGGCGCAGTCCCATCACATACCCCCAGCCACATGACGCGGGGACGGCGGGCATTGGGGAAGACACCGAACCCACCAACAACAAGTGGAAATGCCGCAACACCGGCGGTTGCCGCAACGCATCCTTCGGACGCGCGACGCTCCTCGTCCGGCGTCGCATCGCCCAGGAAGCGCAGTGTAAAATGCAGGCCGTCGGATCGCGCCGGGCGCAGGATAGCGCGATGCTCCGCCAAGAGGTCCACCAGGGCGGCGAGACGCTCCTGGATCTCGGCCGGTGGCATGACGGCGATAAAGAGACGTTTGGACGGGCTCAGGGCGGTCATCGTCGCACGCACCATTGTTCGAAAAAGTGCACTGTCCCGTGCATAATACAACAAGTGTCTCCTCGACTGTTGTGATTTGCGATGGTAGGGGCGTGCTGTTACCCTCCAAGGGCAGAAACCGTGAGGA
>JAABUX010005004.1_pt1 | contig 16481 bp, 15 predicted proteins | sample 5561851 | NCBI WGS metagenome assembly JAABUX01 (sample SAMN10711883, study PRJNA513361) | rock metagenome | isolation source: Antarctica rocks | place: Antarctica: Victoria Land, Richard Nunatak red sandstone | collected 2016-01-03 | reverse complement strand
ATCTGAATGGACGGGTCGGCCCAGTTCGGCTCATGCGCCCGGAACGCCGCTTCGGCCTCCTCGACTTTAGAGCCACGGTTCTTGACCGCCGACACGGCAGACAGCGCCCCTTTCGGATCATACGCGACGTTGAGGCCAAATGGCGGCGATGGCAAACCCCGTGCCATCCAGTCCTTGTCGCCGAGAATAGCTTTCGCGACCCGTACCTGCCAGTTCTCGTCGGCAAGCTGGAAGTAGCCCGCTTTGCCGTACAGATGCGCCCATTCGTGCTTCAAGATGCGGAGGCAGTGGGCATGGAACGTCCCGATCCACATCTTTTCGACAGTCGCCGCGCCGCCGTCGCCGAGCAGCGCGGCCAGGCGCAGGCCCATCTCGTCGGCGGCCTTCTTGGTGAACGTCGCCACAAACAGCCGCTGGGGATCAATGCCTTTGGCAAGCAGACGCGCCACGCGGCGGGTCAAAACTGTCGTCTTGCCTGACCCCGCGCCTGCCAGGACCAGGGCCGGGCCGGAGTCATGGAAAAACGCCTGCCGCTGCTGGTCGTTCAGCCCGGCTTCCAGTTTAGGGACAAGAATCTCTGTGCGGTGTTTGTGGAGGTCTTCGGTGATGGCTTCAAGGGTGGCTTGCATGATACGATTCAAGTATACCGCATTGAAGCAGGGAGGAAAATGCGGAAGCGGCGTTGAACGAAAAAAACACCAACGCATCATGGAGGCAACTGATGAATGTCCCGACTCAAACAGCCGCGCAGTGGGCGGCGGACTGGCTCGACCACGTCGCCGACGGCTCAAACACGATGAGCCAGCGCAAGCTTTCTTCGGTAGAAGCGCACGGCGGCCTGGAAGCCGTCAAGACCCTTGCCCGGCAAAAGGGCGTTCACCTGCTGCTGCTGGAAGACGACAAAGGCAACGCGCTCGTTGCCGCCAGCACCAAGTCTTTTGAGGTCATCTGCTGAATGAATATCACCCTGCCCTGAACGGCAGGGCTTTGGAAAGGCAAGCGCCCACCTTCATGGGCGAAGATTTCGGATATTTTTCTGCCTTAATCCTCTGCCCGCGAAGGCGGGGACTTGCTCTCCTAAAGAACGGGGGTTCAGCCCCGTGTTACCCGGCGTCTTTGCGGCGCACACGCAGCACGGCGATCTTGGTGGGGTGGTTGAACGGCGCGGGGTCAGTCGGCAGTATCACTGCGGCAGACGTCTGCGCGTATCCAATAAAGTCTTGGGGGACTGGAATCAGCGCCTCAACAGACAGATAACCGTCGGCGCACAGCGTTTCCAGCATCTGAAGATACGCCGCGCCGCTGACAAAGAGGGCGTTGCTGATGGTCACAAGTGTGCCGCCGTCGTTAATGAGCGGGCGCACTTTGTTCAGCAGCCGCTGACCGCCTTCCACCAAATCTACCGTGCCGTGGCGGGTGCGGGAAAACAGCGGCGGGTCTACAAACACGCAGTCAAAGCGTGCGCCTTCGCGCTTCAGATGGCTGATCTGCGGCCAGAAGTCTGCCGCGATGAAGTCTTTGGTCTGGACCCTAAACCCGTTCCGCAGGTACGAATCTTTGCCGATATTCAAAAAGGCCCGGCTGAGGTCAAGCTGAACCACGCGGCTTGCGCCGCCTGCCTTTGCCGCAGCGCCCAAGCTGCCCGTATAGGCAAATGTGTTCAGTGCCGCTTTCCCATCAAGGTTCGCCTTCGCCCATTCCCGCAGATGCCGGGTGTCTAAGTACAAGCTGCTGTCTTGGTTGAGCCGCAGGTCGATCCGATGCCAGACCCCGTTTTCCGACACGAACCGGTCGGTCGTGTCGCCTGACAGCAGGACGCCGCGCCGCGCGTCTTCATCGCCGGCATGACGCGCCTTGACCAGCACGGCGTTCAGCCAGGGCAACTGACCGGCATAAAACCGTGCCGCGAAGGCGATAACCTCGTCGGCGTCTTCGGGGATGTCCGCGTAGTTGTGCAGGACCAGCGTGCGCCCGTACAAGTCCACGACAAGCGCCGGCCAGCCTTCGTAAAAGCCGTTAAACAGCCGGAACGCCGTTTCATGACGCGGGTCAAAGAGTTCGGAGCGTGCCGCAAGCGCGGCGGCGAGTGCGGGTTCAAGGCCGATGGTTGTAGGATTTGCCGTTGGAGTAATCACGGTCGTAGTACCAAGCGAAATCAATGTCCACCAGCAACATTCAGCAGAGGTTCCAGCAGAGCATTTACGCTGACGCTTTGATCTGAGAGAGGCAAATCGAAGGAAAATGCTGGGATGCTTGCCGGCGAGGGCAAATCACGCACCTTCTCAAAGAAGGCGGTCAGGATTCCATTCAGGTCAGTGGCGCTGCTGAACTCTTGATGATTCCAATACGTTGTTTCTTCGGTTGCGGTATCCAAGATTTCCGTGTCGCAGTAGCCCTGGTCCGTGCCAAGCCGGCCAATCGTTGCTCGTGCCAGAGCGGCAGGCAGGCTGATGTCAATGTAGAGACTGCTGCCGTCCGGGGCGTGGACAATCTCGATTTTTCGGAACATATCAGACCGATGCCTGATGCGCTTCTGCATATAAGCGCAGTGCGGCCCGCATCTTCGTTTGGTAATCCTGTCCTTGAGACTGAAACCAAGCCAAAATATCCTCGTCTACGGCAACTTCCACCATGACAGGCGCAGTTTTTGTAGAAGAACTTGGCTTAAGGCCAGTAGGCAAGCGCCATTCAGACCGTGCGAAATCTTCTTCCGTGAGTGGTGGTATATCGGACGTGTCAATTTCTGCGTCTGAAAGGGCATCAAGGCGATCCCAATGAGTCCGCGAGTCTGCTCGTGGCTTCACCTCCGAAGTTTTAGTTTCCAAAGAGTTGTTTGAGGTACTGTTCATATCGTTTTTGCTCATGGGCCAATGCCTTCCGTATCGAAATAACGCGAACGACATCTTCTTCCGGTTCCGTGAAGGCAACTATGACGACACGATTGTCAAGAAGTCCAAAGCCAATCAAGCGGTCTTCGCCGTACTCGTAACGGGTATCTGAGATGACGCGCATAGGCGCAGAAAAGATAAGCGCGGCATCGTGAAAATCAATGTCGTGCTTTTCGATATTGCTCTCATTTTTGCGCTCATCCCACTCAAATCGCATAAGCATCCCTTCTTGCGGTTTGCCCTAGTATACCCGACCATTTGTGCCGCCGCGTCAGCCAGTTTTCAGCGTCACAGGTTCGGCGTCGCTTTTGACCGGCGGCGTGGTGGGACTTTTGGCCAGCTTGCTGGGTTTCTCTTTGGGCTTGGTGCGCGTCAGCCCTTCCAGGGCGACAAACAGAACGGGGGCGACAATCAACGTGAAGAGGGTGGACACGGACAAGCCGCCGATGACGGCGATGGCGAGGGGCTTTTGCAGAGCCGCGCCCGCGCCGAGGCCGAGGGCGAGAGGCATCAGGGCGAGAATGGCCCCGATGGTGGTCATTAAGATGGGGCGGAGGCGCTCCTCGCCGGCTTTTTGGATTTGGGCGGTGAGGTCGCCGCTCGGGTCTTCGGAGCGCAGATGGTTGAAGAACGCGAACAAGACAATGCCGTTCTCGGTGATGATGCCGATGATCATAATTGCGCCGGTGAAGCTGGAAATGTTCAGGGGCGTTTTGGCGAGCGTGAGGGCGGCAAGGACGCCGAACAGGGACAGGATAGCGGCGAGAAGCAGAGCCATGGCCTGGCGGATGGACCGGAACTGAAAGACCAGGAGCGTGAAGACCAGCATCATGGTAATCAGCAAAGTTTGGCCGAGTTCGGCGAACGATTTCTGCTGGCTGGCGTACAGGCCGCCGTATTCAATCGTGTAGCCGGGCGGCAGCGTGACCTGCTTGCGGACGGCGCTTTGGATGGTCTGGGTGTCGCCCCCCAAATTGCTTCCCGCGAGGCTGGCCGTGACTGAAATCATCTGGCGCTGGTTTTCGCGGGTGATTTGGGCCGCGCCCGGCTCGCTTTGAACCGAAGCGACTTCGCTGACCGGAACGTCGCCGCCGGTGACGGGCGACGCGACCAGAATGTGCGGCAGCAGATTGGGGTCCAGCGCCTGGCCCGGATGGGTGAGCTGAACGCGCACGCCGACCGCCTGTTCGCCCTGCTGCACCTGGGTCGGCTCGACCCCCTGCAAGGCCGCCGAGACCGCCTGCGTGATGTCGTCGGTCGTGAGGCCGTAGCGCTGGGCTTCGGACGTGTTGACTTTCAGCACCGACTCCGGGCTGCTGTGGATGATGCCGTTGAAATCGCCCTGCACAAACGGCAGCTTGGCGATGACGCCGTCGACTTTCTGGGCCAAATTTTCCAAAGTCGCCTGGTCCGGGCCGAAGATTTTGATTTCGACGGGGTTCGGGTTGCCCGCGATGTCGCCGATTTCGTCCTGCAAGGTTTGATGGAAGTCTACCTGCGCCGCCGGATACTTGGCTTCCACTTGGGCGCGGACGTCGTCCATGACCGCGTTGATGCCCCGCGACCGATTGGATTTGAGCCGCACGGTCATGTCGCCGACGTTCTGCGTCGTGATGGCAAAGCCGTTCTGCGCCCCGGTCTGCCGGGACCAGTTGGCGACTTCCGGCGTTTTTGCCAGCACGGTCTCAATCTGCCCGGACACGGCGCTGGCCTCAGCCAGCGAGGTTCCGGCAGGAAGCTGGTAGTCTAAAATAAACCCGCCTTCGTCGAACTCCGGGAAAAAGCCGGTCGGAATGCGCTGGTACAGCAAAAACGTCCCGATCCCGATGGGCAGCAGCAAAACAATCACCACGGCCTTGTGCGCCAGGCACCAGTGCAGGGCGCGGGCGTAAACGCGGACGATTTTGTCGAACTGGCGGGGAAAGAAGCCAAGAATGCGGGCAAAGACGTTCGGCTTTTTGGCGTCATGCGCCGCCGCTTTTTTCGGCAGCAGCCAGCCCGCAAGGATGGGCGTCAGCAGCAGGGCCAGGGCCAGCGAAATGGTCAGCGTGGCGATCATCACCAGCGCCAGCGGCCCGAAGAACTGGCCCGTGAGGTCGTTTAAAAACGTCAGCGGCAGGAACGCGGCCATTGTCGTCAGCGACGAGCCGACCATCGCAGAAGTAATTGCTTTGAGGCCGGCGGCGATGGCTTCCGAGCGTTCTTTGCCGTTTTCCAGTTCCGTGTATATGTTCTCGACGACAACAATGCCGTCGTCTATCACTAAGCCAAGCGCGACCGCGAGTGCGCCGAGCGTCATAATGTTCATGGTCTGGCCTAAGACCTTCATCAGCGCGAACGCAATGATGATCGTCAGGGGCAGGATAATGAGGACGATGGAAGCCGTGCGAAGATTGCCGAGAAACAGCATCAGGACGATCAGCGCAAGTGCGCCGCCGAGTATCAGCGCTTCAATGACGCTGTGCTGAGAGCCGACGACGATCTCCGACTGGTCGTAATAGTTCGTCACCGTGATGCCGGGCGGCAGGGCGGATTTTGCGTCCGCCAGCGCTTTCTTGATGCCGTCCGAGACCTGCACCGTGTTCCCCGCCGGCTGCTTGATGATGCTCAGAAGCACCGCCGGATGGCCGTCGCCGCTGGTCTCGACCGTGTGCAGCTCAACTCCGCGCGTCACCGTTCCAATCTCGCCAATCGTGACGGGGACGCGGTTTTTCACGGCAACCGTGACGTTTTCGATGTCTTTAGCCGTCTTAAACAAGCCGGACACCAGCACTTGATAACGTAGGAACGACTGATCGTAGAAGCCGACGGAGTTGACCTGGTTGTTCTTAGACAGCGCCGTTTGGACATCTGAGACGCTCACGCCCCGCGCCAGCAGGGCGGTCGGGTTAAGCTGGACCAGAAAGTCCGGCGTGTCGCCGCCCTGCACGGCGATTTCCCGGACGCCGGGAACTTGCAGCAGGCGCGGGCGCAGGGTATACAGCGACAGCCGGCGCAGCTCCTGCTGGCTGACGGTCTTGGAATACAGGCTGTAGCCCATCACGGGGAACACCGACGGGTTCAGCCGCTCGGCAGTGACATGGGTACCGGCAGGCAGGGCTGCCTGCACCTGAGCAATCCGGGCCTGGACAAGCTGGAGCGTCGTCTGCATGTCCGTGCCCCAGTTGAAGTTCACGTCCAGCTCATCGCCGCCGCGCTGCGTCAGCGAAAGAACTTTGGTGACGTTGGGGACGCCGGACACGGCATTTTCCAGGGGCCGCGTGATGTTCGCCAGCACGGTCGGGATCGGCGTGTTGCCGGCATCCACCGTGACGATGATGCGCGGCGCGGCAAGGTCGGGAAAGATCGCGACGGGCAGCGATTGGGAGGCATAAAACCCGCCCAAACACAGCACGACGACCAGCAGCAAAATGGCTTTTCGGTAGCGCTGCACCCAGCCGCTCAGTCCAAGAGATTTGTTGTCCATGCTGCTATTGTCCATGCTGCTATTGTCCATGCTGCTATTGTCCATGCTGCTATTGTCCATGATGCACCTGCACTTTGCTGCCATCGGGCAGCCCGTACTGATTGGACACGGCGACTTGATCCCCGGCGCGAAGGCCGGACAGGATTTGGACGCGGTCGCCGACGGAGAGGCCGGTTGTGACCGGAACGACATGGGCGACGCTGTCGCTGCCGACCGTGACGACCGTAGTTTTGCCGGTGTCGGGATCGGTCAGCACGGCCCCACGTGGCACGATGAGAATGTTTGTGCGCCGCTGCGTCACAATCTGGACGCGGGCGGTCGTGTCGTCCTTCAGCAGATGACTGGCATTGACAACGACCGCGTATGCCGAAACCGTGCCGGTGGCTGGGTCCACGTTCTGCGCGATGACATCAATGACGGCTTGAAATGTGCGGCCCGGCAGGCTGTCTACGGTGAAGCGTACCGGTTGCCCGCGCCGCACAGACGCGACCGCATCGCCGGGCAGGCCGATGTTGAGCTGGAGGCGGCTCAGGTTCACAATGGTCGCGATTTTCGTGGCCGTGTCCACAGTCTCGCCGGCCGTCGCGCCGACCGCGCTGACCTGCCCGGCCAGCGGAGAGCGCAGGGTGTAAAGCGCCATCTGCGCCCGCGCCGTCGTCAGCGCCCCCTCGGCGTTCCGCAGCTGCTGCCGGGCGACAAGCACGTCCTGCCGCTTGACCGTGTTCTGCAAGGCGGCGGCGCGGGCGGCGGCGACGGCGGCCTGCTGCCCGGCAACGGTCTGGCGCTGCCCGGCGACCGCCTGCTGCTGGGCGGACCGCTGGGCCTCGGCGGTCCGCAGGGCAAGCTGTGCGGCTTCCACATCTTTTTGGGGAACGAGGCCGTCGGCAAGCAGCGTCTGCTGACGGGTCAAGCTCTGCTGGGCATTGCGGACGGCGGCGTCCGCGCCGGTCAGGGTCGCCTTAGCTCCGGTGACTCCCGCCTGGGCGTTTCGGAGCGCCGCCTGCGCCTGCAAGATGGACGTGCGGGTCTGTGCTTCCTGCTGCAAGGCATTGGCCTGGGCCTGCTGCACCTGCACTGTGTTCTGGCCGACCGTGGCCTGGGCCTGCTGAATCTGGCCGGCAAGCTGTTTGGTGGAAAGCCGGGCGACCACCTGGCCCGGCGCGACGCTCTGCCCGTAACGAACTAAAAGGGTGCTGAGAACGCCGGTGACGGACGGGCTGAGAACGGCTTCCTGACCCGGCAGGGCTTGCAGCGTTCCGCTGGCCGGCAGACGTTTTTCCAGAATCCCGCGTGTGACCGAAGCGACTTGCAGGGCCGGCAGCGGGGCGGGCTTCGCGTCGGCCTTGGGTTTTGCGCCATGCCCGCAGCCGGTCAGCAGCAGAGCAAGGGCGACCAGCGCGGCAAGCAGGTATTTGGATTGAAGCATTTTGGATTGAAGCATAACTCGTGCGTCAAGAAAATCAAGAAAGACACGGGGCTGAACCCCCGTGCTTTGGGAAAGCAATTTCCCGCCTTCGCGGGCAGAGGAACAATCTCGGACATCTTCGCCTGCTCCTAAATCTTCCCGCGAAGGCGGGGGCTTGCACTTTTAAAGCACGGGGGTTCAGCCCCGTGCCTCCATATCTATTCTCTGTATCTTGTGTCCTTACGGCCCGCCGCGTCCGCCGCCTGCCGCCCCGCCGGGGTTGATTCCGGTCGTGCTGGTTCCCGCCGGGCTGGTTCCCGGCCCGCCCGCGCCGGCTGGGCTGGTTCCGTGTGCGCCGGTCGCCGGGGCTGCCGGCAGGGGGGCAGCCGAAGCCGGCACGGCGGCTCCCGGCGCGGCAAGCGCCCCTCCTTCAAACGCAGTAGAGAGAGTGCTGGACGCGGCGGCGGCGTCGTAGACGGCCTGCGTGTAGGCAATCCGGGCCTGGGTCAGCGCCGCCCGCGCGGTCAGAACTTGCAGCAGCGGGAACAGGCCATTTTGGTAGCCGAGCAGGGTCTTGTCGTAGGTAATCTGCGCGATCTGCTGCGATGTGCGTGCGGCGTCGACTTGGCGGCGGCGGCTTTCGGCAGTAAGGTAAGCTGCGCTGACGCCCGCGACCGCCTGCCGCCGGATGGTTTCGGCCTGCGCCCGCGCCCCGGCAAGCGCGGCCTGCGCTTCCTGCACCTGGGCGCGGCCGAGGCCGCCGTCGGACAGCGGCAGAGTGACGGCGGCCTGCACGGTGTCTTCGCTGCGAAAGGAAGTCACGTCCTTGCTGCGGATGTCAATGGCCTGCAAGGCAAAGGTCGGCTCGCGGTAGAGCCGGGCGGCGGCAAGCGCGGCTTCGTCCGCCCGGATGGTCGCCTGTGCGGCGCGGAGGTCGGGGCTGCGCGACAGGGCAAATGCCAGGGCCTGCGGCAGCGTGTACGGCAGGGCCAGGGAGCTGGGCGTGACGTCGGCAATTTCCAGCGGGGTGTCCAGCGGGCGGCCAAGCAGGCTGTTCAAAGTTTCGCGGGCGACGGCGAGGTCGGTTTCGGCCCCGTTCAGCGCGGCTTCGGCGGCGGCGACGGGAACCTGCGCCTGCAAAACGTCAAGCTGGGCCACGTCCCCGGCCTGGCTGCGCTTCTGGGCGTCCGCCAGCGCCCGCCGGTCTTCGGTCAGCGTTTCGAGCGCGACCGCCAGCAGCGCCTGTTTTCGGAGCAGGTCGTAATACGCGGCGGCGGTCTGTCCGATGAGCGACAGGCGGGCGGCGTCAAGCTGGGCCGTCGCCGCCCCGCGCTGCGCCTGCGCCTGGGTCACGATGAGGCCCGGACGCCGGCCGAGCGGCAGCGGCACGGTCAGCGTATTTTGCAGGGTTCCAAAAGTCTCCTGGGGCGGCGGCAACTGGTAGACGCTGGCAGTGGACAGCGACGCCGTGCTGTTGAACGTGATTTGCAGACGCCGCTGGGCCTGGGCCTGCCCGACGCGGGCCTGGGCTTGGAGGACGCTTTGCTGGGCCGCAGTCAGCGACGGGCTGGCCTGGACGGCAAGCGAGGTCACTTGCGCCAATGTCTGCGGCGTACCCGCCGCTGCGGCCGGCACCACGGCAGGCGTCTGGGCCTCAGCCGAGCGAGACCCCAAATAAGGCCCGAAGAAAGCCCAAGCGGTTATCAGAGTGAACAGCGGCGCGTTTTTTCTCATGCGTACTGTGATTGTACCCGGCGGACGACTGATGAGCCGGAACCGGCGCTTTCAGCGCCGGTTCCGGCTTGACCGGAGGCATCGCCCATTTAACCATTGGTTATTTAGGCGCACTTGGCTTCGCGCCGCCGGACTTCATCGCGGCTTTCTTATCGGCGGCGGCTTCGCTGGCTTCTTCGGCAGCGCTGGTCTTTTCCGTGTCCGTGACCTTGCCCGTGGTGGAGTTGACTTCCACTTCGTACATCTGGCCGGCTTTGTCTACCACAGCGACGGCATACTGCCAGTGGCCATCCTCAAATTCGTACTTGGCCGCGGTCGCTTTGCCGGGGATTTTCTTCAGGGCTGACGCTTTTGCCTGGGCGGGCGTGATGCGGGCGGCGGCAAAAGCGGTTCCGGCCATCAGCGCCGTAGTGACTGCCAGGACAATGCCTGCGGTCATTTTGATGTTCGTCTTCATGTGTTTTTTCCTTTACGGATGCGAGACGCCGCGTGATTGCGTGTGTCTTGGATTTTATCATACACGCCGGACATTAACGCGGCGTGAGAATCGCATGAGAGTTTTCTCATCAAGCGCATCAGCGAGGAAACGTGACCGAGAAGATACTTCCCATGCCTGGCTCGCTCCAAACTTTGATGCCGGCACCGTGCGCGTCGGCGATGCTCTGGACGATGGACAAGCCGAGGCCGCTGCCGCCGCTACTCACGCGGGCCGGGTCGGCGCGAAAGAAACGGTCAAAGATGTGAGGCAAGTCGGCGGGCGCAATGCCGACGCCGGTGTCGGTGACACGCAAGCAGCAGGACTGGGCGGTCTCGGAAACGGAGACCGCGACTGACCCGCCCGGCGGCGTGTAAGCCAGAGCGTTCTCCAATAAGTTTTGGATCAGGCGGCGCAGGGCATCCCTGTCGCCGAGAACGACCCCTTCGCCGTCTGCTTCGGAAGTCAAAAGCAGGTCTTTCTCGGCGGCGCGTCCGGCCAGAGAACCGACGACTTCTCCGGCCAGCGCGGCCAGGGAAAGCGGCGCGAAGCAGCCGGGCGGGCCGGCGGCATCGCCGCGCGAGAGATACGCCAGGCTGTCCACGATCCGGGCCATCCGCAGGGTTTCTTCCAGGCCGCTTTCCAGCGTCGCCCGGTACTCGGCGGCGGAACGCTCGCGGGCCAGCGCCAGCTCAAACTGGCCGCGCAGAATGGTCAGCGGCGTTCGCAGCTCATGGGACGCATCGGCGGTGAACTGGCGCTGAGTGGTAAAGGAGCTTGCGATGCGGGCCAGCATTCGGTTCAGCGCGGCGACCAGATGGCCGATTTCCGTGTCGGAAAGCGCCTGGGGGCTGAGAAGAACGGAGCCGAGCCGGTCCGGCGTCAGTCCTTCGGCTTCGGTCACGATATGATCAATGGGACGCAGGGCGCGTCCGACCAGCAGGCCGCTGCCGATGCCGGACAGCAGCAGGAACAGCAGAGAGGCCAGCGTCAGGCCCGCCAGAAGCTCCGTCAGCAGGTCTTCCACGGGGTCCCCGGGCGCGGCCACTTGCAGCAGGTAGGGCGACTGCGGAACCGGCACTGTCAGGCAGCGAAGCTGCGTGTCATCGCCGAAACCGGCGAACTGGGGATCGTGGGGACGGGCAGGAAGGGCGGCTAAGACCGCTTGCAGGTCGCGGCTCTCCATGAGGGCGGGCGACAGCGCGGCAGTCCGCCCGGTGTCTGCTCGTGCAAGCCGCAGGCAGAGGGCATCGGTTCCAATGCCGGGCAGCGTGACGGAAGCGAGATGCGCCTCCCGGACAATCGCTGCCGGGTCTGTCTGCTCCGGCGCGTCTCCCGGCTCCGGCGGCTCGTCGGGAGCCATCCGGCGCAGCAGGGCGGCGGACGTTTCGCGCAGCGCCTGGTCAGTTTCGCGCTGAAGAGCGGACCGTACCAGGCTATAACAAAGAGTGGACGCGATCAGCAGGATCACCGCAGTGGTTGCCAGCGACCAGAGCGTGAGTTGAAAGCGCAGCGATTTTGTCCAGCGAAAGTTAGTCCCGCGAAAGTTAGTCCCGCGAAAGTTAGTCCCGCGAAGCGGCTTGAGACGCATAAGAAAATCAGCCGATCTGATACCCGACATGGCGCAGAGTCCGAATGAGCTTGCGGCCCGCGCCGGAGTCAATTTTGCGGCGCAGGTAGCTGACATAGACGTCAATGACGTTGGAACCGCTGTCGAAATCAAAGCCCCAGACATGCTCGGCGATCATGGCGCGGGTGACGGGGCGGCGGGCGTTCCGCATCAAATAATCCAGCAGGGCATATTCCCGCGAACTCAGCTCGAATTCGTTTGCGCCGCGCCGCGCCCGGCGCGTCTGCGTGTCGAGCGTCAGGTCTTCAATCGTTAAAATACTCGCGGTGCGAGGCCCGCCGCGCCGCCGCAGCAGGGCGCGAACACGCGCCAGCATTTCGTCAATGGAGAATGGCTTGGTTAAATAATCGTCGGCCCCGGAGTCCAGCCCCAGCACCTTGTCTTCCAGCGCCGCGCGTGCCGTGATCATCAAAATGGGCGTTTCGCTGCCCGCGCCGCGCAGCGTTCGGCAGACTTCCAGCCCGTTCATCTGCGGCAGCAGCTGATCTAAAACAAGCAGGTCGAACTCGGCAGCCTGGGCTAGATGCAGGCCTGCCGCGCCGTCGTGCGCGATCGTGACGGCGTAGCCCGACTCGCTTAATGCCTGGCGCAGAAACGCCGCCACTTTTTGCTCATCTTCCACCACGAGAATTTGCATTGCCGCAAGTATACCCGATTGGGTACAATTGATTGAGGGAGAAAGAAGCAATGGTCTCGGCGGAGGATTTAGGCGACAACCCGGACTGGATCGCGGGCATCGCGGAGCACAAGATACAGGATGCGATAGACGAGGGATTATTTGATAACCTGCCGGGCCGGGGCGAGCCGCTGGACCTCTCGGTGAACCCGTTCGAGCCGCCCGGCATGGGCGCGATCAACCGAATGCTCAAGCACAACCGGGCCGTGCCGCCCTGGCTGATGCTGGAACAGGACATTGAAGTGTCCAGGGCACTGGCAAAGGGAACGCTGGCCCGCTGGGAAGCCGCCGAGCCAAACCTGCGCGAGACGCCCGAATACCCGGTTCTCCGGGCCAAAGCGCGGGAAGCCTATGCCCGGCACCTGAAAGAAACCAATGACATGATTTTGAAATATAACTATACCAGCCCGTTCGCGTTCCGCACCCAAATCCCGTTCATGCAGAAGCGGCGTCTGGCGGAGTTTGATGCCCTCTACGGCACGGACGAGCAAGAGGCTGAGGCATGAATGGATTATGGCTGGAGCGCAGCGGGATCGCGCTGACGCTGTACTTTTTGGCCCGGACCGTGGGACGCTTTCGCGGAACCAAGAAGCAGCAGGCCGCGCTCAAAACGCCGCTGGTGGACGCGGCGGTTTTAGAGGCCGCGTTCCATCCGCGCCCGAAAGACGGCGACGATGCCGCCCTGCTGACCGAGCTGCGGGACACGTTTGCCCACTTGAACCGGCAGGCATGGGCCGAAGAATTCTGGGATTTGCATACCCAAATTGCCGCGCTGTCTCCGGCGCTCGGCCCGGCCCAAAACGCCACTTTGCGCCGGGCCGTTCTGCGTTTATTGACTTCCGATGACCGCTGGCTGCAAGCCGTCGCCGCCAAGACCGCCGCTGATTTGGGGATGGCCGAGGCGATCCCGCCGCTCACGGCCCTTTTGGAGCAGCCTTCCGGCACCGATGATTTTGCTGTTCGTTTTCGGCTTGTGCTGGAAGATGCGCGGGTTTCGTTGAGCAATCCTGTATCGAAGTCTTAGAAATGACAACAAATCCATGCCCGTAATCACGCTGGTGACGGAAATCTATGCGCCGATTGAGCAGTGCTTTGATCTGTGCCGGGATTTGGAAGTTCACACGCGAACCGTGCCGCATACGAAAGAGCGGCTGGTGGGGGACAAAAAGACCGGCCTGGCGGAGCTGGGGGATGTGCTGGTTTTCGAGGCCGTGCATCTCGGCGTTCGGCAGCGGCTGTCGTCGCAGATTACCGAAGTCGAGTGGCCGGTGCTGTTTGCCGATGTGGCCTTGTCCGGCGCGTTCCAAAGCCTGCGCCATGAGCATCGGTTTACGGCAATCGCCGGGGGAACATTGATGCGAGACCGTTTGGAGTGGACCTCGCCGCTCGGCCTGCTGGGCAATTTGGCCGATGCTCTGTTTCTAAAGCGCCACATGCTGCGGTTTCTCGCTACGCGCAACCGCAACTTGAAATCTATTGTCGAGACAGGGTAGAGATAAGAAAGCCCGGTCTCCTCTGAGACCGGGCGTTGAGTTCAAAGTCATGCTTCTCCTGCTAAGGCGCTGCCTACGGCTTCTGGACCGCCTGCGTCTCTTCGCCAAGCTGGCCGCGGAAGATATGCCTCATTTCCTGCACTGCGTCGGCATCTGCCGCGCTTCCGATCTGAGCCGCCTTGTCGAAGTCTGCCCGCGCCGCCTTGCTATCCTGCCGGTAACGTAACTCGTGTTGGGCGCGGTAAAAGTACGGCACCGGAGAATCAGGAAACAATCCTGCCGCCTGCTGCAAACGCGCCCACGCGCCTTTGGTGTCAAAGTCCACATGGTCAATGGCCCACCCTACCTGCGCCAGCGCTTGCAGGCGCTCCGGCGTGAAGGCAATCTGACCGGTGCCGTCGCCAAAGTCCGGCAGCATCAGCTTGAGGTGGGGCCGCCCGTCCATGTAGTTAAGAAGCTGCGCCCCGTGCCGGTAGACCGTCAAGGCTTCGTCCTGCTGACCTGTCTCGTTGAGCAGAAGCGCGTACTCCATCACGCGGAACGCATTGGATTCTCCAAAGGTAACTGTCGGAGGCGACGGCGTGTCAGGGTAGTTGTAGACAGCCCGCCGGTAGTAGCCGACAGCGGCTTGCAGGTCGTTCTTGGTCAGCGAGTAGTCGCCCATGCCATACAAAGCCCCCGAATCGGCTGGATCAAGACTGAGCGCTTGCTGGTAGAGGGAAACGGCTTTGGCCCAGTTTCCCTTCCCTGCCTCATAATTGCCTTGGCTGGAAAGCAGGGCGCTTTGGTTTCCCTGGTCAAACTTGGCCTGCATCTCCGGTGGAAGCTGGATTTTGCCGGTGGCTGAGTTGATGGGAAACAACTGGCCTGGCACATAGTACAGCTTGCCCGGCACAAGCGGCGGTACGGCTGGTGTTTGCTGTGCCGGAGACTGCGGCGCTGGTGTTTGCTGTGCCAACGCATTGCTGTTGAGTGAGAAAGTGCCGACCGCGATTGCCGGCAGCACAAAAAGCATTTTTTCATTTTTCGTTGTCGCTTTCTTGACAAAGTCAGATGCCGAGAACAATCCGGTTACGGACGCATTGCCAGATAGCCCGTGCCGCTGTATTGCACCCAAGTGTTCCATGTCGGCCAGTCGCCTGAAAGCATTGGGTCATTACTGTCGGAGGCAGGCTGGAAGTTTGGCGCACTCCAAGCATTTGAAGTTGTGTTTAAGCTGGCTTGGTTGGACCATCCCCAGGTGAAGGACTTGACAGGAACCCAAATGCACGATGAGGAGCTGGGGTCAGGATTGTACATAATCCAGACCATGAACTGATCGTTTCCATTGGAAGCGTACCAGTCAGGCTGGCCGGTGTCTCCTGAAATCAGTGGGGTAGCGCAGAGAACACTTGGCGTGTCAATTCCTGATCCTGTTTGGTTTGCCGTCGGCTGTGAACCGTTAGGTGTCGCCGCCCAAATGGACGCGAACGGATAAGGAAAATCCCCATCAAGGCAAGGGGCGGGGATGGGCATCCATGAGCCAAACTGCTTCTGCTGCTGGAAGTAGTTGGGGCCGGTATGACGCATATCAACCCGCGTCGCGCTTTGTATCTTCTGAACGACATAGCCCGTACCGCCTGTAAAGCCCATAGGCATGGTGAGTTGAAGCTTATTGTACGTTTCCACTGCGCCGTAAGCCGATGACGTATCGTTTGGGTCTTGGGAGAAGTTGTCACTTTCCACAAGATTAAACGTAGGCGTTGAAAGCGTTGGCTTAACAACTCCAAACATCGTCGTGACCTTTGCTGTTCCCGTAGTCTTGTCTGGAAACGTGATGGTTACAGTCAAATTTACTGTCACTGTATCCTGAACACCGTCGTAGAAGGTCACGGAAGGGCTTTGCAGGGAAGGATAAGGAGGGGTCGTCATACCCTCGGCTTGTTCGGCAATGTAGCTGCCGCAGAGGGAGGCACCATTCGCGCTTTCAATGTCCCACTGGTAGTTGGACGCCGAACAGCCGGAAGGCAAGGCGCTGAGCGAGACTATAATCTGCTGACCTGTCAATACTTCCTGAGTTCCGTTGACAAGCGTGGTGCCGCCGAGGTTGATGAAGACGGGGGAGGCGGATGCCATGTAATACACGCCGCAGGAACCGGAGCCGACACTTGCTGTCGGAGTGCAATACACCTCCAAGTTCCCATTCGCATCTGCCGGAACCACCGAATAGTGCGTCCCCGAAGAAGTGGACGAGTAATCCCCGCCGGCCTGGTGAGACCCAGGAACCGGAGCATCCTTCAGGCCGTCGTCGCATTGACCGCTGCTGTCGGTGGGCGATGTCCAACTGGCCGTCGAGAACTGCTTGACAATGACCTGCTGAGGCACCGGAGCATTGGGGCTGCCGGCTGTCCAAAGCCACTGCGCTTCGATCTGTCCGCCGCAGGAAGGGCTGGTTCCGTTGACGTTTGCGCCATAGAGGGGGCCGCTTTGTAGGTTTAGGGTGCTGTAAGGAGAACCGGGCGGGGTGTCGTCTTGGTATGTTCCAAAGCCGCCGGTGAGGTTGGGGCCGGTGTAGTAGCCCTGGGCATGGGCCGGTGCGATTGCCAGCAGGCTGCCCATCAGGCTAGGAGGAGAGGCAGGCGCACAAGCGACGGGCGCAGAGAGTGAGACATTAAAGTACCTCCATAGCCAGCAAGTCGCAGCAGCAAGTCGTACAACCGAGTGGTATCGCCAAA
>JAABUX010005001.1_pt1 | contig 16487 bp, 14 predicted proteins | sample 5561851 | NCBI WGS metagenome assembly JAABUX01 (sample SAMN10711883, study PRJNA513361) | rock metagenome | isolation source: Antarctica rocks | place: Antarctica: Victoria Land, Richard Nunatak red sandstone | collected 2016-01-03 | reverse complement strand
ACCACGACGAGCAGAAGGATCAGGAAGAGTATCACGGTGGCCTAAGTCTAGACGCCAAGACGGAGGCTCTGCAGCCGCGATCGGACTGCTGGCGCGGCGGCGCCGGACCCGCCACTTGGCTGCTTTATCCGAGCCTTGCCCGTACTCAATGTCCGGCAAGAGCCGACTGACATCTGGCACCCATTCTTTGCTCGGCTCCCCCCATTCAAGAGCGGTGCTTCCCCACCCAGCACAACAGCGAGGCGCCTGGACAGCGTGGCGCTGGAGCTGAAGCTGCTCACCGATGTGGTCGGCTAGGCGGCGGCAGGGGCAAAGAGCCTGCGGTTGGATGGGTGGATTTCACCTGCTTGAAAACTAGCTAGGCCTTGAGGGAGCCTCCGCGGTCCCCGACGACTACCACGCGTAGCGGAAGAAAATCTCGCTTGGCGCAAATGTGGAGACAAGGACCGAAGTGGGTCAACTCGGTGTGAGGCCAGCATCCACGATCAGTCCACGCCGAGGCAGTAGTAGGCTGTTGGGCGGCGCGACATCGGCGGGCTCGGTGTCGGAGCTACCTGTCAGGCCGTGGTTCGGCGAGCCGTGCCGCGACGGGGGCTGGGGTGCCCTGCGTGCGGCGGCGGTGGCCACGGTGGCGCAGTGCAGCGACGAACAGCAGACCGCCGAGCAGGAAATACACGTCGATAGCGCGCAGCGACCACATCGTGTAGGCGGACGGGTGCGGCTCGCCGAACATCTGCTGGTTGGTCATGCCGAGCAAACCCTCGTTCAGCAGTCCGAGCAGTTGCAGCAGGTCCTCGATCAGTCCCAGACCGCCGCGAACCAGCAAGAGAACTGTCCCGATCCAGCCCACGGTAGGCAAAATCCAGCCCGGTATCACCGTAGGCCATCGCAACCCGCCCACCAGGGCCAGCACTACCACGGCACCCACCAGGCACAGCAAGGCCACCAGCATGTCGTAGAGCAGAAATCCTGTGCTGAAACCGCTGTGCGCCGCCGCGCCGTCGCCCAGGCCCAGGCGCCCACCCAGTGCCCAATAAAAATGGAACCCGGCGAAGATCAGCGCCCACCCTGCGGCGAGATAGCCCAGACGAGCACGCTTCGACACGCCGGGCAAGCGTTCACGCGGGGACGGCGGTGAGGTCACTCAGGGCAACGCTAACAGACGCGGTTGGCTGTATACAGCGACCGATCGGCCCCTAATTCGGTGCGGCGGCGGGTCTTTCGGCAGATGTGCATGCGCCCGGCGGCGCTCACCACCGCGATGACCCGACCACGGCGATCCCGGCGGCGTACCCACCGCATGCCCGCCGCTGCCTAACCGCTAGTGCCGGAAGTGACGTTCTCCGGTGAAGACCATCGCCAGCCTCGCCGCGTCGGCGACCGCGATCACCTCACTGTCGCGCTTGGAGCCGCCCGGCTGGATCACCGCTGTCACGCCCGCGTCAATGCCCACCTGAAGACCGTCGGTGAACGGGATCAGGGCGTCCGAGGCCAGCACAGCTCCCCGGGCCCGCTCGCCGGCTCGCTGGACGGCCAGCTGGGCCGCTTCCACCCGGCTCATCTGGCCGGCGCCAACCCCCACGGCGGCGTGCTCACGGGTCAGGACGATGGCGTTTGACTTCACGTGCTTTACGACCAGCCAGGCGAACTCCAACTCCGCCCATTCCGCCGTGGTCGGCTGGCGCTGGGTGGCCACCTGGCAGGCGTTGCGATCGAAGCCGCGCCGGTCCCAGTCCTGCACCAGCAGCCCTCCCGGCACCGAGCGGACCGCGAAGTCTGGCCGCCGGCTCGGCTGCACCTCCAGGATGCGCAGGTTCTTCTTGGCCGACAGTATGGCAAGAGCCTTCGGGTCCACCGAAGGTGCCACCACGATCTCCAGAAAGATGCCGGCCATCTCCTCCGCCGTGTAGCGATCCAGCTCCCGGTTGACCGCCACCACCCCGCCGTAAGCGGACGTGGTGTCGCAGCGAAAAGCCGCCCGGTAGGCGTCCGGCAACTGGTCTGCCACAGCCACGCCACAGGGGTTCATGTGCTTGATGATCGCGGCCGCCGGCCGGGCGAAGTCCTGCGCCAGCTCGAACGCCGCCGAGGCGTCCTGGAGGTTGTTGTAGCTGAGCTCGGCGCCGTGCAGCTGACGGGCTGAGCCCAGCCCGTCCGAGCCGGCGCCCGAGCGATAGAACGCACCCCGCTGATGGGGATTCTCGCCGTAGCGAAGCGTGCGAACAAGACTGCCCGAGAAGCTGATCTGAGGTGGAAAGCCGCGCTCGCCTTCCTGCAGCCAGGCCGCGATCTGCGCGTCGTAGGCCGCTGTATGGCCGAAAGCCTCCGCCGCGAGCCGCCGGCGAAGCTCCGGGCTCACGCCGTCAGGGCTGGCGAGGGCGCTCAACACCTCGCTGTAGCGCTCGGGACGGACCACCACCACCACGCCCGCGTGGTTCTTGGCCGCCGAGCGGATCATGGCCGGGCCGCCGATGTCGATCTGCTCCAGGATCTCGCCGAACTCCGCTCCCTGGCGGGCGCGGGTCTCGGCAAAGGGATAGAGGTTGACGCAGAGCAGATCGATCGTCTTGAGCCCGTGCTCGTTCAGCGTCTCCAAGTGGTGAGCCACGTCGCGCCGGGCCAGGAGCCCAGCGTGGACGGCCGGATGCAGCGTCTTCACCCGGCCATCCAGGATCTCAGGGAAGCCGGTCAGCTTCGAAACCGGCTGGACCTCGATCGCACCCTCCTCCAGCGCCCGGTGGGTGCCGCCGGTTGAGTGGACCTCGTAGCCAAGCCGGACCAGACCGCGGGCGAACGCCGGCAGGCCGGACTTGTCGGTAACCGAAAGCAGGGCTCGTTTAGGCAAGTGTCGTCTCCTTCGCGGGCTGCGCTGCACCGCCGAGTCGCGCCCAGAGCAGGTCGATGCCTTCAGGCAGGATGCGGTGCTCCTCGGCCTGGATCCGGGCCAGCAACCGGTCCTGGTCGTCGCCCGGCAGCACCGGTACAGCCGCCTGGACCAGGATCGGTCCCGCGTCAACCGCCTCTGTCACGAGGTGGACAGTGCAGCCGGTGATCTTGACGCCGTGCTCCAGCGCCCGCTGTACAGCGTCCATGCCGCCGCCGAAACTCGGCAGCAGGGACGGATGGATGTTCAGCATCCGGCCCGCGAAAGCTCTGGTCACCGGCTCACCCAAGATGCGGTCGTAGCCCGCGTTGACCACGATGTCCACACCGATGCGCTCCAGCCAGGCTGCCAGGGTCCGGTCGCGGGCCAGCGAGGAACCAAAACGCTTCTGCGAGAACTCCCCCAACGGAACGAGGTGCTGGCGGGCCGTTGCCGCCGCCCCGCAGCTGGGCCGGTTGGTCGCCACCGCCGCGATGTGATAGCCACGTTGGAGGAGGTTCGAGAGGTTGGAGCCCTTGCCGGAGCTCAGCACGCCCAGCCTGGGGCCGGTCAATCCCGGGCGCCCTTGAGGATCAGGCGCTGCTCTTGGCGATGCTCGACGACCCGGCCGACCACCGGATAGCCCGGGATGGGCTCGGGGCTGACCAGCACCATGCCGAGACCGAGGTTGAACGTGGCCAGCATCTCGTCGGCGGAGATGTGGCCGCGGCGCTCGATGGCGGCAAAGAGCGGCGGCGGCTCCCAGCTCCCGAGGTCGAGCTCCGCCGCGAGCCCGGCGGGGAGCGCCCGCGGCACGTTCTCGATCAGGCCGCCGCCAGTGATGTGGGCCGCCGCCTTCCAGGGCAGCCTCTGCATCTCTTTCAGGTAGGAGCGGTGGGGCTCGAGCAGCACCTCGCCGAGCGGCGCCTCCAAGCCGGCAAGCACTGTGTCCAGCGGCAGGTCTTCAAAGACGCGGCGGACCAGCGAGTAGCCGTTTGTATGAAGGCCGCTGGAAGGTAGGCCGACCAGGTAGTCGCCCGCCTGGACGGGCTCCCGCACCGCCCCCTCGGGGACGTGGCCCACGATGAACCCGGCCAGGTCGTAGTCACCCAGCGCATAGACCCCGGGCATCTCCGCGGTCTCACCGCCGAGCAGCGCCAGGCCGTTCTCCTGGCAGGCCTGAGTCATACCGGTCATGACCTGCTCGAAGACCTCCTCATCGAGCCGGCCGCTGGCGAAGTAGTCGAGGAAGAACAGTGGGGTGGCACCGGCGGTGGCGATGTCGTTCACGCAATGGTTGACCAGGTCGTGGCCGATGCCAAGGTGGCGACCGCAAGCGATCGCCACCTTGATCTTCGTGCCGACTCCGTCGGCCGAAGCCGCCAGTGAGCCGCCCGCCGGCAGCTTGTAGAGCCCGGCGAAGGGACCCACGCCAATGGCGACGCGGTCCGTCTGCGCCGCCGCGATGAGCGGCTTCACGCGCTCCAGCATCCGTCCGTAGGCGGCGATGTCCACCCCCGCTTCTGCGTACGTGCGCGGAACGGCCTGGAACTCCTCGACGTCCGGCATCAGACCGTCGCCGCCGGCTGAACGGGCAGCAGCCCTTCGAATGCCATCTTGTCCATCTCCAGCTGCTGCGGCACGGGCACCGGGTAGGCGCCGTCGAAGCAAGCCCGGCAGAACTGGTCCAGCGTGCCGGCGCCGACCGCTCGCATGAGCCCCGGGATGGAGATGTAGGCCAGGGAGTCGGCGCCGATGAAACGGCGCACCTCTTCGACGGAGCGGCCGGAGGCGACCAGCTGCTTGGTCGAACCGATGTCCACGCCCATAAAGCAGGGGAACCGCATGGGCGGGCTGGAGATGCGCATATGCACCTCCTTGGCGCCCGCCCGCTTCAGCCCCTCGATGATGCGCCGCGAGGTGGTCCCCCGCACGATCGAATCGTCCACGGCCACGATCCGTTTGCCGCGCAGAGATCGCTTCAGCGGATTGAGCTTCAGGATCACACCCGACTCCCGCAGCGATTGGTCCGGCTGGATGAAGGTGCGGTTGATGTAGCGCGACTTGACCAGCCCCTCGCGGTAGGGAATGCCGGCGGCCTCGGCGTAGCCAATGGCGGCCGGCGTGCCGGAGTCGGGCAGGCCGATTACGATGTCCGCTTCGACCGGGTCGGCCAGGGCCAGCTCGCGGCCCATGCGGATGCGGGCCTCCTCCAGCTCGCAGTTCTTGAGCAGAGAATCGGGCCGGGCGAAGTAGATGAACTCGAACACGCACATCGCGTGGCGGCCGGACTTCTGGAACTGGATCGAGGACAGCCCGTGATCGTTCATGATCACCATCTCGCCCGGCTGCACTTCCCGCACGAACTTGGCGTTGACCGTGTCCAGCGCGCAGCTCTCCGAAGCCACCACGTGGGCCGGCTGACCAGACAGCGGAAGGTAGCCGAGGCAGAGGGGGCGGAAGCCGTAGGGATCGCGCAGGGCGATTACCGAGTCGGAGGTGACGATGGCGCAGGAGTACGCGCCGACCGTCCGCCGGAAAGCGTGGCTCAGCACCTGGGCCCAGTCGCTGCCGTGGGTGTGCTCGATGAGCCGGGCCAACACCTCGGTGTCCAGGCCGGTCTCGAAGCTGACGCCGTCCTCCTCCAGCTCGCGCCGGATCGCCGGCGAGTTGATGAGGTTCCCGTTGTGGGCGATCGCGCCAGGCCCGAGCGCGGGGTGCAGGAACGGTACGGGATGTGCGTTCTCCAATCGGCTGGCGCCTGTGGTGGAGTAGCGGGTGTGGCCGATGGCAACCGTTCCGCGAAGGCCGCTGATCGTCTCCGGGCTGAAGACCTGCGCGACCAGGCCCATGTCCCGATGCAGCGCCACACCGCGTCCGTTGCCCACCGCGATCCCGGCGGACTCCTGGCCCCTGTGCTGCAGTGAGAAGAGGCCGAAGTAAGTCAGGTTGGCCACGTCCACCTGTTGGGAATGGATGCCGAAGATGCCGCACATCAGCTCAAGTGTCGCTCCGCTGGAGCGCCTTCTCGAGCCCGCCTTCCCAGGCCTCCCGCAGCTCGCGGAGCGAGAGTCTGATCTGGCCCTCGAACTCCAGTTCCAAGCCCCCCACCAGGCCGAGCAGGGTGATCTCGACGCGGTGCGTTCGGGCCAGCGTCTGCAGGTTTGGCATCGCCCGCGGCGGCGCGCTGATCAGAAAACGGCTCTGCGATTCGGAGAAGAACGCTGAGTCCAGGCGCAGATCCCCGTCGTCCACCAGCGCCGGACAGCGCACGCCGAGATCGCCGAGCAGGCAGCTCTCAGCCAGCGCTACCAGCATGCCACCCTCCGCTAGGTCGTGGGCAGAGTGGAGGAGCTCCCGCTCATGCGCGGCCCGGATGAAGTCCTGGACGGCCTTCTCGCGAGCAAGATCCAGCTCGGGCGGCGGCCCGCTCACCTGGTCGAAGACCACCTTCATGTATTCCGAGCCGCCCAGGTCAGGACGGGTCCGGCCGATGAGCAGCACGAAGTCGCCCGCGTGCCGCAAACCGGCCGTGAGCCGCTTTCTGTAATCGGAGAGCACTCCCACCATGCCGATCACCGGAGTGGGGTGAATGGCACCGCTCAGCTCGCTCTCGTTGTAGAGGCTGACGTTGCCGCTGACCACCGGCAGCTCGAGGCTCTCGCAGGCCTGGGCGATGCCGGCCACGGCCTGTTCGAGCTCCCAGTAGATCTCCGGCTTGTCCGGGTTGGCGAAGTTGAGGCAGTCGGTGACGCCGACCGCGGTCGCGCCGGTGGCCAGGATGTTCCGCGCCGCCTCGCAGACAGCGATCTGGGCGCCGGTGTAGGGATCGAGCTGGCAGTAACGGCCGTTGCCGTCCAGCGTCAGCGCCAGGCCGATCTGGGTGCCGCTGATCCGGACCATCGCCGCGTCACCGCCCGGCGGGATGATCGTGGCGGCGCCGTTCATCGTGTCGAAGCGGCGGTGAACCGGCAGCCGGCTGCAGAGGTTGGGACTGCCCAGCAGCCTGACCAGCACCCGGCCCAGGTCGTGCGGCTCGCTGAGCAGACGATCGACGTTGAGGATCGTGGCCTGCTCCGGCCGCGGCTGCGCGCGGAGTTTCCGCACGGGAGCCCCGTCGGTGAGGAGCTGCACCGGCAACCGGGCAACCGTCTCTTCGCCCTCGTTCACCGTGAGGTGGCCGTCATCCGTGACCTGACCGATCACCTCCGCCTCCAGATCCCATTTCTCGAAGACCTTGGCCAGGCTGGCTTCGCCACCCGGGCGGACGACGATCAGCATCCGTTCCTGCGACTCGGAGAGCATCACCTCGTACGGCGTCATGCCGGTCTCCCGGCGGGGGACCTTGCTGACGTTGATGCGCGCGCCGGCCTTGGCCCGGCCGGCACACTCCGCGACAGCGGAGGTCAGTCCGGCAGCGCCCAGGTCCTGAATCCCGACCACGTCGCCCATGCCTCGCAGTTCCTGGCAGGCCTCCAGAAGGCACTTCTCTAAGAAGGGGTTGGCCACCTGGACGGCCGGGCGGCGCTCGTCCGAGTCGGCGTCCAGCTCCAGCGAGGCGAACGACGCGCCGTGGATGCCGTCGCGACCCGTTCGGGCGCCGGCCAGCATGAGCAGTGAGTCAGTGCCCTCGGCGCGCGCCAGCATCAACTCCTTCGCCCGCACGACCCCGACGCACATGGCGTTGACGAGCGGATTTCCGGCGTAGCAGTCATCGAAGTAGATCTCTCCCCCCACGGTCGGAATGCCCATGCAGTTGCCGTAACCGCCGATCCCCGCCACCACGCCTTCGTAATGGCGATGGCTGTCAGGCAGGGGCCCAAAGCGCAGGGAATCCAACAGCGCGATCGGACGGGCGCCCATGGCGATCACGTCGCGGAGGATGCCGCCGACTCCGGTGGCCGCGCCCTGATAGGGCTCGATCGCGCTGGGATGGTTGTGCGACTCCACCTTGAAGACGCACGCCCAGCCGGCGCCGACCTCAACCGCGCCAGCGTTCTCGCCCGGACCCTGCAGCACCCGCGGCCCACGCGTGGGGAGCCGCCGCAGCAGCGGCTTGGAGGTCTTGTACGAGCAGTGCTCCGACCAGAGCACTCCCAGCATGCCCAGCTCGACCCGGTTGGGCTCCCGGCTCAGCCGCTTCGCGATCAGGTCGTACTCGGCGCGGCTGAGCGCCACCTCGCGCAGCTCACGGTTGCCGATGGCGGCGGCGGTCCGGCTCATGCCACCCCCGCTGCAGCCCGTTTCTCAAGCATCGCCGCGAAGAGGCGCGCGCCGTCGTCGCCACCGAGATCGGCGTCGGCGCAGCGCTCGGGGTGAGGCATCAGCCCGAGCACGTTGCCCCGCTCGTTCACGATTCCGGCGATGTTGTGCTGGCTGCCGTTGGGATTGGCCTCGGCGTCAACGACACCCTGCGCGTCGCAGTAGCGGAAGACGACCTGACCGTTCTGCTCCAGCCGCGAGAGCGCGGCCGGATCGGCGACGTAATTCCCCTCGCCGTGGGAGATGGGGATGCGCAGCACCTCTCCGGTGCGGATGCCCCGGGTGAAGGGGGTGTCTCCGCGCTCGCAGACGATGTGCTGCCACTGGCAGCGGAACTCCAGGCTGGCGTTGCGGACCAGTGCGCCCGGCAGCAGGCCAGCTTCACAGAGCACCTGGAACCCGTTGCAGCTGCCCAGCACCAGCCCGCCCTTGCCGGCAAACTCGACGACGCTCTCCATGACCGGGCTGAAGCGCGCGATGGCGCCGGTCCGAAGGTAGTCGCCGTAGCTGAAGCCACCGGGCAGGATGACGCACTCGACGCCCTGCAGATCCCGCTCCTTGTGCCAGAGCGGAACCGCTTCTGCACCTTCCACTCGACCCAGAGCCAGCAGCATGTCGCGGTCCGACCAGGTTCCGGGGAAGATCACCACGCCGAACCTCATCGGGCCTCCGGGTTCTGGTCGCCACCGGGTGAGGCCGGCTCCTCGGTCGAGTCGGCCGGATCGACGTCGAATCGGAAGTCTTCGATCACCTGGTTGGCGAGCAGCTTCCGGCACATCTGTTCGACCTGGCCGCGCGCTTGCGCGCCGGTCGTCGCCTCGAGCTGGATCTCCAGGTACTTGCCGATCCGGACGTTCTGGACGCCGGCGAAGCCAAGACTGTTCAGGGCCTGCTTCACCGTGGCTCCTTGGGGATCGTTGATGACCGGCTTGGGCGTGACCAGGATTCGGGCGGTTCTCACCCAGTGGACTCACTTGCAGCCGGAAGCGAGTGGCCGGTCAGGCGCTGGTAAGCGGCCAGATAGCGTGCCCGCGTCTGCTCCACCACCTGCTCGGGCAGCCTGGGTGGCTCCGAGTTGCGGTCCCAGCCGGTCTGGGAGGCGAGCCAGTCGCGCAGGAACTGCTTGTCGAAGGATTCTGGCGAAGTGCCCACCCGGTAGCTCTCGGAGTCCCAGTAACGCGAGCTGTCGGGCGTCAGTACCTCGTCGATCAGAATCAGCCGGCCGTCGATCAGGCCGAACTCGAACTTTGTGTCGGCCAGGATCAGGCCGCAAGCCTCCGCCTGGCGGGTTCCGACCTGGTAGAGCTTGAGGCTGGCGTCTTTGAGCCGGCCGGCCAGGTCCACACCCAGCGCCGACGCCAGCCGTGAGAACGTGATGTTCTCGTCGTGGCCGGTGTCAGCCTTGCTGGCCGGCGTGAAGATCGGCTCCGGCAGCCGCTCGCTCTGGCGCAGGCCGGTGGGCAGCGGCTCGCCGGTCATGGTGCCGTTCTGCCGGTACTCCGACCAGGCACTGCCGGCCAGGTAGCCACGGACGACGCATTCGAAGTCGATGCGCTTCGCGCGGCGCACGACCATGCAGCGGCCCTGCATCTCGGCCGGCAGCCCGTCCAGCTCACCCCGCAGCAGGTGGTTCTCCTGCACGCCGCGCAAGCGGTCGAACCAGAAGACGGAGAGCTGGGTCAGGACTCGGCCGCGGTCCGGGATGCCATCGGGCATCACCCAGTCGAACGCCGAGATCCGGTCGGTGGCCACCATGAGCAGCCGGTCGGCATCCAGCTCATAGGTGTCCCGGACCTTCCCCTTGGAGAAGACGGGGTAGTCGAGGTCGGTGCTGGTAACGGCCTGCGTGACCGCCATCATCAGGCCCCGCTCGGCGCGGTCGTCAGCAGTCCGGTTCGTTCGAAGGCCAGGTCGACGTGCTCCAGGAAGGCGGAGGGGTCGAAGATCGAGTCGAGGTTCGGCCCGAGTCGCTGCATTACTTCAGGGTTCTCCTCCAGGTTGTCGCGGAAGCCGCCCTCGCCGTCGCTGGCGCGGAGGGCGGCCGACTGCACGATTCGATAAGCCGCCTCCCGGGACAGCCCGCTGTCCACGAGCGCGAGCAGTGCGCGCTGGGAATAGACGATGCCGCCGTCGGCGGCGAGGTTCCTGGCCATCCGCTCCGCACGCACGTCGAGGCCACTCAGAACCTTCGTCAGATCGCCTGCCATAAAGGCCAGCAGGCAGCAGGCGTCGGGAAAGAGCACGCGCTCCGCCGAGCTATGACTGATGTCTCTCTCATGCCAGAGCGCCACGTTCTCCAGCTCGGTGGTGGCGTAGCCGCGCAGCAGCCGCGCCAAGCCGGAGACCCGCTCGCTGAGGATCGGGTTGCGCTTGTGCGGCATGGCGGAGCTGCCCTTCTGCTCGGACCCGAAGGGCTCCAATGCCTCAGCTACCTCGCTGCGCTGCAGGTGCCGGATCTCGACCGCGATGCGCTCCAGCGAGGCGCCCGCCACGGCCAGCGCGGAGATGAAGGCGGCGTGCCGGTCGCGCGATACAACTTGTGTGCTGACCGGGTCGACGGAGAGGCGGAGCCGCTCGCACACGTACTGCTCGACCCGCGGATCGAGACCGGCGTGGGTGCCGACCGGCCCGCTGAGCTTGCCGACGGCCACCTCCTCCGCCGCCCGCTCGATCCGCTGACTGGCCCGATCCAGCTCGGCGACCCAACCGGCCACCTTGAAGCCGAAGGTGATCGGCTCGGCGTGAATCCCGTGCGTGCGCCCGACCATCACCGTCTCGCGGTGACGCAACGCGAGCTCCGCTGCCGCCCGCCGCAGCTTTCGCAGGTCCTCCAGGATCACGTCCGCGCTACGCCGGATCTGCACCGCGAAGGCGGTGTCGATGACGTCAGAGGAGGTGAGCCCGAGATGGAGATGCCGCGCCTCCGGCTGGCCGACCGACTCGCCCACCACCGTCAGGAACGCGATCACGTCGTGGCCGACCCTGGCCTCCACCTCGTTGATGCGGTCCAAGTCAAAGGAGGCCGAGCGGATCTTCCGCAGCGCTTCGGCCGGGACCCGGCCCAACTGCGCCCACGCCTCACAGACCAGGATCTCGATCTCCAGCCACAGCTGGAAGCGGCTTCGATCGGACCAGAGCTCGCGAATGCGGGCAGGTGCGTAGCGTTCTATCAAGCAGATCGAACCTCTTGGGCTGGCAAGGGGTAGATCCAGTATAGGCAACGCCGACGGAGTCGCACATCTGGTGGCGGCTACTTTGAGTGGCCGCAACGGAACAGCCTGAAACCGACCGACCCGCCCCGGCCCCGATAGGCTGTAGGGGCCCTCATGCAGCTCCCCAATGTCAGGTCTCAGACGTTCGCCGGGAGGTTGCGGCTCCGGACGCCCGCGGCTGCCTGCCACGATCTACTCGCCGACCGTCTGGGACAGGACTGTCACCGTGGACGTAACCGGTTCCGCCGTCCGGTCGTTTGAACCGGCGGAGAGAGAGCGGTCGTTGAGCCCCCCGCCGTCTCGTGATGACGAGCGGGAACTCGTGGAGCGGGCAAAATACGAGCCGCCGGCTTTCGGTGAGCTGTATGACCGCTACTTCCTCCAGATTTACAAATTCGTGTATTCCAGAGTCCACGACCAAGCGATCGCCGAGGACGTCACCTCCGACGTCTTTTTGAAGGCCCTGCGTGGCATCGGCCGCTACCAGGACACGGGCCGGCCCTTCTCTGCCTGGCTTTATCAGATCGCGGTCAACGCCGTGGCCGACCGCTTCCGAGCCGCCCGGCCGACCGAGGACCTCGATGCCCAGCACGACATCTCCGTGGGCGGGCCTGGGCTGGAGGAAATCGCCGCCCAGAGGGATCGGATGGGCCGGATCTGGGCTCAGGTCGAGACGCTGCCCCGCCAGCAGCAGATCGCACTCGTCCTCAAGTTCCAGGAGGACATGAAGATCGAGGACATCGCGCTCGCCATGGGCAAGACCGCCGGGGCGGTGAAGCTGCTCATCCACCGCGGCGTGAGCCAGCTTCGTCTCAACCTGGCGCACGGCGAGCTGGAGGAGGTGCAGGCGTGAGCCGGCGGCCGGATCCAGAGTTGGACGCGATCTTCCCCGAGTCCGATCATCGGCACACCCTGGAGCTGCTGAGCGAGAACCCGCCGCTCCGGGTCGAGCCGGACCCGGCTTACCGCGCCACGCTTCGGCGCCAGCTGATGACGGAAGCATGGGCGATGGCCGAACCGCGTCTGCCGTGGTGGCGGCGCCTGGTAGCGCCGCCCGGGCTGGCCTGGTCGGGTGCCGCGATCGGCGCCCTCTTGATCGCCTTCCTCGCCTACACGCTGACCGCCAGTCCGGCCACGACCACGAAGACCGAGGCCTGGAACAGCCCGCTCCAAAACGCCCATGCAGTGGCGACGGTGCAACCGATCGTACTCAAGTTCAACGAGCCGGTCGACCACCACTCAATCGAGGCGGCCGTCAGGATCGAGCCCGCGACCAAGGTGACGTACGAGTGGCACGGCAATGACCTGAACGTCACCCCGGTCAATCAGCTGGCCCCTGGCACGCAGTACCAGGTCTCGCTGTCGCCCACCGCTCGCACGCAGTCCGGCCAGCCGGTGCCTGTGCGATCGGCCATCACCTTCGTGACGCAGCCGGCGCCTCCAGCCAAGCCTGCAGCCACGCCGACCCCTGCGCCCGGAGTCACCGGCGAGCAGCCGCTGGGCAGCGTCGGCGCGGCTCCATCCGCCTGGTCGCCTGACGGCTCGACGCTGTACCTGATCGGGCCAGACGGACAGCTTGAGGCCTACACCTTGGCTACGGGCAAGACGGTCGGTGTGGCAAACAGCGTGACCCGGGTGGCTGTCGGACCGGACGGGTTACCCGCCTACGTGCGCGGCAACGATGTGAGCTACGGCCAGCAGAAAATGACCACCGATCGGCCCCTTGCGCTCGGGTTCAAGAACGGCAAGCTGCTGGTGCTGAGCGGGCGCTCGATCCTCACCGCCGCCGACCAGCCAGCGGTCACAGCTCCGGCTCCGTCGGTTTCCCCCACCACCCCCGCGAGCCCCAGTGCCAACGGCCCGGCGATCCCCATTCTCAGCCCGGCGGCCCCCAGCCCGAGCGCGACGCCGGCGCCCAGCCCGGCCCCGACCGCGCCAGCGCAGGTCGCGGCGCTGGCCGAAGACCCGAGCGCCGGCGAGTTCTCGCCCAGCGGCGACCGGCTCGCCTACCTGGGGACTGGCGGCCTTCACGTGCTGGAGCTGAGCACGGGCAGGGACTCAGTGATCGGCCGCGCCACGGGGCTGGGGCATTGGTCGCCCGACTCGTCGCGCTATGCCTACCTTGACACCGACGGCGCCCATCTCAGCGACGGGCGCTCGACCGCGCTGCTCGCCGCGACTGCCGGTCTGAGCGGCGTCAGCTGGTCAGGTGGTGACGATCTCCTGCTGGCCGGCTCGGGAGGTCTCTTTCTCGTTCACGCCGACGGCTCTGATCTGCGCCTGCTGGCCAGCGGCGTGTACGCGCAGCCCGATTGGGCGCCCGGCGGCGGAGTGTTCGCCTTTCGCCGGGCGGGCCAGCTCTATACCGCCAGAGTGCCCAGCGCCCGGCCCACGCCGGCCCCCACGCAGGAGGACATCCTCGCTTCCTTCCTCCAGGCTCGCAGCGCCGGCAACGCAGATCGTGCGGCCAGCTACCTCGATGATGCCGGCAAGCAAGCGTTCGCTGGGGTGAAGCTGGTCTACGGCGGTAGCGAAGGTCAACTGGTCCACTACACCGTTTTGCTCTCGCAGCCCGGCCGAGCCGTCGTGCGCCTGGTCATCGCGCGCGGGCAGGACACGCAGGTGGTGATGGAGACGCTGACCTTCGCCAGGCTGGGCTCGACCCAACCCTTCGTGCACGGGGTCAGCGAGACGGCCGGACCGCCGCCGGGCGCCGGCCCAAACGTGCTCTCAGTCGTGGTCAACGGACGCCAAGTGCGGGTTACCTTCGATGGCGACCTGGATCCGACCACCATTGCGGCTGTCTCGCTGAGCGGCGTCAGCGGTCAGAACACCTACGACGCCACCACCCGCACGGTGGTGATCAACCTGAAGGAAGCACTCGGCCCGGGCAGTTCCTACACGCTGGCGGTAGCGGCGGAGTTGAAAGACGTGAACCACGCCGCCGCCACACCGCTAAAGCTGCAGCTCCTGGGGCCGCCGGCTTGACGTCAGGGCAGGCCGGGCCTCCACTTTCAAGGCCCCTTCGGACTTTGGCCTGACGATCAGACATTAGACGCCGCCGAGGGAACCGCGGGCTTCGCGCGATCCAGACGTCAGCGGCAGAAGCCGGCTGCCCTGCCCTCCAGCGAGGACCATCGCGATCACGTGCATCTCGTCACGTCCCAACCCGTTCAGTTGCGCCATCCGTATTCAGGGTAGGCGCCGTGGCACGATCAATCCGCCCTCAGCCGGCGTGGCCGTGGAGGCGGTGCCACCTGTCCGTGGCTTGCTCGTTCGGGCCTGCCTCCCCGGCCCGGCCGGATGATCCAACAGCGCCGCCAGAGCGTAACTCCGACATGTACCCCTGTCTGAGATCGAAGGAATGCGTCACATTCCTGGCCGCGCTGGTGACGCCTGCGCGAGCAGCCGATCTTGTTCAGGCCGTCAACCACAGGTCTAGATAAAGGAGACGCAAGTGGACTCGGAGTTGTTCGGAGGCGAGGCGGTCATCCAGTTCAAGGATGAGACAACCCGTCGGAGCTTCCTCAGAACCGCGGCGCTCGTTGGCGTCGGGGCCACGCTGGCGGGGGGCGCGACGACCGCGTTCGCGGCCGGCCCGGAAATGGCCTCACAGTTCGGCGAAGGGGATGTCGGCATCCTCAACTACGCCCTCACCCTGGAGTACCTGGAAGCCGACTTCTACGCACAGGGCACCGCCAAGGACTTCCTCGGCGACAACAAGAAGTACCTGACGCCGATCGCTCAGCATGAGGCGGCTCACGTTCAGGCGCTCACGGGCACCCTGCAGAAGCTGGGCGCCACGCCGGCCGCCAAGCCGACCTTCAAGTATCCCGACGGCACGTTCACGGACGCCAACACTTTCCTCAAGACGGCTAACACGTTCGAGGAGACGGGCGTCAAGGCCTATCACGGCCAGGTTCCCCTGGTCAAAGATGGCGCCATCCTGGCGGCGGCCGCGTCCATCGCCGGCGTGGAGTCCCGTCATGCGGCCGTCCTGAACCTCATCCTGAAGCAGAAGTTCGTCCCCGCACCGGTCGAGGCACACGCCTCCATGGACGAGGTCGTGGCGGCTATCAAGCCGTTCCTGGGAGGATAGGCAATGACCAACTCAACGATTAATCGCAGAAGCTTTCTGAAGCGGGGCGCGGTCGGCGCAGGAGCCGTCATCTCCGGTGAGGCAGCCATCCAGTTGCTCAGCACCGGCCGGGCGTGGGCCGCCTTCGGCAGCGACGTCGACGTACTCAACTACGCGCTGACCCTCGAATTCCTGGAGGCGACGTTCTATCAGACAGGCAACGCCGCCAACGTGATCACGGACGCCACGGAGAAGGACGTGCTCGCCATCATCCAGCAGGACGAGGAGGCGCACGTTCAGGCGATCAGCGACACGATCAAGAAGATCGGCGGCACTCCCGTCGCCAAGCCGACCGTGACGTTCCCGGACGGCACCTTCAAGTCCCGCGATTCCTACCTCAAACTGGCGAAAGTGTTCGAGGAGACGGGCGTGGGAGCCTACCTGGGCGCTGCGGGCAGCATAAAGAACAAGGACATCCTGCAGGCCGCCGCGGGCATCTTCGGAGTGGAGGCACGCCACGCGGCCGGCATCGGCTACATCACAGGCGCCGCGCCTGAGGGTGGCATTTATATGGGCGCCACTGAGACGGCCAAGCAGCCGGCTGACGTGCTGGCGGCCGTGATGCCCTTCCTGGGCGGAATGCCAGGCGCCGGTTTCGCTCCTCGGAGCGGTAACCCTGACTTCCTGGCCGCCGGGGCCGGGGCGGGTCTGCTGGCCGGAGCCGGCATGCTCGTCGCTGGTATGCGCCGCCGAGCGGCCGCGGCCGAGAAAGAATAGGTAAGGGCGTGATCGCACGCCTTCGCGGTTGGACTGCTTCCCGCCGGGCGCTCGTGCTCGGCGGGGCCGTCCTGTTCGGATTGTCTGCGACCCTGGTGGGGGTCGACGTGCATTCCCACCAGGTGAGCGGCCACCAGACGAGCTCCCACCAGACGCTGGCGCCACACCGCCCGGCGGCAGCGGCCATCCCCCGCGTGCCGCCTGCGCCTGACACCTACAATCCGGAGCCCGCGCGCGTGGTAGGCCAGGCGCCGCAGCGGCTGCGCATCGCCTCAATTGGCGTGGACGCCGCGGT
>JAABUX010004999.1_pt1 | contig 16494 bp, 13 predicted proteins | sample 5561851 | NCBI WGS metagenome assembly JAABUX01 (sample SAMN10711883, study PRJNA513361) | rock metagenome | isolation source: Antarctica rocks | place: Antarctica: Victoria Land, Richard Nunatak red sandstone | collected 2016-01-03 | reverse complement strand
TGACCGCCATCCGCGCCAGCCGCGCCGCCCCGAACGCCCCGCCGTGCTCGCCATCGGCCAGACGGTGCAGCGGGATGCCGAGCGCCGCCGCGATGATCGCGATCCAGGCGCGCGAGCGGGAGCCGCCGCCGATCACGTCTGCCGCCTCGACGCGGGTGCCCGAGACGGCGAGCGCGTCCAGGCAATCCCGCAGCGAGAAGGCGACGCCCTCCAGCACCGCCTGGGTCAATCGCGGCCGGTCCGTGTCGTGCGACAGTCCGGCGAATGCGCCACGAAGCGTGCCGTCATTGTGCGGGGTCCGCTCGCCGCCGAGGTAGGGCAGGAACAGCGCCGGGCTTGGCGTCTCCGGCGCGCCCATCTCGTCCAGCAACTCGGCTTCGGAGCGGCCCGCGACGTTCGCCCACCAGGCCAGCGAGTCCGCCGCTGACAAGGTGACGCCCATCTGGTGCCAGGTGTTCGGGAGCGCGTGGCAGAAGGCGTGCACCGCCGCCTCCGGATAGGGCCGGAAGCAATCCGTGGTGGCGAACAGCACGCCCGACGTCCCGAGCGAGACAAACGCGTCGCCGGGCCGGATCGCTGCCAACCCGATCGCCCCGCCCGCATTGTCGCCCGCCCCGCCGGCCAGCAGGGGTCGCCGCGCCATGCCCCAACGCGCCGCCAGTTCCGGGCGCAAGGTCCCCGCGGCGGCATTGCCCTCGACCAGCCGCGGCATGGCATCCCGCGACAATCCTGTGGCAGCCAGGGCGCCATCCGACCAATCCCGCGCCCCCACGTCGAGCCAGAGCGTGCCGGACGCATCCGACATCTCCTCGATCAGCTCGCCCGTGAGGCGGTAGCGGACCCACGCTTTCGGCAGCAGTACCGTCCTTAGCCGGGCGAACACCGCCGGCTCGTGCTTGCGCACCCAGAGCAGCTTGGGCGCGGTGAAGCCCGGCATGGCGATGTTGCCGGTCACCTGGCGCAGCGTAGGGAAGGCCGTCTCCAGCTCGGCGCATTCGGCCGCGGCACGAACGTCGTTCCACAGGATCGCCGGGCGCAGCACCGACCCGGCGGCGTCCAGCAGCACCGCGCCGTGCATCTGGCCGGACAGCCCGATCCCCTGCACCGCGGCCAGCGCCCCGGCGTGGTCGCGGCCGAGCGCATCCACCGCGTCGAGCATCGCCTGCCACCATGAAGCCGGGTCCTGCTCGCTGTGGCCCGGCGCAGGTCGGCTTACCGACAGCTTCGTCGTGGCACTGCCGACGACGTGCTGCGCGCCATCCACCAGCAGCGCCTTGACGGCTGAGGTGCCGAAATCGAGACCGAGGAACATGATCACTGCCTTTGTCGGCAACTATGCCGGATGATGGTCGTTTGCACAGCCAGTTTGGACGCTTCGACGGCGTCCTCAACGCGTTGGAAAGGTGAATGTCATGGGTCTTCTCGATTCGGTTCTTGGCGGTTTGATGGGTGGCGGCCAGGGCGGCGCATCGTCTCCCATGGGCAATATCCTCGGCAGCCTGCTCGGCGGCGGTGGCCAGGCCGGCATGGGCCAGGGAACCGGCCAGGCCATGGGTGGTGGCGGGCTTGGCGGGCTTGGCGGGCTTGTATCGCAATTCGAGCAGGCCGGTTTGGGCCACATCGCCCAGTCGTGGGTCGGCAATGGCCAGAATCAGTCAGTGTCGCCCCAGCAACTGCAGAGCGTGTTCGGCGACAACCAGGTCCAGAACATGGCGAGCCAGGCTGGCATGCAGCCGCAGGATTTCCTGTCGCAGCTCAGCCAGCATTTGCCGCAGGCGGTGAACGGCATGACGCCGAACGGCCAGCTTCCCGATGAAGGCACGATGTCGGTCTGAACCGACATCGCTCACGGATTTTCGGAGATTAAGACGATGGTCAACCGCACCGCTGCGGCCCTGCTCGCAATAACGTTTCTAAGCGTGCAGTCCGTGCCAAGCCCGGCGCGTGCGGACAACCAGATGGGATATCGCCTGCTGTCAACGCAGCAGGCGGCGAACCTGCCGCGCGCCGGGGGGGCACTCGGCATGGATATTGGCCGGGCGCAGCAGATCAACGACGCTGGAATGACCTTCGACCTGCTGCGGATCAAGGGCGTGCGCATGAACTCCCCCGGATCCCAGGCTGGTTTCAAAGCCGGCGATCAGATCATTGCCGTCGATGGCCAGGTGTTCCAAAGTGTCGCCGCGTTTGCCGGCTACGTCGGCTCCTTGCCGCCCGGCAAGCAGATATCGGTCGACTACATCCCAGCCGGCGGCGGTCCGCAGCAGGCGCAACGTGCGGCGGTGACGGTCGGGGATGGTGGCCGTGCCGTCGCACCCGCGCAACAGGACGCCCAATCGCAATCCACCGGAATGTCCACCGGAACCAAACTTGCCATCGGGGCTGGTGCGGTGGCGCTGTTCGGCTGCTACGAAATGGGCTGTTTCAATCGTTCGAAGGCGCAGGCGGGCAACGTCCGCCAGCCCCAGCAGCAGCGGCCCTACGGCACACAGCAGCAGTGACACCGGGTCGAGTTACGTAGCCGACGGGACAATTATCTTTTAAGTTACGGCGCCTCATTTGAGAGCCGAACGTCTGATACCCTGGAACTAAGCGACTAACCGTCGTTAGTTCCTTATGCATCGATATACAATGTAATGGATGGTACGGGGTTCCCGGCCTTTTCGCCGGCGCATGATCTGTTGCTCCAACGTTTCATCGTTGAGCGAACGGTCGTCAGCCGGCCGCTTTACTGGCGTGTCGAACACGCAAGCGCGGCGGTGGTGCCGCGCGTCGACTGCATCGAGAACAAGGCGTTGCTCGTGGCCGCCGACTCCCGATTGAGCTTCGACACCTACTTCAATTCCTTTTTCGAGGCGACTTGGCGGCGGCACACGAATTTCGGCGCCTTGAAGCTGCGGGTGGAGGCGGAGGGAACCTATGACATGCGGGTGTTCCGACGCGCCTTGGGTCGCCGGGAGCTCGTAGCGGAGAAGGTCGCCAGTTCCGGCGTCACCGAGATGCGCTTTGGCAACGACACCTTGAACTTTCGGCAGCAGGGCGTTCTGTCGCTGGAAATCACGGCGCGGGACGGACCGGTGCTTTGGCGCAATGCCGCCTGGGTCGCAGAGCCATCCTACGTCCAGCATATCGGGCTGGCCCTAGTGTTCTGCACGTTCAACCGCGAGGCGGACATCGCCCGGGTGCTCGACAGCATTGCAGGCGACCCGGCGGTGGCCCAAATCCTGACCCGCCTGTATGTCGTCAATCAAGGCCGTCCAGGTCTCGCCAATCACCCTGGCGTCGCCAGCCTCTCGCAGTTGCTCGGCGACAAGCTGCACATCATCGAGCAGGACAATTTCGGCGGCGCCGGCGGTTTCGGCCGCGGGCTCCTGGCCAGCCTGGAGGACCCCGACGTCACCCACGCCGTGCTGCTCGACGACGACATCCAGCTCGAGCCGGACAGTCTGCTGCGCATGGCGAAGTTTTTTGCGCTGGCCACGTCCGACGTCGTCCTGGGCGGCCACATGCTCGACAGCGTACAGCCGACCCGGCTGTACGAGGCCGGAGCGGTCATCACCGAACGCCATTGGGCGTCCACTCCGCAGCATCACGGCCTCGATATCGGCAACCCGCATACGCTGGAGCAACTCAGCTTTCCAACCCCGGTGCACTATAATGGCTGGTGGTGCTGCGGCTTTCCGCTGAAGCTCATCCGCCAGGTCGGGTTGCCCCTGCCCTGCTTCATCCGCGGGGACGACGTGGAGCTTGGCTTGCGCCTCCATCAGCAAGGCGTGCCGACCATCTCGCTGCCCGGCGTCCCCGTGTGGCACGAGCCGTTCTATCTCAAGATCGGCAGTTGGCAGCTCTACTACGAAACCCGCAACATGCTCATCGCCGCGGCCCTGCACCAGCCGTTCGAGCGCTGGCCCGTGGCGCGCCGCATGGTCCGGCATCTGTTCGTCCACCTGTTGACGTTCCGCTACTACAGCGCCGCCCTAATCCTGCGCGGGATCGACGACTTCATGGTGGGGCCGACCATCCTGCACGGATCGCCGCAGGCGCTGCACGCCGGGTTGGCGGACATCCGCAAACGCTATCCGGCACAGGTGACGGCGCGCGGCCAGGTGCTGTACGAGCAGCCCCCTCCCCAGAAGCTGCCGCGGACCCGGATGGCGTTCCTGCGGCTGATCGCCCGACTTCTGCTGCACCAGCTGATGACGCCGACCTACGTCGCTCCGGTCCGGTTGCTGCCGGTCGACCGTTTTACCTGGGCGATGATGCGCGGCGTCGAACACGTGGCCGTCGAAACCTGGTGGGACCTGGAGCTTCCGACGTTCCACCGCTCCCGCGAGGATTTCCGCAGCCTCGTCAAGACGGGATGGCGCACGGTCTGGCACCTGTACCGGCACGGGCCAGAGGTCGCCCGGTCGTGGAAGTCCGATATGCCCCAGCTCGTCTCCGTCGGGTTTTGGAAACGACATCTAGGATTGACGCCGGTGTCGGTCAAGGCGCCGGAACGGGAACTGACCGAGTAATACCAACGGCTTCTTGGTGCGGAAAGTTGAGGCTCTGCCTTAAACTCCGCCAAAGGCATGATGCCTTTGGAAACCCAAACAAATGCGGGTTTGGGGCTTCAAGCCCCAGCGGGTCCAGGGCAGGGCCCTGGCCGTTCGTCCTGCCGCTGGTATGACGCTACTTCCCTTCCTTGCGGACTTTGTTCTCCTCGGCCCGGTTCATGTCCTTGACCACCGGCCCCTGGTCCGTCGCTCCCGTCGTTTGGCTGGTGGAGGCGGCCGGCGCGGTATTCGGCGTCGAGGTCTGCGATTGCGGCTCGTCGCGGGGACGCGTCTGCTGGGCCAGGTTGTCCGTCGCCGCAAGCTGCTGGCCGAGGGGCAACTGGCGAATCCGCTTGCCTGTCGCTGCGAAGATCGCATTCATCAGCGCGGGGGCGAACGGAGGAACGCCGGGCTCGCCGGCCCCGCTCGGCGGCGTGTCGGCTCCGAATGGGACGATGTGCACGTTGGTGACCAGCGGCGCCTCGTCGATCCGGACAACCCTGTAGTCGTCGTAGTTGCCCTGCTGGACGCGGCCGTCCTTGAAGGTGATCTCGCCGTACTTCGCCAGGCTCAGCCCCATGATCGCGGCGCCCTCGACCTGCGAGTGGATGCGCTCGGGATTGATGTACATGCCGCAATCGATGGCGGTGTCCACGCGCGGCACGGACAGGTTGCCCTTGTCGTCCACCGCCACCTCGACCACGGTTGCGATGTAGCTGACGAAGCTGCGGTGCACGGCGATGCCCAACCCGTGACCCGGCGGCAGCTTCCGGCCCCAATCCGCCTTTTCCGCCACCAATTCCACCGCTCGGCGCAACCGTCCGGTATCAATCGGATAGCTGCTCAGCGGCTCGCCGTAGTTCCAGAGGCCGTCGACCGACTTGCTCAAGTCGACGATCCGGGCGGGGCCGATCAGCTCGAGCAACACGTCCTTCGGGTCGCGTCCGGTCGCGTGCGCGATCTCTCCCACCATCGATTGCACCGCGAAGGCGTGCGGGATATTCGACACCGAACGGAACCAGCCGATCCGGGTGTGCGCGGCGGCTTCCGGGTTCTCGCAGCGCACGTTCGGGATGTCGAACGGCAGGTCCACCATCCCCATGCTGAACTCCAGCGGCATCGCGTTCTTGGCGTCCGCCTTGAACGTCGAGCCGATCGACGGCGCGGCGCTGCGGTGCCGCCAGGCGATCACCTTGCCCGATTTGTCGAGCCCCGCCTCGATCCGCTCGGCCGAGACGGTGTGGTAGAAATCGTGGCGGATGTCGTCCTCGCGGGTCCACTGCACGCGCACGGGGGCATTCAGCGCCTTGGACAGCAGCGCCGCCTCGAGCGCGAAGTCGCACTTCGACTTGCGCCCGAAGCCGCCGCCGAGCAGGGTTACGTGCACGGTCACGTTCTCGGCCGGGATGCCGAGCGTTTTGGCCACGTCCTCGCGCGTGCCGCCGGGGCTTTGGACGGGCGCCCAAATCTCCGCCTTGTCGCCCTGCACGTGCGCGGTGGCCACCGGCGGCTCCATGCTGGCATGCGCAATATGCGGCGCGTAGTACTCGCCGACGATGACCCGGTCGGCCGTTTTCAGGGCAGCTTCGGCGTCGCCGTCGTTGCGCACGATCTTGCCTGGCCCGCGCGCAGCCGTCTCCAGTTCGGTGCGATAGGCGACGGAGTCGTATTTCGCGTTGGCGCCGTCGTCCCACACCACCTTCAGCGCGTCGCGGCCCTTGATGCCGGCGCCGGTGTTGCGCGCGATCACCGCGACGCCGCCCACGGGCTGGAACTTGGACGGCCAGGGCCAGCCCTGCACTTCCATCACCTTTTCCACGCCGGGCACCTGCATCGCGTCCGCCGCGTCGAAGGAGACGAGCTTGCCGCCGACCACCGGAGGCCGCGCGATGACGGCGTATTTCATCCCCGGCAGGCGCACGTCGGCGCCATAGCCGGCCTTGCCCGTCGTGATATCGCGGAGGTCCACGATGCCGACATTGCCTTTGCCGATATAGCGGAAATCCTTCGGGTCCTTGAGCATGACCGTGTCCGCTGCCGGCACCGGCAGCGCCGCCGCATCCGCCGCCAGGTCGCCGTAGCCCAGGCGCCGGCCCGAAGCGGCATGCACGACCTCGTGCTGCTTGGCCGCCACCTCGCCGACCGGCACGCCCCAGCGCGCGGCCGCCGCCGTTTCCAGCATCGTCCGGGCGCATGCGCCGACCTGGCGCATCGGCAGCAGGAAATGGCGCGTGCTGCGGGAGCCGTCGGTGTCCTGGTTGCCGTATTTCTCCTCGTTGCCCGGCGCCTGGACGACGCGCACGCGCGCCCAATCGGCGCCCATCTCGTCGGCGACGACCATCGGCAGGCTGGTGCGGATGCCGGTCCCCATCTCGGACCGATGCGCGACGATGGAGACCAAGCCGGACGGATCGATCGACACGAAGATGCGCGGGTCGTTGACCGTGCCGTGCGGCATGGCCCCCGCCCCGGTCGCGTAGGCGGCCATGGCCTGGCGCGGCAGCAACTGCGCGGCGAGGACGAATGCGCCCGTGGCTGCGACGCCCTTCAGCAGACCGCGGCGGCTGACGTTTTCAATAGTGCGGTTTGGCTGGATATAGGTCATGGCTCAAGCTCCCGTCGCGGCGAGACGGATGGCCGCCTCGATCCGCTGGTAACAGCCGCAGCGGCAGATGTTGCCGGACATGTTGTCCCGGATTTCCTGGTCGGACGGCTTCGGCGTCTCGGACAGCAGCGCCGCCGCCTGCATGATTTGCCCGGCCTGGCAGAACCCGCATTGCGGGACGTTCGCCTCGCGCCAGGCGACTTGGACCGGGTGGTCGCCGTGCGGGTGCAAACCCTCGATCGTCACGACGTCCTCGCCGTTCACGTCGGACAACGCCGTGATGCACGACCGCGCCGCCTGGCCGCCGACATGCACCGTGCAGGCGCCGCATAGGGCCTGGCCGCAGCCGAACTTGGTTCCGGTCAGGCCGACCTCATCCCGAAGATACCAAAGCAGCGACAGCGACGGGTCGCCGTCCCAACTCTGCTTGGTCCCATTCACATTCAAGGTGATCATGGCTGCGCGTTCCCCTGCAGATGTTTTCAACATCCTGCCACCAGCCTCGCGGCGGCGCAAAAAGAATTAACGGCAGGTAACGTTAAGAGGAGACTGCCCGCTCGCTTTCCCGCTTTGCCTCCGCTGCCTCACGGATGCCCAACGCCCGCACCCGTCCTCGCTCCTGCAACGGCAGCTCAAGCCAGCGATAGGTGAGGTCGGCTGCGACGAGGCTCGCCATGAGGCCGATCACCATGCGCGTGGGCACCCAGCTTTGCCGGAACCACCCGGCCCGTTGCGACAGGTCGATCACCACGAACCAGACCGGAATATGGCAGAGATACAGCGAGTACGACCGTGCGCCGATCCAGAGCATGGCGTCGCGCAGAGCTGAGACGATGGCAATCGCCCCCATTTGGCGGCTGGCGGCAAACACCAGGACGAAGCCGCTCCAATTGACGACAGTCCAGGCCAAGGCGGGGAAACCAGCGAGGGCCAGTGGCGTTCCGAGCATCACGGCGCCGCAGCCGAGCAGCAGGGCGCCGCGTCCGGCGCTGGTCCGGGGCAAGCAGTCCGCGAGGATCGTGCCCAGGCCCGAGCGCTCCAGCTCGAACAGGAGCAGACCGTAGACCAGCCCGTCGTAGCGAAATAGCCACCATACCGCGCCGCCCGGCCGCCAGACTGCGTTCAGCGCGCACAGCGCGAGCAGCCCCGGAAGACGCCACCGCCTTGGCACGACCAGCAGGAGCACCGGAAGCAGGAGGTAGAATTGGTTCTCGACCGATAGGCTCCAATAGAAGCCGAAAAATCTCGGCGCATGGCTTTCCTCGAAATTCCGCACCGCGGCAAGGGTGGCGATCGCCTTGATGAACATGACTCGCGGGGTCAGCCATAGACCCTCGTCGGCAGATATTATGCTGATGACGAACGTCAGCGTGACCCACAGGACAGCGGCCGGAACCAGGCGATAGAAGCGCCGCACCCAGAATGCGGCGATGCGCGCGACCTGATGCGCGCGGCCTCGATGCTCGGCGGCTTCGAACGGGCCCATGAACGACCGGCCGATGAGGTAACCGGAAATGATGAAGAACAGATCGACGCCCGTTTCCGCATCGATCCACGTCTGAAGCCGTCCCAGGAATCCTGGGGCGTAGGGGATATCGAGAAGCGGGACGTGTTTGACGATCACGAACAGGATCGCCAGGGCGCGCAGGTACTCGATCTCCGGGTTGGTGCGATGCCGGCGATCGACGGCGCCGGGGGCGGCTGGGTGCATGTCCATGGGTGCGGGGGCAACGGCTGCGCCCTGGGTTGGTTTCCACAGCGGCCCGACACCCCGCCTTGCACCACCTGGGAGCGCAAGGTTAAGTGGCGGGATCATCCAACGACGAGGTGCCTCATGCGGCTACTAATTTTGGCGGCAGGGATCACCCTGGGCCTGGCTTCGCACGCAGCGCACGCCCAGGCGCCGGCGCCCCAGCCTGGCGCGACGCCGGGCCAGCAGGACATGATCCGCATGGTCCACCAGGCCGCGCACAACCAGCTCGGCATCCTCGAATACTGCCAGGCGCAAGGGAGCGTCGGCGCGGACATGGTAACGCTGCAGGAGCGCGCCCTCGGTGTGCTGCCACCGGCCCAGGTGGACGGGTTGAACGAGGCGGAGGCGGCAGGAAAGCGCGGCGTGGTTCAGTTCGGCGGCTCCGAAGTACAGTTGGCCGACGCAGCCAAGGCCCAGAACACAACCGTGGACGCCATGTGCAAACAGATCGCCTCGCTGCTGCAGACCCAGGCCTCGCAACTGCCGCAGTAGCGCGTGCCGAAACGATCCCGGTTAGCTGCCCTCCTTAATCGTGGCGATGTAGTGGGCGAGCGCGGCGATGTCGTCGTCGCTCAAGCCGGACGCCGCCTCCGTCATCGCAGCGACCCCCGTGCTCGGACGGCTTCCGGAGCGGTAGTCGGCGAGCGCTTTCGCCAGGTAGGCCTCGTGCTGGTCGGCCAGCCTCGCGGCGGCCTGCTTGCCGGTGAACGCCTCGGTGTGGCACGCCGAGCAGTGGTGCTGGGCGGCAGCGTCCCGCCCGGCCGCGCTTAAGGTCGGGTTTGGGTCGGACGGTGGGGCCGGCTGCGGCGTCAAGCTCGCGAAGTAGGCCCCGAGATCACGCACGTCCTCGTCGCTGAGCGCTTGGGAGATCGGGCCCATGATCGGGTTTTCTCGGCGTCCGGTGCGGAAGAACACGAGTTGCCATTGCAGGAATTGATCGGTTTGCCCGGCGAGGGAGGGGATGTTCGGGATCGCCGAGATTCCATTGCCGCCGTGGCAGCCCTGGCAGGTTGCGGCTTTCGACTTGCCCGCCGCTAGGTCTCCGGCGGCCCAGGCTGGCGCCGTCGCAAGCCCGAACCCAAGTGCGATCCAAACGCTCGTCAATCTCATGCGTCGTTCCATTCAAGTCCGCCCGTCCTCGCGTGAGGACGGGCGGGGTTAAGCGCTACTTGGCGTAGCTGATGCGATAGATCGCGCCGGCCCAGTCGTCGGCGACCAGAATCGATCCATCCTTGGCCTGCAGGATGTCCGTCGGACGCCCGCGATACTCCTGCGGCTCCTTCAGCCAGCCCTCGGCGAACACTTCCTGCTTGGCGTTCTTGCCGTCCGCGTCGACGATGACGCGCTCGATCCGTGCGCCCTGGTACACGTGGCGGTTCCAGGAGCCATGCTCGGCGATGAGGATGTTGTTCTTGTACTCGGCCGGGAACTGCGACCCGGTGTAGAACTTCATCCCCAGCGGCGCGACGTGATCGCCCAGATTGACCACCGGCGGCGTGAACTCCGAGCAGGAATGCCCGCGGGCGAATTTCGGATCGGGCGTATCGCCCTGGTGGCAGTACGGATAGCCGAAATTCTGGCCGATCTTGGTGATGTGGTTCAGCTTGTCGCTCGGCAGGTTGTCGCTCATCCAGTCACGGGCGTTCTCCGTGAACCAGTAGTCGCCGCTGCGCGGGTCGATGTCGCCGCCGACGCTGTTGCGGACACCCATGGCCACGACTTCCGCCTGCCCGTTCTTGGGGTCGACGAGCCGGATTTGCGATACGCCGCTGGGCGGCATGCCGATGTTGAAGGGAGGTCCGAACGGGATGTACATCTCGCCGTTCTTGTCGGTGACCAGGTATTTCCAGCCATGCGCGACGTAGGGAGGCATGTCGTCGTAGGCCACCACAGGCGTCGGCATGTGGTCGAGATTGGCTTCGACGTTGTCGTAGCGCAGCAGCTTGTCGATCGCGATGACGTACAGCGACCCGTTCTCGACGGCGAGCCCGGTGGGCATGTTCAGGCCCTTGAGGATCGTCTTGACGGTCTTTTTGCCGCCCTCGTCGGTGACGGCGTAGACGTTGGTCGCGTTGTAGGAGCCGACGAACAGCGTGCCGTTGTCGCCCCACGCCATCTGCCGCGCCTCGGGCAGGCCGCTCGCGTAGACCTCGATCTTGAAGCCCGGCGGCAGCTTGACGCTTTTCAGGTTGGTTTCGAGTTCGGCGAGCGGTGTCGGGGTTGCGGGACCCGAAGGCGGCGCCAGGCCCTTCATCGACTCGGTCTCGTCGCCCAGGAACCAGTCCGGCGGCGGATGCGTCCAAAAACTCGACTTGGTCGAGTCGTAGGATTTCAAGTCGGCAGCGCTGGCGGTGCCGACGCCCATCGCCAGCACGGCGAAAAATGGGATGAGGGCGCTGGTTTTGGACAGCGCTGATTTTCTAGACACGATCAAATCTCCCAGGTGTATCGGCGACCTTCATGATTGCTCGAGATGATGTTATCGCCATGAAAGTTCGCTTAACCAGCCCCCTGGCAAGATTATTTCGAGGCAGCAAGAAGCTGGGCGCTATCTCCCCTCGGATTGACGCTCGCGGCCATGGCGGCGAAACTCGGCTCCTAACACAAGGGCACATCGATGATCCGCCTCGCCGCACTATGCTTATTGGCTGCCGCCGCCACGCCGCCGACGCCGGGTCACGCGCAGGAGCTTGCGGACGCCGCCGCATTCGAGCGGGCCTACGGCACGTCGTTCTACGAATTCGACGCCTGCGGGGATGGCCTCACCGGACGCCTGTTCCGCAAAGCGCTCACCGACAAGGTCGCGCAATGCCCTTTCACGGCCGGGGCGCGATCGAGCTACGCCCGTCATGCCGCGGCGATGCGAACCAGGTTGCCGGCCGCGATCGACGGCATGATCGCCAGCAATGACGGCCTGCCGGTCCAGCTCGAGGGCATGTCGAACACCTGCCACGAGCAGCGGAACAGCGAAGCCTTCCAGCGCCTCAACGAAGCGCTCAAGCAGTACGCGGGCGGGCAGCGCGGCGTGGATACGGTCATTCCGGCCAAGTGCGACGACGCCGACATTCTGCCGTAATCAGCCGGCGGCGAAACGCGGCTTCCAGCGGCGCAGCAGCAGGGCGCTGCCGACGACGCTCACGCTGGAGAAGGCCATCGCGGCCCCGGCCACCACGGGGCTCAGCAGCCCCGCGGCGGCCAGCGGAATTCCCACCAGATTGTATGCGAAGGCCCAGAACAGGCCTTGGCGTATTCGCTGGAAGGTGCGGGCAGCGATGTCCAGCGCCGCCGGGACCAGCGTCGGATCGCCGCGCATCAGCGTGATGCCGGCCGCGGCGGCAGCCACGTCGGCGCCGGTCGCCATCGCGAGGCCGAGATCGGCGGCGGCCAGCGCCGGGGTATCGTTCACGCCATCGCCGACCATCGCCACCGGCCCACGCTCACGCAGGGCCTCGATCAGCGCGGTCTTGTCGCCGGGCAGGGCCTCCGCCCGGACCTCGTCGATCCCGAGCGCGCGGGCGGCGGCGTCCGCGGCGCCCTGGTTGTCCCCGGTCAGCAGCACGACGCGAAGGCCTCTGGCACGCAGCTCGCGCACCGCCTCCGCCGCCCCCGGCTTCACCGCGTCGCCGAAGCCGAGCAGGCCCAGCAGACGGCCGCCCTCGGCAAGGTAGGAGACCGTCCGGCCGTCCGCCTCCAGACCGCGCGCCTCGAGGGCCAGGGCTGCGATCTCCACCCCGGCCTCGCGCATCAGGCGGGCGGTGCCGAGGCGCAGCTTGCGATCCTCGACTTGGCCCTCCAGCCCGCGGCCAGGCAGGGCGCGCACGTCGCTGGCCTGCAGCGGCTCAAGCCCGGCGGCGCGGGCCAGCACCGCGCGCGCAAGCGGGTGCTCGCTGCCGGCCTGCAGCGCCGCCGCGAGACGGAGCACGGCGTCCGCACTCTCGCCCGGCGCCGGATGCAGGGCCAGCAGCTCCGGCCGCCCCGCCGTAAGCGTCCCGGTTTTGTCGAACACCACCGTTCGGATCGCGCGCGCCTGCTCCAAGGCCGCCGGGTCGCGGATCAGGATGCCGTGGCGGGCCGCGACGCCCGTGCCGACCATGATCGCCGCCGGCGTCGCCAGCCCCAACGCGCACGGACAGGCGATCACCAGCACCGCCACGGCGTTCACCGCCGCCATCTCGGCCCCTGCGCCGGCCACCCACCAGCCGGCGAAGGTCATCGCGGCGATGCCGACCACGACCGGGACGAACACCGCGCTGACCCGGTCGACCAGGCGCTGCACCGGCGGCTTGGCGGCCTGCGCGTCTTCGACCAGGCGCACCATCCGGGCGAGCTGGCTTTCGGCACCGGTCGCCGTGACCTCGGCCAGTAGCAGCGACTCCCCGTTCAGCGCCCCCCCGACCACCCGGCTGCCGGGCTCCTTCGGCACCGGCAGGCTCTCGCCCGTCAGCAGGCTCTCGTCGGCGCTGCCGGTCCCCTCGCGCACGATCCCATCGGCGGCGATGCGCTCGCCGGGACGGATCACCAGCAGGTCGCCGGGTAGCAGGTCGGTGGCGGCAATCTCGTGCTCGACGCCGTCACGGCGCACGCGGGCGCGCTCCGGCTTGAGCCGCTCCAGCCCCCGGATCGCCTCCCCCGCCTGCCGCCGTGCCCGCGCCTCGAGCCATTTGCCGAAGCGCACCAAGGCGATCACCGCGGCCGACGCCTCGAAGTACAGATGCCCGCTCCGCCCGGCCGCCAACTCCCACAGGCTCAGCCCGAAGGCGGCGCTGGTGCCGAGGGCGACCAACGTGTCCATGTTGCCGGCGCCGGCGACCAAGGCTTTCCAGGCGCCGCGGTAGAACCGTGCGCCGAACCCGACCTGCACGACCGTGGCCAAGGCGAGTTGCAACCAGCCGGGCAGCGTCAGGTCCAACCCGGCTGGCATCAGCAGCATCGGCAGCAGCAGAGGCGCTGCCAAAGCCAGCGCGACGGCGGCCCCGGCGCCATCCGTCCACCGGCTGCGCTGCGGTGTCCCCGCCGGGTCCGCCGCCGGCAGCGCCGCCTCGTAGCCAGCCGCCCGCACGGCTGCGGTCAGTCCGCCCGCGTCCGTTTCGCCCGCCAGAACGTGCACGCGGGCCCGCTCGGTCGCCAGGTTGACCTCGGCCGACAGCACTCCGGGGACGGCCCCCAAGGCGCGTTCGACCCGGCCGACGCAGGACGCGCAGCTCATGCCGGAGATGGCGAAATCCACGGTGTCCTGGACGGCGGGATATCCCGCATCCGTCAGCGCCTTCGCCAAGATGGGCGCGTGGAAGCCCGCAACCGTCGTGATGGCGGCCCGCTCGGTCGCGAGATTGACCGCGACCTCCGCCACCCCCGGCACCGCGGCGACCACTCGCTCCACCCGGCGCACGCACGCCGCACAGCTCATGCCGCTCACGCGCACGCCCACCCGGCGCGTGGCATCGGCGTCGAGCCGTCGGTCGAGAATGCCTTGGTCCATTGATGCGCCCCAATCGTGTCGGCTAAGGATATGGGGAGTAACTTTATGGTTTTCTCGTCAGGTAAGGATAGCGCCCATGCAGACGCTCAAGGTCGACGGAATGACGTGCAGCCACTGCGAGCGCGCGGTGACGGCAGCCGTCCAAAAGCTCGATCCGCACGCCACGGTCCAGGTCGACCTCGCCTCCGGCCTGGTCACGACCGGCAGCGACGTTCCAGCCGATCAGCTCGCGGACGCGATCCGCGCTGCGGGCTACGAGGTCGGCGCCGGTTGATGGATTGGCGATCCTGACGCCAGGCCGCGATCGTGGCGCTTGCAAGGCGGACACCGTCATGCGCTTCTCTGCGGCCGCCGCTGAACAATATCCCTACCTTGGAGGATTGGAGGAGTGCGTGGTCTAACCGTGCCTCGACGCCCTGCCGATTCGTCCGAAAAGCGAACCCTTCATGCAAACGCCCTGCGCTCGGTGACGACGTTCGGAAAATCCCGCTCGCACGCGACCTGCGGCCGCTGCCGGTCCAGGCCAATATCGTGCGCAACCCGGCATGGTCGCGCACGGCGCGCTATGGTGGCCGACCGCCAATGGCCTACATGAGCCAGGCTGCCTCGATATGGCCCTGAGCCGCGCCAACCCCGAAATCCTTTCAATGCCGGAACGCTAAGCCATGCATGACCCGCGACCGACGACCGTCAACCCCAGCCCTCCGCTCGAACGACGAGCGCTCATGGCGGCCATCGCGCCATTCCAGGCGCCCTCCCTCAAACGCAGCCTCTGGCAGTTCGGCTCGACCTTCGTCGCCTTCGTGGCCGTCGTCGCGGCGATGTATGCCAGCCTGCACGTCTCGGTCTGGCTCACGCTGGCGCTCGCGATCCCCGCGGCCGGGCTGACGGTGCGGCTGTTCATCGTTCAGCACGATTGCGGTCACGGCTCGTTCTTTCGCTCGCGCCGCGCCAACGACCTGCTCGGCCGGTTCTGCAGCGCGCTGACCTTCACGCCCTACGCGTTCTGGCGCCGGCAGCACGCCAACCACCACGCCTGCTTCAACAACCTCGACCGCCGCGACACCGGGATCGACCTCTACTCGACCTGCGCGACCCTGCGGGAATACCAGGCCCTGTCCCCAGCCCGCCAGTTGCTGTACCGCGCCGTCCGCCACCCCATGGTGACCCAGTTGCTGCTGCCGCCGATCGTGTTCCTGCTGCTCTACCGTGTGCCGTTCGACGCGCCGGTCGACTGGAAACGGGAGCGGGCCAGCGTGTATCTCACCAATTTCGCCCTCGCCTGCGTGATGGGGTCGCTGATGCTCGCCTTCGGCGCATGGTCGGTCGTAGCGGTCCAGGTGCCGATCATCGTGATCGCCTCGATCGTCGGCGTGTGGCTGTTCTCGGTGCAGCACCGGTTCGAGGAGGCGCATTGGGCCCGGCAGGAAACCTGGAACCCCGTCCAGGCCTCGCTCGAGGGGAGCTCCTACCTGAAATTGCCCCGCGTGCTGCAATGGTTCACCGGCAATATCGGCTTCCACCACATCCACCATCTGTCCGCGCGCATGCCGAACTACCGGCTTCAGGAGTGCCACGAGGCGCGTCCCGAATTGGGCACCGTAACGACGCTTACCCTTTGGGAGGCCCTGCTGGCCCCCTGCTACGCGCTGTGGGACGAGGAAAAGCAGCGGATGGTGCGCTTCTCGCGGGGGGGTCGCCTGAGCGGAGCCTAGCCGAAGGAGGGTGGGCGCCAACCGGCTGCTTGCGTCCGAAGCTCGCGTGAGCCTACATTATGGGCTCAAGTGATCTGGAAATGGCATGCATCCGGTCGCGGTCGACAAAGTTGCAGCAATCCTGGGCGGTTCAGGCAAGCTTGGCAGGTCCCCTGAAACGGTCCCGGAGCAATCCAAGCCACCCCGATTTTAGGCGTATCCATGCGAGCCCGCCCGCACTCGTGTATTGGGACGCTCGCCTGTTCGGGTTGTAGCGCCCCGCGGCCTAGATGACAGCCCTCCGAGGCAAGACAAAGCCATGGCTCTGCCCTGGACCCGTTGGGGCCTGAGGCCCATCCCTTTCAGGGTGTTGTTTTCGTTTGTGCAAGGACGCGTGCGGTTGCGACGTGGGTGCGTGCGGTTTT
>JAABUX010004998.1_pt1 | contig 16495 bp, 9 predicted proteins | sample 5561851 | NCBI WGS metagenome assembly JAABUX01 (sample SAMN10711883, study PRJNA513361) | rock metagenome | isolation source: Antarctica rocks | place: Antarctica: Victoria Land, Richard Nunatak red sandstone | collected 2016-01-03 | reverse complement strand
ATCCCAATAGCGTCATGGTCGAGCGTGCCGCCGGACATGGCATAGACATAGCCGTGGACGTACTCGTGCTTCTCCTGGCTCGTCTCCTCCAGCGCCAAATACTCCTCGACGGTCATGATAGCGGGTTCAGGGTTGGCGACCATTATGGTTTGACCTCCGTAGCTGGCCTGAACAGTCTTTGTAGCCCAGTCTCACCATACATTACCACGATCCGATAGCCTGACAACACCATTCAGCAGGGGCTGTGAATTGTCGTTGAGACTTGCTTCGTGTCCGGCCGCTGGATGCGGGCGCGCCGACATATCTTCTCCCCTGTTGCACTGGTGGGTGGATTGCTACAACGTTTATCAACTGTGTCGTTGGATCATATAGACTGAGGGCTGGGGCGAATGCGCCGGGCTTGCCTCGCCACAGTTATCCACAGATCGGCCGTCTATTATCCACACCGCTAGCCAATGCATGGTAGTAGCGCCGGAAGCCGGTCGAGGCTAAGCTCCCACTCCTGCCATACATTAGACGCGTCAGCGCTAATTCCTGATCGGCCGCGGCAACGTGCATGTGGATGCGCCGCGGGTGGTGTGCGAGAAGCTGGCGGGAAAGGCCTCCGGATAGATGTATATGAGGATACCGTCGAGGAACGGACGATGAACCTGGAAGAGACTGTCATCGAGAATCTACGCGCCCTCCCCGCGGACAAGCAGCAAGAAGTGCTGGACTTCGTACAGTTCCTACGGCAGAAAAAAGCTGCTGCGCCCGGCCAACGACCTCAACTACGAGGATTATGGGCCGGTACCCAGGTCACGGAAGAGGACATCGCCGAGGTTCGCCGGGAGATGTGGGGCAACTTCCCGAGGGATGATGTGTGATAAACAATGAGGCGGATTCCCAGGGACACCGTCCCCGACATGCCAGATCGCATCATCGCCGCCACGGGCCTCTACCTCAGTGTGCCCGTTGTCACTCGGGACCATCACATTCAGGCCGCGCCCATCGCGACGATTTGGTGAGAAGGATGTTAGCTGGCTTCCCACGTTCGCCTTGTCTCACCCACCGCGCTATGCATGCGATGTGAGAGGGCACGGTCTAGATATGCGACAAAGTGGCGAGCTACATTGGATCGGTTGTGTATGGCGTCTATTAATAGTTATGGCGCCCTTTGCCCCCACTCATGTGCCCGGATCAGTGAGTGGCGCCCAGACAGCGGCAACGACCGCGATGACAGCGGCGGTATGTGACGGCGCGCATGACCTCGTCGTGGAGCGCGGGCCGGTTATGTTGCAGGGCGTCCAAACGTTCGACCGTGTCTGCGTGCGCGACGGCGGGACATTGGTGGCCACTGGCGCCCTCACCTTGCGCGTCGGCTACCTGGATATTGCCCCTGACGGCTCCATCGACGCCGACGGAGCGGATGGGTACGAGTGGGATACCCACGACTGCATCGGCAACCAGGGCCAATCCGACGGAGCTGACGGCTATAGGCTGACCATCGTCGCGCGCCACGCCACCGTCCGTGGCCTCATCTCGTCCAATGGTGGTCAAGGCCTTTCCTACGGCCCGTACTGCTATACGAGTATCATGCCCGGCTCGGGGGGCGCTGGCGGCTCGGTGGCCCTCATTGCTCAGGACCTGACGCTGAGCGGCAGCGTGACGGCGCAGGGCGGCGCTGGCGGCGACGCCACATCCTCTTTGGGATCTGGGCCGACGACTGATCGGAGCGGCGATGGGGGGACGGGTGGACACGTCACGATCGCCGTCGCGCGCGCCGTGAGAGGGTCGCTGCGAGCGCACGTCGATGTCGATGGGGGTACGGCGGGCCAGAAGCGCCTCGGGCCAAGCGGGAGGGGCGGCGCCAGGGGCAGCGCCATCATCCGTACGCTGGTCAGCGGTGAAAAGGCACAACTCCCCGCGGCGCCCCCGCCGGGTGTCACCTTCGTCGGGTCCCTGTCGGCTCGGCAATCGCTCGACCTGACGTTCGCGCGGTCGCCCGGAATGCGCTGTGGGGCGGGCGACATCGTCGTCCGCCGCGGCGCGACGCTGGCGCTCAGCGGCGCCCATCGCTACGCGCATGTCTGCGTGGAAAACGGAGGTTCCCTGGTCGGGCAGGGGAGCCTCCGTCTCGTCGCACAGACGATTGCCGTCGCGCGGGGCGGCCGTATCGCCGTCGACGGCGCCGGTCCTTTACCATTCCACTGGTCGGACAGCGGGCGCTACGAGGCGCGAGGAGCGTGCGCGGCCACACACGTCTCCCCGCACGCGGGAGTGCGCGGTCCGGCGGGCGAGCTTCCGGGGAATAGCCCTAACGGCTCGGACGCGGGCGCCAATCCCGGTGACGGAGGCGGCTTGCTCACCCTGATCGCGCGTGACATGGCGCTTGACGGGCGGGTCTCTGTCAACGGCGGAACGGGGCAAGATGGATGGTACGTCGACGATGTCGCCGGCGGTACCTTCCCTCCTGACCCTTATGGCGGCGGCGGTGGCGGCTCGGGCGGCGGCATCGACGTGACGGCGCAACGGCTGCAACTTGGCGGGACCGTCAGCAGTATGGGCGGGCACGGTGGGCATGGCCTCGGCCTCGGGGATGCGGCCGGACGGTACGGCGGACCAGGCTGCATCAAGATCTTCGCCGATCTGCTGCGCGCTCCCACGGACGCGCTGCCCCTACTCGGTCAGGCCGTCGTCGGCCGATTGCTGCCCACGGATCCCGTCCCGCCGGCGCCGGGCGCCGCCTACGACGCGGCCAACGGCCACAATCTCGGCGGCGCTTTCCTGCGTTTCTGGCGGCAATACGGCGGCCTCGACCCCCTTGGCGCCCCTCAAACCGAGCAATTCGTCTCAAATGGCCGCCTCGTCCAATATACCGACCGCGCCCTGCTCGTGTCCTCCGCCGGTCACATCGAGCTGGCGCCGCTAGGGCGCCAGCTGATCACCGGCCGCGTCTTCGCGCGGGCGGCGCCCTTTGTGTCGTCGCCCGCGCGCCGCTACTTTCCCGCTACCAGGCATAGCCTCTCCGGGCGCTTCCTGGCCTACTGGCGGGCACACGACGGACCAACGCTGCTTGGAGCGCCGCTCTCCGAGGTGATCGTGGAGGGGAACGGCGACGGAAGCGGGCGGCGCTACCCCCTGCAGTGGTTCGAGCGGGGGCGGCTGGAGTATCACGCGGAGCACGAGGGCACGCGCTACGCCATACAACTCGGACTGCTCGGCGTCGAGTCACTGCGGCGGCGTGGCTGGCTGCCATCCGCGTCGACGGCCACCAGTAAACCATCGGATGCCCTTGGGCAGGGAGGGTCGTCCTCCATCCACCTCTACCTCAGCACTGGCGCCGGGCCTATCTTCGGCTCCGATGGTAGCCGTCGGTGGCGCTTTTTGACCAGACCCAAAACCATAGCGCCGCAGGGATGCGTCAACGTCGTGTCGCTGGCCACGGCCGACAGCGGGCGGACGGTCTACGAGGGCACGTGCAGTGGCGCCGTGTGGCGAAGCCGCGACGAGGGCCGCTCCTGGACTGAGGCAGATCGTGGGCTACCGGGCGGTAATCTTGTGATATATGATCTCGCTGTGGCGCCGAATCAGCGGACCATATACGCGGCCATCCCAGGAGCCCTCTACAAGACGAGCAATGCCGGCGCCACGTGGTCCTTCGTGTTCCAGCCCTGCGACCCCGATGACTACGTTCAAGCCGTTGCTCTGTCCCTCCGCCGTCCCGATCGCCTTTGGGTTGGGACAGACCGGTGCGGGCTTTACCGTAGTGAGGATGCCGGCCGGCATTGGACTCACGTGAAGGGCAGGGGTTTCCCCGGCAACGTTTCGATCGACGCCATCATCCCGTCTCCGTTCGACAGCGCCGACCTGTATGTATCCGTCTCGCTTCCTCAGGAGGGCGTCTACCGCACGCGCGATGGCGGCGTACACTGGTCGCTTGTCCATGGTCCCTGGGAACACCCGGCGACCGCAAGCTCCATTGCCGGAGCCCTCACCAGCCTGACGTTTGACCCACTAGGGCCGGGGCATATCTACGCCAGCGCCAATGATGGCGTGTACACCTCGCGCGACGACGGAGTCTCCTGGATCAAAGGGCACGGGCTTTCAGGCGCGGACGGCTCAATCGTCGTGAGCCATGGCCATTCGGGGCTGGCCTATGCGCTCGATGGGTCGGTGGTCTATCGCACCATTGACCGTGGACTGAACTGGCAACCGTGGGAGGGCGGCGACCTGCGCGCCGACGACAACGTCACGATCCTGGCCGGCGACGTGCGCTGATTCGTGTCTATGCCCTCGAATCCTCCATCTCACGCTCGAACTTGACCTGATCGTCCACCCTTTAAAAGTCGCCGTGCCAGAGGCGGCGCATCTCGGGGCTACTCACCAGCACCTCGTCCAGCGTGCCCGTGGCCTCGATCAGGCCGTCCCTGAGCACGATGATGCGGTCGGCGCGGCGCAAGGCGGCGCGGCGGTGCGAGACGGCCAGCACCGTCGCGCCGGCGCGTCGCTCCTCCAATCGTCGCCACAGCGTCGCCTCCGTCTCCACGTCGAGCGCGCTGGAGAGGTCGTCGAAGACCAGCAGGTCCGCTGGACGCACGAACATGCGCGCCGCCGCGACGCGCTGCGCCTGCCCGCCGGAGAGCCGCACGCCCCTGGCGCCCACCAGGCTATCCAGGCCACGGGCCATCGCGGCCACGTCGTCCTCCAGCACCGCCAGATGCAGCGCCGCGGGCAGGTCCAGCTCGGCCTCGGGCAGCCCCAGCAGGATATTGTCGCGCAGGGAGTCGCTGAACAGGCGCGGCGTCTGTGGCGTGTAGGCGCTGTGCGGCGGCACGAAGAACGCGGCGGGATCGCCGACTGGGACGCCGTTCCAGCGCACCTCGCCCGCGTCGGCCGGGATCAGGCCCAGCAGCGCGTGCAGCAAGGTCGTCTTGCCCGCGCCGATACGCCCCGTGACCACGGTGAATTGGCCGCGCTCCAGCTCAAAGCCCAGCGGGCCGATGCCGCGCTGTGAGCCAGGATAGCGATAGGCCAACCCCGACACGTCGAGCGTGCGCAACGGACCCACCGGACTGGGCGGCAGGCCGGGCAGCGCGGGCAGGTTGCCGTGCAGGTAAACGGGACCGTGCTCCACCAGATTGCGCGCCGGCGCGCCGCCCAGCAACTCGACCATGCGCGTGAACGAGACGCCGCCCTGCTTGTAGCGCGACAGCACGATGCCGAACAGGGCCGTGAACTCACTGATCCAGCCCAGGTAGAACGTGAAGAGGGCAAAGTCCCCTATCGTGAACGTCTTTGCCCGCATGGCCTGCGCGCCGAGCAGCAGAATCAGCCCCGTGCCCACGCTGACCGTGTTCCAGAAGACGGACTGCAGCACCTGATCGAACACGCGGTCGCGCACCTGCGAGCGCAGGCGCACCGCGCTGAGGCTCCGGAACCGCGCGGCCACGCCCTCGTCGGCGTCGGCCACCTGCACCGCCTGCACCGCGCCAAAGATCTCGGCCAGGAAGCCGGTCACGTCGCCGGTGGCCTCGCGACTGGCCTTGCGGTAGCTCTCGATGCGGTTAGCCACCACGTTGACCACGCCCACGATCACGGCCAGCGGCAGGAACACCGCCAGCGTGATGATCAGGTTGATGCGGATCATTACCACCAGCGCGATGGCCGCGAAGACGGTCGAGGCCACGAAGTCGTTGAACACCATCATGGTGATGGTCACGCCGTCGACGTCGTCGCGGAAGCGGCTGATGGCCTCGCCCGGCGAGGCGGGCAGCGCGCTGGCCGCGGGCAGACTCAAAATGCGCCGCAACATGTTCTTCTGCAATAGGGCCGCGTTGGTGAGCATGAAAGGCGCGTTGGTGAGGGCCAGCCCAAATAGGCACGCGATGCGGCCCAGCGCGGACATCAGCAGCAACGCGACCAGCCACCACAGCCCCTGCCCCAGGTCGCCGCGCCCTTGAGGGCCGAGCGAGGGCAGCCGGTCGAAGAAAGCTTGCGAAACAAAGCCCGGCGCCATCTCGATCAGGAACAGCAGCGTGATGCAGAAACAGTTGAGCCAGAACAGGCGCTGCCGGAACCGCATCATGCCCCAGAAGAACCGCCAGGTTTTCATACGAAGACCTCCCGAGTTCCAGGACCTGCGACTGCCCGGCAGGACCGGGACTGGCCGCAGCCAGTCGGGGGCCAGTCCGCATGTGTCGCATGGCAAACCATGGACCGACCGCGGTCGGTTGTACAAAGATTGCGTGCGCTGGTTTGGAGTAGTGCTGTCAAACGAGGACCTCCTCGGCGCCGGTGCGCAACAGGGCGGAGAAACGGGAGTCGGGGTCATCGGCGAGCACGACACGCGAGCCGTACTCGCCGATGCGGCCGTCGTCCAGGATCAGGATGGCGTCGGCGCGCCGCACCGTGGTCAGCCGGTGCGCGATGATCAGGCCGCTGCGACCCCGTAGCAGGCGGTCGACCGCGCGCTCGATCAGGCGTTCGGTGGCAGGGTCGAGCCGCGACGAGGCCTCGTCCAGGATGACCAGTCCGGGATCGCGCAGGAAGACGCGGGTGAAAGCCAGCAGTTGCGCCTCGCCGCCGGAGAGACCTCCGCCATGTGCGCCAAGCATGGTGTCGAGTCCCCGTGGCAGGCCGCGCAGCCAGTCCAGCAGGCCCAGCTCGTCCAGCGCGGCGATGATACGCGCGTCGTCGATAGTCCGGTCGAAGAAGGTCAGATTGTCGCGCACGGTGGCGCGGAACAGTTGCACGTCCTGCGTCACCATGCCGATGCGGCGGCGCACGTCGGAGCGCCGCGCCTGCCGCACCTCGACCCCGCCCAGGCGAATGCTCCCGGCCGTAGGGTCGTACAGGCGCAGCAGCAGCCGCGCGACCGTCGTCTTGCCGCTGCCGGTGCGCCCTAGCAGGCCCAGCGCGCGGCCCGGCTCGATATGAAACGACAGGTCGCGCAGCACGAGGTCGGCGGGGTCGTAGCCGAAATCGACGCCGTCGAACTCCACCCCGAGCGCGCCCGCCGGGAACGACACGCTGCCCGGCCCACCCGACTTGTCCGCCTCGCCCTGTTCGTTGGGGCCGTCCACCAACGCGCTGCGCGTGTCGAACAACTCCTGCACGCGCACCATGCCCGCGCTGGCCTTCTGGAAGTCGTCCAGTTGGTTGGAGATCAGGTTGAGCGGGTGGAACAGCAACTGGGTGTAGTAGTAGACCAGGAAGGCCGCGCCCAGCGTCAGCGACCCCGCGTGGAACAGGGCGGCGGCGAGGCCGAAGGCCAGCGCGTTGCCCAGCGCGAATCCGACGATGGGCACGCACCAGGTGACCGTGCCCACGACGCGGGCGCGGCTGCCGGCGCGCAGGCGGTCACGCATGTACTCGTAGAGGCGGCGCATCACGTAGGACTGCGCGCCGCTGGAGCGGATGTCGACCGTCCCGCCCAGGCGCTCTTCGACGAAACCGAACAGCGCGGCGCTGGTCTGGCGGTCGGCCGTCCAGTAGGGGACGGCGATGGTGCGCACGGCGTTCATGCCCAGCAGCACCAGCGCGGCGAGGGCGGCCAGCGCCAGGCTGATGCGCCAGTCGACGGTCCAGAGCATCGCCAGCACGCCCAGCAACAAAAGGAGGCTGCCCAGCACCTGGATCACGAACTGGGAGAAGAAATTGGCCAGCGCGGTGACGTCGCCATCGATACGCTCGATCAGTTCGCCGGGCGTGCGCTCCTTGTGAAACGAGAGGTCAAGGCGTAGACAGTGCAGGGTCAGGTCGGCGCGCAGGGCGTTAGTGGCGGTCCAGCCCAGGCGCTCGCTGACGTAGGTTGCCACGACCGCGAGCCCTTGCTGGGTCAGGGCTACGACGATGAACAGCACGGCCACCAGCGTCAGGTTCGTGGCCCCTCCCGCCGTGGCCCCTCCCGCCGTGGCCCCTCCCGCCGTGGCCCCTCCCGCCGCGGCCCCTCCCGCCGCGGCGCTCGTCGTGGCGCCGGTGGCCGTGTCGATAAAGGAGCGCACGAGCTGCGGATTGACCAGTTGCAGCGCGATGCTTGCGCAGAGCAGGACGGCCAGGATGGCGACCTGCCGCGCCTGCGGCTTGAGGTACGTGGCGAGCAAGGCGCGGTAGCGGTAGGCCGTCGCGGCGCGTGGCTGACCCAAGATCATGGTCCTGTTCCTCTCTTATAGCAGTACAGTTCGTTACCCCATCCGTTCCTACGGGGAGCGCGGCTCGTCCACCTGGTTACATCCCTACGGGGAGCGCGGGCAGCTCGCCCACTTGGTTCGGCCATCAACACGTTGGCGACAGCCCAGCCCCCCAGTTGCGACCATCGCGAGCGCGTCGCTCACACTCACGCACTCACGTAGGACGGGAAAGGAAGTGAAGTGGAAAACAGCACAAAAAAAGACCGCGGGTGTGAACCTGTTCTGGTCCTCTACCCGCGGTCGCCGTGGCCGTGGCGGCGTTCGTCTGTTCCGTTGGGCGCTACACGCTCGTCGCGCTGTTCGCGCCCCGCACGGTCCGCGGCCTGGTCAAGGGTAGAGTACGACAGGGAATCCCTCCCCCGAGGGTAAGCAGAGGATCGGTGAACCGAAACCACATCTTTGGGCTCATGGCGACCTCCCTGTATCCCTGTACTCTCGCGCTACCTGACGGGCGCGCTATTACGATTGGTGGATGCGACGTGGTCCAAGGAGCCATGCGCCATCACATCGCGTATCGTACCCTGAGCGTCGGTGCGCTGTCAAGAGGTGGAGCAACTCGAAACTCCGCATCGCTCCCACCAACTCGACTGTCACGATGATAAACTTGGAAGGTGATACATGCTCAAAGATTTTATCGATAGTCCGATGTCGCCTAAACCCGTCGAGCCAGTTACTGCTTATTGATCCGGAGGGGTACAGCCGTGCTGAATCTAGCACCCCGACTCATGGCGACGTGGCAATGGTCATTGCTGCGATGGGCGGGCCTGGCCGCCGCCCGCTGCACCTGATCGCGCCGCCCGCTGCGCGCCTTGACCAGCCGCTCCAGCGCGTCTTGCTCCTCAGCGCTCAACGGCCGTAACGGCTGTTGTGGTCGTCGTCCCATCCCTCCTCCTCTCTCTTACCCTCTAGCATCCCACACCTCTTGTTTACCCACTCTATTTGCAACATGACCCAGTAGGTGGTGGGGTCGTAGCGGTTGGTGATGGTCGAGGTGGTCGGGGTGGTCCCGGGCGCGTAGAGGCCAACGGCGGGCCGCGTGGTCCCGGTCAGCAAGCCCACGCTGCCGCCCGGTCCCACATAGCTGTAGGCATAGGTCGTGGTGTTGCCGTTGGCGTCGCTGCCGGTGGTCACGTCGTGGTTGGCGTCGTAGGCCGCGAAAGCGGTGTTGCCCTGGCCGTCCTGCGTCTGGGTGGCCTGACCGAGCGCGTCGAGGGTGGTGGTGGTGGTCAGGGTGCCCGCGGCGCCCAGGCCGCGGATCACCTGTGTCAGGCCCGGCGCGTACGTGACCTGCGTGGTGTAGGCGGGGGTATAGCCGGCCTGACCCACTGTGCCGGAGACCGGGCTTGTGATGGTGGTCAGTTGGCCCTGCCCGTCGTAGCCCAACGACCAGGCGTGTGGGGCGGGCGTGGTCACGGTGACCAGTTGCGTCCCGCTGTAGCCGAAGGTGGCGGTCAGCGCATCGGGCGTGCCCGCCCCGCGCGTGAGCGTGGTCAACTGACCCTGCGCGTTGTAGCCGTAGGCGACGTGCTGGCTGCCCGCCGCGCCGGCCCCGCCGCTCTGCCACAGGGGACTCCGCGCGTCGGAGAGCAGGCCATTGCTATAGGTGAAGGCCAGCGCCCGGCCGCCGCTGTTGGTCTGCGCCGTGCTGCCGTTCGGCCCCTGCGTCATCGTGTTCCGGTTGCCGTAGGCGTCGGTATCGGACGTGTATCTGCCCTGGGTATCGAAGCTCCAGGATTCGCCGCTGAGGTAGTTGGTCAGGACGTAGCCGGTGAGGGGGGAGGTGCTGAGCAGCCAGGGCTGGCCCGGCGGGGTGCCGTAGGCGGTGTAGGGGCCGCTCCCGTTGGGGGCGCCCTGGTAGGGGAAGCCCCATTGCGCGCCCAAGGCGTTGGTGTAGACCGCGGTCTGGGTCAGCACCTCATTCAGAAGTTACTATATTCACGCCAGTAGCGTGTCCTTCTCCACATGACACTGCTGGTGATCAAGGTTGTTACGGCTGCTTGGTGAAGTCAAATCTAATGGTAAGCTTACCATAACACCCTTGTGATATTTGGGTGCACGATTTGCTCTGTAAAATGAGCGAATGATAAGTCAATATACAAGACATATAAGCAACTTTGCTGGCGGCACGGCGCACTCGTTGCTTGTAGTGTTACCGGCGCGTAAAGAGAACGGACTGAATGCAAGGGTACCTCAACTGCTGATGCAACTAGCACGACCGCCAGCATTAGCAAACCGAGACCGGTTGCCGTCCCATAGCCTATCCAACGCCAACGGCTATCCCTACCACGCACGAACCCCCAGCCGCCAATCACGATAACTACAACAAGCAAGATAGGAGTGGCTCGTAGAATGATTCCATTCACACCGATTGAGCTGATCATCAACGGTAGGATAGGTACAAAAAAGCCAAAGATCACGCCAGCAGCATAGAATAAAAAACGTCTTACCTTCATCGTGCCACGCTATCCTCGCATAACCCCCGCACTATGCTCTTGTCATACCTCTATCAACGCCTGGAAAGAAGTACTACATGGGAAAGCCATGCCCTTTGATGGGCTGCGCCGTGCTACTTCAGCCTGGAGTGAGGGTCACTGTGTGCGGCATAAGGCCGCACACAGTGACCCTCACTCCAGGCTAACATGTGGGGATGGAATTGGCTAGTGAGTCATGTTGCATTTAGTGCGGCATTCCTGGAAGCCAGATCACTCTCGACAGGCCGGCAAAGCATGCCCGGCTTATTTGTAGCGTGACCCACTAGTTGGCTCTTCGCGTCATGGATGCCTTTCCATCCTTATTCGGCGTGTCTAGGCTATGAGGGGCACTACGTGCGGCTCCTCCACAACATCAGTTCCCCAGCCTGGATAGTATCTGGTATCCAATGGCGGTACGCCTGGATAGGAAACTCCAGGGGCATCGACTGGGATTGTCCGAGCGTGTATGAGATGGGCTTGGTTCAGGAATGTGTATGCTGCGGAGTTGCTATTGTTATCGAAATAGCCATAGATGAACTGCTTGTCGGTGACCTGATTGGCTATTGTCGTGAAGGTGGCGAGATAGCACTTGCATGGAAGAAGATCTTGCACCGGATGCGCGACCGTTGCCCGATCACCACCTATATCCGTGTACCGGCCATCCTTAGTCCCTCGGGGCAACAGTTGCGGCGGGTGGGCGATCAAGCCACCGCCTCCGATGGGGAGGCCAAACGGCTCACCGTAACTGCTTGGCGTCCCTTCGACTAGGTATGTCTTCCCGTAGTCCTTCGACAGCGCCGGGTCTGGAGCGTTCTCCGTTACGGTGAGATACAGATGGTAGAATCCACCTAGAGCAAACGCGGTTTCACGATGCAGTAGAATCTGGCAAAGACCTGTCGGGTCAGTGCCATCAATAGGATTGTCGCCGGCGTAGGCGTAGGTACGCACGCCGTCCTGTTCGCTGGGGTCCGGTTGCAGGAATCGCTCGATCTCGGGGTCGTAGTAGCGCACGTTGAGCCAGTACCACGACAGCTTCTCGTCGTACCAGTAGCCAGCATACCTCAGTTGCTGGGGCACCATCTCGTCGGTGGCGTCGTTGCTGGTCAGCTCGCCCCAGCTATCGTAGGCGTAGCGGTCCACGACCTTGCCGTTGATGTCCGTCAGCGCCACCACGTTGCCCCGCCCGTCGAGTTCGTACCAGTAGCGGCTGGTGGCGCCGCTCCCGTTTGTGCGCAGCAGTTCGTAGGGCGCGCCCGCGTCGGTGTAGAGGTAGGTATCGGTGTAGAGCAGCGTGCCGCCCTTGGTGACGCGCAGTTGCCCCAACATGCCGCTTCGATAGGTGAACTGCTCATCCAGCGTTGCCTGGCCGGGCTCGGCCAGGGTGTACTCGGAGCGTTGGCCGTTGGGGTTGTAGGCGAGGGTGACCGTGGCCGTGACGGTGGTCGTGGAAGGGGCGACGCGATCCAGGAAGGTGAGCTGCACGGGGCGGGCCTGTGAATCGTAGGTCAGGTGGGTGTTGAGGGCGTTCTTGGGCGCGGGACTCATCAGGCCGAGGCCGTTTGTGATGGCGGTGGTGTCGCCGCGGCCGTAACAGGTAGACGCGCAGCTTGGGGATGGCGCGGCAGTGCAGCACGGCGCAGCCCGAGGCCGTCATGGACAGGCCCGCGGCGATGTTATCCCAGGTTGCCTCCTGGTCGCCGGCCCTCTTAACAATAACCCGGCCCTCGGCCTCGCTCAACTCGCCAGCGGCGATGGCGGCGCGCGTCACCTCCGGCAGCCAGTGCGCCGGCGGCGCCGACGACTCGATTGAGGGCTCGGTCAGGACGGGGAGCGTGCCCGGCGCCGTCTCGGCGAGGGCGTCGAGCGACCGCTCGCGGCCGTCGCGCGCGCCGCGCCGGCTGAGCAGGCGCAGGCTCTCGCGCCGCGCGATGGCCAGGACCCAGGAGAGGAACGGCGCATCGCCTTTGAACGTGGCATAGCCGCGCCAGGCGCGGATGGCCACCTGCTGGAAGATGTCGTCGGCCTCACCGGGCCGCTCGGCCATGCCGCGGCAGTAGGCCATCACCCGGCCCCGCGCCTCCAGCCATGCCGCCTCGAAGCCGCGATCCTGCTCATCGGCGCGGTCAGGCTCTATCGCGCGCGACGCCGCGTAGGACTGCGGGATCGTTCCGCCAGTCGCCTCCGCATGCACGGGAGGGACCGCGTGCCTGCCGGCGCTACCCGTCGCTGCCGCCACGTCCGTGTTCGGCCACCCGTTCGGTGGTCCCGTTGGCAGGATAGGCGTCGCACACTCTCCCGTCATCGCGTCAGCTCTCAATCGTCTACCGCACACCGCGCCACCAGGGACTGCTCATCTCGCCCAGCCTATAGTGTAGATCGCGCGGCCGGCGCGCGAACACATACAACTCATACCATTGCTTATACTGTTTGCCCGGCTCGGCCGTCAGACGGCCGGACTTTTGAGATAGCGGTAGGCTGCTATCTCAAAAGTCCGTGTCTCGGGGCGGGCGGCGACGCAAACAGTATAAGTAACAGTATGAGTTATCGACGGATGTGGGCGACGCCGGGGCGTTATCCTTGATGGTAGGAACACGGGGCCCGGAGCTGTCCGATGTCTACACGCCGACATCGGCGTATCGTCCCTTGTTCCTCGGCGTGTACACAGACCACAGACAGTACAGTAAGGAGATGGGACATGCTTCCGTTCATCGTCGACGACCCTCAGGACCTGCGCCTTCATCCCCTGGCCCTCGCTGGACGCGATCCCGACCGACCACGGGCCGTCCGCGCCGCGCGCCAGACGCTCGATCGTTCTTTTGCCAACGTGCGCCAGGGCTATGGCACCTGCTCCAAATGCAACTGCCGAGGGTATGAAGGCAGCAGTTCGACCTGTGCTAACAGCGGCTGCGGCCATGCCTACGGCGATCACTGGTAGCCCGCGGACGCCTCGCGATTAGAATAGCGCCTGATGTGACCACCATCTCGTGGTCATGCGTGTAGCGGCGATGTCGCCCGTCCGCGGCGCCTCGCATGAAATGGAGAAGACCGATGTTCGCCTACGTTTCACGTCACCCTGTCCTCGCGCGCGGCGCCCTGGCGGCCTTGCTGCTTGCCCTTACCATGGACCTGCTCGCCGTCCCGTCGCGGGTGTCGCCGGTAGGGTCGTCTCATCCGTCCCTTACCCTGGCAGCCGGCCGCGTGAGCTTCGCCTCGGGCGGACACCCACGCCGGCAGGGGCAGGGACTGACGAGCGGCCTGCTCGATCAGGCGCCCCGCGTGCCGTCCTGGGCCGAGATCGACGCCTCCCTGACGCGGCATGGACGCGGGTCGCGGGGCGCCGTCGCGGAGAATGACGGCGACGCGAATGGGGGCGGTCCGCTGCAGGCCGAGGAGTGGTTCGCGCAACAGCGCGCCTACCCGCTGCCCGCCATCCCCACCGGCGCCCGGCAGCGCTCCCTCGACCAACTGGCGTCGTTGCGGCTGGCCCGCGCGAGCGGCGGGGCCGCGCCGACGTCCAATGCGGCCCTGATCGGCGCGAACGCCGCTGGCGCCTGGCAGCACGTCGGAGACCCCGGTCAGTCGACCGGTGGCACGGCGACGTGGGACGGGCACGGCGTCCGCAACGAGGGGACGGTGGCCGGGCGCGTCACCGTGCTCGCGACGGACCCCACGAGTCCGAACACCGTCTACGCCGGCACGGCCGGCGGCGGCGTCTGGAAGACGACGGACGGCGGCCAGAGTTGGGCAACCACGACGGGCGCGCAGGCCAGCCCGGCCATCGGAGCGCTGGCCATCGACCCGGGGAACCGGCAGACGGTCTACGCCATCACGGGCGAGGGTAACTACTCGGATAGCTACTACGGCGCTGGCGTGCTCAAGAGCACCGACGGCGGCGCCACCTGGACGCGCACGGGCGCCGCGCTCAACGGGCTCGCGGCGAGCAAGCTCGTGATCGACCCGAACAACTCGAACGTCCTGTACGCGGCGATGGGCGCGGGACCGTACTCTGCTGACAGGCAGCCACCGCTGACCACGGGCGGCGGCGTCTACCGCTCGACCGACGCGGGCGCGACGTGGCAACCGATCTTGCAAGCGAACAGCGGCGGCGTCCCGGCCTGTAGCAATGGCGTGCCCGCGTCCTACGTGCCCGGCAGCGATGTCGCCATCGCCGGCAGCGGCAGTAACGAAGTTCTCTACGCCGCCCTCGGCTTCACCTACGGCGACAGCTGCGATGCCAATGACATTTACAGCAGCGTGGACGGCGGACAGACGTGGACGGCGCTGCTGCGGTCCGCCTTTCCCAGCTCCGCGGGGAGTTTTGGCCGTATCGCCCTGGCCACCACTCCCGCGGATCCAAACGCGATTTATGCCGCCGTCGGCGATGCCAATCCTAATGACGGCAACCAACTCGACGGGGTCGTCGTCAGCCGCGACCGCGGGCAGAGCTGGGCCGTCTGCGGCGCCCCGTCGGACGGCCCCAACTACCAATACAACTACGACCTGTACGTCGCGGCCGACCCGCAAAACCCGAACACGGTGTACCTCGGCGGCATCGACATTTATAAGTCGACCGACGCCTGCGGCCACTGGTCTAACGCGACCAACGCGTACAACGGCGGCGTGGTCCACCCGGACCAGCACGCGCTCGTTTTCGCGGCGGACGGGTCGCTCTACGCTGGCAACGACGGCGGCGTGTGGCAGAGTGCGGACGGCGGCGCCACGTGGAACAACCGTAACGCCAACCTCGACGCGATCCAGCTCTACGGCTCGGCCGTGTCGGCCGCCAACCAACCCCTGCTGATCTACCGTGGCGCGCAGGACAACTCCAACTCGCGCTACGATGGCAGCGGCCCCTGGGTCACGGTCGTCGACGGCGACGGTATGCTCGGCGCCGTCGACCCGACCGATGTCAACACGGCCTACGTCGGTCACTTCAAGGGGTTGCTCGTCAAGACGACCGACGGGGGCGCGACGTGGACGACGGTCGTGGGGCGCGCCAACGCCAACGATCCGTACAACGTCGACAAGGCCCGTGTGAGCTTCGTGGCGCCGTTCGTGATGGACCGGGCCAACCCGCGCCGCTTGCTAGAGGGCACGTACCGGGTGTGGGAGAGCACCGACGCGGGGGCCACGTGGCATCCCACGGGGTCCGGGCAGGACCTCACCGGCGGCAAGGGCTACCTCACGGCGCTCACCATCGCGCCGGGCAGCGGCACGATCTACGCGGGCTCCAACAACGGGTACGTCCAGATCAGCCGGGACAATGGCGCGACCTGGACGAACGGGGCGAGCTTGCCGGGCCGCTGGGTGACGAGCATCGCGGTCAGCCCCGCCAACCCGGCCGCGGCCTGGGCCGCGACCTCGGGCTTCAACGCGGCCACGCCGGCGACGCCCGGCCACGTCTTCGCCACGACCGACGGCGGAGCGACCTGGCACAATGTTAGCGGCGACCTGCCCGACACGCCGGTCAACGCCGTTGTCGCCGATAACGCCGGGACGCTCTACGCCGGCACGGACATCGGTGTCTTTGTCTCCAGCAACGGCGGTACGAACTGGACGCCGCTCGGCGTTGGCCTCCCCAACACACCCGTCTTCGAGTTGGATTTGCGCGACGACGGCACGCTCTACGCCTCGACGCACGGGCGCGGCCTCTGGTCGCTCTACGTCGGCGGGTCCAGCATAGCGCCGACAAACACTCCGCCGCCGTCGCCCACCCCCAGCAGCACGCTGTCGCCCACCCCCAGCAACACGCCGGTCCCGACGAACACGTCGGTCCCGCCCGCCCCGAGCAACACGCCGGTCCCACCCGTGCCCAGCAACACGCCGGTCCCGCCTGCGCCAAGCAACACGCCG
>JAABUX010004997.1_pt1 | contig 16497 bp, 14 predicted proteins | sample 5561851 | NCBI WGS metagenome assembly JAABUX01 (sample SAMN10711883, study PRJNA513361) | rock metagenome | isolation source: Antarctica rocks | place: Antarctica: Victoria Land, Richard Nunatak red sandstone | collected 2016-01-03 | reverse complement strand
GGCTCATGCCCACATTTGATGATTGGGGGTGGAAAGCAGAGTATGAGGGGGACACCGCCCGCGCGGTCTGATGGCCTACCCAGGGAGTCCTCAGATGTACCTCAACCCCGCCACCTTCTTGCCCCACCTTAAAGGGCTGCGCTTCGATCACGTTGAGATCACCGAGCGCCGCATCACGCTCACCGTCACGGCCGTCCGGGCCACGGCCGCCTGCCCGCTCTGCCAGCAGCGCTCCACGACCGTGCATTCGTCGTACACGCGGACGGTGGCGGACCTGCCGTGGAGCGGCATGACGGTGTCCCTGCGCGTCCAGACGCGGCGCGTCGCCTGCCCCGTCGCATCGTGTGCGCGCAAGATCTTCTGCGAGCGGCTGACCTCGTTCGTCGCCGTCTACGCGCGCCGGGCGCACAACGTCCGCGCATCCCTGGAGCGCATTGGCCTGGCGCTCGCGGGGCGTGCGGGGGCCAAGCTGGCCGCGGCGCAGGGGACGCCGGTCAGCCGGATGACCCTGTTGCGGCGGAGTACCAAGTCGTTGCGTGCGCTATAAAGAAAGACGCGCATCTCTCGCGCTATGGTGCGGCGGCGGAAGATCCGTACATGCTCAGCTTGCATGTTCTCGTGGAACGGTTTTGTTTCGAGATTGGCCCCTGTGTGAAGCAAGGGACGATCATTGCCGAGAAACGAAGTCCGGTCTTGGACCGCGAGTTAGATGTAGCGTGGACGAAGCTAACGGCAACCGGCACGCGCTACATGCCTGGCGAGGGGATTGGGCAGCGTATCACCGAACTCGCGAGCAAGCGCAAGCAGGAAAACATTGCCGGCTTGCAACTTGCGGACTTGATAGTATCGCCGATCGGTCGCTTTGTATTAGGTAAGTCTGTGAAGGATGATTTTCGCATTATCGAATCCAAGTTTCGTCGTCAAAATGGTAATTATCATGGTTTCGGCCTAGTTCAGCTGCCAAAATAAAAAATAGGGTTGAGACCCGCTACGCAGTGCTCAACCCTATCTATACCATCATTATACTGGTATAGGCGTTGTTATGCAAGGTGACTATAGTAGCTAAATATGGTTATCTCCCAATACCCTGATGGTGGCGGGTTACGAAAAGGACATAGAACTTAACCGGCTGCAGCGGAGCTTGCAGGACCCGTCAGTGTAGACGACGTAGGCCGTCGCTCATAATACCTCCTTGATCGGCAGCATGGACGGGTCGCCGGCACCAGCGCGTTCGAGGTTGAGGGCGAGGAGTTGGCCCATGATCTCTTCGTCGCTCAGGTCGTGTGGCCAGCCATAGGCGTCAAGAACGGCGTCGTCGAGCCGGCGGTGCGCCAGGTCGAGCCAGGTGGGGCGAGCGTTGTACAGGGCGGTGAGCGTGCGCGTCTTGAGGTCGGCGTCCGTCGCCCCTTCCGGGTTAAGCCACCGATCGCGCTGCTCCACAAGGGCGTGCGCCGCCACAGCAATGGCGTCCGTGTGCGGGTCATTGGCTGGCTCCATGTCGGGCGGCCACGGGAAGGGGAAGGTCTCGAAGGTGCTCGTCGGCGTGTAGCGGAAGCCGCTCTCGGCCTCGCGGAGCTGGGTTCCCGTGCCGCGCGCCCACAGCTCGTGCAAGCGCGATTGAAGCACGCCGAAGAAGTAGTCGTCGTCGCGCGCAATAGCCACGACCGCATCGGTCACCACCGTCGTCGGGGTGAGCCACACGAAGACGCGATGCTTGGCCACCCGCGGGGTCGCGATCTGCCGCTCCTTGCCTTGTAAGGCGGCGCGTAGCTCGGTCCCGCTGCGACCCAGGCGCCACCAGTTCTCCCGCCGCTATCGGTCGCGATTCTTCTCCCGCAGCGGCTTGACATGCCGTTTGACGTACTCGAACGGCCCTTCATAGAGCGCCGCCTGTTCATCTGACCGTTGCCCGAAGTCAATGATGGACCACCTGCGGCCACGGCTGGTGAGATCGGCGGCGTTGACGACCGGGAAGATAACGTCTGCGTTGGGTCGCCCATGTGGGTTGTGCTGACGCAGGAACTCCTCGGCTGTGGCTGGATCGATGTCGAACGGCCCGACGACGACTGGCCCCTGATAAGCCAGGCCCTTGTTCTTCGGGAGCCGCCGGGCGGAGGTCAGGTCGAGTGCGCCGCTCAGATCGGCGTGGATTGTCTCGACGAGCGTGCCGTCGAGGATGTGCTCGCGCTCGGCACCGTCGTCAAAGCCCACCATGGAAACGTGGACCGTCGCGCCGTCGAGGGTCCATGGTCGATCGGCCCAAGCTATGAAGATGTTGCCCGTTCGCTTGATCCGCTCCAGGACGGCACGGTTCTTCCCGCCTCGGATGCCTTGCGTCGCCAGCAGGCCGGCACGCGCGACGTGGCCCGCCTCGATAAGCGCTCGGGTGCGCTCGAACCAATAGGCGACCAAGTCGGCCTCGCGGGGCACCCGGCCGTTGTACAGCGCAAACAGGGCACCCACGTAGGCGTCGCCGAGTTCGCGGCGCAGGAGCTTACCGCCAAGGAAGGGCGGGTTGCCGATCACGACATTGGCCTCGGGCCAGTCCGGCTCCACAGGCCGACCGGCCCCGTCATAGGCGAGCACGGCGTCCATGCGCCGGATGTTGTGCAGCGGCTTGAGGATGGGGTCTTCGGGGATGCCGAAGCCGTTGTCGTGGAGCCACTGGATATAGCCGATCCAGACCACCACCGAGGCCAACTCGTGCGCGTAGACATTGAGCTCAATGCCGTAGAGTTGCTGCGGGCCGACCGTGTAGGGCAGCAGCCCGGCCACGCCGCTGGTGGATGCGAACAAGCTAACCTCCTTCCAGAGGTCGAGCAGGCGCTTGAGGGCGACGTACAAAAAGTTCCCCGACCCGCACGCGGGGTCCAGGACGCGGACGGTGGCGATCTCGTCGGTGAAGGCGAGTAACAAGCGTTCGAGGGCCTGTTGCTGCCGCGTGCGCGCCCCGCCGCTGGCCGCGTCGCGCCGGGCGATGATCGCCTGCGCCTCCTCCCGCACGGCGGCCCAGCGCCGGCGCAGCGGGGCCATCAGGACGGGCTCCACGATGAGCAGGATGTCGTCGCGGCTCGTGTAGTGTGCCCCGAGTTGGGAGCGCTTGGCGGGGTCGAGGCTGCGCTCGAAGAGGGTGCCGAAGATGGCCGGCTCGATGCTGGCCCAATCGAGGGCGGCCGCGCGCGCCAGGGTGGCCAGGTCGTCGCCCGCGAGGGTGAGCACTGCGGCATCGGCGAAGAGGCCACCGTTGAAATGGGCGATGTCGTCGGCGCCGAAGCTGCCGCCGGTGGCCATGGCCGCGAAGAGCAGGCCCAGGCGCGCGGCGAAGTCGGCCGGCCGGGTGCGCGTGCACTCGACGAGTGTGGTGAACAACCGTTCGGGCAGGAGCCCGATGTCCTCGGCGAACAGGCAGAACAGGAGGCGCATCAGGAAGTGGGCGGTAGCCTCGGGGTCCTCGTCGCGGCGGCGCAGGCCCTCGGCCAGGGCGGCGAACGCGCGCGGCGTCCTCGGTGACGCTGGCCGTCGTCCGATGGGGGCGGAGCAGGTCCGGGTGCGTGAAGGCGGCGCGCAGGACCTCCAGGGGCGGTAGGGCGCACGTCGGCGTCGGCTCATTGTGGGCGAGGTCAGCTAGGTCGAAGGCGTAGACCGCTTTCACGGTGTTGGTGAAGTTGGTGTGGACCTCGAAGCGGTCGAGGTCGCAGACGACGAGGAGGGGTGGGTTCTCCAGGTCCTCGCGGTACTGCTGTATCTGCCGGTAGGCGGCCGTGAGGTCCTTGTGCTTGCCTTTGTACTCCCACGCGAAGTGGCGGCGCATCCAGACGTCGGCCCAACCGCCCGCGCCGCTCGTCTTGCGGGCGCCTTTCTCGAAGGTGTAGTGGGTGCCGTCGGGGTCGGCGGCCGCCGGGGTGGGCTGGCCGAGGACGGCGCAGAGGTCGAGGAAGTGCTGCTGGGCGGCGCTGCGCTCGGTGAGCGTGCTGCGCTGCCACTTGGCAATGAACGTCGGCAGGTCGAGATATGACAGCATCAAGGTCCCTCCTGTGCCATTAGACTCATTGCAGAATAAAATTCCCTCTTACGCGGCTATGGGGAACACGCCTTGGCGCTGGGCGGTGGCCAAGCGCTGATCGGCCCGGCGCGTGACGACGCCCGCGACGGCCACAAAGATGCTGTCGTAGATCTCGATAGGATGGCGAAAGACGTCAGCGAGGAGGCGGAAATGTTTCATCTCGGCCAGGGTGTTCTCGACGACGATGCGGATGCGGGAGAGCAGGACGGTATGCAGTTTCTGCTCCGGCGTGAGCGGATGGGCCGTGCTCCCTTTGTAGGGCAGGGCGACGCTGCGCTCCGGCGCGTCGTGCTGGAGCCCTTGGAAGCCGCTGTCGGCCATGAGCGAGAGGGCGGGGGGAATCTCCTCCAGGGTCCCGCACTGGCGCAGCAGGGTCAGGTCATGGGTCGCCCCCGGCGCCGAGGGGCCGACGTAGCGCAACCGGCCGCGCTCGTTGACGACGATGAGCGTCTTGCGCGTGTGCGCCTTCTTCTTGCCCGAGTAGTGCGCCTTCTGCGTGGCATTGTCCCGCGCGCGCTCCACCCGCTGCTCGGTGGCGTCGATGATAGCCACGCCGTCCGCGCCGTCCGCGCCGTCCGCGCCGTCCGCGCCGTCCGCGCCGTCCGCGCCGTCCGCCGTGTCCACCAGCGCCCGGGCCTCCCCCGGCCAGCCCAGCGTGTCCTGCCCCCGGTCCCGCAAGAGACGCAGCAGCGGTCGCGTGTAGCGCGAGACCGTACTCTTATCCACGGCGAAGAGGACGCCTACCGCCTCGCCGGTCAGATACAGGCGCAGCCACACCAGCGTCATCAGCAACCGCTCCCGCAGGGCGTAGCGCGGCTTGGCTCCGCCCCCGGGCGCGCGGCAGCGGGGTGTTGCCGCCCTCTCTCCCTGGCGCGCGGCCTCGTAGCGCGGCCTCGACGCGGTTGCGCGCGCCCAGCTTTTGTATGGCCTCGGAGAGGTAGTTGCGCACGGTGCCCTCGGTGAGGTAGAGCGTCGCGGCGATCGTGGCGATGGTCGCGCCGCGCGCCGTGGCCGCCAATACCTCGCGTTCGCGCTCGGTGAGCGGGCTGTCGCCCTCGCCGAGCGCGGCCGCGGCCAGCGCGGGGTCGACGACGCGCTCGCCCGCGACGGCGCGGCGGATCGCCACCGCCAGCTGGGCCGCCGGGGCCTCCTTGACCAGGAAGCCCACCGCCCCGCTTTGCATGGCGCGCCGCAGGTAGCCGGGGCGTCCGAACGTGGTCAGGATGAGCACGCGGCACGACGGCAGCCGCTCGCGCAACTGTGCCGCGGCGTCCAACCCATCCAGGCCGGGCATCTCGATGTCGAGCAGCGCCACATCCGGCCGCGCCACGATGGCCGCCCCGACGACTTCGTCGCCCCGCCCTAACGCGGCGACGATCTCGATGTTGGGCTGCAGCCCCAGCAGGGTCGCCAGGGCGTCCCGCACCGTGGCCTGGTCCTCGGCCAGCAGCACCCGGATCAACGTAGCCCCCCCGCGCCGGTGCTCGTGGCCGCGCCAGCCCTCGTTTGGGCCGCGGCCTGTTCCGCGGTCGCGCCGGCGCCGTTTTTCTCGATTGGCAGCGTGACGACGAGACGGAAACCGCCGCCGGGACGGGGACCGGCGTTGCAGCGGCCGCCGAACACGGCCACCCGTTCGGCAAGCCCCGGCAGACCGCTGCCACCGGAGCTTGGCGCCGGCGAGGACGTCCCGTTCACGCCGGGGCCGGGACCGTCGTCGCTCACCTCGACGCCGGCATAGCTCACGTCCCCTGTCGTGCGGATCGTGCAGTGTCGCGCCCGGCTGTGTTTAACCACGTTCGTTACACCCTCGCGCACCGCCCACGCCAGCGTCGCCTCGACGGCTGGGGGCGCGGACAGAGTTTCTCCCTCGCGGCGGTAGGCGATGCCGGCCGCGGCCAAGATCTCGCCGGCGCCGCGCAACTCGCTCGCCAGCGCCGGCTGCCGGTAGCCGGTCACGGCGGCCCGCACCTCCTGCAGCGCCGTGCGGGCCGCCTGCCCCATCTCGCGCGCCGTGGCGATCGCCCGCCCCGGGTCCGTGGGGACGAGGGCCTCGACGACCTCGCTCTGAAGGGCGATGCGCGCGAGGTCGTGGCCCAGCAGGTCGTGCAGGTCGCGCGCGAAGCGCAGCCGCTCCGCCTCGACGGCCAGGCGGGCGTTTTCCTCGCGCGCGACCCGCAGCGCGCGGTTGGTTCGACGGAAGTGGGTGATAATGACCGTCAGGATGCCGGCCATGCCGGTCCAGAACGCCGCCGATCCGAGCTCGGACAAGGGATCGCGGACGAGCCAGCCCAGGAGACCGGTGAGGACCGCCAGCGCGACAACTATGCGCACGGCTCGACTCGGAGCGAAGCGGCCGCCCGCGCAGGCGCTGGTGAAAATGAGCAGGCTCAGCCAACGCTCCCCGTCGCCCAGGATCAGGACAACGCTCAAGCCCACGAGCACGGCGACGGGGAGCCAGCGCCAACGCCCTGATGCCCCCTGCTGAGGAGCCGGGTAGATGACGCGGCTCAGGTCGTTGTGCCAGGAGACCCATAAATAGAGCGTGACGAAGAGCGTGAGCCCGGCCAGGATCGCCCCGAGGCGCGGGGGCGCGGGGGGCGCGTGCAGCAGTTCCGCGAGAGGGGCGCCGAGGTTCGGCAGGAATATCATCGCCAGCAGCGGCCACAGACGGGCGAAGCGGTCACCGTCCCGCCCATCGTCGCGCGTCCCGGCTACGTTCATCATCCCCACCTCTTCTCCTTCGAACGGAATCGGGACAGACGATGCGGCCAACCCGTGCCGGGATGAGCCTGGCTGCGCGCCGAGGCGCTTCCATCGACGTCCAGAGTAGCCGTCGTCACTATCCTCTATCTCGCTCCATTGTACAGCGCGCATTGCCCCCTCGGCTTGTTCCTGATATGCGCCTGATTGTGTGATGGCAAGTATTGTTGGCTCGCGCTTGTAAGCGTGAGCCAACAATACTTGCCTCCCGGTTTACCGGGTCGCGCTCGCCGTGGACACGCCTTCCATACTCGCGGTCGTGAGCTCTATGTGGATGGGCGAGGGCTGGACGCGCAGCAGGCGCGCGGGGAGCGCCGACAGCCACCAGTTCCAGCGGCCGAAGAGCGAGACCAGGGCCGGGACCAGCAGCATGCGCACCACCGTCGCGTCGAGCAAGATACCAGCGGCCAACCCCGTGGCCATGACCTTGATGTCCGTGCCGGGCGATGAGGCCAGCGCCACGAAGGTCAGCATCAGGATCAGCGCCGCGCTGGTCACCAGCCGCCCGGTGTGGCCGATGCCCCCGACCACCGCCGCCGCGGTCGAGCCAGTCCGATCATACTCCTCGCGCATACGCGAGAGGATAAACACCTCGTAGTCCATGGACAGCCCGAACAGGAAGGCGAAGACCATCAGGGGCACCCAGGCGGTCAGCGAGCCGGTGGCCGCGATGCCCCAGAGCAGCTTCGATCCGTCGCCCAGTTGCCAGACCAGCGTCATCGCGCCCCAGGCCGCCCCCACAGAGATCACGTTGAGCGCGATCGCCTTGAGCGGCAGCAGCAGCGAGCGGAAGGCGCGCGCCAGCAGCACGAAGGTGATCAGCGCGATCAAGCCCACCATCAGCGGGAAACTGCCGTAGATCGCCGTCACGAAATCGGCGTCGTCGGCGGCCGGCCCGCCCACCCGCGCCGGCCCTATGCCGACGCCGGCGTGCGCGGCCTGGCGCACCCGGTCGAGCGTGGCATGCCCATCTACCGTGGTACTGTCGGCCAGGGGCAACACCGCGATCAGCGCGGTCCCATCCCGCCGCCAGTCCGGGACGGCCGGCGCCACCGCGCCGCGTACGCCGTCCACGCGGGCCAGACGAGCGGCCAACGCGGAGGCGTCGCGCGGCGTGGCCAGCACCTCAATGGGGTCAAGCACCCCGGCGCCGATGCCGGAGGTCTCCAGCGCCCGCAGGCCCTGGTAGGCCGGACCCGATCCCGACACGGCCAGCGCGTCCACGGAAGGGTTGCCGAGCACAAGGCCGGTGAGGGGGAACAGCAGCGCGCCCAGCACCAGCGCGGCGACTCCCGCGGCGAGCCAGCGTCGCCGCACCACGCCGCGCGCCCAAGCCGACCACAGCCGGCTGGGCCGCTCACTATGCCCGTGGTGCGGCCAGTCGAGGCGCGGCCCGACAGCGGACAACAGCACCGGCAGCAACGTGCAGGCCACCAGCACCGTCACCAGCGGGATCAGCAGGCCGCCGTAGCCGACGCTGCGCAGGAAGGCGAGGGGCAGCACCACGAGGGCCAGCAGGCTGATGGCGACGGTGGTGCCGCTGAAGATGACGGAGCGGCCAGCCGTGGCCATGGCGCGTACCACGGCCTCGTTGTTCTCGTGGCCGCGGGCGCGCTCCTCGCGCCAGCGCATGACGATCAGCAGCGAGTAGTCGATGGCCACGCCCAGGCCGATCAGCGCGATCAGGAATTCGACGATGAAGGAAACGGCGGTGACGGCGGTGAGGCCCCACACCAGTAGGAAGGTGGTGGGGATCGACACACAGGCGACCAGCAGGGGCACGAAGGCCAGGAACGAGCCGAACACGAGGATCAGGATGAGTAGCGCGCCAAGGCCGCCGATGAGGGTCTCAACCAGCACGCCCGACGCGGCGCCGCTACTGGAAGGGGCGGTCGCCAACGCATCGCGACCGGTGAGCCCGATCCGTGCCCCCGCGATGGGATGAGCCTCCAGTACCCGCTGGACCGCGCCCACGGGCAGCGCCGCCTGGGACCCTGGCAGAGCGACGGGGTAAACCAGGGCGAAAGTCGTGCGTCCGTCGGCCGAGACGAAGGCGCGGTTGCCGGTCGAGGCGTAGGAGACGACGCGGGCGCCCGGCAGCGCCGCCCCGACGGCGGCGAAGGAGGCGGCGAGTTGCGCCCGAACGCCGGGAGTGGCGACCGTCGTGCCGCGCGGCAGGGTGATAACGGGGACCAGCGGGGCCGCGCCGCCGTCCGTGCCGTAGGTGCGCAGGATGGCGTTATTGGTGTCGACGCCTTCATAGCCCGGCGGGATGGAGCCGCCCTGCGAGAGGGCCTTGGTCGCCGACGCGGACGAAGCCATACCGGCGACGGCGACGACGATCCAGAACGCGGCGACGATCAGCCGATGCCGCAGAATCCAGCGTGTGATGGTTGCCATGTTGCTGCCCTATCCTTTCCTAATCGTGTGCTCGTGTGCCCAGAGCGCGTGTCATCCGGCTCCGTCTGTCTCCATTGTGGGGCTCGGGCAGCCGGCGCGGTAGTGTGCGCAGTCAGGGCTATTGCATGACAAATGTCACCTCCTTCCCGCGCCGGCTGTAAGAATGCACATAAGATGATATTGTTGGCGAAGTCAGCTTGCACCCGTGACCACGCTCAGTGCGCGGGAATAGTCACATTAAGTGCGCCGATCCTCGCTTTTGGTGTAAGATTTCACTCATCCTGAGCCGGTTCCACACTCACCCGTTGGCTTTTTTTCACTCGTGTTGGGCGGGATTTTTCACACGAGCTGGGCCGATCCGCAGAAGATATCACACGAGTTGGGCCGATCCGCACGCTGCGGATGGGCGTGGCGAGGGGAATGACACCTCACTCACGGCCGTCGGGAGGAGTGGCGCAGGATGAGTGATACTGTCCGCTCAGCTTACGTGATAAACGGCCCAACACGAGTGAAATCTTACACCCGATGAAGGCAGGAGGTCATCAGCAATGTCCCAGGTTACACCTTTTTTGGTTTCGGCTCTGCCGAGTTAGGATTACACCAAGTATGGCTATAAAAGTTGTACAAACGACCTCTGCGCGCGGCGCACGGCGGCTTCTGCCGGACCGTCTGGTGGCAAGCGTTGAAACTCGCATAAATCTGCGAGAATACGTCTAGCAATACAAGTGACGAAGAACGCGCTGATCGGCTACTACTCACCCTTGTAGCCGATGCTCCGTAGCTAATCAGCATCGCTATGCGTCAGATATGCGCCGATGGCTCGCGGGCGGCGCGCACGCCTCTCACGTTCGCGGGGCATGCCCTACTCCATTCGACGGGGACTCACGTTGGAGCCCCATACGTTGACAACGCATGGGGCTCTCCTATATGATGGCCGCAATGGCGGCGCCTGGGTCTGGGCGCCGATCGTCCGCTCCCCACTTACGGGCTCAGCCACAACGACCGAGGAGGACACCCCATGGACGGATCCCGCGAGGCCACCCACGCCAGCCAAGCGGAGCACGACGCCCGGCAACTCGCCGCGTTCGGCTACAAACAGGAGTTGAAGCGTTCGCTCGGGCAGTTCTCCAACTTCGCCGTCCCCTTCTCCTACATCTCACCGAGCGTGGGTATCTTCGGGCTCTTCGGCCTCGGCCTCAGCAGCGGCGGGCCTGCCTTCGTGTGGAGCTGGCCGCTCGTCTTCGTCGGGCAATTCCTCGTGGCGCTCGTCTTCGCCGAACTGGCCTCGCACTATCCGCTGGCCGGCTCGGTGTACCAGTGGGCCCGCCGCCTCTCGGCCCCGTCGACGGCCTGGTTCATTGGCTGGTTCTACTTCTTCGCCACCATCCTGACCCTCACGGGCGTGTCGTTCACGATGCCCGGGATCATCTCGACGCTGTTCCCGTCCGTCCCGAGCACGCCGGACGCCCAGGTGAAGATCACCATGGTGGCCCTGGTCCTGAGCACCGCCATCAATATCGCCGGCGTGCGCTTCGCGGCGTACGTCAATAACACCGGCGTGGCGGCCGAGATCGTCGGCACCATCGGCTTCTCCATCGCGCTGCTCCTGCTCGGCCATCACCAGCCCTTGGGCGTGATATTCGATACCGCCGGCACGGGGCACGGCTCGCCTGCGGGCTACTTCGGCGCCTTCACGCTGGCCATGTTCATGTCCCTGTGGGTGATCTTCGGGTTCGACGCGGCGGGGACGGTGGGCGAAGAAACGCTCGACCCCTCGCGTCGCGCCCCCATCGGCGTGCTCAGCGCGATGGGCGTGGTTGCCATCGCGGGGGGCTTGTTCCTGATCGCCAATGTGCTGGCGATTCGGAATGTGCCGCTGGTCATCGGTGCTGTCAACAAGGGCTCCGCGCCGCTCCCGATCATCATCGGCGACGCGCTGGGCACCGGCGCCTCGAATCTCTACCTCGTCGTCGTGGCCCTGGCCATCTTCGCGGCGATGATCGCCATCCAGGCCACCTGCATCCGCCTGATGTTTTCCATGGGGCGGGATAATCAGTTGCCGTTCTCCGGGCGGTGGCGCGCCGTGCATCCGACGTTGGAGACGCCCGTGTGGGCGAGCATCGCGGTCGGCGCGCTGGCCATGGTGCCGCTGGTGGTGAGCCAGCAGATCGGCGTCGTCACGGCGGGCGCGACGGGCCTGATCTACCTCTGCTACCTGCTGACCTGCCTGGTGGTCTTCGCTGCCCGGCGCCGGGGCTGGCCGCGCACGCCGGCGCACTTCAACCTGCGCGGCTGGGCATGGCCCATCACCGTGGTCGCCATCCTGTGGCCCGCGGTCATGTTGATCAACTTCGCCTGGCCGCGGGCCGCGACGAACCCCTCACTCGGCAGCAGCTTCCCCGCGCTCGCCACCGTGCCCGTCCTCGGCGGCGCGCCGATCTACGAACTCTCGGTCGGCGTCCTCTTGTTCGTCGGCATGGTGTACTGGCTGGCGGTGCAGCGCCACCGCGTCGACGCGCACTTCACGCCGGGCGCGGGCGCGGCGAGCGAGCGCGAGGCGGCCACGGCGCGGCTGCCGTAGCCGGCGCGGCGGACGTCGGGGAAGGCGCCATATGCGGGCGCGCACCGCCCCGGCCGTCGCCGAGGTCCGCGCGGCGCGTTGCAGGGCGCCGCGCGTCACATGGTCACATGGAGCGTGTGCGGGGTAGCGGGGCGGGGCGCACGCCGGGCGCGGTACGCGGCGCCGCGGCCGCGCGGCCGGCCTTGGGTCCGAGGATGGGGGGATGGGGATATGTGCGAGCGACTGACGGGGAAAGTTGCGCTGGTGACGGGTGCCGGCCACGGCATCGGCCGCGCCTGCGCCCACCGGCTGGGGCAGGAAGGTGCGCGGCTGGCCGTGGTGGATATCCGCGCCGCCGCAGCCGAGGAGACGGTGCGGCTGCTGGCCGCGGACGGGATCGTGGCCCGGGCCTGGACGGCCGATGTCTCCGCCTGGCCGCAGGTCGAGGCAATGGTCGCCTCCGTGCTGGACCACTACGGCCGCATCGACATCGTGCATGCCAACGCGGGCGTGCTCATCGCCGGCACGATCGAGACGCAGGCGCTCGATGATTGGGAGCGTACCTTCGCCGTCAACGTGCGCGGCATCTTCCTGACGGCGCGCGCCGCGATCCCGGCCATGCGCGCGAGAGGGGGCGGCGCCATCATCAATACGGCCTCCGTCTCCGGCATGATCGGCGAGCCCTCCCTGGCCGCCTACAACGCCTCGAAGGGTGCGGTCATCAACATGACGCGCCAGATGGCCGCGGAGTACGCGCGCGAGGGCATCCGCGTGAATTGCATCTGCCCGGGCTGGATCGAGACCGGCTTCAACGATCCGGTCCTCGCCCGGCTCAGCCCGGAGGAACTGGCGCGGATGGTCGACACGTGGATACCGCTGGGCCGGCAGGGCACGGCGGAGGATATCGCGCCATCCGTGGCCTTCCTCGCCTCGGAGGATGCGCGCTACATCACGGGCCATGCCCTCGTCATCGATGGGGGACTGACCGCGCGGTGAGCCGCGGGCGGCGCGGGCGCCGCGCGTATCGCCTCCGCGGCGAATGACCGCGGGCACCGTCATCCCGGAGAGTGCCATGCCACCGCCTCGACCGTCGGAGGACTCCATGAGCTGATGAGGAGAATCCCATGATCCGATCAATTGACCTGCCTGCGGGGACGCGGTGGACGAACTGGGTCGGCAATCGATCGTTCACCCCCCGACACGCGGCAGCGCCGCGGCGCGAGGAGGAGGTGGCGGCCCTGGTGCGCCGCGCGGGCGAGCGCGGCCTCGGCGTCGGGGTGGCCGCCGCCGGTCACTCCTTCACGCCGATCGTCGAGACCGATGGGCTGCTGCTCGACCTATCGGCGCTCAGCGGCGTGCTCGCCACCGATGCGGGGCGCAAGCGCGCGATCGCCCTGGCCGGGACGCGGATCAGGGACTTCTATGAGCCGCTGTGGGGCGCGGGCCTGGCCCTCGTCAACCAGGGTGACATCGATACGCAGCAGATCGCGGGCGCGGTCGCGACGGCCACGCACGGCTCGGGGACCCGCTACACGAGCCTGTCGGGCGTCGTGCGCGGGATGCGCCTGATCACCGCGACGGGCGAGGTTCGCGACATCGGTGAGGACGAGCCAGGCCTCTTGGGCGCGGCGCAGGTCGCGGTCGGGATGCTCGGGGTCGTGACGCGCGTGGAGCTGGAGGTCACCGACGCCTATCGCCTCAAGGAGCGGGTCGGCCTGTGGCCCTGGGACGAGGTGATGGGACGCTGGGACGAACTCGTGCGCGCGCATCGCCACTTCGGTTTCTTCTGGCTACCCACCGAGGAGTCGGGGTCTCTCTACAACCTATCGGGTCATGGGCGCAGCATGGCCGACAAGTGCTACGTGAAGATCTACGACGAGGCCGCGCCGGACGAGCCCGACGACGCCACCCCCGGCCGGCGCGTCGGCCGCTGCTATCGGATCTACCCGATGGTCTACGACGCGAACTTTCACGAGCTCGAGTATTTCGTGCCGCTGGAGAGGGGCCCGGACGCGCTCACCGCCATGCGCGATCTGATGCTACGCAGCCTGCCCGACTCGCTGTACCCGATGGAGGTGCGGACCGTCGGGCCCGACGACGCCTACCTCTCGCCGAGCTACCGGACCGCCACCACGGTCATCTCGGTCTCCGGCAAGCCCGGCGCCGATTACTGGGGCTACCTGCGATCGGTCGATGCGCTGCTCGCGGAGTTCGACGCGCGCGTGCACTGGGGCAAGCTGCACTTCCTGACCCGCGATCGCGTGCGGGCCCTGTACCCGCGGGCCGACGACTTCATCGCGATCCGCCGGCAGCTCGACCCGCGGGGCGTGTTCCTCAACGACCACCTGCGGCCCCTTTTCGCCTAGCAGAGAGCATTTCCTAACCTGGGGAAGGTGGTAGGCTGACCTCCTCGGCGCGGCCTGGTCCCCGCGCCGAGGAGGTCAGCCCATGGTCCCGGCACCGTGTACGCCCACGGCCCCCGTCCCGCCCCCATCCTACCAGCGCGCGGTGGCCACGTCCACGCCCGCGCTGCACATCGACGCATTGACGCTGGTCACGCGCCTGCACCTGCTCCCGCTGTGCCGCCTGGCCGTCCGGGTGGCCCACCGCCACTGCCCGCCCCCTTGCCCAAGGGGCCGGGGGGCAAGCCGCGCACCTACAGCGAGGAGAGCCTCCTGTTGATTGCCCTAATCCGCACGCTCTGGCGGCTGAGCTACCAGGACATGCGCGATTGGCTCGTCGCCTGGCCCGCCCTGGCCGTGGCCTACGGCCTACCCACGGCTCCGGGCGGCCGGGTGCGCGTGCTCAGCGCCTCGCGGATGTGGAAGCGGGTGTAAGGCGTCAGATTAGGTGATATTGGTGGCGAAGTCGTTTCCAGGGTCGTGCCCGTGCGTAAAAGCAGGCGGATGGTGGGCATGGTCACGGGTGCTATGTGACTTCGCCACCCTGTCATTGATCGCTTTGTTTGGTTCTCCGGCGGTTCTGGTGATGCTCTGTGGCGGGAAGGTTTGGACCATCATGGCCAGGAATAGCAAGACCTGCTGCTATGAATCAAAGGTAAACCAGGGTCAGACCAGAGAATGCTCAAGTTGGGAGCACACGTCCCTGACACATCAAACGAGGGGCAAAGCGCGGCGGTACATGGGTACAACGCGACGAGAGATTGGAAACAGAGCTTATCTCGTCTTTCATGCAGGGCCTCGTCAATACGTCGGCCTGTCCCTAATTGCAGCGATTTCCCTCGTTGCTAGCTCACAGCAGTGCGACATCGGCACCACCAGAAGCGCCTGAGAACCAAATAAAGCGATCAATGACAGAGCCTGGCCCTCTGGTGCTCCTACCACCGCCTCGACGCGGCGATCCGGGCGGCCCATACGCTGCGCGCGGCGGGGGGGCGACCCGCTCGCGCAGACGCCGCCCGGCCCCTATCTGTACCTGCCCACGCTGGCGCTGCTGGTGTGGCAGTTCCACCTCACGGCGGTGCCCTGGGAACTGCTGGATTTGGCGTGCGTCGTGGCGTTCCCCCTGCTGCTGCTGCGCTGGGCGCGGGCCGCGCGGGGGTGGCTGCTGCTCGCTGCGGGCTCGTGGGACGTGTGGGCCACCTACAGCGGGGGGAACGTCGAGGGCATGCTGCTCACCGCGACGCTGCTCGCCGCCCGGCTGCTGTGGCCGCCGCGCCCGCTGGGCCGGGCCGCGATCCCGCTCGCCGCGGCGCTCGTCGCGTTCGTCGTGCTGGCCAAGCCGTTCTACGTCCTGTTCCTCGTCGCCTTCGGCCTTGTGCTCCTGCTCGGCGCCAATGAGCCGCGCCGCGCGACGCTGCGTTCCCTCGGCGCCGTCGCCGGTCTGACCACACTGGTGATCGCGGGGGAGGTCATCCGCTGGGGGCCGGTGCTGCGCGAGGACGCCCTGCGCTACCTGGCGCACACGCTCGACGCGCAGTGGTTCGTGCTGCCCGTCGCCCAGCAGACGCCGATGAGCGCGTGGAACCGCACCCCTCTCCAGGCGCTGATCGCGCTCAGGCTGCCGGCCGTGCCGGCGCAGTTCGTCGCCGGCCTGGTCTGGTTGGCCGCTCTCGCTGTATCAGCCTGGCTCGTGCGCGGCCGTCGGCTGTCGTTCGCGCCGGCGTTCGCCGTGGCGTTCGCGCTGCTCTACCTGGGCCGGCCGGTGGGCTGGACGCTGGTGGACCTCGACCTGGTGGTGGGCGTCGCGGCGTGGCCGGCCCTGACCCGCGCGGGCCGCGCCCTCCTACTCGTGGGGGTCGTGGCGCTGCTCCTCTCGCACTGGGCGGCGCTCGTCGCGACCGGGCTGGGCGACGGGCTACTGCTGCTGACGCTGCAACCGGCCGATCGGCCCTGGGAGACGTGGCTCGTTCTGTCCGCCGCCTGGGCGCTCGTCCTGTGGGCGACGCGGCGGCTCACCAGCCGGGACCCGGCGACGGTCCCCTCCCAGGACGCAGCGAGCGGGGCGATGACGATGGGCAGCCTCGTCACCAGCAGCGATCGCTCCTGAGCGTGACCACTGCCTCTCCCCCTACCCTGTGCCCCGTCGCTGCGCGCGGGGCCGGCCTCATGCCCAACCTGCGCGGGCGTGTGGACTTGCTTGTATATTGGGAGAGTCGGTTCGACGACGGCGGTGAGGACGCTGGACTTGCCGCGGAGGCAACCGCGCTTCTGAGATTGTTCCCCGCCGTCGTGGGCTGGCGACACGTCTGAAC